>Ga0209517_10008994_pt1 | contig 11530 bp, 13 predicted proteins | sample PeaSoiMetSII2010_FD_187695 | JGI IMG/M metagenome (GOLD analysis project Ga0209517, IMG submission 187695) | Peat soil microbial communities from Weissenstadt, Germany - SII-2010 (SPAdes) (version 2) | ecosystem: Environmental > Terrestrial > Soil > Wetlands > Peat | place: Germany...
TGGCTTTGGAGATGGAAGTTTGAGACCACGGATACTCACGTCCGCTTTGACCCCAACAAGTTCGGCTGGCCGTGGCAGCCTGGAACTTGCAGTTGGGTCATTCCCACAGCCCTGTCAATGGTTGCACTGAAGCAGGGATTCGTTTGCTGTAAGCCAGACCGCGTCAGGTTCCGAATCCGCCGTGGCGAGGAGATGTTGCTGGATCGCGCCTGCCCCGCCGGCGGGTGGAATGCCGGAAACGGCGTGGTTTACGGAGTTCCTCTTGCGCCACATCTGGATGCCACGGCCGTCGCCTTGCTCGCCCTGGGCGGAGAACAGCGCAACGGCCCCATAGCCTCCGCTCTTGATTGGCTCGAGCGCACGGCGGAGACCTGCTCCGCGCCTTGGAGCTTGGCCTGGTCCATCCTGGCTCTTGATGCCTACGGCCGGCCCGTTGAGGGTTTGGTCGATCGCCTCTGTGCTGTCAGCGATAAAGGCTTCCTCGCGGATTCTGCCACCCTGGCCGCTGTGATCCTGGCCATTGATTGCCTGGTCGAAGGCAACGTTTTCAAGGTGATCGCATGACAAGAAGAAGCTTGCTAGCCGGTTCTGTCGGACTCGCAGCGGGAGCCGCGACTGCCGCTCCCTTCCTCCTGCCCAAATATGACCGAGTCCGGCGACCCGCCCGTTCACGCGTCGCCGTTGTGCGAGCGGACGAGTATTCGGAGCGGCTCGAAGGGGCCTTGATGAGCGCCCTCCGGTTATTTGATCTCAATATCGCAGGAAAGTCGGTTCTCCTAAAGCCGAATCTCGTGGACTTTGTACCGGGCGTCCACATCAACACCCATCCCGTTCTAGTCACTGCCGCCGCGGAGTGCTTCAGGCGGCTTGGTGCTCTCTCTGTTACCGTCGCTGAAGGCCCCGGACATCAGCGGGACACACAACTTGTGCTTTTTGAAAGTGGGTTCCGAGACGAACTCGCCAAACAGCATATTCCCTTTGTTGATCTGAACCGAGATGAGCTGGTTAAGATCAAGCTCTGCGCAAACTACACTGGCCTGGGCCATCTTTTTCTGCCACGCACAGTGCTCAGCCATGACTTCGTCGTTTCCATGCCCAAGGTGAAAACCCATCACTGGTCGGGTGTCACGCTAAGCATGAAGAACATGTTTGGCGTTGTCCCAGGCATAAAGTACGGCTGGCCCAAGAACATCCTGCACTGGAGCGGAATCCAGCCGAGCATCCTCGACGTGTGTGCAACGGTGCCGATTCATTTCGTCATCGCTGATGGCATCGTCGCGATGGAAGGAAACGGTCCTCTTGCCGGGACCTCCCGGCCGCTCCACAGCATTGTGCTTTCAGATGATCCCGTAGCCGCGGATGCAACGTGCGCGAGGCTCATGGGATTCAAACACGAAAGGATTCCCTACATCTATGAAGCCGTGAAATTCCTGGGCAACGCCTCAACGAAATTGATCGATCAGCTTGCCGGGCAGGTCACAGGGCCACACATACCCTTCAAGGTGGTGCCGGAGTTTGAGCACCTGCGTGCCCACTAGCGTCCACCGTGTCTGCTCACCTGGACCGCCAATACTTATCCTGAGTAAAATACCAAGAACATCGTAAGCGAGAGTCCGATCTTCACGAATGCGGGGCTGAGGGCGGGCAATCCTTTCTGGACGCGCACAGGCCGAGTTGCAAGGGGGTAAGATGGCGGAACAAAACCGTTTCAAGCAAAGATATGAAACAGGCGACACGCCTTGGGATATTGGCAAACCTGACTTCAATCTGATTCAGACCGTAACCACGACTCCTATAAAACCCTGTAAGGCTTTGGAGATTGGTTGCGGAACTGGCGACAACTCCATATGGCTTTATCAACAAAGCTTCCATGTCGTGGGCACTGATGCTTCAGAAGTCGCGATTGAGAAGGCTAAAGAGAAAGCGTCGAAAGCCAACGCCACATGTGCGTTTCTGGTGAGTGACATCCTTACAAGCCGCGTTGAAGCTGCGCCATTTGGCTTTGTATTCGATCGAGGGTGTTTTCATACAATGGATTCGGATAAAGAACGGAAAAGCTTTGCTGAAAACGTAAACCGCCATTTAGAAGAAGATGGCCTATGGCTGAGTCTTCTTGGCAACGCGGATGAACAACGTGGCGGCCCTGGTCCGCCACAGCGCACCGCAAGAGAAATTGTTTACGCTGTCGAGCCCGACTTCGAAATCCTGTCGCTCGTTTCGGGCTCTCTCGGATCCAACCGCCCCAACCCGCCGAGAGCGTGGGTTTGCCTTTTGCGGAAAAGGCGTTAGTCAAAAATGGTCCTTCTAGGAATGGCGCCGCTGATGATTTTTTCGTTGCCTCAGACTGCTGCAGCCTCGTAATTCCCTAAAACTCGCAAGCTCTTATTCGAACCGTTTTTCCGAGCACACGCTTCGACATGCCGCCCATGGGCATTCCCACGTGTTTTGCGGCCACACGACGGGCACACGCTAACTTTCTGTAGATGTTTGAGGTTGCCGTTTCCATTCTTCGGCTGCTTTTGTGCCGGGACGAATCCCACACAATCTTTCAGCCAGCGTTGCATCTCCCTATCGAGCGTGTCGTAGTTTATTTCCGAACCGTGCTTACGACAGAATTCCTCGAAAGATTCATGAGTAATTCGCCCGTCGCGGCGCTCCAGGAACCCTGCCGCTTCCCAGCGCCGTACCGTCCTTGGGCTCAGAAGGTGTGAAAAAATCACTGACTGTCATCCTGAGCGCAGCGAAGGATCTCCGCAGTTTTCTATGGCTCAACGACTTACGAACAACTGCAGCGATCCTTCGCTGCGCTCAGGATGACAAACGTCGATTTTTTCACAGCTCCTCACGCGTAGGTCCCGCGCCAGGTCCCCCTGCGAATAGTTGTCTTGAACCTTGCAGCTCGCGCCCAATCTCGCGAACCTCCACCGCACTGTCCTCTCGCTTCGGTGGAGCATGCGCGCAATCGTCTTCACCGATTGTTCTTGCGCGAAGTCGAGCAAATAGGCGTCGTCGGCAGCCGACCACGGCGGGCACCCCTGGACAAACCTTTGGTCGAAGCCAAGCTCTTTCGCTCGCTCCCAGACGTGGTGGCTGCGCCACTTCGGATGCAAACTCTGGATTTTGTTGATGGCTTCCCGTGCCCCAAGCCAGCCTCGGGAGTACCCTTCAAGAATGATCGCATTCAACTCCGGGGTCCAGACGACCGGATCTCGCCTGGAATCCGTTTCCGTTGTGGCCCCGCTCAGCCCGGAACCGTCTCCCTCATTTCCTTGCCCTTTCATACGACCTGCCTTTCCGCAAACCCTCTCGTCATGGCCCGATGGCCGACACGTGCTCTCGGGTCAGCGAGTGAGCTACAGCCGCTGCTTGCGGGGCGCCTTTTACGACCGCCTCCATCAGCGGGGGCGGCTGGCAAGTCGAAGGGCTGCCATGTTAGTGCGCGGCGCATTATCAGAGACTGTCATGCTGGCTGCGACGGTAAACGCCGCCCACGCGTATTCGCGCCGAAACGTCAGGGGACGGTGTCTCCATGCGCATTACCTCGTATTGAGAGAGGCTGAAATGAGCGCCATGCTTAAAAGGCGAGCATGAGTTCGTGCCTGTGGCACTCACAGGAGGACACAAAGGCCGTGAAAAAAGAAAAATAAGGCATTAAGATTTAAGCGGTTTATGGACTCACTTCTATTAGGGGGCAAAGAACGTCTAAGTTTTGGTGCGGAAGATAGAATCCTTAGTCGATTGGACCGGAAAGGGTGAAAGCCAACGATGTCTGGCGATTTCGAAGCTGACCCACCTGTCTGGATTTCGCAATCAGAAGGTTCTGGGATTGCAGTTGAAACCGATCTTCTCGACGCGGCGCTGAGAAACTGGCCGCGTGCCCTTTCCTATGCTCAGCGTTACCAGCAGGATTCGTCTGTAGCAGCGGACATACTTGAAGCCGTACTACGCGCGACTTCGAGAGTCAAAAGAGCACGCCAAAAGTCCGGCAACCCGATTCGGAACCTTGACACTTACGTGTATGTGGCGTTTGTTCGCAGGTTTAAGAGGTGCTTGGCCAGGCAGCCGATGATTCAATTCGTCGGCTCACTGCAAGATGTTGATACGCTTCACGGCATTCGCGCCAGCAAGTTCGGTCCCACTGTCGAGGATGAGATGCTCGTAAAAGAACTGCTGCAGTATATGAGCCAGCGGACGCGGCAGTCGTTCTACCTGAGAACGAACGGCTACTCCTGGAAAGAGACCGCACGCTTTCTGAAAACCACAGCCAACAGCGCACAAGTCCTTTTCAACAAGGAAATTGGGAAACTCCGCAGCCGCATCCTGAAAGTGAAAGGTCCAGGAAGGCGGCCAGGAGGCGAAGACCATGAGTGAACAGCCTCTCACGAAACAAGAAGAAATACGATTGATCAGGGCGTATCAGCACCTCGTACTGGGCGGTGAGTTTCCGAATCCGAATCGCGCTGGATGCCCGGGCAGCGAGATTCTGAGGGCCATGGCATTCCGTAAACTCGACGAAGAACGGGTTTTAGACTGGACCGAACATCTTGGCACATGTAGCCCATGTTTCCGCGAGTACACCGAGTTTTGTAAGCAGGTCGAGTGGCGAAGGAACGCAGCGTACATAGGAGTTGCCGCCGCGGTCCTCGTTGTTCTTTCTTTCGCCTGGTGGGGATGGCGCTCCAGGCACCCGGTCGTGATTACTGCGCACAGTCACGTCGTAGCCGACCTGCGGAACCGGCTCACCTTGCGTGGAGAGCAAGGCACAGAACCCGGCAGGGGTCCCCTCGTGTTCAAGCGAGGGATTGATGAAGTATCTGCATACCTTCCCGAAGGAAGCCGTGCGGGGACATATGAGGTCGCGGTATTTCGCGAAGATCTGGGAGAACCGCTCGTTAGCACAACTAGCCAGGCGACGTTAGAAAAGGACATGACAGTGTTGAATACTACCCTTGACCTTTCGCGCCTTCCCTCGGGCCGTTATCTATTCGGCATCCGGCTGCCGGGGATCGAGTGGAGTTACTACCCGATGGTCGTCGAGTGACCGCCTCGGAGGTTGCCTGCCTATTGCCCCGAGGGTGGCGAGGACGGCACGCGATGCCCACTACAATATCTGTATGATCCTTTGGACTGAGCGGCTCGCCCTTGACACGTGGCAAATGTCAGACTGGACAGCATTACGTCCGATTGCAGCGGACGCTGAGGTGACGCGTTACATCACGGGCAGCGTACCATGAACCGATGGCAGACCCAGTCATTCGTGCAACGTGAGGTAAAAACTGTATTCTGAGCGAGGCTTCTGCAGATGGAAGCTGATCACAAAGACCACCGAAGAAATCATCGGCTTCTGTGGCGTGGGGTTCTGGCGCGACGCCCCTGATCCGGAGAGTGGATGGTGGCTTACGCGCAAGTACTGGGGTTGAGGCCTGGCGACTGAAGCGGCCCGGGCCGCACTGCGCGATGCATTCGAACGGGATAGCTAAATCGAATCGTATCCATCGCGAGGCCTGCGAAAACAGGTTCGATTCGAATCGTGGAAAAGCTGGGCCTCAAACTTGAATGCGAATCCGAGAATGAGGGTATCCCTCTCGTGGGCGAGAGCCCGCTCTTTGTCTGATGCCAGAAGGGCGTATCTTCCATGTTCATGCAAGGACTGTACGCGGCGGAACGGAAGCGGCACAAAAGTACATAGTAGGCTATGCTAAGAGTCACCGCACGTGACTACTTGGTCCGCTAAATATCTATTCACCTCTACTGCCAATCTGGGTCTTCCTTAATGCGGACCGGCATCTGGATTTGGCGACACTGGTGTCCGTTGGGGCATTTTATTCCCTCGAAGATGGCTTCGCGGAGCGCATCTACCAGTAGGGTCAGTTGTACGGCTTGTGTTGGCGTTTCCAAGGCGACATCCGCTGGTACCAGGACGCATATATGTGCTTCGCAGTTCGGTCCATCGCAAGGAAACTCGGCGACAAAAACCTTTAACGGCTGACGGGGCGTACTTTGAGCGTCACCTGGAAGGAAATGCGGCTGGGGTTTGGCATAGGAGAACACATGCTTGCATCCACGACATAGTACATTTTTCGGCCAGCTACCCCGAGGCAGCGACAATGGATGCCGGGATAATTGTTGAGGGCCGGGAACTGGAAGCAAAATGGGGCGTGAACAGTTTTGACACCCAATTTTCCAGTGAGAGAAATAAGCCATCAGCACCCCAAGCTCGAGATGACCGAAGGACAGCGGCGAGAGCACGGATATGGACCACTGCCGGCGAACGGGTCTCGCTCCTGAAATCACGCCTACTATGTTACACCAGAAGCTCGCCCAAGTTCCGCACTCGGTTCGCTAATCCCGCCTCAACTGAAAGCGTGTGTCCGAAAGCGCCACGAACGTGTGGTTATGACGAATTAGAAACCTCCCCCAATGCTCACTTGACTGCTCCATAATTCCGCAGTATCAATAACGCAGCCAACGACCGTTCGTTGAGAATCTGTCGAGGGGGCAGTTATGTTGCCCTGGCCTGCGGCAAGTCGCCTCCGCACTGACTTCGCTGGATGCAGAGTGAGTTTGTTTCTCGAACCCTCGGGTCTACCTCCAGGGCTACTCTGCTCTTTTTCCTCCCGGATTCGAAGATGTGGCACCGAAGGATTCAGCGGGAATTATCTGTTCCCATGCCCACATCGTCCTGTAAACTTCGGTCCGCTGTGCTTGCAAGGAGGGGTTTCTGATGCGCCTTAGAGCATACATGAGGTTTTGCTTCATTTGGGCAATGTACTTTTGCTTCGTTGCGACTACATCGTCCCAATCGAACCCGCCCCTGTCCTTTCGGGCGGCCGTGAACTATTTGGCAGGCTACCAGCCCATGGCGGTTACGGTGGGGGACTTCAATGGTGACGGTAAGCAGGACCTCGCGCTGTTGAGTCTGACTGTTGGCATCGAAGTGACCGTCCTCTTGGGCAACGGAGACGGCACGTTCCAGTCGCCGCTGGGCTATTATGGCCCACCCCCTGGCACGCCCGGGGGTTTCGCGGCAGGGGACTTCAATGGTGACGGCAAGCTTGATTTGGCGGTGGTAAGCGGTTACCTCAGTGTTTTGTTAGGCAACGGCGACGGCACATTCCGAGCGGGCGTGAACTACCCGGACTGCGCTCTCATGTCAGTTGCCGTGGGCGACTTCAATGGTGACGGCAAGCTCGACTTGGTCGGACCAGACTACTCAAGTGACAATGTAAGCGTCCTGATGGGCAACGGTGACGGCACGTTCCAACCGGCTGTGAACTACCCCACCTTCCCCTATCCCGCCTCCGTCGGGGTGGGCGACTTCAATGGTGACGGCAAGCTCGACTTGGCGGTGGCGGGAGGGACGGGCAGCGTGGCCGTACTCTTGGGCAATGGCGACGGCACATTCCAGGCGGCGGCGAACTATGCAGTTAGCATCAATCCCGTCATCGTGATAGTCGGGGACTTCAATGGCGATGGCAAGCTTGACCTAGCTGTGTCGGACGGCTACAGCGCCGTGGGCGTGCTGCCGGGCAATGGAGACGGTACGTTCCAGTTGCCGCCGGTCTACACATCGTCTAACGTCCAGATTCGCTCGGCGGGGGACTTCAATGGTGACGGTAAGCTGGACCTAGTAGGGCTGGACCCAATCAGCAACGCCGTGAGCGTGCTCTTGGGTAATGGCGACGGCACATTCCAGGGGGCAGCGAACTTTGCGGTCGGTCTAAACCCTTCATCGGTTGCTGTGGGAGACTTCAACGGCGACGGCCAGCCGGACTTAGCTGTGGCGAACGAATGGGGCAACAATACGGTGCCGGTTAATCCCGATTCGGGCACCGTGAGCGTGCTATTGAACACAACTAAATCCGCTGCTAGGGTCTCTCCTGCATCGCTGACCTTCGCCGACCAGCTTGTCGGCACGACATCCAGCGCACAGGAAGTGACCCTCACGAACTCCGGTGGTGCGCTGCTGGCCATTGCCAGTATAGGGACCGACTTAGATTTTGCCGAAACCAATACCTGCGGGAGAACTTTAGCGGTCGGCAGTCAGTGCACTATAAGCGTGACGTTCAATCCAGGCGGTGTAGGCAATCGTGGTGGCACATTGACCGTTAACGACAGTGCTCCCGACAGTCCGGAAACGGTAGCGCTGAGCGGGACGGGAGCGGCCCCGAGTGCGACCCTGCCAGTCGGGGTGACCTTCCCGGCCCAACCCGTGGGCACCACTTCCATCGCAGGGGGCATGCCCCTCAGCAATCTGGGCACCGCTGCGCTCCACATCAGCAGCATAGGAATCGGCGGTGACTTTAGCCAGAGCAACAATTGTGGCAGCAGCGTACCTGCTGGCGGCTCCTGCACTATCAATGTCTTCTTCAAGCCCACGGCGACCGGGACACGCCAGGGAACGCTCACTGTAATCGACGACAGCAACGGCATATCAGGCAGCACGCAGAGGGCGACCTTGAACGGCACCGGCGAGGACTTTACTGTGGTATCGCCCTCCGGTTCTTCACCATCGCAAACGGTCTCCCCAGGGCAGGCGGCAACCTATACCTTGAATGTGGGCGGCGAAGGGGCCTTGGACCAAGCGGTAACTTTCACTTGTACAGGAGCGCCCTCAGAGTCAACGTGCTTGGTTTCACCCAACGCTGTAACGTTGCTCAGTTCTGTAATGAATATCACGGTCACTGTGACGACGACAGCACCCTCAGTGAGCGGGCCGTTCTCTCGATTGATTCCTCCAACGCCACCGCTCTTACCTCGGCAAAGCAGCCTGTTGATGATTGTCCTGGTAGTGGTCGGATTGGCTTGGATGGTCCAGGTCCGGCGGCAACCTGGGGTGAGCCAGCGAAGTGCAGTTTTGCTGAAACTGGCGGCAGGACTGCTGCTAGTCCTCGTGATGGTCGCTTGCGGCGGAGGCGCAGGGAACAGCGGCCCTCCCGCCCCCACCAATCCCGGAACGCCAGCAGGCACTTACACTTTGACAGTGACCGGCACGGAGGGCTCTGGCTCCGCTGCCCTGAGCCACACTGTGACACTCACCCTGAACGTGTCTTAGCTAGCGGGGAACGAACAGGGCAAGCGCATTTGGCTACTGACCTTGACCTGATTGCTTGGAGAGGGTACGATCATAGCTCAGGTGAAGGCGGAAAGGGAGGAAGGCATGGCAAATATGGAGAGGTATCTTAGTCCGATTATCTTTGGGGCGGACTTTGCGGGAGAGAAGGCCCTGACCGGGTCCTACAAACTTGTGACCGCATTGGAGGCTGGCTTCAAGGAAGGCTGGCTACAACGAGCGATTGCCAAGAACGTCGAACTGGTGGTAGGTCCCTGCCGTGCTGGGCGGCTCATCCCCCGCGATGAAGAATGGCGTTTTTGGGGGTCCGAGGTATCGCTAAGGGAGGCTGGGGGAATCAGTATAGATGCGCTCCTCCTATCGGCGTCGGGAAGAATCGGCATCGTGGAGACTAAGCTCGCGTACAACCCGGAGGCTCGCCGGGAGGTCGTGGCGCAGGTGCTGGAGTACGCCATCCACTTCCGTGGAGTGTCTATCGAAGAACTGACAGCGCATCTGCCTGTCCCTCTCAGGACTGACGGTCACGTCTTCGTTGAACCAGACACTATCCAAGGCAAGGTGGAGGACGGCGACTATCTGCTCATCGTTGCGGGCGACCAGCTTGACCCCAGGGCGGTGAGGCTAAGCAGCGAGCTTCTTGGAACGCACGTAATCCATGGCTGGGACCTAGCGATGGTGGAAGTCTCCGTCTTCGAGCAGGAGACCGATTCCGACAAGAAGGAGTACATACTGGTCCCGCACTTGGGCAGCGCGATTAAGGTGGACCAACGCCAGGTCGTCAAGGTCATCATCGAAGAGAAGCGCATGCGCGTCGAAGTGGAGCAAAGGAGCGAGGCCGTGACTGTGAGCCGCCCGAAGTGGGACGAGGAGCGATTTTTTGCTGAGGCCGAGCGTGCGAAGGTCCCGTTGCCCCATTTCGCAAGCGAACTTCGGCGGCTGCGGCAGGCTTACTCGGGGGTGATATTCGACTTCGGAGGCGCTAAAGACGGCAGCCTCATCCTTAAGAAGGGAGGCAGCAACATCCTGGAATTTTACCTCGGCTACGGCGGCTACATCAGGTTCCGACCGAGGAACGAAGCCGGAGAGGACAACTTTGCAACTGCGCTTGGCGACAAGCTTGGGCAGCACTACCGCGAACAGCTTGACAGATTATTTCCTCGCTCAATGAAGATGGCCTACCCCTTGGCCAATTTTGATTCGGACCACGCCGAGCAGGTACTGCCCGTCTTGGAAGAGGTCCTTAAGAAATCAGATTCCGATTAAGTGCACGCGGTGTCAGAGTCCTGACATACAACGAGCGGCTCATGGCGGTGGAAGCCCAGCAGTTGTGGCATCGGTCGAGCTGACCAAGGCGGAGGTATGCCGCCCCAGGTTCATGCGGGATTTCGTCGGCGCGACAACGGTAGGAGTAGGTACCAGCAGACTCGCACGTTCTGGATTTTGCCATGCGCCAGTTAAACCCTCAGGCTCGGCCGTCTGAGTTCGGCCAGCACGGGTCGGAGCAGTCGGTAGTCGGGCAGGCAAGGCAAGCGGCTTCCACAACCGTGCGCACGAACATCGGCGTGCTCCCCCCGCTCCGAGGCCCAGCGGAGCCAGTCCCGCAGCTCTGGATCTGCGCTGGCGGAGTCCATCAACCTCAACACACATCGGCGCTCAGTTTGCCTCCGAAGACCTGCGTCCGCCCCTTGCAAGACGAACTTCCGGCTCCAGAAGCAGGGTGGCAGCCAGAGCCCGGGAAGGCCTCCAGCGCCTGCCGCGTTTCCCCCTAAGAAGACCGCCAGCCTGATGTATAGCGTAAGCGGGGAGAGCACGCCTTGGCTCCAAGCCGCCTGCCTGGATTGCTTCCTTGCCCGCAGGAACATTGAAAGGGGTAACAGGGCAGCGTGAGGGGTGTGATCGATCGCTCGAGGATCGGTCAGAAAGTGATCGCCGACGAACCATCACCCAGTAATGTGAAGGCCGCCCAGTAAGCCGGTGGGCGATCACCCAACCTTAGCAGATAATCGAGTTTTGCATGACGGAGTGCAGACGCTTTATCCTCTCCGTTTGCCAAGTGAGTGTAAAAGGAGCGCATCAACGTGTCTGTGGCAGAATCGTCCACATCCCACAGCGCTCCAACCACACTCTTCGCGCCCGCGAGCAAGAAGGCCTCCGCTAGGCCGTCGCTGCCCTCTTCACCTTCGAGCTTCCCGGTCGCCGTATCGCAAGCTGAGAGCGTCACCAAGTCAGCCGACAAAGAAAGCTGGATGATCTCTTGAAATTGAAGCAGGCCATCGTCGATCGCATTTGGATCCCGTCCCAAAATGAGCGCTGCCCTTTCCGGGAATTGGGGGCTGGATACTCCGTGGACGGCGAAGTGGAGGATCTTAAAATTGCCCAGAGGCTGGGATTTGAACTTCGATTCTGTTGCGTTTGCGTCGAGTAGTAATACGCTGAGGTTGGGATGGTTGAGCGATC
>Ga0209517_10008995_pt1 | contig 11530 bp, 14 predicted proteins | sample PeaSoiMetSII2010_FD_187695 | JGI IMG/M metagenome (GOLD analysis project Ga0209517, IMG submission 187695) | Peat soil microbial communities from Weissenstadt, Germany - SII-2010 (SPAdes) (version 2) | ecosystem: Environmental > Terrestrial > Soil > Wetlands > Peat | place: Germany...
CGTAGTGCTGCGCCCGTTGAACGAACCCTTGCCGTCGTAGAACCGAGTGTCTTTTCCCGAAAGTGTTGTGCGACCGGCAAACGAGCCGCTACGGACGTACACTCGTGTTGAGTCTTTGGACGCATCCACTCGCCCCGTCATACGCCCTTGGCTGTCGTACAGGCGGGTTGTCGAGCCGCTGGCAGTACTGTGCCCATCAAAACGCCCGTGACCGTCGTAGTAGCGACTCGATCCGCTGCTCGTGTCCGCTGGTTTGCCGCCAAGCATTTGATTGGGCGACTTGACGTCGGCGATAAGGGAGCCGACGAGGGTGAGCAGGATCGCTGCCGCAGCAGCGATTTTCAGGAAGCCACGGCGGGTCGGAGTGTTTAAGACGTGCATGGTGGCTCCTTGGGATTCAGCCAGGAGAATAGAGAGTTTTGGGGGGGCTAGTTCGTCTCGGATTGGGTGACTCGCTGATGGTGGCATGCTGGTCCTGCTTGCTGCTTCCCCCTAAAAATCGTAGCGAGCTTGCAGACTTACGTCAACAAGATGCCAGGCGTCCCCAGTGATCCAGAAAGCTGCCATTCTCGCCGTACTGGATCGTGGTTGCCTGAAGCGGTTCCTGGAAGAGCAGAACATTGACGGCGTTGATCGGGGCAGCGTGGAGGCCATGCGATTGGGGCTCAAAGTCAGCCGTCGAGCGACCGGCGATGCCCTGCATCAGCCCTCTGGGGAAAATCTTCAGAGTGTGAAGAAACAGACAATGCAACCACATCGTTGTTCCCCCACCCCCCAGGGGAACCGATCTCTTATCTTCCACGCTTCGATATCAACTTCGGAGATTCCGATGTTCCACACTTCAATGACCCTGATGCCCGTAAAGATGCCCGGTGCTCTTGCCCTAAAATGCCCTTGCGTTGATCCGACGCCCAGCCCTCCATGAACGGGGGGTCAGAGGTGAGCAGCAGTCCTCTCCAAACCCCTCCATGATATTTTTTCTCACCATCGCTACGTATTTATAGCCTGGCAAATACCTAAGCAGACACAGTGGGCCTGTTCGGAAGGCTTGCAGGTTCGAGAACAATCGAGAGCGCCCTGAAAAATTGCTTTTGGGTATCTATCGGTCATGGTAACATAACGTGAGTTCGCTCGTGACAGGGGAGCCGGAGTGCGGTCGTGATCGCCCCAGCGTGCGAGGTCGAATCGACGAGGTTGTCCTTTCTACGCAAGGAGAGACGACGATGAAGCGGCTTACAAGGCGGTTTGTGCAAGCGGTGGCGGTGCTGGGTGGGTGAGGAAGACATCGAGCACGATGACGGCACCCCCGTTCCGATCGAGCGGCCAACATCGATCATCACAAAGCCGCTTTCGGAGAAGGACCAAGACGATCGGGTCCGCATGGCCCTTGGGCTGACACACGACGACCCGCTCCCCGATGTCAGCCGGAAGACCCTTCTGGCCTACTACCGTTACCTGGCAGCAAACCTGTGGTTTCCGTTCAAGGCAAAGACCGAAAGCGACGGCACGACGCTAACCGTCAGCCGACTGATCGACCCCAAGGAGTCCGAGCTGGACGAAGAGGAAGGGCTGCTCTGCGAAGCTCGTGATCGTGAGAAGCCTTTTCCCCTCCCGCTGTCCGAACTCGACGACGCCGTGGGGAACCGTAAGCTGATCGGTGACTACGGCTACTGGTTCTGGAACTGGCATTGAGGCTTAGTGAGACACGATGGCGAAGAAGAAGTCGAAGTCGCCGTTCCTCGGGCGATGGCACCACGACCAATCTGATGACGAAATAGGGGCTTCTTCATGAAACCTGGACGCCGAGACATCCGCCACAAGGTGCTGATCACCGGCGACGAACTGCGGGAATTGAAGCGGCATACCGGCTCGATGGCTGAGGCATTTGGCCTCGACCGCAAGATTGAGGCGTATAAAGGGACTCGGCCGATCACCCTGTACCGCTGGGATCTGGAGTGCCTGATGGACGTGATCGACTGCGAACTCGGCGATCCAAGGGAGTATCCCGACAAGACCACCCCCGAGTATCTGGCATTGAAGTCGTTGGGGGAGCGGCTCCGTGAGGAATACGACCGGCACTACGGCGACGAGCGGGCCGCCGGTCCGAAGAGCCGGGTCTGACGAACATCCTGCGGGCCGATCCCCTACGGCTGGAAGATCCCCCATGCCGTCCTGACGAACTCCGGGACGACGCCGAGGGTCGCCCTGCCATCGGCCCACTTGAGTATGTCGGGGCGCTTCGCCAAATCCGTGCAGAGGCGGCTCGGGTGCGGGGTGATGCCTACCCGACCAAGGTCGAGCCGGTCGGCGTCCCAGCAGGTCTGAACCGTGACGTTGGGATGAGTCCGCTCGTGAGTGTGCCCGGCACAAGCACGGTGCAAGAGCCGGAACTCGTGGTCAGGCAGGTCGAACAAGAGCCCCCGCAGATCCAGGGCGAAAGCGGCGGCACGGGGACCGTGATCGGGGTCTCCACCTTCGTTCACCCGCTGGGAGTCGTGGAGGATGGCGAAAAGCTGCACGACATCGATGTTGGCACCGGTCTCCTCGGCAAGCCGAAGCCCGTTTTCGAGAACCCTGGCCCAGTGGGCGATGCCGTGGACGCCATCCCACGGGAGGACATAGTCTTCGAGGATGGCATGGAGTATCAGGGGAATGTTCAGTGTAGGCACGTCAGTCCTCATCCCGGTCGAGAGGGTTGGATCGACTCACCGCCTTGTATAAGCAAAAGCCCAAAGAATGAGAACACCCTGCATTGGTAGACGGAGCAGATGGACGAACCAAGGGAGCGGGAACAACTCCTGGTGCTGGTAGACGTGAACGTTTGCCGGGAAGACGCCAATCAGCAGGGCGATAATGCCCCAGGCAGCGAGCCTGGTATACCTTGGCACAAGCAGCAAAATGCCGAGGACGATCTCGATCACTCCGCTCACCAAGACGAGGGGCAGGTGAAAAGGCAAGTACGGGGGCATGATCTTCAAGAAGAAGTCGGTGGCAACGAAATGGCCGACGCCTGCGATGATGAACAGGACGCCGAGTGTCAGCTTGCCGATGAGATACCAGAGCTTCCGTCGAGCTACGATTCCTACCGTATTCAACTCCGCTCCTTTCCTGGGGCGATTCCGCTGATGATCTCAGCCAACACGCCCAACCCCACTCCCAGAGCGTAGCACGCCAGGTCGCTCCACAGGAACCCGAAGCCCAGGATCAGCCCGCCTATGGTCGTCTGTCGGATCATGTCGATCCAGGGGACATGGTACAACTGGCTGAGTTCGATGGCGACCGAGAAAGCCATCGCCAGCATGGCGATCGTTCGGGTTGACGTTCGGGGCAGGATCAGCCCGATTCCGAAAAATGCCGCCAACGCCCAAAGCGTGTCCCCGGCATAGTCGGCGACAAGCCCTGGCAATGCGTGGGCGTAACGTCGGGAACCGATCCCCAGGAGACATGCCAGGGCGATCAGAATGATTTGAACCAGGGGATTACGTCGTCGTCGAATCATGATCACCGGGGCTCGATCGAACGTCGGTATGGTAACCTGGCTCACAGAGGACTGCCAGGAGGGGAGTAGTCGAACCCCAGACTGTCACTCGTCGGTGAGTCGATACTCCCGGCGATCGCCAAGTAGGTCACTGGGTGGGCCTAAGTCGGGATTGGCCACCAAGACGGATTCGGGCTTGTGGTGCGGGCACTAGGCCACGGCGGACTCTACTCCGAGGACGAAGGAAAAGAGACCTTGGCTAAGTAAGGTGACGATCGGCTTGGAGACGGGGCTGACACGTCGGCCAAACACGAAGGCGTTAAACTCGACTAACCATCGGCTCGGAGACAGGACATGCCCAGAAGGAGAGAACCCGAGCAGCCAATTCCGACGTTGATTGGCGAAATCACCTGGCACATTCCAGGAGGAAGGTACCATTCCCCAAGCATAATTACCGCTCATCGCGGACGGGGCCACTCGTATCAGCGACGTAATCAGCGTCGTCCGCGAAAATGGACAATGGACATACTTCTGTGGTGTTCAGCCGGTGTTTCAACACGCCGAGAACGACCACCGCTCGTTTCGGATGTTTACCGCCCAACTGATTTGCCAGGGTGTGTGCCGCCAGGTGGATATCGTGCGGGCCTTCGGCGTATCGAAGAACAGCGTCATCCGCAGCGTCGATAAACGCCACGGGCACACTGCTGGCCTTGGGCAGTCGAGACGGCTCGGTGCGGCTTTGGGAGTTGGCGACGGGGAAACCGGCCGGAGTGCTGAAGGGGCACGAGGGTTCTGCGCTCGACGTGGCCTTCAGTTCCGATGGGAAACAGCTCGCCAGCGTGGGATATGACCGGACGGTTCGCCTCTGGGACGTGGCGACCCTTGCCACGGTCGCAGTCTTACCTGGAGATGAGGGCTATCGGGTAGCCTATAGCGCGGACGGCCGCCTGATTGCCTCTTGCTCGCATAACCGCCACGTGCGCCTCTGGGACGCCCGAACCTACGATGAACTCGCGATCTTGCCGCACGGGAACCGGGTGCACGGCCTGGCGTTCAGTCCGGACGGAACTCGTTTGGCGACTGCCTGCGGTGACAACACCATTCGCCTGTGGAACATCGCCAGCCGGCAAGAAGTCTGCGAGCTGCGCGGCCACGAGGCCTATGTTCACGCCGTTGCCTTCAGCCCAGACGGTACCCGGTTGGCCTCAGCTTCCGGAGACTTCACGGTGCGGATCTGGGACACGGTCCCACCGTCCGTGCGAGCCCGGCCGCCGGATGCCCCCGTCCCGCCGCGCGACTAGGAATGGACCATTCCAAGAGCGCGTCGTGATCGCCCGGGGAAAGGACCATGGCCGCCTGGTTGGGAGCTAGAGGAGCACCCTCGGGTCCATGGGCTTCGATGGCGGGAACTCGCCGGCGTAGGCCCGCCGGTGGACCTCCTCGACCGAGGCCCCGGCCGCCCGGGCCGCGATCATCGCGTCGGGATCGACGTAAGCGCCCATCGGGTTGGCCGCAAACTCTGACGAGGAGCGAAGGTACTCGGTTGACTTCTTCCAGTCGCCGAAGTTGTCGGCCAGCAACTCGACACTGTTGTGATCGGGGTCTTCGTAGTAGAAGCCGGTCGTCGCGCCGTGGTCCGCCGTGAGGACAGGTTCGATCCCCAGGCCCTTCAAACGGGCGTAGGTGGCAAGCAGATCTTCGACGGTCGGGTATTCGAATGCGACATGCTGGAGCCGCCGGTGGTGAATGCGTTGCGAGTCGTCCACGAGGCCGCGCAGTTCCACAATCGAAATGCGGTGGTTGGCCTCGTCGTTGCTGACCCAGGCGACGCGCACGCCCGAGGGGCCTCTTGCCCCCATTGGCTTGGACGTCTGGTGGTTGGACGTCATGCCGAGTACCTTACCGTACCAATCGAGCATCGCCTCCAGGTGCGCGGTGGTCAACCCGAAGTGGTGCAGCCTTGGACGTACGATCTCGCAACTCGCCGAAGCATCTGACATCGCTCTCTCCGATTCGCCAAACGAGAAAGCTCCCTGCCACAGCGGCCGAAGAGAGGATAAATCTTGCAGCCGCGCCATGCAGCCAAGTTGTTTGATTGACGCTCTTACGTAACGTTGAACACTCCCGAGAAGGTAGCAGTCGCGTTGGGCCGGGCAGGAATGTTCCAGGTCGTCAATGTGCCGGTGTTTCCAGCGTACTGAGCGTACTTTCCGGTGGACCTCACGGCGACGATCGCGACCGATTGCCTCGTGCGTTTTCCGACCTGGGTGACAGTGGCGGGGCTGAGTTGCAGAGTAACGCTGCCCTTGCTGTTGCTCAGGTAGACGTAACCGCCCTGAAAGATCGTGCCCGATGTCGTTCCGGTGCCTGAGCCTGTGAAATGATCCCTCCCAATCGTCCCTGTCAGGTTCGTCGTCGTTACCGTCGACCCGCTCGCGGACACGTGGCCTCTGAAGGAGACCGGAACCGGAACCTGGCGAGGGGCGGGGCTCTTTGAAGAGTTGATGTTCTCGTGCGGCGTGATGGCCAAATTCGCCTGTACGATCACGCCAGTTCGTTCCCGGGCGTATGGTCACGGTGTTGCATGTTCCTTGAGAATCCGGGCAACCTCTTCGATGACCCTGGAGTCCTCCACGCAGTAGTGGCCTGCGTGCACGATCAGCTCGGAGACTGCGCCCGGGTGGTGTGCACTGGCATACGGCACCTGGCCGTCGCCCCCACCCGGGCGGACAGTGCGGTACCGCTCGGCGATGATCGAATGCCGCTTGACACTCGGATTGATTGGCAGGCCGTCGATGGCCAGGAGAAGGGGATGTTCCCAGCCGAGCTCATCGATACTCGTCGCCAATCCCTCGCTGAACGTCCTCGTGAAAGCGTCCGGACCGTTGCAGGCCAGGAGGGAGGCACGGGCCTGCTGCAAGGGCGTGGGCGGCCGCACGAGTCGGGTTCCAACGTCTCTGATCGGACCCCACACGAGCGGGCTTCCGCGGTGGGGCGTGGTGATGAATATCAGACGCCGGACCTCCGGTACCGGCTTGAAGACCAACGACCCATACAGCAGCTCGCGGGCTTTTGCCGGTCCGGCCAGGTTCTCGAAGGGGCTGCCGGTCATGAGGTCCCAGAGCTTCGAGCCACTGTCCTGGGTCATCATCTTGCAGAGCAGGCCGCCCAAGCTGTGCCCGATGAGAACCATTCGGTCCCACGCAGGATTCGAGCGGTCGGGGTCGAGTCGATCCCTCACATCCAAGATCGCCCGTCGCAGCGTGTAGGCCGAGTAAGGAATCGGGTCGCCCGTCGAGTAACCGAAGGTCAAGAACTGGAATCGTTCACTCACGAACGGGTCGGCTTCCAGATCCTTGACCATCCGGCTCCATTGTGGCGGGCTACCCCAGAGCCCATTGACGAGCACGACGGGAACCTTCCCTGGGGCGTAAGGACGCAGCAGTGAGAGTCCGCACGGCTCAAAGCGGATCTCACTGGGCCTGGCAGGTACTCTCCGGTCGACGTCCGAGCCCTCCGCCAGAGTCGCCCTCGCAAGTTCGGTCGTGCGCCGAGACAACCTCGGGTCTCCTGCGCCGACCTGTGCTGAACCCGTTTCGGTTGAGAAGATCAAGGCGAAGATCACAAGGATCTCAATTCCGCGGTGCAAGGTCGACTCCTCAGATGGCTCTACCGGGGCCGGTCGAGTTGTTCTCATCAAGAGCGTTCGAGGCGATGTGCCGGCACGGTCTGGGCACCTCTCAAAGCAACCTCTGTACCAAACCGATGAAGGTCGCGCTTCCGCCATTTATCAAGTCACGAGAAAATGCCTGGAAACGAGCTCCATCTTGTGATGAGAGCCGCGCAGTGAGTTCCGATCGCATCAGGAGTATCGCGGTGAGTTGGGCTGGATAGGTCCGGCGGGGCCCAAGCAGTTTTTGATATGGCATCTGTTTTAGCCGGCTGCTGGGAACATCTACCCAGCGCAGGGGCAACGCCGCGTGCAGAACTGTGGCCCGACTTGGAGCGGCGAGATCCCATACCCGTTCAATGCACTCGCCGCACGAGGGCGGGTCATCTCGTCGAGAATGGTGGGGTGTCCCTGGCTGTTGTGAAATGAACTCGGTTTCTTCCGTGTCGATCAGGGGTCAGGCACGCGTCACTCAAAACGTGTTGACCAGCCGCGCTTCGCCGTTGACCATCGTCCGAGCCATGGTGTGCACATGATAGTGCATAACCAGGTGGAACGAAGCCAATGATCATGCCGCTCCAGACCTCCATCCCTGCCTCCTGGATACGTTGGACCTTCTCCAGCAGTGTCCCTCCGCCACGGACATTCTGGAATTTCCTTGCCTCGCGCAGCGACGCCTCGTCGGGGCTCTCGATACCGACGAACACGGCGATGAAGTCGGCCTCTGTCATCATCGCCATCAGCTCAGGGTCGTCGGCCAGATCGATCGACGCCTCGGTGAAGAATGACAGCGGGTAGCCGTTTTTCTGTTGCCAGGCGATCACATCCTTGAGAACGGCCTTGATCGCCTTCTTGTTGCCGATCAGGTTGTCATCGACGACAAAGACGATCCGTTGGCCCGTCCTGCGCATCGCCTCGAGCTCGGCAATCACCTGGGCACCGGTCTTGAGCCGCGGGCGGCGGCCGAAGGTGACGATGATGTCACAGAATTCGCACTGAAACGGGCAGCCACGCGAGAACTGGAGGCTGCCGAAGGCGTACCGGTTCATCTTCAGCAGGTCGAACCGGGGCACCGGAACCCGGGTCATGTCGGTCTTCTCGGCCAGCTCATAGCGAAGGGCGTGGCGTCCAGCTTGCCAATCGGCCAGGAACTGGGGCCAGGTGTCCTCTGCCTCGCCGATGAAGATGACATCGGCCGGGTCGCCGAAGTAATCGTCCTGAACCGTGACCCACGGTCCGCCGACGACCGTGAAGCAGCCCCGCTCTTTCAGCGTGGTCAAGATCTCGGTCATCTGGAACCGCTGTACGCTCATGCCGGTAAGGCCGACGATGTCGGCTCGGGCGCAGCGGTCGAAGTCAATCGGTTCGACGTTCTCGTCGATCAGGGTGATCGTGTGCTCCTCGGGCGTCAGCGCCGCGAGCAGGGGCAAGGCCGCGACGGGCAAGTTGGCCCATTTGCCGACGTAGGGCAGAGCATACTCCATGCCCCAGTACGAGACCTCGAACTTCGGATTGATCAGTACGATGTCAGCCATGCAGAGCCTTCCCCTCGAAACAACGAGCCCCGGGGGCCAGGTGATGCCGGCCGCTCGTCGTCGGGCTCACGGGACCTCCGTCGGGAGTCGATGCCGAGGATCGCATTACCACGGTCGTTCAGCGTCGCTGGGTTTTCTCGTTGCCTAGTCGGCGCCGGGAGTCTGCTTCAGGGCTCTCGATCAGAATCCGGTTCAGACCGTCGTAACACTTTGATATCGTTGACCAGAAGCGGGTGGTGCGTAGCCTCCATGACAAAATACCGGGCCAACTGTTTGGCGTGGTAGCTGCGGGAATGCCCTTGCAGAACAAGGCCATTGTCCCGGAGCAGCAGCCGAAGCTCATGCACCCGCCCGGCCAACTGACACCGCAAATGCTCCGCAATCCTGTAAACCTCGTAGCGTTCCATTCGAGAGCCTCGAGCATGCCATCTCGCCGGATGGGACCCGGGAAAGGAATGACCCCTATCCGGGTCTGCGACACGGTCTCGATCGTGGCGTGAAAGGGTAAAGCAACACTTGTACCAATGAGGCGGGGGCGTCTCTTCCCGCGGCCGCTGTGGACACCGAGAGACCGCCTGGAGATAAACTCCGCCCTGCTCGTAGAACCGGGTAGAGCGATGGAGTCGCGTTGGCACAAACCGGCAAGGTGCCCAGGAGGAATCTCCCCCGGGGCCGACAGTTGTTGATGTGGTAGCTTTTTTGCCCATCGGTTGGGAACATCTTGCCATCGCGGCGGGTCCAGTCGCGCAGGAAAGCGGGCCGACGTGGGGTGGATAGCTGAGTCTGTGGTGGGTCTTCGTTTCCGCTCACCCACCGATCGGGAGGGTGAGCAGTGGGCCGACGTTCCTGCCGTCCGACTCTTGGAGTGCGAAGAGGATTTCGAGGATGGCCAGCACTGCACGCGAGTTCACGTCGTTCGCGGCAATGTAGAACCAGTAACCGCGGTAGTAAACGGCCGCCTCCGCGTCGCGCGGGCGGTGTTTCTGCGCGTGGACGAAGAAGTTTCCAGCGGTGATGCGCGTCCAGTCGAAGGGCGCTCCGTCCGGACCCCAAGTCACCGGCGCAACCCCGCTCCGGACGTGCTCTTCGGGGACACATACACCCTTGGAGAGGAACGTCATGACCTGCAACACGGACCGCAAGTTCAAATACAACGTGTCGTCGCCCAGCGGGCTCGGGAGCTTCTGGTCCGTCCCAGCCAGCTCCGACTTGATTCGGTACTTGCTCAGGCCCGGAGTCAAACGGAAGATCCGCGCCACTTCCTCCATCTCGGGGGAGTGGACGTATGGCGGAAAAACCCGAAGGACGAGGTCCTTCTCCCGCTTGAGCAGGGTTACCTCGCCGTTTCCCCGGGTGCGATAGACATAACCGTCGCGGGCTGCGTTCAGGAGGTCGCGTCCCTGAACCGCGCTTCTGGGGATCGGGTCGGAGGCGTCCTCGGACTCATCGCTCTTACTGACCGCCAGTTCGGTGGCCTCGCGCTGCTGAAGCGACGCGAGGAGCCGGATGCCGTGGAGGTACAGCGCGTTGTCCTCGGGAACCTTGGGGACCAGGGTCGTGGCCGCGGGGGCATTGGGCAGGTCGTTGATGTCGCTGATGGTCATGAGCAGCAACTGCTCAAGGTCGGCTCCGGCGTTGACCAGGCTGAAGAGCTCAGTCGACAGCGGAGTCAGCAGGGCCTTGGCGATCTCCCGTCCCTCGCGGGGATGGTAGCTCAGGGTCGGCGAATCGCGGAGCGACAGCTCGCCGAACCCTAGGTTCGTCTGACCCCGAAACTGATTGCCTGTGCCGCCAAGATAGTTGCCTCGTCCAGCCACCTCGAACTGGCTGGTGATGTTGGGCAGATCGATGAACACGGGGGAATCGGCGTAGCGGAGCCGCACAATATTGAGCAGAAGTTGCTGGTCGTTGGTGTCTCGAATCACCTCGTTGTACCGCAAGCGGGTGTAGCGGACGGCGTTAGGACCCATGCAGCCACTGGCACCGGACCAGAGGGCGAGGAGGACGACGGCCCGTCGAATGAGATGGTGCCAGGGCGTCTTTCGCCGAGCCCAAACTTCCATGGGACTCTCCCGAACCCGGAAGGCCGTACAGCTCCCCGGGACTCAGGAGCGCGGCATCCTCAGACCTCCCACCGACAGTTATCGTCGACAAATCTCGCAAACTTGACAAAACCCGCCATCTCAACCAAGCTCGCGTCGTGCGGCATGGATCAGGTGTAGCCCGTTCCGGGCGGCGCCCGCAGACCCCTCGCCGCGTGACCCAGGAAGATGGCGACCGGCAAGCCGATGGCGAGCATCATGAGGCTCAGGAAACGCAGGCCGCTGCGAAAGCCGTGGGCGACGCTCTCGATCGTCGCGAAGCCGCCGAGGACCGTGCTCGTCTCCTGCTGGAGGGCGGAGCTGCTCAGCCCCCGCTGGTGGAAGTAGTCGGCGACTCGTGATGAAGCCAGCTCGACGGCCGGTCGGTTCTCGCGGAGGTTGAGGCGATAGACGTCGATAGCCCGGTCGGACCACTCCTTGATCACCGTCGCGGTCGCGATCGGCACCGTGATGATCGGCACGACCAGTCCGATGATGCCTATGGCGCCGGCGTAGAGCATGTCCCTTCGCTCCAGCCCCTCAACCTCATCGGTCAGAAATGCCGGGGGAATCAGTCCGACGAATGCCCCCCAACAGGCTAGTACCAGCGGCAGATGCTCCTTGGGTGTGAAGTTGTCAATCGACGACAGCCACCACACGCAGGCCGCCGACCCCACGAACCCCGTGGCCAACCAGACGTGCCGTAGCGACCGGCGCTGGAATCGGGTCGTGAGGAAGGTGGTGATCGCCATCGTCACCGAGGTCG
>Ga0209517_10008996_pt1 | contig 11529 bp, 12 predicted proteins | sample PeaSoiMetSII2010_FD_187695 | JGI IMG/M metagenome (GOLD analysis project Ga0209517, IMG submission 187695) | Peat soil microbial communities from Weissenstadt, Germany - SII-2010 (SPAdes) (version 2) | ecosystem: Environmental > Terrestrial > Soil > Wetlands > Peat | place: Germany...
CCCGCCGCTTCGCCCGGTGATGCATACAAATTCACTTGCGCCGCCGAACTCTCCGCAAAGCCCGCCGCCACATTGGTGGTGTCCGTTGTGGTGTCCTTGGCTGCGGCTATCCCCAAGCTCGCTTCCTGCGCCCCAGCGGCCCAGGCCGCCATCAGCAGAACCAGCACTCCCAGCAATCCCTTTCTCATACACATTCCCCTCTGCCTCTTCGGCCAGTGGCTCCCTAGGGTATCGAAATCCTAACCCGTCCGAAGGAATTTTGTTCCAAAAAGAAACGCCGAGGCGAATATCGGCCCAGACTGGGTCCTCGTAACTATATCCCAATAAGCGCGCACTGGGGGAGACTGACGTGGGGTATATTACCCCTGCCCGCAACAGATGGAGCTCTGAGGGCTGGGTTGGGAGGGGAAATTCACATGAGGATGAATCGAATTGGAGCAGCCTTTGCTCTCATCGCCTTTATAAGTATTGGTTTGGTATCTACGGGGCTCGGACGCGATAATGGTCCTTCCGGCTACCGAGTTATCAAAAGTGTTCCCGTGGCGGGCGACGGGTTCTGGGACTACGTCACCATAGATAGCGCCGCACGGCGTATTTATATTTCGCACGGCACCAAAGTCGTCGTGCTCGACGCGGATTCGTTCGCTGCCGTTGGTGAAATCCAGGACACGCAGGGGGTGCATGGCATAGCGATCGCTGCCGACCTTGGCAAAGGCTTCACGAGTAACGGCCGCGCAAATACGGCCACCATTTTCGACCTGAAATCGCTGAAAACGCTGGGCACGGTGAATACGGGACAAAATCCCGATGCCATCGTTTACGATGGCGTGACCAAGCGCGTCTTCACGCTGAACGGCCGCAGCAAGGACGCCACCGCCATCAACGCGGCCGATGGCAGCGTTGCCGGCACTTTGGAGCTCGCGGGGCGCCCTGAATTTGCGGCTGCGGATGGCGCGGGAAAAATCTTCGTGAACATCGAAGACACTTCGGAGCTTGTCGAGATTGACGCGCAGACCATCAAGCTCCTGCATCGCTGGCCCCTCAAGCCCTGCGAAAATCCATCGGGCCTGGCCATGGATCAAAAGAATCGCCGCCTTTTCGTGGGTTGCCACAACAAAATGATGGCCGTGGTGAACGCGGACACAGGAAAGGTGATTGCCACACCTCCCATTGGCGAAGGCGTGGACGCGAACACCTACGATCCGGGGACGGGCTTGGCCTTCTCTTCCAATGGGGAAGGCACGCTCACCGTCGTGAAGCAGGAATCAGCGGACAACTACTATGTGGTGGAGAACGTGCCCACCAAGAAGAGCGCCCGCACGATGGGCCTTGACCTAAAGACCCACAACGTGGTCTTGCCTGCCGCGGACATGAATCCCCCGAAAGAAGGGGAGCGCTGGCCTACGATGAAACCGGGCACCTTCGTCCTGATTGTGGTGGGCAAATAGATCTGGCGAAAACTCAGGGCACGACGCGATAGTTGTGAATGCCTGCTCCGAGCGAGAAGCTGGCTCCGGCCACCTGCGGCAACCACCAAAAACGCCGCATCAAGCCATGATTGCTGTTCAGCATGCGGTGACCCAAAAAGTCCATTACAGCCGGGCTCACTTGCGTAGCGGCGTACATCGCGCTGGAGTGCGCAAACGGACGCATCAGAGGATCACCTTCCGTGCCGTAACCGCCGGAAATGGCGCGCCGCGTGGACCACGCATCGAATGCGGCGGCGCTGTGCCCCGTCGCCATCAGGGCGTACCAGATCTTGCGCTGGCGGGGAGATTCCACCGGCCGAATCACAGCGGGTTTGATCGGCGCGTTCAAGACCGACATGCTGCCCGGAGTTACGCTCTCTACGGCGGAAGATGAGGAAGCATCTGCATCAGTGCCTGCTGAGGGAGACAGCTTGGGCGCGGGCGCATCGGGGAGCTTCGACTTAGTCGTGGAATCCGGGCGGGGTACGCTGGAATTGCTGGCGACCAGGGCGGGCGAATCTGCAACAGGAAGAGGGTTATCAGCCGGCAGCGCGGTACAGCAAAAAATCACGAGCGCGGATAATAGCAAGATGCACCTCAGTCGTCGCAGGCCGGGGGTGGGGTCCGGGTACACTGTGACTGCTGTCCACTCTACTGTACTAAAGGACAGGTGTCACTGGCCCATTGGTCACAATTTTTTGTGGTACTTCCCCCAGGCAGAGTTCTGGAGCCTTCGTACCACCTGCCCCGACACTCCCTCACGATTGGGAGAAAAGACCTGCTATAATCCGGCGCAAGAAGCCGTGGTCCTTACTTTGGGGGAAAATGGCTGGTTCGGAATCATCGGCGAAACGCGCGCGCATCCCGCAACGTGGCCCGCAGCCACCTCGATTCATCGTTATTGAAGGCCCCCTTCGTGTTGGCAAGACCACCCTGGCTCGCCTGCTCGCTGAACGCCTCCATGCGCGCCGCATTTACGATTGCGAAGATAATCCCTTTCTCGCTGATTTTTATGCCGGGCTTCCGGGAGCGGCTTTCCGCGCGCAAATGTATTTTCTGATGGAACGGCAGAAGCGCATCCGTGAAGGCCTTTCCGGCGATGCACCCGGCCTTGTGGTAAGCGATTTTCTAATGGAAAAAGACCGGATTTTTGCCAACCTCAGCCTGGACGACGATGAGTTGAAACTCTACGAGCGCTATTACGAGGCGCTCACGGTCGAACTTCCGCAACCCGATCTGGCGATTTATCTCCAGGCCAAGCCGGAAGTACTCCTTGGCCGCATTGCCAAGAAAAAGGCGCACGAGGAGCGCCAGATTTCGACGGAATACGTTCAGGAAGTGGCGCGCGCCTACGAGCACTTCTTTTTCCGCTATGAGGGCGCGGATCTCCTGGTCATCGAAACCTCGGAAATCGATTTCGTTGAGAAGAACGAGGATTTGCAGCAGCTCCTGCGGCGCCTGCAGGAGCCTGTTAAAGGCACGCAGTATTTCCTTCCCCTCGGCGGCTCCGACTAAGGAAAGTTTTCACGCCACACCCGTACTTTCTTTTCCACTTCAATTCCCATAGAGTGCCATTCGGAGCATTTTGCAACTTGCTTGGGAGGGTGGCCATGGATCGCTGGACACGACGCAAGTTTTTTCTGACATCGCTGGCGGGGAGCGCGTTCGCCGGCGCTGGGAAGCTCTTTGGCAAAACATTGGAAGTGACCGAAGGGAGTCGCCCCGATCTTCGGCTTTTGGACCCGGCGCCAGTTGCCGGCACGCGTCCGCTCATCATTTCTTCGGCCAACGGATTGAACGCTCTCGACAAGGGGATGCAAATTCTGAAGAGCGGCGGCGACACGCTCGATGCGGCCGTTGCAACTGTGACCGTCGTGGAAGACGATCCCAACGATGACAGCGTAGGCTACGGCGGTCTGCCCAACGAGGAGGGTGAAGTTGAACTGGACGCCAGCGTAATGCACGGTCCGACGCGGCGTGCCGGCAGCGTGGCCTCCGTCCGGCGCATCAAGAATGTCTCGCGGCTGGCAAAAACGGTCATGGAACGCACCAACCACGTGATGATTGTGGGTGACGGTGCGCGACGCTTTGGCGTGGCCGAGGGGTTCGATGAGATGAACCTCCTGACCGAGCACTCGCGCAAAATCTGGCTGGCCTGGAAAGCCAAAACGAGTTTTAACTGGCGGCCCGGCACGGAGAGCCCGGAATGGAGAGAGCATGTTGCGGCTCTCTTCGATCACGATCCAGAAAAAATCGCTTATGCCATGCGCGTCATCACTTACCCGCCAACCGGTACCATCAACTGCCTGGCCGTGAACGCCAAGGGTGAAGTCAGTGGAACCACAACTACTTCCGGGCTCGCCTGGAAAATTCCCGGGCGTGTCGGGGATTCTCCGGTGATTGGGGCGGGACTTTTCGTCGATGGGGATGTTGGCGGCGCCGGCTCGACCGGCAAAGGCGAGGAAAACATCAAGATTTGCGGCGGCCATACCATCGTCGAAATGATGCGCAAAGGCATGAAGCCTGAGGATGCCTGCCTGGAAGCGCTGGGGCGCGTGGTACGCAACTACAACGGCGACAAGAAGAAGCTCACCACCTTCCATCTCTATTTCTATGCCGTGAATAAAGATGGCGAGTACGGTTGTGCGTCTCTCTGGAAGAATGGCTACGAAGAGGGCAAGGGAGCCATGTTTGCGGTCCACGACGGGACGCAAGCCCGCCTGGTTCCCTGCAAAACTTTCTTCGACGAAATTGGTCGGGAAGAATAATAAACCGGTAATCCGCCCGCCTTATACTTGGAGAATATGGACCAGGCAAATGTTTTGATCATCGGAGGCGGTGTCGTCGGCTGCGCGATTGCCGAAGCGCTATCCCGCCGTTGGCAGGATGTTTTTCTTGTTGAGCAATATCCGAAGTTTGGGATGGCCACCAGCACGCGTAACAGCGGCGTGATTCATGCCGGAATCTACTATCCGAAGAATTCCTGGAAGGCGCGCCACTGCGTCGAAGGTAATCGCCTGACCAAGGAATTTTGCGCGAAGCACAACGTGCCTTGCCGCACCACGGGGAAGATCGTTGTCGCGAAGGATTGTTCCGAAGAGGAAGAGCTCCTCGCCCTCATGAAAAAGGGAGAGGGCAATGGCGTAGAGGGCCTGCGAATTATCGACGCGGCGGGGATAAGCGCCATCGAGCCTCACGTCAAAGGTCATGCGGCGCTTCTGGTGCCTTCCACGGGCATTTGTTCCGCCGAAGAGCTTGTGCATGCGTTCGCGCGCGTCGCCGAGGAGCACGGGGCAAACCTCGTGAACCACGCCAAAGTCATTTCCCTGGAGCCGGTGAAGGACGCCATTCGCGTGGGCTTACGCATCGGTGATGAAGAGCAGTCCGCAACGGAAACCATCGAGGCGCGCTGCGTCATCAATGCGGCGGGACTCTACTCCGACGAAGTTGCGCTGCTACTCGGCCCGCGTCCCTGGAGAATTTACCCGGTGCGTGGGGAATATTGCGAAATTCGCGGCCCACGGGCGGGGATGATTCAGGGCCTGGTCTATCCTCTGCCGCACCACGACGGGCTTTCCCTCGGCTTGCACTTCACGAAAACACTTTGGGGAACGGTGCTGGTTGGGCCGACGGCCGCCTACGTCGAGGGCAAAGACAATTACGAACGGGATCGCTTGACCCTTCCTGAATTTGTTTCCGACGCGAAGACCATGCTGCCGGAACTTGAGGAGAGCGATCTGCAGCTCGGCTACACGGGCTTGCGGCCGAAACTCGTTCCGCCGGGCGGCCAGGGGATTGCTGATTTTGTGATTGAGCCGGATAGGGAAGTGCCTCGGGTGATTCAACTTGTGGGGATCGAATCGCCCGGACTGACTGCCGCGCCAGCCATTGCAAACCATGTCGCCACATTAGTCGAACAAGTGCTCAGCTAGCCGGGCTTTCTCACGCGCTACCTCTCATCCGTTGCTCAGGCTCGACAAAGCTCTGTCGTTCTGAGGCGATCCGATGAGGATCGCCGAAGAATCCCAACCTTGGAGTCACGCAGAAGGTCGCGGTTGAGATCCTTCGGGCGCAAACACTGCGCCCTCAGGATGACAGGGTGTGGGGCTGTTTGATTGATGGGCTAGAGTGCAGGTTGTGAGTGGGTTCGGCTAGAGCGGGCGGCAGTTTTCCGAAACAATCGTTATTCGACGATGATGCGGAGGAATTTCTTTTTACCGACACGGACGCTGTAGGTTTCCGGCTGATCCACATTCAGCTTGCAGGCGGGATCTTGTATCGTGGCCCTGTTGATCTCCAGTCCACCCTGTTTGATTAGTCGTTCTGCTACGGATGTGGAGGCGATGCCCTCGAATGAAGCGAGAATCTTTGACCACTTCACGATGCCGCTGGGGAGTGCGAGAGAAACCTGCTTTGAGTTGTCCTGTATCTTCGGAAACGTAATCTCCAGGCCACCAGGTATTCGCTTCATGCGGACTTCTTCCATTTCCGCCGGTGCCTGGCGGTCGCGAAATACCCGCTGGAAATTTTCGGCCGCCTTTTGCCCCGCATCCGCGCTGTGAAAACCGCTCACAACCTCTTCGGCAAGCTGCATCTTCACATCCATTGGATGGACCCGGCCTGATTGCACTTGCCTTTTCAGCAATTCGACTTCCTGAGATGTGCGATCAGTGACCAGTTCGTAGTACGACCACATCAGCTCATCGGGAATGGACATCATCTTGCCGAACATCTCCCCCGGTGCCTCGGTAATTCCGACGTAGTTCCCCAGGCTCTTGCTCATTTTACGTTGACCGTCGAGCCCCACGAGAATCGGCATGGTCACAACGACCTGCGGCGACAGCCCATACTCGCGCTGGATTTCGCGGTGCACCAAAATGTTGAATTTTTGTTCTGTCGCGCCCAACTCGACATCCGACTGCAGCATCACGGCGTCGTAAGCCGTCAGCAAGGGATACAGAAGCTCGTGAACGGCGATGGGAAGATTCTTATCCAGCCGGGAACGAAAATCCTCACGTTCCAGCATGCGCGCCAGCCGGTAATGGCCGCAGAGGCGGACCACGTCATAGCTGGACATTTTGCCCAGCCATTCGCTGTTGTAGCGAACCTCGGTCTTTTCCGGGTCCAGAATCTTGTAGACCTGCGCCAGATACGTCTTCGCGTTGACATCCACCTGCTCGCGGCTGAGCGGGGGTCGCGTTTCGGACTGTCCCGTGGGATCCCCGATCATGGCGGAAAAATCACCGATCAGGAAAATCGCCGTGTGGCCCATGTCCTGAAAGTGTTTCAGCTTGCGCAAGACGACGGTGTGCCCAAGATGAATGTCCGGCGCTGTCGGATCTACGCCCAGGTACACCCGCAATGGTTTGCCGGTTTTTGCCGAATGAGCGAGCTTTTGCATCAGCTCATCATCGGGAATCACTTCGGCAACGCCCTTCTTCAGGTACGCGAGTTGTTCTTCCGCCGGTTTGAACTTGGCTTGTATCATCTCGATTTGCCGCTCTAGGCCGTGCGAATCACGCGCCGCCCGACGATCTTGAACTTTCCCTCGAGGATAATCTTCACGGCCTCGGTGTAAATCCGGTGCTCTTCCTTCAGTATGCGCTCGGAAAGCGCGTGTTCATCATCCGTATCCTGCACGGGCACGACCGTCTGCACGATAATGGGTCCCGCATCCAGATTCTCGTCAACAAAATGCACCGTGCAACCGGCAACCTTCACGCCGTAGTCCAGCGCCTGCTTCTGCGATTCCAGCCCGGGGAAGGAAGGCAGCAGCGACGGGTGAATGTTCAGAATGCGCTGCGGGAACTCCGCAACGAAATAGGGCGACAACAAGCGCATGTAACCCGCAAGGCAGATCAGATCCACCTTGTGTTCGTGCAGGACCGCGGCCACCTGGCGATCGTAGGCTTCCCGCTCCAGGCCTTTCGAGGGAACCAGCCGAGATTCAATCCCTCGCGCCTTTGCGCGCTCCAAACCGCGGGCATCCGGCTTGTTGCTGATGACGATGGCGATTTCGGTGTTGGGAATCCGCCCGGCGGCGACACTGTCGGCCAGCGCCTCGAAATTCGAGCCGCGGCCACTCAAGAGTACGCCGATGCGCTTCGTCATAAAGGGAAAAGTTAACACAGCCGGATACGAAGGCCAAATGCCCGGCCTGTCACTCAATCCGCCTCGCCGGAAATGTCTTATACTTGGAGCCTATATGAATTTGCTGTCATTGGTCGCCGCGTCGGTAGGGTTTCTGATGCTCGCGCCATCAGGAAATGGTAACGACGCCTGTCGATACATAAAGTCGCGCGACGGTCTGGCAGGATATGAAAGCGGTGGGCCATATACTCTCGACCACTTTCGCCTTACAAAAGGGCGAACTGACCTCCGTGAATTCTTGTGGAAGCACTGGCATGACCACAAAAAGGGCGTCGCCGAGGTGAGAGCAGGAACCGTCGATCGTGGCACCGTCAAAGAGTTGTACCTGGTCCAGCCAGACGCACAGGGAGAGTGGGGCATCGACGTGGAACTCGACCGTCCAATGGACCCACCATGTGTGACCTTTCGCGCTGATTCGCTCGTCCGTTTGCCAATTCAGAAGCCTGAAGAGGATTATCCTTCTCAGACTATCGGCCTCTGGCCTCCTGACGTGATTCCCCAAAAGCGCCTAGCGGATTCCGAACTCAAGGACCCAAAGCTTTACAGACTCCTGTTAGTTCGGAACAACAAACCGATTAGTGACCTAATTTAGAGATGCTTTGTTCCGGCCAAGAATCGCTACGACTCGTTCCTGGCGTTCTTCAGAGTGCGGCTATTTCGTCGCGCGGACCTTCACGACACTACGAGCGGCTATTCCTCAACTGTAGATTGACCCACTGCTGGCAGTCCGAAGGGTTTTAAGTGAGGCCCAGGCGGTGCATCAGGGCTGCGATGATCACGTGCACATGCTCGAGCGCGATTTCGCTGAGGCTCGCTTTTTGTGGCGCCATGACGTCACGCAAGATGATCCAAAGGCCCGGCAGGTAGACTTCGCCGTCGCCCGGGCAGATCGCGCCGGTCAGTTGCACAATCTCGAAATGTGGAATTTGCGTGAGATCGAGATCCACGAGCAGCGAGGAATTGGGCAGGGGAGGCGGCTTCGCGACGAGTTCCGTCAACACGCCTCGGGCATCATCCACCAGATCGCGGAAACCCTGGGACACGAGAAGCGCATCAATGTCCCGCGGGGTCGGCTGCTCCATCTGGTGCAGATCGTAGTCCGGCAACGGATTCATCAGGGGTATTTCAATCGCCGCAGAAGGTTGATTCTTATCAGCTGAGATTCGTAGGGACATGGGATGTTCCGGTGGACATTCTTCCACGGATCGCCGAAAAAGGCACCCTTGATGAGGGATGCCGTTTATCTTGGGCCGCTACGCGGGTCGGCACTTCCTTCGAGTGCAATCCTCACTTTGGGTACGGGCTGCCCGATAAGATCGCAAAGGCCCGGTAAACCTGCTCCGCGAGCATCACCCGCGCCAGCTCATGCGAATAGGTCATCGCGCTGAGCGACACTTTCTGCTTCACGCGTTCCCGCAATACATGGGGAAAACCGTCCGCATCACCGCACACGAAGATGAGCTCCCGCGTGCCGCGATCGCGTTGTTCCCCAAGCCATTTCGCGAACGACTCCGAATCGTAGAATTTTCCCGCGGCATCGAGCAGCACCGCCGTGGCGGCGCGATCGGCATCCAGCTTCTTTACCGCCGCCGTAGCATCACGCACCTCGGTCAACTCGATGGGGCAGGACCGCGCGATACGTTTCACATACTCGTCGAGGAGTGCAGAGAGCTCCGCCCGCCGCGTTTTTCCCAACAGCAAAAGCCGAATCTTCATGCCGCGAGTCTACCGCGCAGGCATCCATGGATGCCATTTATCTGTTTTCCGCGGAATTACACCCAGCCGTATTTCTTTCTTTTTTCCAGCAGCGTCTTGCGGCTGATGCCCAGAATCTTCGCGGAGCGCCCGATTTGATTGCGGGTGGCCTTCAACGTCGCTTCGATGGCCTCGCGCTCCACGTCTTCCAGCGAACGCGAGCCCGTCTCCGGGAGGTTTCCGTCCGGATTGGCGCGCATGTGGACCGGCAGATGCTCCGCTTCAAGCGTCTCGCCCGGCGCGCAAGTCACAGCTCCCTTCAGGGTGTCGCGGAGTTCCCGGATGTTGCCCGGCCACCGATACCTTTCCAGGACCCCCTTGGCTAGTTCGCTCAGGCGGATCTTGGGTCGCCCGTGGGCGGCTCCAATTCCCGCCAGGAGATGCTCCGCCAGAGCCAGTATGTCCGCGCGGCGTTCCCGCAGCGGCGGCATCCAGATCTTGACGAGGTCCAGGCGGTAGTACAGATCTTCCCGAAAGCGCCCCTGTTTTACTGCCGCGGCTAAATCCGCAGCGCTCAGCGCAATGATGCGCGCTTCAACGCGCAGGTGTTCCTTACTCCCCAGGCGCTCGAACACCCTTTCTTCCAATACGCGCAACAGCCGCGCTTGCGTGCCGGGCGTCAGCGCCGCCACTTCATCGAGGACGATCGTGCTTTTGGCGTCCAGCTCAAAGCGCCCAGGTTTCCGTTCCGCCGCACGAGGAAACGCGCCGCGCTCGTGCCCGAAGAGTTCGCTCTCCAGAAGTGGAGGAGGCAAACTCTCGCATTCGATTTTTATGTAAGGAGTGTCACGCCGGGGTCCAAGTTCGTGGATCAGGCGCGCAAGATAATCTTTGCCGGTGCCGCCCTCGCCAGTGATCAGGACCGTGGTGGGAACAGGAGCAACGCGCTCCGCGAGTTCGAAGAGACGCTGCGAGGCCGGATCCTTGCAGATCCAAGGCAATCGCTCGCTTGTGATAACCAATGGGCTTCTCCAGCCGCCAGCGTTACCCGCAGGCGACTTTCTGACCTGGTATCAGCCCACTCGCTTTGAAAGCTCTTTCCGGCCTGTCTCCGGCTCGTCCGGTATGGACAGCATCGGCGCCGACCGCCACAATCTTTCCAGATCGTAGTAACGCCGCGCTTGCTCTCCGAAGACGTGAACGATGAAGCTTCCAAAATCCAAGAGCGCCCATTCCGAGGACCGCTGGCCTTCGCGGTGTTCGGGGGACCGCTTCAATTCCTTGTACAGCACCTCTTCAATCGCGGAGCAGATGGCCTGCAATTGCGGCCGGCTGTATCCGGTACAAATCACGAAATACCGCGTGAACGCCCCCACACCGTTCAGGTCCAGCACGGTGATCCCGCCCGCTTTCTTCTCTTGCGCCGCCTCGACGGCCTTGCGCACACCCTGGGGTAACGATTCCAGTTTCACCGGTACAGACCCTGCTTCAAAATGTATTCCTCCACACGCCCCGAGACAAGACCATGAATGGACTGCCCGCGGTTAGCCTTCCGCCGAATGTCCGTGGCACTGACTTCGCTGGACACATTCTCCAATAGATAGACGGTTGTCCGCTCCAATTGGGCTACCACCGGTGACCCATGCGCCACAACTTCGTTCTCTTTCTCCCGCTCAGCATCCGGCCGACCGTGCAAGTCCGGTGGAATCACCAGCCTGAGCGCTTCCAAACGAATGCCGGGGCGATTGGCAATCACGAAATCGCACAGTCCCAGCAGGGTCTCATATTCCTTCCACATCGGGATATCCAAAAACGCGTCCGCCCCGATAATGAAGAAGATGCGGTCCCCCTGCCCGCGGTACGTATGCCGGAAATAGCGCACCGTATCCACCGAGTAGTGCAACTGTGTCCCGCTGAAGTCCTCCCCCGCCTCCGCCAAAGAGGGCACAAAGTGGGGGTGCTCCGTGCAGGCCAACGCCACCATAGCGAACCTGTGCGGAAACGGCGCGAGGTGCTGCTTCAGCTTGTGCGGCGGGCGGCTCGCCGGGATGAAGTGCACCTCATCAAAATTGAAGCGCCGGTCCGCTGCCCGCGCCACCACCAGATGGCCTGCATGAATAGGGTCAAAGGAGCCGCCAAAAAGAGCGATGCGCCGTGGCTGATGTTTTGCCGCTGTGCGGTGCGCCTGCGCCGTCGTCAAACCGTGCCCTCCGCC
>Ga0209517_10008998_pt1 | contig 11529 bp, 10 predicted proteins | sample PeaSoiMetSII2010_FD_187695 | JGI IMG/M metagenome (GOLD analysis project Ga0209517, IMG submission 187695) | Peat soil microbial communities from Weissenstadt, Germany - SII-2010 (SPAdes) (version 2) | ecosystem: Environmental > Terrestrial > Soil > Wetlands > Peat | place: Germany...
CGGCGCTTGCAATAACACCCAGCCTCAAAACGGCCTGCTCGCTCTGATACGCGCCGTAAGTCTGCTTTTGAAGATCAGGAGACAGTCGAGCGTAGAACACGACCGGCTTCGTTGACCGAGTATTGACTTGAATGTAACCTGGCGATTGTTCAGTTGGGCTTACTGCTTGGCTGTCGGAAGCAGCATTGGGCAGGCTGTGTACCGTAAACGACAGATGGTCGGCTGAGCCCTTCGGTCCAACAGCTACCTTCGCATCGGTCCGCACGAAGGAGTCGAACCGACCTGTGTTGGAGATTGCTACAGAAATCCGGATGAATTCGGGCTCCTTCGCGGCCAGTATGCGATTCAACGTGACGACATACTGATCCATCGTTGTGGCTTCACCTGAGAAAGAGCTCGAGGCATTACGAAAGACCTGAGAGAGAGCCCCAAAGCAGCCACTCTCAAACATTTGTGCGAATCTTTTTGCTTGCGCCCTTCGCTCAGCCGAATCGTCCAACCTCGCTATAATGCTACGAAATTTCGGGAAATTCAGGGCCAAATGTCCCTCAAACTCTTCTAATTGAACCAGCCCGAGCGGTGACTGGCTGCAATCACCCTGTATCGACGGGATGTCGAACATCTGCCGATCTAGCATCCCAACCACGCCTTGGAACAGTCCGGCAGATGTTACCTGAATTACTATCGCCTCAATGAGGTGCTTCAGCACGACCTCTTTATCTTTGGCGTTTTGTTGGCTGTCAATCAGATTCGCCCACGACAAAGAGACTTTTGACCAGTCCTCGTAGTCAAAGTAGTAGGCGACCGTGGGCGCCACCAGGCTGGCAAGCGTGTTGGTATTGACTGATTGATTAGCGGCTAAAGCGTCGAGCATTCCGGACTGATTAGCGATGGCGTTTAGTTGGGAACGATCGTCATCTGTTAGCTGTATATCTTCATCGATGGCCGTCAACGGAGCGAGAAATTGCTTTACTTCTGGTGTCGAGTAGTCGTGGTCTCGATACGCATATGAAATCTGAGGAACGCCAAAATCGACTCTCTGAACATATAGTGTCAGCATGTCTTCGGGAGCTGTACCTTCTTGGACTCTGGTCACCAGCAACTGCGCGGCAGAAGCCGTCGCCCAGAGCACTCCTGCGGTCACGAGTGGGATTAACGCGTTGCGTAGGTTACTTGTACCGACAATCCTTGAGCGGACGCGTGGGAGCGCCAATGCTACTGTTATTAGGGTAAGCGCTACTAGGCCCACGATCAGAGTGGGGAAAGGAATGTTCATGCGAACGGGCCCTCCTTAGAAGTCGATTCACGCCCAAAGAAGTCGATTCACGCCCAACCTTTCTGTTGAGCGGACAGTATGTAGTCCGCTGAAACGAGCGGTTAGAAGTCATATTCCCGCCTTGTTCCACCTTGTCCGTCTTAAACATGCAAATCAGGCTGTTGTCAAGGCCCCCGCACTTTTTCCATCCGCTTGGAGGCCCGGTCCATGCGCGCAGACGAACTTTCTGCGAAGTCGCTTCCCACTTCTTCGTCGCCGAGGTCAGCCCGAACCATGTGAATCTCCGCTTATCCGGAATTTCCATTTTGGACCCTGATTTCGACTCGCGCGGATACCAAGCGGTTTGCAAACGCGAGGTTCGAGCCCGGTTTTGAGGCCAAAGGGCTTTCTGGATCGCCACAACGGCCCAGTACCTTCAAGCGGAACTGCAAGCCTCGTAGTCTGCCAAACGCCAATGCGCAGGGCATTTGCGATCCACGGTAAAAGCTGCTTCACCAAACGGAGGACTATTTCGAGGAGAGCATAGCGATGAATTCGCACGACTTCGATCAGGCGCGACGGTTCGCGGTAACTCCGATGGGAAAGATTGCGTACGTCGAGCGCGGCGCGGGCCCGGTCGCCTTGTTCATTCATGGATTCCCGCTCAACGGTTTCCACTGGCGCGGAACCATCGAAGATCTGAGCGGCATCCGGCGATGTATCGCGTTGGACCTGATGGGTCTCGGACACACCGAGGTCGCGGCCGGGCAAAGCCTGACGTTCGAGGATCAGGCCCGGATGGTTGCGGCGTTCCTCGATAAGCTCGAGATCCAGCAGGTCGATCTGATCGGCAACGACACCGGCGGCGGAGTCAGCCAGTTGGTCGCCGCGCACTTCCCCGCGCGCGTGCGGACGCTGACGCTGACCAATTGCGAGGTGCACGATCTATGGCCCAACGCGACCCTGCAAGCGCTTTTCGACAGCCTGGGCGCCGAGGGCGCGATGGCGGGCCTCAAGGCGCTGGTCCAGAACCCCGCGATGGCGCGGCAGGCGTTCGCCGCGGCGTATGAAAACGTCGAGCAGATTCCAGCCGAGGCTTTTCGGGTTTACCTGGAGCCGGTGCTGTCCACCGATGAGCGCGCGCTGAACGTGCAGCGTTTCGTGCGCGCGGCGCAAAGCGATCGCGATCAGATGGTCGCTGCGGCCCCGATGCTACGGCAACTGCGCGCGCCGGCCCAGGTCATCTGGGGAGACGCCGACACCTTCTTCGACGTCGAGCCTTCGCTGAGCTGGCTCAAGGCCAATGTCCCGTCGATCAAAAAGGTGATCGCGGTGCCGCGCGCCCGCTTGTTCTTTCCGGAGGAGCATCCCAGGCTCATCAGCGTACTGCTGCGGGAGTTCTGGAATTCAGCGTTCTGAGAATCGCGTTCTCAGGATCGGAAGATCTCAATCCACTTGCGCGACAACCTCGACGGCCGTCGAAATCTGGTCGCGCGACTCGAGGCCGCTGACTTCCACGCCCGCATCGGGCGCCAGCCGGATGAACATCAACGCCGACAGTAAGGCCAGGACTCCGGTGATTATGAACGACGGCGTGAAATCCCACGCCGTCAATGCCGCGACCTCGCGGTGTCCAAGGCTGAGGTGCAGCAGGAAAGCGGCCAGCGTAACGCCGAGGCTCAGGAACAACTGCTGCGCCATGCTCGAGAGGCTGCTCGCGCCGCTCATCGATTCGACCGGGATATCCGAGTAGGCGAGCGCATTGAGCGCGGTGAACTGCAGCGAGCGGAAAAATCCGCCGATCAGCAGCGTGAGCACGATAACGGTGTATGGCGTCGACGGGCGGAACAGCGCGTAGCTGGTCAAAATGAAGGCGCATAGCGTCCCGTTGCCGATCAGTACGGTGCGGAAGCCCAAGCGGCGAATGATCGGAGTGGCCGTGAACTTCATCGTGAGCGCGCCAACGGCGCTGGTGAACGTGAGCATCCCCGAGGCGAACGGACTGAGGCCGAATACCAGTTGCAGCAACATCGGCAGCAGAAACGGCAAGGCGCCGATACCGATCCGGAACATCCCGCCGGCTACCGTCGGCGCGGCGAAGGTCGGAATCTTCAGCAATCCCAGATCGATGATTGGATGATCCGAGCGCCGCGCGTGAACGACGTAGAGCGCCGTACAAACCGCTCCGCCGCCGATCAGAATCGCGACCAGACCGGGCGGGAGCACTCCCCGGCCGATAGCCTCAAAGCCAAAAACGAGACCGGCAAGCCCGAGTCCGGTCAGCATGAAGCCCTGCAAATCGAGCGGCGGCACGTCCGGCTCGCGGAAGTTCTCGATATACATCGTGACCAGCGTCATGCCGACCACGCCGATCGGGACGTTGATGAAAAAGATCCATCGCCACGACCAGTAGGTAACGATGAATCCGCCCAGCGGCGGCCCGACCACTGGTCCCATCACCGCCGGAACGGTCAGATAAGACATCGCTTCCACCAAGTCCGCCTTCGGCACGGTCTTCAGCACCACCGCGCGGCCGACCGGCGTCATCATCGCGCCGCCGAGGCCCTGGAATACGCGCGCGGCGACCAGTTCCGTCAGCGAGTGCGATAGCCCGCACAGCACCGAGCCGACGGTGAAGATCGCGATCGCGGAGCGGAACACCGTGCGGGAGCCGAACTTGTCGGACATCCAGCCACTGATCGGGATGAATATCGCGAGGCTCAGGAGATACGACGTGATCGCGAGGTTGAGCCTGATCGGACTTTCGCCGAGCGAACGCGCCATCACCGGCAACGCGGTCGAGATGACCGTCGAATCGAGCAACTCCATGAAGAGCGCGCATCCGACGATCAGAGGAACGAGGAACTTTGAGAAACGGCCCTCAGCGCGCTTCGGGGTCACCTCTTCGCGTCCCGCATACTTGAGCTGCCCGACCATCGCCCCCAGTCAAACACAGGCCGGTTGCCGACGCCATCGGCAGATCTTGAATGCCCGGTGCGCCGCCATCCATCTTCGGCTTAAATGAAGTGTTTTCGGGGAATGCGAGGTGAAATCGACCCTCTCTCCGATATCCTTGGCCTTGCGGGTGCGATCTGGCTCTTCCGCCGCCCCACGCTCCCAAATCTTCTGGGACCCGATCAGCCGGAAGACCGTAACCGAAACTCCTCTCGCTACGTCTTCAGGAATCGGCGAAACTATCCGTGAACTACATCGTTTCTGACATGACGCTCGGATGGGGCAAAGTGGTCGATCGGCTTCGCTAGCAGGAACGGAGGCAGACTATCGTGGCGCTTCGAATCGAAACACCGGAGGGCGAGCAGGCGCTGACCGAATTCCTGCTCTTTCACGACCAGGTCTATGAGTATCGGAGCGCGCGATGGCTCGTGACGGTGCCGCTCCAGCTTCCGCTCCTGATGGGGCAGCCGCCGTTCGCCTCGGGCCGCCAGCTCAAGGCGTTCGCGGCGCGCGAGGGCGGCGAAATCGTGGCCCGCGCGCTCGCGATCGTCGACGAGCATTACATCCGGCATTGGAACGAGCGCCTCGGGCACATCGTGATGTTCGAGGCGCTCCCCGACACGCGCGACGCGGTCAAGCAGTTGATGGACGAAGCGTGCCGATGGCTTGCGGAGCGCGGGATGCAGGTCGCGCGCGCCGGCTCCGGACTGCTCGAATACCCGTTCGTGATCGATGACTACGAGTCGCTGCCGCCGCTCACGGCGCGCCAGAATCCCGACTACTACCATAACCTGCTCAAGGACGCGGGCTTCGAAACCGAAAAGGGCTGGGTCGATTACAAGATCCAGGTCACGCCTGAGCTGACCGCGCGCTACCAGAGCGCGCTCGAAGCCGCCACCCGCGCCGGCTTCTCGATCGTTCCGGTCAAGGACGCCGATCCCGGCCGGCGCGTCCATCAATTCACCGCCGTCTGGAACGACGCGTTCAAGGCGCATTGGGGCGCCGCGCCGTTCACCGAAGATGAGGTCGCGAGCCTGTTCCAGTTCTTCGCGTTGCTGGGCGGACTCGATACTTCCGTGCTGGCGTATCGCGGCGCGGAGCCGGTGGGAACCCTGATGGTGATGCCGGATTCGAGCGAGGGCGCGCAGCTCAAACCCGGACGCATACTCAAGGATTCCGAAAAGCTCAACTTCCTCGGAATCGGCGTACACGCCTCCGCGCGCGGGCGCGGGGTGAATCTCGCGATGGCGTCGTATGCGTACCTGGAACTGATCCGGCGAGGCGCGAAGTACCTGAGCTACACGCTGGTGCTCGACGACAACTGGCCGTCGCGCCGCACCGCGGAAAAACTCGGCGCAAAGGTGTGCGCGAACTACGTCACGTACCGGCGCAATTTCAGGTAAGGATAGGCTGGAGTCGCTGGCAGAACGCGAGCATCAACAGTACTATGGAAGCTGCGTCTACGTCGCGGCAGCGTGACGGCAAAAGGTACGGAGACGTGACGTCAAAATGCAGGTAGCGATGGAGTTCAATCTGCCCGGCAGGATTCGCAAGAAGGGCAAGTGGTTCATCTCGTCCTGCAGCCCGCTGGATGTTCACTCGCAGGGGAAGACCAGGCAAGAGGCCGAGCGAAACCTGGTGGACGCGCTCGCGTCGTTCCTGATCAGTTGCTACGAGCGCGGAACGCTCGGCGATGTATTAAGAGAGTCGGGTTTTGTCCCAGTCTCCGGCCGCAAATCAGATACTTCGCTTCCCAGAGGCTCGGTGCCGCTTCGCGTGCCCGTCCCGTTCGTGATCGAGAGCGGTCGCGCAAGGGCCGCTGCTTCGTAGGGTTGTCAGCATTCAGCAAGCAGTTGGAGAAATCGCTTGCGCGTCATGCCGGCCGTGCGCATGTTCGCGTGAATGATGTCGAGTCCGACCTCCGGATACTGTGGGATCACGATCGGGCGCTTGACGCTGGGCTTTTCACCAATCCAGTGGCTTCCGTCGGTACGCTTCTTGAAGACAAACCCGTCGCGCTCGAACACACAACGTAATCGTCTCCATGAGATCGGCGCAATTCTACTCACATAGCGCCTCCCTTGGCGTTATGACGGTCGCAGCACGATGAAAAATCTCCGCAACAACATTGAGTGGTATCACGCCGATTTCACAGGGCAACCCCTGAAGGTACAGGCGACGACATGTCGAGTCCGATTCCTTCCTGCGACACGATGGTGGCGCTCGGATCGCGTACCGCCGGCGGCGCGACGATCTTCGCCAAGAACAGCGACCGGCCCGCGCGCGAATGCCAGCCGCTCTTCCAGGCGCCGCGGCAAGATCATCCGCCGGGCGATCTGACGCAATGCCAGTACCTCGAGATCCCGCAAGTCAGGCAGACCTGGCGATTCATCGGGTCGCGGCCGGCATGGCTGTGGGGACTCGAGCACGGAATCAACGAGCACGGTGTCGCGATTGGCAACGAGGCGCTGATCGCGAAAGATTCGCTGCCCGCGGTTGGGCTGCTCGGGATGGATCTCGTTCGGCTCGGGTTGGAGCGCGCATCGACTGCGCGCGACGCGATGGAACTGATCGGCGGCCTGATCGAGCGCTACGGCCAGGGCGGCTCTGCGTCGCACGATTTCGACTGGCGCTACTCCAACGGGTTCATGATCGCGGATCACGCCGAGGCGTGGATACTCGAAAGCTCCGGACGCCAGTGGGCGGCGCGCAAGGTCAACGCCGACGGCTGCGCGACGATCTCGAACCGTATCAGCACGACCTCCTACGATCGCGCCTCGGCCAATGTGCGCGAGCATGCCCGCGCCCAAGGATGGTGGGACGGCCGATCGCCGTTCGACTTCGCGCAAGCGTACGCCGAACCGGCGCATCCCACGTCGTTCTCCGCGCTCGGCCGCCTGGCGCGAAGCCGCGAGCTGGTCGCGCGCGACGGCCGCCGCTCGGTACGCGACCTGATCGCCGCGCTGCGCGACCATTATGAGATGGGCGAAATGCCGGTGATCACCGCCTCGCTCGAAAACGAGCGGCACTTCTCGCTATGCATGCACACCGACTTCACCTGCACGACTGCCAGCATGGTCGCCGAGATTCCCGCGCCGGACTCAGGCCTGAGCCCGGTGATTTGGGTCTCGATGGCGGCGCCGTGCACCGGAATTTTTATCCCGCTCTACGTCGAGGGAACCGTTCCGCCGGCGCTGACGATCGGCACGACGGAGCCGGCGGCGGATTCGCCGTGGTGGCGGATGAAACAGATTCAGGATCTCGTCGCACGGGCGCCCGAGCGCCTCGCACCGATAGTATGGCGTCATTTCCGGCCGCTCGAAGCGGAGCTGCTCGAACGCGCGGAGACGATCGCGGTCGCGGAGACGATCTCGGTTGAGGCGCGTGCGACGGCGGAGCCTGCGCGCGCGGAACTGCTCAGCGCTTTCATGGCCCAAAGCGTCGCGCGGGCGCTTGAAGCGACCGCCCAGGTCGAGGCGGAATTGCGGACCTGACCGTATCTGGGCCGCATCCGGGCCCATTTCGCGTCTCTACCCAATCGGCGCGGCCTTCGCTAACATCCGGACAGAATTGAGCGGACAGCGTTCCGTCATCGACGGTCAATCGAGAGCCTTATTCCAGGCAGGAGCCTTATTCAGCGATGGATTTCAACTATACGCCCGAACAGGAAGCTTATCGGCGCGGGGTCAGGACCTGGCTCGAGGCCAATCAACCGCCGCCGCTCACCGATGGGGAAAAGGAAAACATCACCGACGAGGTCCTGTGGGAGCGGCTCAAGGCCTGGCACAAAAAGCTCTATCGCGCCGGATGGGCCGGGCTGACGTGGCCCAAAGAATACGGCGGCAAGGGCGCGACTTTTGTCGAGCAGGTGATCTTCCAGCAGGAGTTGGGGCGGATGAACCTGCCGATGGGATGCAACGTGCTGGGCGTAATCATGACCGGGCCGGCGCTGATGCAATGGGGTACCGACGAGCAGAAGAAGCGCTATCTGAATCCGATCCTGAGCGGCGACGAGATCTGGTGCGAGGGGATGTCGGAGCCGGGCGCCGGTTCCGATCTGGCCGCGTTGCAGACCCGCGCGGTGCTCGAAGGCGACAGCTTCATCGTCAACGGACAGAAGGTCTGGACCACGATCGCCCATCGCTCGCACTTCGTCCAGCTTTTCGTGCGCACCGACCCCGAGCTGCCCAAGCATAAGGGCATGAGCTGCCTGCTGGTCGACATGAAAGCGCCCGGCGTCACGGTCAAGCCGCTCAAGCAAATCACCGGCGAGTCGGACTTCAACGAAATATTCTTCGAGGACGTGCGCGTCCCCAAGGAGAACCTGCTCGGGCCGCTCAACATGGGATGGCAGGTGCTGGTCGCCACCCTGATGCACGAGCGGTTCGGAATCGGCGAAACCTTGGGCGGCAGCGAGCAGATGCTCGGAGCGCTGGTTCAGCTCGCGAAGCATTGCAAGATCGACGGCCATCCCGCCGCCGAGGAGCCGGAGATTCGCCAGCAGATCGCACAGTTCGCGATTGAGGCGATGGCGAAAAAGTACAACGGCTTTCGCAGCCTCACGCGCCGGCTGAAAGGTCAGTTGCCGGGGCCCGAGGCCTCAACCGGCAAGCTCGTATCGACCGACTTGACCCAGCGGATGGTCAAGTTCACCAGCCGCCTGCTGGGCCAGTATGCCTACCTGGAGCGCCACTCGCCCTACGCCCCCGACGGCGACTGGATGAAGCGGATACTGCAAGTCGAGTCGATGACGATCGCAGGCGGAACGTCGCCGGTGCAAAAAAACATGATCGGCGAGCGCATCCTGAACCTGCCGAAGGGTTAGTCGCGGCCGCCATCGTCGTCTGATCACTCTCTCTCTTCTATTCCCTCTCCCCCCGGGAGAGGGCCAGGGTGAGGGCGTTTCCACCATTCGCCTGCGCATGGACCCTCCACGACCCCACCACCCGCCATCGCCGCCGCTGCCGCTTAGGCGCTCGCGACTTCTGCGGCGCGATCAGACCGACGCGGAAAATAAACTCTGGTTCAGCTTGCGCGCGCGGCGTCTAGAGGGCGTGAAGTTCCGCCGCCAGCATCGCGTCGGACCGTACATCGCAGACTTCTGTTGCCTGGAGTGCCGACTGGTAGTCGAGATCGACGGCGGCCAGCATGCGGAGGAAACCGAAGCGGAACGCGAGCAGAAGAAATTCCTCGCCGCTAAAGGATTTCGGGTTCTGCGGCTCTGGAATCACGACGTGTTGACGTCGATCGACGTGGTGCTTGAGGAAATTCGCAGGGCCGTGAGTGTTTAGGTGAAAACGCCCTCACCCTGGTCGAAGAAATTCTGAGTGGCGCTGGCGTGAGGTGAAAGCGCCCTCACCCTCACCCTCTCCCGGGGGGAGAGGGAATCGGAGGAGGGAGAGGGGAGGTCGAGAGCTTGCTCGCCGCCCTACGCAGCTTCGGTGGGATCGTTGGCTGGCGGGGCCATCGCGGTCAGTACGTTGGCGCGGGCGCCGAGCGTATGCGCGATTCCTGATAGCAGCTCGAAGGCGCGTCCCACCAGCACGAAATCGCTCGGCACCCTGATTACCGGGTTCTCGCGGATGGTCTTGAAAAGCTCCTCGGTGATCTCCGAATTGAATTCGCCCTCGAAGCGCTGGCCCGGCGCGCGCCGGTTGAGCGCATGCGCGATCAGAAGCAGCGTGGACGGATCGCCGTTGCGGGTCTCGAAGCCGAGTTCCCGAAACGCCTTGACCGCCGAGGCGTCGTTCTGGGTCATGATCGCGAACATCAGGTTGAAGAGCGCGTAGCCGAAGCCCTTGGGCAATTCCTTGGAGAGCCCGAAGTCCATCAGCACGAAGCGCGGGATCACCTTGCCGTCGCCGCGCCGATGCGGGTTGACGAAGATGTTGCCCGGATGCGGGTCGGCCTGGAAGAAGCCGCGCGCCAGGATCATCGTGACGTACACGCGCATCAGCTCTTGCACCACCGCGGCCGGATTCAGGCCGGCGGCGGTAATCGCGGCCTTGTCGGTCGGCTTGATCCCCGAGACGAATTCCATCGTGATCACGCGCCGCGACGACAATTCGTGATAGACGCGCGGGACCGTGACCGCGGGATCGTCGCTGAACAGCTCGGCGATTCGTTCGGCGCTCTGCACCTCGCGCTTGAAGTCGAGCTCCATCGTGAGATGCTTCTGCAGCTCCTCAAGCAACGGCAACAGCGCCATCGGCTGCGGATCGAGCCGCTCGTAGATCGAGCAGATCTTCGTCATGTTGGCGATATCGGTGCGGACGACGTCCGCGATATCCGGATATTGCACCTTGACCGCGACCACCGTGTCGCTATCGCGCAGGCGCGCGCGATGGACCTGCGCGAGCGAGGCGGCCGCGATCGGACGCGGCTCGAAGTTATCGAACAGCCGGTCGATCGGCGCGCCGAGATCCTGCTCGACCACCGGCGCGATCTCGGCGAACGAGCGCGGCGGAACTGCGTCGTGGCATTGGCTCAGGATCCGGATGTACTCGGGCGGGAAGACGTCGGAGCGGGTGCCGATCACCTGCGCGAGCTTGATCATCAGGCCGCGCAGCTCGATCGCGGTCCGGTAGATCTTGCCCGCGTTGCGTTCGTGCACCGGCGACAGGTTGCGGCGCTTGTAGTCCGCGCGCCGCGCCCGGTCGACCATCCGCGGGACTTTGTAGCTTAGATAGACCTGCGCCGCGAGGAAGCCGGTGCGCGAGGTGCGATAAAGTCGCTCAGCAAGATGCATCGGGACCGCGGGAAAGCCGGCTCAGGTCTGCGCGTCGCGAAGACTCAGTAGCCGGTTATCAGTAGCCAACTTGGCCGCTATTTCCGGCGGCGCCGCTGACGGGCTCGAGGCGCGCGAAGGCGGGCGGCTCCCACGGAGTCTCGAGCGCGTCGAAGCGCGCGACGAACTCCTCTACGTCGGCGACCTTGCCCTGGGCGGCGGTGCGGATCGAGCTGCGAATCTGATCGCGCCGCTCGCGGATCCGCTGCCGGATCATCATCTTGAGCGAGCGCTCCAGCAATGCGTTCACGGCTTCGCGGCCCGCTATCTCGCTGCCGTCCTCGGCGATCAACGTGCGGGCGGCGACTTCGGACAGCGTGGTGCGCAGGTACTCGACATGCGGCGATTCATCGGAGCGGATGTAGCTGATCAGGCGCGACGCCTCGGCCGGCGAATCCGAGACTTCCGGATCGCCGAGCAATTCCTCCGCCCATACGAAAGTCGAGCGGGCGAACACTTCGATCGCGAGCACGCCGACCATGAAAGCGAGCAGGCGCTCGACCGGCTCGGCGAGCGTGGGCAACAGGCGCGG
>Ga0209517_10009000_pt1 | contig 11528 bp, 6 predicted proteins | sample PeaSoiMetSII2010_FD_187695 | JGI IMG/M metagenome (GOLD analysis project Ga0209517, IMG submission 187695) | Peat soil microbial communities from Weissenstadt, Germany - SII-2010 (SPAdes) (version 2) | ecosystem: Environmental > Terrestrial > Soil > Wetlands > Peat | place: Germany: Weissenstadt...
ATCTCGGCAGTTGTTCGCAAGTCGTTGAGCCATAGAAAACTGCGGGGATCCTTCGCTTCGCTCAGGATGACAGACGGCTAATTGTTTCACATCTTCTAAGCCCTGGGTTGGGCGGCCCTCACCCCGCCTGCGGCACCCCTCTCCCGCCCGAGCGGGAGAGGGGACGGGGGTGAGGGATGGCCTCCCGAACCCACGGCTTACGCCGTGGGCTACTCGCTTACGCCCGCTCCGCGGGCTGTTTACTCAATTCCCCCACCGGTGTCCAGGCATCCGTTGTCTTAAGCTTTCTTCCCGTCCAGCCCAAAGAACTCCCTTACTCTTGTATTGACTACTTTGCCGCCCTGTGTCACCAGCGTTTCGCGCGTGATCTCGTCACTTGAATCGATCACGATCTTACGGTCTTTGGTCAGGTGAGCGAGGAACGACGCGACGTTTCGCGAGTACATCTGGCTGGCATGATAAGGAACGGTACTCGCCAGGTTGATATAACCGATTAGCGTAACATCGTGCTCGACAACGACTTTGCCGGGCTGAGTGAGTTCGCAATTCCCTCCGCGTTCCGCCGCGACATCCACGATAACTGATCCCGGGGCCATCTTCTCCACCATGTCGCGCGTTACCAGCAGCGGCGCGCGCTTGCCCGGGATGACCGCCGCACTGATCACCACGTCGCTCCCCGCCACCACGCGGCCAAGTAACTCGCGCTGGCGCTGGTAGAAGGACTCCTCCTGGGCGCGCGCATAGCCACGCGCGTCCTGGGCGTCCTGGGCCTCGACCGGCAGCTCGACGAAGCGCCCCCCCAGGCTTTGCACCTGTTCCTTGGCCGCCGGCCGCATGTCGTAAGCGGAAGCTATGGCTCCCAACCTTCGCGCCGTAGCGATGGCCTGAAGCCCCACCACGCCTGCACCGATAATGAAGACGTGCGCCGGAGTGATGGTTCCCGCGGCCGTGGTCAGCATGGGGAACATGCGCGGCAGCCGGTCCGCAGCCAGCACCACGGCTTTGTAACCGCAGATCGTGGCCATCGAGGACAGCGCGTCCATGCTCTGGGCGCGCGTCGAGCGCGGCATGAGTTCAATGGAAAATGACGACACTCCCGTCGCGGCGATTTCCTGAACGGTTTCGACCGAGCCCAGAGGGCGCAAGAAACCGATCAGCACCTGGCCGGGTCGAAGCAGAGGCAGGTCGGCCTTTCCGGTCACGTCGTTCGATCCGTAGCAGAGGACTTGAAGCACCACATCGGCGGCTTTGAACACCTCGGCTCGCTGCGGGAGAATCTTGCCTCCCTTGGCCACGTATTCCGCATCCGGGTAGCCGGCCGCAGCCCCCGCCCCCGCCTCCACCACCACTTCGAAACCCACCTTCAGCAAACTCGGAATTACCGCCGGCGCCAACGCCACACGCCGCTCCCCCGGAAAGCTCTCCTTAGGAATTCCGACGATCATGCCGCTTCCTCCCCCATCGTCTTCGCTTCTTGGTCTTCTGGCCTCTTGCCGGCGCGACTTTTCCCCGAACTCTTATCTCGCTTTATAATTCTCAAACATTTTCTAGTTCCGCTGCAAGCGTATTCCTCAAGGCGTCTCAGTCCGCAGCCACGCGATAGTTGTTATTTCAGCCCGTGGAGCGGGCGGCAGCCTGTAGCCCACGGCGCAAGCCGTGGGTGGCGTAGCCACCCTCACCCCCGTCCCCCATAAGCGCCAGGAGAAGCGCGTGCCTGGGGTCCCGAAGGGACCCAAGATCATTAGCCGTAGGTGGAACCTACGGGCGGGCGGGGCAAAAAACAGTATCCGACCCTGAAAGGGTCGAACATTCGACCCCTGCGGGGTCGGAGATTACCAAAAGGTGGGGGCTTCATCTCCGTAGGCTTCACCTACGGCTAATGATATTAATGCCCTTCGGGCATTTGACGTCGTACCTACACGCTTATCCTAGCGCTTACACCCCCCGCCCCCTCTCCCGCCGGGCGGGAGAGGGGTGCCGGAGGCGGGGTGAGGGTCCTCCAACCCACGGCTAGGATCTGTGAAATGATTAACCGCTTGTCATCCTGAGCATTGACAGCCGCGCGGCTGCCCTTGCTGAGCAGAAAGTCGGCGCGACCGGGAGTCTGAGCCGCCGTTGATTCCAAAAGGCTTACGCGCCGACTTTCTGCAGAGCGCAGCGAAGGATCTCCGCAGTTTCTTATGCTTCAGCGGCTTACGAACAACTGCAGAGATCCTTCGCTGCGCTCAGGATGACACATTCCGAATTTCTTCACACCTTCTTACGCCCTGGGCTACGTTATGCCGCCCCTGACGGGGCTCTAAAAACGCGGGTGGCGGCGACATGGCCTTTTATGTCGCCGACCCCAGCACGCCACCCCGGACACACGGTTCGATATCCCTGCCCGTCGGATGGTGAATGAAGGTGTGTCCGAATCGAGCCATTTCGGACGTTGAGTCCACCCGTTCGTCTCAGGATCATAGAGCGTGGCCGGGAAGGAATCGGAAAATCAGGCGAGGCCGCCGCAGACAGGAGCGTCGTCGCGGGCGATCGAACACCCTGTCCCAATCCCTAATGTAACCTCCGATCTGGCCGAAGCCCGATGAGATAGAACGTGGATACGACCCTATATAAGCTCACGAAAAAGTGAGACCGTATGCCCACGCATCAACCAGGCGTGTCGCCCATAGTTGTTTTATTAGTGTGACTTGCCGTAGGCCGGGTGTGAGTTAGACCCAAGTCAGTAGAAGTGTGGGGCGAACGCCGCCGACCTTACGCCGCCATTCGCCGTGCCAACTCGCCGCTAGAACGTCAAACTGCACCACTGCACGTTTTTCGCTTGACAAACCAAGCGCGGTATGGTAGGCTATCTTCGTGGTCACTTTGTGGACATCTTGTCGTAGCCGAGCGCCGGAGCGGTCATGGGGTGCGCCTACCCAAACGGATGAAAATCGCAAACGTCGTCACCCCTGCGCAAGCGGGGGTCCAATCTCGGTCCAGAACACAATGGATTCCCGCTTTCGCGGGAATGACGCGGTTTTCGGGCATGACTTATTGTCATTAGTCTTTGTTTTCATGGACATTCCCGGTTCGTTCGTTCATTTTTCAAGTCGTCGGGGTGCCAACCCGCCTCCCGGAGTTCGTCTGGGGTTTCGAGCCGGATTCAGCTTTGCACCTTTCGACCCCTCAGCTCTTCCGCACCGTGACTTATTGTCATTGTTCTTTGTTTGCATAGACATTCCCGGTTCGTTCGTTGATTTTTTGAGTCGGCGAGGAGCCGGCGGCGTCCGGAGTTCGTGTGGGGCTTCGAATCGGATCCGGCTTTGCGCCTTTCGATTCTTCAGCTCTCAGCGCCATGACTTATTGTCATTGTTCTTTGTTTTCATAGACATTCCCGGTTCGTTCGTCGATTTTTTGAGTCGCCGAAGTGCCAACCCGCTCCTCGGGGTTCGCGGGCCTTCTCGACGGACTGGGGCGCCGGCATCCTCGAGGCGGAGAATCTCGCCCGGGTGAACGATGTTTGTGTTACGCTTCGCAATTGCGGAAAGCAACTGCCTTTGAGTGGAGGAACAGCACTCATATGAACATTACGGTTATCGGAGCCGGCTATGTGGGCTTAATCACTGCCTCGGGCCTGGCTGAAACGGGCCACAGGGTTATTTGCGTCGATGACGACCAGGGAAAGATCGATACCCTCAATGCGGGAGGGATGCCCTTTTACGAGCCGGGCTTAGGAGGCTTGGTCAAGCGCAACCGGGAGGCGGGGCGGTTGGAGTTCATTTCCCGGATCGAAGACGCGCTGGCGCAATGCGAGGTGATCTTTATCTGCGTGGGCACTCCGCCCCTGGAGAACGGCGAGGCGGACCTTTCCTCGGTGGAACTGGTGGCGCGGCGAATCTCGGCTATCGCACGAGGCTACCACCTGGTGATTGAGAAGAGCACCGTCCCGGTGCAGACCGGCCGCCGGCTCCAGAGGCACTTCAGCATATACGGCGATAACGCGCAGGCCCACTACGATGTCGCCTCCAATCCCGAGTTCTTGCGCGAGGGATCGGGAGTCGAGGACTTTTTCCATCCTGACCGGATTGTGGTTGGGGTTGATTCCCCAAAAGCGGCTGAGCTACTTGAGCAAGTGTATCGGCCGGTGCTGGAGCAGAGTTTCGTCTGCCCTATCCACGAGAAATGCGGTAAGCGCCCGCGCGTGCCTCTTGTGGTGACAGACATCAACAGCGCCGAGCTCATCAAGCATGCGTCGAACTCTTTCCTCGCCATGAAGATTTCCTTCGTCAACATGATCGCCGACCTGTGCGAGGCGGTGGGAGCGGACGCCGGCAAGGTAGCCGAGGCGATCGGCATGGACAGCAGGATCGGCGGTAGCTTTCTCAAACCGGGCGTTGGATTTGGCGGTTCCTGCTTTCCGAAGGACCTTCAAGCCTTCGTCCGCGTAGGCCAAGGCGCCGGTTGCGATTTCAGCCTGCTGCGCGAAGTGGAGCGAATCAATCAGCACCGCATCGAGCTGTTCGTCGGCAAAATCAAGAATGAGCTCTGGGTGGTGCGCGGAAAGCGTATCGGAGTTTGGGGGCTCGCTTTCAAGCCCTGCACAGACGATGTGCGATCTGCCCCGGCGCTGGCAATCATCCGGCGGTTGCTCGCGGAAGGGGCGGTAGTGCGGGCCTACGATCCCCAGGCGATGGAGAAGGCAAAAGCCCAAATCCCTGAAATCGAGTATTGCCCGGACGCTTACTCGGCGGCTCAAGGTGCGGATGCCGTCCTGGCTCTGACCGAGTGGGAAGAACTCCTGCGCCTGGATTTGAACAAGGTTCGCCAGATCATGGCCCGGCCCTTGATCTTCGATGGCCGCAACATGTTCTCCCGCACCGCCCTGATCGAGCATGGATTTGAATACGTGGACGTCGGGAGTGGGGCGCACGCTCGCAAACACGTCCCTGAAGGGAGATAGGGATGCGACGCCGGCTCTCCGCCGCCACCCAAGCCCTGTCATTCCGAGCGAAGCGAGGAATCTGCATTTGTTCGTTTTCAAAAAGATAAATGCAGATGCTTCGCGCAGTTTACCCTGAGCGAGCAAACTTCAGACCCTTCGCGGAGTTTACCCTGAGCGAAGCGAACGGGCTCAGGGTGACAGCGAAGGGCTCAGCATGACAGACAGGAAGGGATTCTGTTGAGAATCGTCATTACCGGCGGGGCAGGTTTTCTGGGAAGCCATCTTTGCGAGCAAGCGCTTGCCGCGGGGCACCAGGTCTGCTGCGTGGACAGCCTTATTACCGGCCGCCTGGAAAACCTTGCCGCCTTCAAGAACCATCCCGGGTTCAAGTTCGTCCGCCACGATGTGACCAAGCCGATCGAGGTGGAAGGTCCGGTCGATGCGGTGCTCCATTTTGCCTCTCCGGCAAGCCCCGTAGACTACCTCCGCCTGCCCATTCAGACGCTCAAGGTGGGGTCGCTCGGGACGCATAATGCCCTGGGACTTGCCAAAGCCCGTGAAGCCCGCTTCCTGTTGGCCAGCACTTCAGAAGTCTATGGTGATCCGGAGCTGAGCCCACAAGCGGAGGACTACTGGGGACATGTGAACCCGGTTGGTCCGCGCGGGGTTTATGACGAAGCAAAACGCTTCGCCGAAGCCATAACCCTTGCCTATCATCGCTATCACCAACTGGATACGCGTATCGCCCGCATCTTCAATACCTATGGCCCTCGGATGCGGCCTGACGACGGCCGCGTCATTTCAAACTTCATCGTTCAGGCTCTGGAAGGCAAAGACCTCACGATCTACGGGGAAGGGACTCAGACCCGCAGCTTTTGCTACGTCTCCGACCTCGTGGAAGGCATTCTCCGGCTGCTGTTTCACAACCCCTCGGAGGGTGAAGCTCAGCCTGCCGCCGCGGAGGACGTGCACCTGCCTGTCAACCTGGGAAATCCTACCGAACTGCCCATCGTCGAAATCGCCACGCTGATCGCCCGGCTGACCGGCAGCTCCAGTCGCATGGTTCGCCACCCTTTGCCGGAGGACGATCCCAAATGCCGCCGGCCGGATATCTCCCGCGCTCAACGCCTCCTGGGCTGGCAGCCCCGCATCGGCTTGGAAGAAGGCCTGCACCGGACCATCGACTATTTTCGCAATCTGTAAGGCAGGCTGAAAGAGGTGGGGTCGTCATTCTGAGCGGACATGGGCCTGCGGCCCACCCATAGAGATCAAAGTCGCTGTCATCCTGAGCCATTCGCTTGTCATTCTGAGCGGAGCGAAGAATCTGCAGTTTGTTCGCTCAGGGTAAACTGCGCGAAGGATCTGCAGTTCCGGTCCGAGGCGAACTAATGCAGATTCTTCGCTCCGCTCAGAATGACAGGCTTTCGAGAGAGCGAACCGCTCAGATTCTTCGCTCCGCTCAGAATGACAGGCTTTCGAGAGAGCGAACCGCTCAGATTCTTCGCTCCGCTCAGAATGACAGACTTTTGAGAGAGCGAACTAATGCAGATTCTTCGCTCCGCTCAGAATGACAGACTTTCGAGAGAGCGAACCGCTCAGATTCTTCGCTTCGCTCAGAATGACATCGGGCGTTACTTGCCCGGCTCGTCCCGCGGCCGGGGTTTCAGATTCAGAACAATCTGGAACCACCAGTTCGGTTGGTAATTGATCTGCACCGGAACTCCGCGCAGTTCGCCCGCGGTTCCCAGCAAAACACTGAAATTGGTTTTGGCGCCGGACTCCCCGTTGCGAATCTGGAATTGTGATTCCTCGAGGTCTCGGTACGATCCGCGGATCTTCTGCCCTCGGTCGTGAAGAGTGATTTCGACATCCTTGCTGGGCACTCGAATCACTCGTTGAAGCGTCAGAGTGTACGGGCGGGCGTTATACACGTAACATAAAGAGACGGGAGTCTTCTCTCCGGTCAGGGACCGCTCCAGCAATTCTTCCGTCGTAGACAGGAATCCCCCGCGGCGATCGCACGCGCCGTGCTCCGCGCCGTCGAAACGGCGGAACTTCCGCTCCGGGTCATCCCCTAATTGGTCCAAGGCCACTGTTTGCGCGGCGGCAAGCTGGCTCATGTCGTAATCCTTGTCGCTGTTGAAGGGTACGGTCGTGGAGATGGCCCGGGCGCCGTCCACTCGGCTGATGATGGCTTCAAAACGATGCCTTCCCGCGGTATCCTCGTGGGCCAGTTCCCGCTGCATGGCGGACGCCGATTCGCCTTGCGAAGACTTCATGAAGCCTACAAACACGCTGGACACCGGGGTCTCACTCGCATTCAGTTTGTCGACTTCGGTGCCCGCACCCCAGCGATTGATGGCCCGCGGAGTCTTGGCGGGATCGGAGCCAAAAAGCAGTTGGATCATGCGTAGGCTCGAATCATCCGCCGCCCGCCCGGCCTTGATATAGCCACCTCCCAGGTCATCCCGGCCGACCCAGAAGATGAGCAGCCGGAGGCGGCAGGAGAGGATGTATTGGTATTCGGCGCGAAGGCTGGGCGTCGCCTGAATCCACTGCACTGCCTCCTTGATTGCCGCTCCGTCGGAGTCGCTGGGGCCCGAGGGCCGGGCCAAACAACTCCCGGCCAGGAGCAGGATGCAAGCCAACGAACGCCCATAACTCACGCACACCTCCAAGGAAACTATCATAAGTAACTTGTCGAGGAATTGGTACCGCTGCGTGCAGGCGTACGAACAAATCAACACGTAAGCGAGCGGGCCTCGCCATGCGCTTCGGAGCACACGGGCGATCCTTCTGCGTTCTGAAGCATAGGCTGGACTACATGGTCCCGGAGGGAATCGGACGGATCAACCGGGCATGTTATCCCGAGGCTGCCGTAAGGCGTTGTCAATCGTCAATCGACAATCATCAATCGACCATCAACTGACGGCCGCGCTCGTCTCGCAATCTATCTTCTCCCCGGCCGCAGTCAATTCGAAGAAGTGGTGTCCCATAATGGCGAGGGTGATGGCCTTGCTGAAATGGTGACGATGGCGGCGAAGGGTCTGCGCGAGGAACTTCCAATACTCTTTGCGGTAATTGTGCACAAATCCCTGCCGCCAAAGCGACCTGCCCAGTGCCATGATGTCGGAGAACACGACCGGCGGGCGGGCCGCCTCGCCGAGCTGCGAGAGGAAGGCGGAAGCCCGTTCGAAATACTCCTTGGGGCTGTAAATCGTCCGCAAGATTCGCTGGTACCCCTCGATGAGCTGCTGTTTATCCATCTTGGGAATGAAGTTCAGGTCCAGGAGCGTGTTGTTGCCGAGGCTCTCTTTTAGGAGCCGGCCTTCGGTCTTCAGCCGCCGCCACAACTGGGTGTTGGGCAACGCGGTGAGTAGGCCGACCATGGAGAGGGGGATCGCGGCCTCGCGAATGAATTGAATCTGCCGCTCGAAAACGTTCGCCGGATCACTGTCGAACCCTACGATGAAACCTGCCATCACCTCGATGCCGTAAGACTGGATCAGTTTTACGCTCTCGCGCAGATCTTTGCGCAGGTTTTGGAATTTTGTCGTCTCTTTAAGACTCTCGGCCACCGGCGTCTCAATGCCCAGGAAGACCCGGCTGAAGTGAGCCTCGCGCAGCAGGCGCAGCAACTCCTCGTCCTCGGCCAGGTTTACCGAAGCCTCGGTGTAAAGCGAAAAGGGGAATTTGCGGTCGCGCATCCACTTCACCAGTTGCGGCAGCAACACCATTACGTTCTTCTTGTTGCCGATAAAGTTGTCGTCCACCAGGAACACCGGTCCCCGCCACCCGACGGCGTAGAGCTGCTCGAGTTCGGCGCAGAGCTGGTCAGGAGTTTTAGTGCGCGGGCGGCGCCCGTAGATCTCGATGATGTCGCAAAACTCACAGGTGAACGGGCAACCGCGCGAGTATTGTATGGCCATCGAGCTGTATCGCCGCAGTTGGGCTAACCGCAAATCGGGCTGCGGCACACGCGTGACGTCGGGAAGCTGGGGTCTGAGATAATGCGCGCGCGCCGCGCCGGCTTCGAGGTCCGCCGCCAGTTCGGGGATGATCTCCTCCGCTTCTCCTTCCACCACGTGATCCGCTTCCGCGATGGCGCTGTCCTTCGCGCTGGCGATGGGGCCGCCCACCACGGTGCGCAACCCGCGAGCTTTGCAGCGTTCAATCTGCGCTTTCATCGAAGGGCCCTGCACCAGCATACCGCTGAAGAAAACCACGTCGGCCCAGTCAAGATCGGAGTCATTCAGCCGCCTGACATTCATATCCACGAGACGCTTTTGCCAGCGGCCGGGAAGAAGCGATGAGACCGTCAACAAGCCAAGCGGGGGGTACGCCGACCTCTTCCCCTGGAATGGCAGAGCGTGTTTAAAACTCCAGAAAGTGTCTGGAAACTCGGGATAAACCATCAGGACTTTCATGTTATGGAACTCTCCTTTTTCGGCTGGTGACTTTCGTTGCAGCTTTCCCGAATGCGGCGAGGTTCATACGTTCATCCCCGCCCAAGAAAAGCGGACTCTTCACGGACGAACTTTTCGCCAGAGCCTGTAGGTTCGAAACGCCCTGAGGACCCATAATTTACCACGTTCAATCCATCGACGCTAGTGCGAAATACTTAATGGGAAATACTTAAGGCTTGGCACACCGAGATTTTCGCGTGCCACTCAACCCCCGAAAGCGCAAATCCATCGTCCCGTGTCCGGAGTTTATTTATCCGCCCCTGAGATGTGGAATGTAGTATAAATCTTCGTTCTTATGAGGGATTGCACGACCGCGGGAGGACAGCAAGCATGATCAAGGTTAAGCCGCATATTCTGTTGTTATGTTTTCTTGTAACCATCCCATGGCTCCGGGCGCGTGCAGCGAAGCCCGCCGCCGAGCAACCAGGCTCAGAAACCATGCGGGTAAGTCTCGACGGCAAATGGAAGCTTTTCTATTTTCCCCAAGGCAAATATCAGATCACCCATCCTGACCAGCTCCGGACCCAAGGACTAACCTCGATCGAAGCCACCGTGCCCGGCAACGTCGAACTCGACCTGTCGGCGAAGGGTGAATTACCCCCCGACCTGTTCTTCGCCGACAACCTCGCCAAGCTGAAGCCCTACGAACTCTACGAGTGGTGGTATCAGCGTGGGTTTCCAACCCCAGCGGGCGCTTCCGGCCGCCGGGTGGAATTGCTCTTCCGCGGCGTGGATTGTCTTGCCACGTACTGGCTCAACGGGAAGGAACTGGGTGGCACCGCCGACGCCCTCATCGAGCAGCGTTTCGACGTGACCGGCAAATTGAACCCTGCCGGGCCAAACACCCTGACAGTGAGATTAAGGTCACCCATCATCGAGGCCGCCTCGAAGCGGTACGACCCGGCTTACACCATCAGCGCGGGAAAGACCAACCAGGAGGCAGTCTGGATCAGGAAGCCCGCGCACTCTTACGGCTGGGACATCATGCCGCGGGCGGTCTCGGCCGGCATCTGGCGCCCGGTGGAGCTCATCGTTCACGCCCGGCACGAACTCGAGGACATGTATTTCACCACGCTGTCCGTTGATCCGGGAGAGGCGACGCTGGCTGTCTCCTACGAACTTAGCACGGACCTGGCGCTGCTTCCCAAACTCCGGCTGCGAGTCGAGGGCCATTGCGGCGAATCCACCTTCGCGCAGGTTCACAAGCTGGAATTCAGCGCCGGCAGGTTTGAAATCCGGGTCCGCGACCCCCGCTTGTGGTGGCCCAGGGGCTACGGCGATCCCAACCTCTATAAGGTGACGACCCAACTCTTGCAGGACGAAAAAGTGCTGGCGTCGCGCGAGGACCAGGTGGGAATCCGCAAAATCGAGTTGATTCGCACCGAGATCACCAGCATCGAAAAGCCCGGCCAGTTCCTTTTCAGGGTCAACGGCGTGCCCATCCTGGTGAAAGGCTCCAATTGGGTGCCCGCGGATGCTTTTCACAGCCGCGACGCCGGACGTTACGAGAAGATTCTCGCGCTCTTTATTGACCTCGGTTGCAACATGCTCCGAAGCTGGGGGGGCAACGTCTACGAAGACGACGCCTTCTTTGATATATGCGACCGCAACGGAATCATGGTGTGGCAGGACTTCTCTATGGCCTGCGCGATCTACCCGCAGGCGCCCGAATTCCTCGAGGTTATGAGAAACGAAGCCATCTCGGTAGTGAGAAAACTGCGCAACCATCCTTCTCTCGCCCTTTGGTCGGGCGACAACGAAGTGGACCAGTCTTATTTTTTCTCCGGCCTTGATCCCGCCCACAACAAGATCACGCGGGAGGTCTTGCCGCAGGTGGTCTTCCAGTGCGATCCTTACCGGCCGTATCTTCCCAGCTCTCCCTACATGGCTCCGGAAGTCATTGCCACCGCGAAAACGGAGCTCATGCCTGAGGACCACCTGTGGGGCCCGCGCGACTACTTCAAGAGCACTTATTACACCCAGCACACCGCGCACTTTGTGAGCGAGATCGGCTACCACGGCTGCCCCGGGCTTTCCTCCATCCAGCGCTTCGTGGACGAACACCACGTGTGGCCGTGGAAAGACAATCCCCAGTGGGTCTTTCATTCCACCGACATGTCGGGAAACCCGTACCGCATCAA
>Ga0209517_10009001_pt1 | contig 11528 bp, 11 predicted proteins | sample PeaSoiMetSII2010_FD_187695 | JGI IMG/M metagenome (GOLD analysis project Ga0209517, IMG submission 187695) | Peat soil microbial communities from Weissenstadt, Germany - SII-2010 (SPAdes) (version 2) | ecosystem: Environmental > Terrestrial > Soil > Wetlands > Peat | place: Germany...
CCACGTTCGCGTACGGCTACTTCCAAGCCTCGGTCGTGTTGTTTCTGCCGCTCTATCTGGTCGAAGCCAAGCACGTCCCCGCCGAGAGCACGATCTTGATCACGGCCTTCTTCGCGGGCGGCATGCTCGTCTTCTCGAGCATTGCCGCGCGCATCGGCGACCGAGTCGGGCACCTTCGCGTGATGACCGTGCTCGCGTCGATCGGGCTCGCGATGATCCTCGGGTTCGTGTTCTTGTCGTCTTGGCCGCTCATGTGCGTGGCCATCTTCGTTGCAGGGGCGACGCTCGCGTCCATCTCGCCCGTGAGCCTCGCGCTGCAAGGGCACATCGCCGAGCCACGCGACTACAGCCGCGCGAACGCCATCTACAACGCATGCGGCGTCAGGCTGCGGGAGCATCCCATCACGCGGGAAAAGATCATGTCCGGGCTGAAGACGAGGCGCGTATGAAGCCGATCTCGATCTATCGGCCCAAGACGGTGGACGAAGCCGTACAAATCCTGTCATCGCATGGCAACGAAGCGGGTGTCTATGCAGGCGGGACGGATCTCCTCATCCGACTCAAGAATCGGCTGACCCAAGCGCCGTCTTATCTAGTCGATATCAAAACGATCGACAATCTCCGCTACATCAAAGAGGACGCGAGCGGCGGGGTGCAGATCGGCGCCGCGACCAAGCTGGCCGAGATCGCGGAATCCGATCTTTTGAAAAAGCGCTACCCGATGCTGGTGCAGGCCATCAACATGATCTCGTCGCCGGAACTTCGCAACGCGTCCACCATCGGTGGCGACTTGTTGCAGGAAGTCTGGTGTCAATATTTGCGCGGCGGCTATGACTGTTGGAGAAATGGCGGGCACCTCTGCTATGGGGCGATCGGCGACAACAGCTACTACCATTCCGCGATGGGTGGGCGGCTGTGCTACGCCGTCTATCCCGGCGACGCCGCAGTCGCGCTGATCCCGCTCGATGCCACTGTGAAACTGGCCACGCCCGCGGGGACCAAGGAGCTGACTGTCGAGCAACTGGTACCTGGGGACATGCTGGTGGATGGGCGAATCCAATCCCATGTGGTTCGCTTCAACGAGATCCTCACCGAGGTAATCCTGCCCCCGCCCAAGCCAAGTGTACGGGCATCGTTTGAGAAACTCCGTCCGCGCGGTGTTTGGGATTTTGCCATGGCGTCGCTCGCATTGAGGCTCGACGTTCGCGACAACCGTATCGAGGACTCGCGCGTAGTCTTCGGAGGAATCGCCGGGAAACCGCTGCGCGAACATGCCGTCGAGGCATATCTGAAGGGCAAAACGCTCAGTGCCGGCTTGGGCGATCAAGCGGTTTCGATCGCGCTCTCCAACGCCGCGCCGCTGAAATATAACGCGACCAAGATCGACATGGCCAAAGGTTTGCTGGCTTCCGGTCTGGTCAAGCTAAATGCAAACAATTAAGGGCATCCTGTTTGAGCCCGTTGGATGCCTGGCCGAGTTTCCTCCTGAACCGTTCCTTGAGATGGCTGCGCAGTTGTCTGGACGGAAAAGACACGCGAGTAAGTCCGCTAGTCGCTCATACTGGCACTTACTCAATTTGATGCAAATGTCTGATGGCGCCGCGATCGAGGCACTCGAACTGGAAGCCGTAGAACGCGTGAGCCTTTACGAAGATGTGATCCCGGCGCTGTCGGAATTGAAAGCCATGGGCATCCGGCTGATCATCGCTTCATCGCTTTCGCAGAGCGCCATCGCGCAGTTTCTGAAGAGATGCCCTCACGAGTTCGACGCCGTGTGGACGCGCGACAATTCGCGAGGGATCAAGGCCGAACCACTTCGAAAGGCGATCCAGGGCGCGTCATTGAAACCGGAGCAGACCATGTTTCTCACCGACACAGCGGAGGGCCTGAAGGTGGCCGAGAGTGTGGGCGTCAACCCGATTCTGATGATGAACGATCCGGACGAATCCAGGCGGCTGGCAATGCACAAGCCCGCTGGAGGGATCGTGTCACTGCACGAGCTGCCCGATTTCATTCGAATCGTGCAAGCAGAGAACGCCAGAAGCTATTAATTCGCGAGCGGGTCCGGCCGCATCTGGAAATGAACTACCTTGCTGTAGGTCCCTTTTCCAGTCTCGCTGTGGAACGGCGTGCGCGTCCCCCACGTTGTCCAGACGCCCTTCCCTTTCCAGCCAGCCTTGGGATCGTCGATGCGGCCATCCATGCCTTTCGCGAAGAAGCCTAGCGGATAAGGCACGCGCATCACGACGAACTTCCGGTTCACCAGCGCTTCGAGCGAATCCGATCCGTTGCCCGTCACGATGGGCGTATTCTTGCCAAGTCCCAACGTGTCGAACTGATCCACCCAATCGTAGTAATGCGAATCGGCGCTGCCCGATTCCTTCACGTTCTTGAAGTTCGGACCAGGCGTGGGAAAAAGCGTCCAGCCTTCCGGACAGTGCTGGCCCGTGGCTGTCGGCCCATTGAGCGGACCTTTGCACTTACTGCGGTCAAAACTCGCCAGGTGCCCGCTTCCGAGAGCGACCCACACGACATTGTTGCGATCAACATCCATTCCGCGCGGTGAAAAGCCCCACACCTTCGCCTTGGGATTGTTCCAAGGCACTTCGTAATACTCTGCCAGAGTTGTTTCGGGCGGATTCGAACCGGGATTCAGACGAACGAGTCCACCTGGAAATCCGAGCACGCTGCCCCAAACCATCCCATCGGCGCCAATCCCCAGGCCGTAGAACGCGGCATTGATGCGCGTGTCTTTGGTGGGATCAGTGGTCGCGTTGAACGCGGATGATGTCCCCAGGCTCTCGCCGCTGGGCGCGGTCGCCACACGCTGTTCCGCCTCCACATAGGCGTCACGCTTGCCGTTGCCGTTGGTATCGAGAACCAGCGCCGTCCAACCTTGCGACTTCTGCGCGTCGTGAGTTTCATCCCACACCTTGGTGTTGAGCCAGCCCACCACTCCGCCTCCGCCGCCGCTGCTGGTCCACAGCGTATTGTTGGCGTCCTCGGCGAACAGCAGATGGTGCGTGCCGAAGCAGGTGTCGATCATCGAGGTTTGTTTCGTCGCCGGATCGTACACCGCCAGTTGCCGTCCCGAGCGATCGACCGGCGTGAGGATCGCCGAAGGAAGGCTCGACCCTGCCTTGCAAAATGCGGGGTTGTCGATCCCGCGAATCCGGCTGGTGTACCACAGCCGCCCACGTTGATCGAACATCGGATTGTGTACCGTGGTATGGCTGTCCCAAATCGCTTCATCGCCCCAAATTGGCGACGCCGCGAGAGGCGCCGGCTGGCCCGGCATATTGGCATCGCGATAGGGGATCTTCACTTGAGCGGTAGTGTTGTGCACCGGATCGAGCACTGGGAGATAATCGCGGCTCTCTTCCGGAGATCCGTAGATCAGCCCGTTGGCGTTGATGCTCGGGTTGCGTTTGTCGGTCGAGATTTCATCGTGCAAATACGCTTTCGGATCCGCCCAGTCCCACTGCGTGATGACGACGTTTCGCTCCATGCCCTGCGGCCGTGGAGGCGCCTGCGCGGGAAGCTCGCCATGCGCGATGCGGTTGGTCCAATCGCCAAACTCCACCGTCGCCCGCTGGGAACCAAGCTGATTCAGGCCGCCCACCATCGCGTTCCCGGCCTGTCCGGATTGCACGCGGCGCATCCAGGCTTGCGCGGGTGAATCGAGATTGCTGAACATCGCAGGAATGGTGCGGGTGTATGCGCTGCCCAACTGATGGCACGACTCACAACTGTCGGTCTTCACCAGGTGGATCCATTGGCCCTGATTCTTGACGTTGGGTGAAATTCCGTTGCCGGAGGGACCCGTGCCAGGGAATTCGTTCTTCTCGGGCACCTTCAGCATCGCGTACCAATAGCTGGCCGGATACAATTGCGCCGCGGTCTTAGCGTCCGGCGCGACGGTCGGCTTCAGATCCACCAACTTGCCCGGCTCGGTCTGGATCTTGGCCGAGTCCACCAGTCCGTAGCCGCGCGCCCACACGCTGTATTTGGCTTTGGGCAGACCGGGTATCAGGTATCGGCCGCGATCGTCGGTCACCACTTCCTTGATGTAGCGCGTCGGCAGATCGGTGGTTTCAGCGATCACCCATACGCCCGCCTCGGGTCCCTTGCTGCTGGAGACCACCCCGCCGATGTCGTCGGCCTTGATTTTCACTGACGCGCTCTGTGCGTCCAAGTGGGTGCGCATCACGAAGAAGTAGATGGCCACTCCAATGAGCGCCACAATGGCGACGTTCAGAAATCGGATAGTCCGCATGTCGTCTCCTTTACCGGAACGATATTATATACCCGGCCGGAAATCCAGGCCCTCCCGTAGCGCCTTGCGTTTCTGGAACAACTCTAAAATAATAGCCCCCGAGGTGATTGGATGAAACTCTTCTTGTTGGCAGTGATTCTCGCATTGGTCCTGCTGCTCGGCCCTGGCGGTGGGCGATTTACTCGAGCGTCCGCCCAATCCAAGGCTACGAACCCGGGAGTAACTATCGAACAGGTCAATCGTTGGGAAACGGAACTCTCGAATTGGGGCCGCTGGGGCAAGGACGACGAGCGCGGCGCTTTGAACCTCATCACGCCACAGAAGGAAGTGCAGGCCGCCCGTTTGGTGAAGGCTGGCGTCACCGTTTCGCTGGCCCACTTCGCCAGTCTGGAGAAGGCCGAAGACAACTTCAATTTCGGCGAAACCAAACACGAGATGTTTGGGCTCGATCCGAAGACCCACATCCCGCGGTTTGCTCTCGACAGCATCAGTTTCGGGATTCACGACGGCACCAACTCGCACCTGGACGCGTTGTGCCACTATCGCCTGCAAAAGGATGGGCAGTGGGTGGTGTTCAACGGCCATCCGCAGGAACTGGATGAGAAGGGGTGCAAAGCGGACGGCATAGATCGCATGGGCCCCGGCGTATTCACGCGCGGCATCCTGGTGGACATTCCGCTCCTGCGGGGCGTCGAATATCTCGAACCCGGTACCCCGATTTATCCTTCCGACCTGGAAGCGTGGGAAAAATATGCGCACGTCAAGATCGGTAGCGGCGATATTGTTTTGGTTCGCACCGGCCGCTGGGCGCGGCGCGCGAAGTTGGGGCCGTGGAACGTCGCCCGCCTAGCCGCTGGACTGGATGCCACCACCATGCCCTGGCTGAAGCAACGGGACATCGCGGTGCTCGGTGGCGACGGCGTGAATGACGTCCAACCCTCTGGTGTGCAGGGCGCTGGAGAAGCGGCCGGACGCCCGGTTCATACGCTCACCATCGCGGTGATGGGCGTGCCGCTTGTCGACAACGCTTATCTGGAAGATGTAGCAAAAGAAGCCGCCAGCCGGAAGCGTTGGGAGTTTCTCACCACCGTGCAGTTCACGCGGATTCCGGGTGGAACAGCAACGTCGTTCAACGCGCTCGCGACGTTCTGAATTACCATTGACACGCTGTTTGAGTCAGAGTAATATCCAATCGGAACTCAAGGCAGAAGATTTTGAATCGGCCAAACGCGGCCGAACAATTCATCCATGAGGGAGGTGCCGAATAGAACCGGACAACAGAGGGGGCGGTGTGGCCTGATCGGTTCCGCGGAGGTTGAGAACTCGCACGACCGGATATGGCACGTAGTCTGCCGCGCTTCCATGCGTAACTCGATGGCGTCACCGTAGGCTCAAGGGAATCCTTCTGGCGATGCCGCCCCTTTCGACTTCTCTTTTGAAAGCTACAGGGAACGCATATCCCGGCAAGTTGAGTGCTTATCGTTCGCGTTCTTCCAATTCCCCCTAGAAAGAAGCTCAGACGTAATCTTTTGTGCTGATTCTGTTGGGGCTGAGCGTGTACATGCATCCGCACGGATAATGGCCGAAGAGTCCGGTTTCACCGCGGGCAACTCCGAGGAAGTTATCCCTTCCTGCGTGCCACCAAAAGCACGATGCCGCCAACGAGCGCCACTGCGCCTGCGATGGGAGGCAATGGCACATTGTGCTTCTCGTCGCGAGTAGCGTGGATGGGTCCAATGTCAACGATCTTTTCGCGGGTCGTATAGGTAAAGCCTCCCCACGCAAGACCGACGATTCCAAGCACTATCAGGACTATTCCAAGCGTTTTGTTCATAGGCCTCCTTATAGTTGCGGTGGTTCAGTATGACTGCGGATTTTCACACGGCTCTAAATCCGCCATGCGAAATAACCCGCAGACCACACCGCGTCGAGCCTGGCTTGTCTACGTCTCCAACACCTTTTCGATCTGGCCGATTTTCTTTTGGACGACGCCGGTAATTTTTTCGGCTTGGCCATCGGCCGCCAGGTCGGGGTTGTTGGTGAGACGTCCAGCTTTCTCTTTGGCTTTGCCCTTGATTTCATGGAGCTTGCCTTGGATCTGATCCTTCGTACTTGGTTTCATAACTTCCTCCTCCTACCAACTGAGCATCTGCAGCACCACTGACAATAGGTTCGAGCTTAATGGCCGGGGCCTGTTGTAACCACACAGAGTTGACCTTCGTTTGGAACGCTACTTGCGACCAAATATGGTCAGATACACGAGAATTGAGTGCCAGACTCCGAATGCAGTAGGGAGAAGACCAGGTATGCACTCCGCCGCCTCCCCGGCACAAAGTGGCCCCCGGCTCCTTGAGGACAACGTCGAAAACACGTACCGGGGCGACGATTTTGAGGAGATTGTAGGCAGAAGTGCGGCTATCAAATGGGTTTTGGGAGAGGTTGCAACTGTTGCTCCCACCGATGCGACCGTGTTGATCCTAGGAGAAACCGGTACCGGAAAAGAGTTGATCGCACGGGCCGTTCACAGAATGAGTGCGCGCAAAGATCATCCTTTCGTCACTTTGAACTGCGCCGCCATTCCCACCGGCCTGCTCGAAAGCGAGTTGTTCGGCTACGAGAAAGGCGCCTTCACGGGAGCCTTAGGGCAAAAGATCGGCCGGTTAGAAATGGCGCATCGGGGAAGTCTTTTTCTGGATGAGGTGGGCGACATTCCGCTGGATCTGCAACCCAAACTGCTGCGGGCATTGCAGGAGAAAGCGTTTGAGAGGTTGGGGGGCACCAAAACGATTCCTATTGACGTCCGGCTGGTCGCGGCCACCAACCGTAATCTGAAACAGATGATGAGCGACAAGCTCTTTCGGAGCGATCTCTATTACCGGCTGAAGGTGTTCCCGATCACGACACCTCCGCTGCGCGATCACCCCGAGGACATACCCACGCTCGCGCGCCACTTCACCCAAAAGTACGCTCGGGAAATGAACAGGCGAGTTGAAACGATTCCGCCAGAGACGATGCCAGCTTTGTTGAATTGGCCCTGGCCCGGGAATGTGCGTGAGCTCGAGAACTTCATCGAACGGTCGGTCATCCTTTCGCCGGGCTCCACGCTTCGTGCTCCCCTGGCGGAACTGCGAGCCGATGTGGTGGAAACTGCCGGTGGCACGCTGGCGGAAATGGAACGCGAATATATCATCCAGGTCCTCCGGAAAACTGGTGGCGTGGTTAGCGCCGCTGCCATCCTTCTCGGGGTGCCACGCACAACCTTGAACGCCATGCTGCGGAAGCTGGAGATCTCCCGCAAGGATGTCTGATCATGTGGATCGGGAAGATGAACATTATCGATGGTCGAAACGCAATCATATTTCTGGCCGCTTCATCCGCGCTTCTGGCTCAAAGCAACAATTTCCTGGTCAAGTCTCAAAGTTATTCCAACGGACCGGACGTCCGCCAGATTGTGGAGTCATCGATCGCGGCGACCGAGCGGAGCTGGCAAGGGCGGCTCAACTACACCTACGTGCAGCGCAACGAGGATCGACGCTTGGACTCGGAAGGGCGCCTGAAGTTTGAGGATGTGGATGTCTCGAGAGTGATCCTGGTCAGCGGTGTTCCGTTCGAGCAACTCGTGGAACGCAACGGGCAGCCTCCATCAGTCGCTGACGAACGGAAACAGAAGGAGAAGCTCGACAAGTTGAAGCGGGAAACTCCAGAGCAGCGGGCCGAGCGGTTACGCAAGGAGGCGGAGGAGACCGCGTCGCTCGTCCGGGAAATACCCAAAGCCTTTGACTTCCAACTCGTGGGCGAAGAGGAAGTCAACGGCCGACTGGCGTATGTGTTACAAGCGACACCGCACCCCGGCTATCAACCGCAGGGCAAATACGGAAAGATGTTCTCCAAGCTGGAGGGCAAGCTGTGGGTCGACAAGCAAGACCTCGGGTGGATCAAGGCCGATGGGCAGGTGATCCAGCCCTTCTCGATCGGACTATTTCTGGCGCGCGTACTGAGCGATTCACACATTACCATGGAGCAGACAAGAGCCGGCGAAGGGATCTGGGTCCCGGAACGCGTCGAGATACGAGCGGCCGCGAAAATCTTCTTTATCAAAAGTCTGGTGATCGATCGGGTCCTGACCTATTTTGAATACAAGCTGGCGGAGTCCGGCCTGCCGAGGGCTGGGAATCCGGAGATCCGGTGAATGCTATGAAGCGCTGTCTCCATTGTCGAAGAAGGGCGAGATCAGCGATCGTGGTGGCTATCGCGTGGAGCACTTTCCTGCGCGCCCAGGAAGCTGCGGCCCCGGAGACCGCTATCGCGAGCGATGCTTTGCCAGGCGTGGCTTCACCGGATTCCGCCCAAGCGGAGGCGAAGAGCAACGCGGCAACGCCGTGCCTGGAGCCGCCACCGCTTCTTGGCTGGGAAGACTACCGCGGTCCATTCCAGAAGGTGGTGGGAACCTTCGCCGGGAAATTGGAGCTCAAATCCGTGCATGCTCCGCATTACAAACCTGGAACCGTCCTGTGCTCTCTCGAAGTGAAAGACAAGTTCATGCTGTTCGTTCGGGATACGTTTGATCCAATCTCATTCTTTGAAGCCGCCTTCAACGCGGGTTTGGATCAGGCGTCAAACCGGGACCCCAAGTTCGGGCAAGGCGCCGAGGCTTATGGGAAACGTTTCGGCGCAGACTTCGCCGGCCAAACAACGGGTAGGTTCTTCACGGATTTTGCGTATCCGACAATCTTCTCGGAGGACCCTCGATATTACCGCCTGATCCATGGCAGCGGGAGGCAGCGTTTCTTCCATGCAGTTGAGCATACCTTCGTGGCGCAGCGCGACAGCGGCAAGCATATGTTCAATTTTTCGCAATGGTTGGGAACTGTGACCGCTGTCGGTCTCAACGACGTCTACCATCCTGGAAACGAACGCGGGTTTACTCCCGCCCTGCGAGTAACTGGCTATGCCCTCGCGACAGGCATGGGTTTCGACGTCCTCCGGGAATTTTGGCCGGATATCGCTCACAAGCTCCACATGCCCTTCCGCGACACACGTGAGCTGGCAACAGAGACCGGCCGATCTCCTCGGTAAGCATCACGCAGCGGCGGTTGCTTGGTCGATATGCGCGCGCACCCAGAAATAGAGAGCGCCGCAGCTTTCCCGGGCGGGCACGAAGAACTATTATGGTCGGATGAGTGCAGAGCCGCTTTCAGAAAGGCTGATCCGCACTCGGACCCGCCGCCTCGTTCAATTTGTACTATCGGCAATGTTGCTCTGCCAGGCGCAAGGCTATGCGCAATTAGGACCGCAGCCTCCATGCGGAAAGGAACCTGCTCCGCCCTATCCTGCTCTGGGTGATTCTGCCATCGTCAAGTCGTGGAGCAAGTCTGATTTCGGCCGCGACTGGAAACCGCCCTCATGTACCGGTTGGGTCACCGTGGGCTTTACAACATTGGTAACTACCGTCGCGCGATTTCGGCATACGTCGGAAGCAGATGGCTTGCTTCGCCACATCGGGGCGATTTCAGAACTCGCGGGCATGCGTTATTGGTCGACCACGCATAAGCAGTGGCAAACATTAATTGTGGCCGCTTATGCTCTGACCGGATTGCCGCCGAGTCAACGCCGCGAAGACTTCTCGCCCCAGGAGATGAAAGAAGGCACAATACTCTATTTTGAAGAAGCCGATAACCTTTCTGGCAAGGCCGTGTACCGGATGCACATTGCCGAGGTTTCAGCGGGCCGACTCGTCTTCGATATCGAGAACGTCAGCACGATGCACTATCATTTTCTAACTCTCTTCAACCCGGGTGAGATGCAGTCGGTCTACTTTCTGGATCGCGAATCTGAAAACGTCTGGCGCTACTACAGCGTCACGCGAACCGGACGGAACGCGAACGGGCTGATCGCGCGAAATGAGTCTTCCTCGATCAACCGGGCCGTCGCGTTCTATCGCCACCTAGTCGGAATTCCAGGCGACCAGGAGCCGCCGGCGGCGCGATGAATACAAAAGGTCTCAAAACCGTGAGCCCACTCTTGTTCTCGGCCCGAGCCGGGCGTCTCTCTCTCTGGTTGGGCGGCGCTGCGCTCGCATTGCTGACATTCGTCAGGATTACAAGGGAATTGATCGAAGGAGATGTCAGCGCGTTCGACAGATTGATCCTGCTGGCTGTGGCAAAAATCCGAACGCCCTGGCTCACGGGCACAGCCGTCGACGTGACCGCGCTAGGGTCGATCACCTTGGTGGTATTGTTCTCAGCCTTCACCCTCGTCGTATTGCTCGTGCTGCGCGACCGGATGGGCGCCCTTCAGTTGCTCGCGGCTTCCGCCGGAGCAGGTATATTGACGGTGATCACCAAAGACTTCATCGAAAGGAGCCGTCCGGAGGAGGCCCAGCAGCTGATTGTCGTGTCGGGCTTCTCCTATCCGAGCGGGCATTCGGTTTCGACTTCCGCGCTGTACCTGACGATCGCCATCATTGCAGGCCGCTATATACAACATTCGGGCGCCAAGGCCGCAATCTTTCTGGCTGTGTCAGTGGTGCTGATCATGGTTGGGGCCTCGCGTGTATACCTTGGAGTTCATTATGCGACGGACGTCGTGAGCGGTTTGTCGCTGGGAGCGGCTTGGGCGCTGATGCTCGCCGGATTGTTTACGCTTTTTGGTCATCGTGGCTCGTCCTGATTGTCAGGACGATGGCGGCGCAGGGACAGTTTCCGGAACTGCTTTCAGCCGAGCGAGCTGATCCACCAGCTTTGTCCATTCGGCTGTTTCTTTCTTGGTGGACTTGGCAGACACTGGAGGCTTCAGGTCCACATAGTACGCCAGGATATTCTGGCGAAGCTCCGGGGAAATCCCGGCGAACTGACGGTCCGCGAGCTTCCCCACCAGTCTTGCGTAGGCTTCGTCGGTCCCCTTGTACTTGCCAGCAATGGTTGCTCCTCCGGCATCGAAATTCTCGTTCGGCAGTTCAGGACCGCCGGCGTCCACGTTCGCAAGTACCGCCTTGTAGCGGTCGATGGTTGCGTTGAAGCTGGCCATGAACAGTTTCTCAACCGCTGGAGTCGGCGTGCGGATTTTGAGCGCTTTGAAGGGACCGCCGCCAGGCAGCCATCTGAACAGAAACGCTAATATTCTGGTGCCCAATCCTGGCTTGTGGTAGTCTTTTCCCCACTCCTTTTCGTAGCTTGAGCGCGAGAGATTGTAGAGAAATTTCTTGCGCGTGATGCCGGGGATCTCTTTCCTGAGCTGTTCCTGCTTGAGACTC
>Ga0209517_10009002_pt1 | contig 11528 bp, 10 predicted proteins | sample PeaSoiMetSII2010_FD_187695 | JGI IMG/M metagenome (GOLD analysis project Ga0209517, IMG submission 187695) | Peat soil microbial communities from Weissenstadt, Germany - SII-2010 (SPAdes) (version 2) | ecosystem: Environmental > Terrestrial > Soil > Wetlands > Peat | place: Germany...
TTCCGCAAGCCCATTGGGCGAGTTATCCAGATCGCCGCTCGAAACGCCGGGTTTGTTGAAATGCCCTTCGGTCATGGCGCCGAAGCCGTCCACATCGAGTTCGGCCGTGTCTTGAAATCCCAGACCCGCCGGGTTTGCAGCCATCGCGCCAAGCGGGCTGGTCGCCCACGCGGTTTCAGTTCCGCCCATGGACATGGATTCCGCGCCTACACCGTTGCGATTGATGCCATTGGCCCGGGTGGACGGTTCAAAACAGGTCAAAGCCAAAAGTAGCGCGGACAATATGACCCGACGCATTCGCCAGTGGCTCCAGTAATCCACGGAAACTCCCTTTTCCATGGGAACTGCTATCAGCTATATTTATGCCATTTATTAATTAAAAATGACGCTCAAAACGTTGTATTTTAACAGTTTGCCGGGGGTCCGGAGGCTGTTGTCCACCGCAAAATCCAATTTCTCCGGGATGACCGCTGCCCCACGCCGTTGTCGCATTGTCGCGCCGGATTCGACTGGCGGGGATTTGTGAAATTCGCGGATAAAAACGCTCCGCCCCGGGAACAATTTTGTCCGCTGAAATCAAAAAGCCACCGATTCCTGTTTCCGTTGCGCGAACCGGCAACATTGCTTGAAGCCGACTTCTCGCGCGAGTTGGACGGCTTCGGCGAAATTCATCCCCACTTCTCCGGGCGCGTGGGCGTCGGAACCGAACGTGATCGGCACGCCTTTCTGAAATGCCAGCCGGAGGATTTCGCGGCCGGGATAAATTTCGCGGCAATCCTTCCGCAACCCGGCCGTGTTGAGTTCGACGGCGCAATTGTGCTTTTTGGCTGCGGCCAGGAATTCTTCGTAAAGCGGCGCGCAATCGCGCGACGGATGGTGCCCGAATTTTTTCGGCAAATCGGCGTGGCCAATGATTTCAAAGAAACCGGTCTCCGCCGCTTTGGTCAGCCGTTCGAAATAAACAGCCCAGACTTCATCGGTGTTGCGATGATTCCACTCCGACAGTTTCTGCGGATCGTCAATGGCCCAGGAATCGGAGACGTAATGCACCGAGCCGATGAAATAATCCCACGGGTGCCGCGCGGCGAGTCCGCGTATCCAGTCTTCGTAACCGGGCAGATAATCCACTTCGAGCGCGAGGCGGATGGTGAGCTGCGGAAAATCCTTTTGTGCCTGGCGGACCTTGGCGACGTATTCGTCCAATTTGTCGGCGTTCATCCGCCAGTTGTCGAAATCATCCTGCGGCATCGGCGCGTGGTCGGAGAAGCCGATTTCCGTCAAACCGATTTCCAGCGCGTGTCTGGCATACTCAGACGGTTCGCCGGTCGCATGACGGCAAAGCGGCGTATGCATGTGATAATCCGGCGGCAGCGACATGTGGCGAGTTTCCAGATTCAGGTTTCAACTTTCAAGCGCTGAATCCTGAAAATGCCATGCCGAAAACGCATCGGGACGAAACCCTGGTGAGCTTGGTTCCGCTGCTGTTGCTGATGCGGTGGAGCAAACGGACAGTTCAAAGCCCGCCATCGAAATACCACCGGTGGTCAGGATTGTCCTGTCTTACGGCCAAGTTGAACTTCTTTGCCTCGCCGTTTTTGAACTGGATCTCGTAAGGCACAAACATGCCGCCGTAGGAATCTTTTTTAAACGGTTTGCCGATGCTTATGACTTTGAGTCCCGCCAGCGCTTTCTTGAATCGATCGTCCAGAGGAGCTCCCGGAGGCCAGAATCTCGCAACTTGTTCCCAATCTTCCCGCCCGCACGCTTCAAAAAATGATCTGGCGAATTGGTCGGCGGTCATCGCGGAGATCTTCGCGTCGTCAGGCGATACTGGAGACGTCGCGGCGCTATCCTGACGCGCTGGAGGCGAATTCGTTTTCGCCTGGTGACATCCAGAGGTAAAAATTGCGGCCAGAACCATTGCCGCAATTACGGTTGGTTTAATTTGTCTTGTCATACAATTTTGAGCGCCTGGATCAGATTCCACCGTCCACCTGCCAGCGGCCTGCCGCGTTGTCCTTCCTCAATGCCAGGTTCCACTTTTTAGTCTGTGACATGCGGCATTTCACGAACCAGGCGGATTGTTCCGGCGACCAGGTGGCTTCGCCCACCTCGACCGTCGGCATGATTTTGTGCACATCCATGCCGGCCTTTTCCGCCATCGCAATTTCTTTTTTGGTGGTCTCGACGTCGGTTTCCGAGGTGAATTTGCGCATCTCGACCCAGTCCAATTTCGATTGGGCGTCGAAGTAGGCCTGCGCCGCTTCCGTGGGTGTCAGCCGGGCATAAGCATCGTTGTTGGTCAGGACTTCCGGCTCGGTGGACCATTTAAAATCCTGCTCCAACTTCAATTTGCTGTCATAAAGCCCCGTGACGACACATCGTTTCGCCGGATTGGCGCTGGACACGCGCATGTTGAATTCCTGCGGCGGAAGCTGGATTTCGTAAGGCACAAACCGGCCGGGATAACCTTTGGGCGCCATCCCGCCGGGATATTTCTCGGCGGTGAAGGATTCGCCCACGCTGATGATTTTCAAACCGCCGAGATATTCCTTCAGTTGCTCGTTGAGGTAAGGCATGAAGTTTCCGGCTTCATTCCAATCCTTGCGGCTGCAGGCCTCGAAAAACGCACGGGCAGTCTGTTCCGCCGTCATGGCGGCGTATTTTTCGTTGTCCGGCAAAACTTTTACTGCGTTTTCGCCCAAACTGACGCCGCCGGTGATGTTCCAACGGTCGGGATGCGCCTCATCGTCGCCGGGACGGACATAAGGACTGGGCTCGGCAACAGATTTGTGGCCGTCGGGTTGAATGATTTCCACCTTGCACGGGACGCGGAACCCACGCTTCACCCAGTTCGTCTGTGCCTCCGACGGGCCGACGGAAATGATTCTGGCAACCGTGAACGCGCCGAATTGCTTTTTGAAATTTGATTCAAGCTCGCCGCCGTAAATCAAACCCGCCTTTTTGTAGTCCTTGTCCACCAGCGCCTGGAAGAATTGGCGGACTGTTTCCGCTGCCGCTTGTTCGTCCGTCAGATTTCCCTGCGGCACACCAATCAGCTGGGTGAGCTGGTCAGCTACGTTGACGTCCTCCGGCAATTGGTCTTGCAACTCGAACATTTTGTCTTCAATCGGGACGTTGTAATCAGAGAATTCTGTTCGTGTCCGCAAAACTTCGTGGTCTCCCTCCACGAGATACCATTTCACCGACGTGATCAGGTCGGTTTTCTTGTCTATGGTAATCACCTGTTTCTGACCGCTGCTGTTTGTCGCCACAATCACCTGGCTTTCGCCGTTCTCCTGGATTAACAGCCCGACCTTGCCAGCCTTTTGCTGTTCCAATATCTCTTTCATGTACAATTGGGGCTGGCTTTGCTCCAATAAGCTTCGCATCTGCGGCTCAATCCGTTTGGTCTGTAAAATCAGGAATCCGTGTTTGCTCTGGAACCAGACTTCCGCCTTTGCGGGCGTCCAGGTGATGAGTTTTACGCCGTCCTCGGTTTCCGGCAGGTAATATCTCGCCTTCTCCACGCGGCCTTGCTCATCGGCCTTGATCCAGAATTCATTCGGGGCTTGCTGGTCGCCCGGAAAGGTTTTGACGTGCAAAAAGCGGACGTGGTTGTAAGCCTCGATAACCTGCTCAATCCCGAAAGCCTTGGGTGACAGGGTTGTGATAACTGCAATGATAATCGCCGCGGCGCCCGCCGCCGCGCTTAATCCAAATCCCCAACGATGTTTTAATATTTTGCTCATAATGGTTTCTCCCTCCGGTTCATTTCTTTCCTGGAGAACGCGCTGCATCACCGGTTCGACAAGAGCCACCTCGGCGGCGGCTTGGCCACGAGAGACCAGCCGCTGTTGCAGGCTGGTGATTGCCTGGTATTCAGCCCGGCAACCGGCACAGATTTCCAGATGGGACTGACATTCGAGCAATGCCTCGCGGTCCAGCAACCCTTCCGCGCAGGCGACCAGATTGTCCCGGCATTCAGCGCAGTTCATAATTATTGCGTTTGGTTGACGGTTGGTTCCGCGCCTGCGCGGGCCGCCAGTTCCTGCCGCAGCAGGGCGTAGGCGCGCGAAAGCGTTTTGGTGACCGTGCCCAGCGGCACGCCGAGTCGTGTGGCCACTTCCTGACAGGAAAGCCGCTCGTAATACCGCAACAGAATCACCTGACGTTGGGATTCCGGCAGGGCGGCAATGGCTTCTTCCAAAGGATACTCTTCACGGCTGTCAGTCGCGTCCGTCATCATGGTCTCAGCCGCCTCGCGGTCGCGTTGCCGATGCGCCAAAGAACGGAACTGTTCCTTGGCAACCCGCCCCGCGATGCCCAGCAACCAGGAATAAAACGAGTCCGGTTTGCGCAACTTCTTCAATGACAGAAAGGCCCTCACAAACGATTCCTGTGCTACTTCCTCAGCCTGCCCGCCGTCTCCGACCCGGCTGGCCAGATAAGCGAACAGCGGCTTCTGGTAACGCGCCACCAGCAGACCGAAGTCTTCCGGATGACCGTCACGGCAGTGTTCGACGTATTCTTTGTCGGTTAAGTCCATGCCATATCCTGCTCAAACGAACTCCACCGTCATCTGATAGTGCGTCTCAGGGCGGTTTTGCGACAAAAGGAAGCGAATTATTTTCAAGGGTTTTCGGCCCGAATCAGGCCGGTTCATGGCGCTGAATGTTGGATGTTGGGCGTAGATTGTCGAATAAAAACACGGACCGCCCCATGTTGGAGTTCAAGCTTCAGCTTGCGCCTGATTTGTTGTAGCGTCGAGCCTGTGGCTCGAATAAGTCGGCGCACATCGGCGACACTACAACCACTCAAGCTAGAACGGTCCGCGCAACAAATTGCAGGCAATGGCAGACAACAGTTCAACGCAAAAACTCCGATTGTTTGTGGCAATCCCGATGCCGGAAACAGTTCGGAAAGAAATCATCCGCACCCAACAGGAATTACAGCGATTGGTTTCACCCACCGCCATCCGCTGGACGAAACCGGAGCAATTCCATCTCACGCTCCGATTTCTGGGCGATGTTCCGGTTGAACGCGTGCCGGCTTTGCAGGAAGCGGTTAACACGGTTTGTAGCGGCGAGCCGGCATTGCCTCTGCGCGCACAAGGCGTCGGGTTTTTCCCGAATGCCCGGTCGCCCCGCGTCATCTGGACCGGGGTCAATGACGGCGAAGAACGTCTGGCGGCTTTGCAGAAGAAAATGGAAGACGCCGTCCAGTCGTTCGCGGAGCAACCGGCCGCGGAAAAATTTGCCGGCCACGTGACGTTGGGGCGCGTCAAATTTCTGAATCGGCCCGAAATTGAGAAACTGGCGGCGCACGCACGGGCCGTCAAAGACCGTCTGTTCGGCGCATGGCTCGCGAATGAGGTGGAAATCATTCAAAGCCGGTTGTCATCCGCGGGCGCCGAACATTCTCTGCTCGCATCAATTCATTTGGCGGCAAGGTAGGGCGCGTCACTCCGTGCGCGCCGCGATTTTAGTGCAAACGAACGGCGGGCAGGGGACTGCCCGCCCTACCGAGGCTTGTCTTGCTGGTTGTTTACATGTGACATCACGAATTACCATCCACGCATCACGTTTCACATTTTACTTGCCACCCGTCACTTGCTTGCCGTGCCGTAGCTTCTTAGCGAAGGCCGGCCACACCTCGTGAAACCTTTTCAGGTATGCTAACGTCTTTCAGAATGTATGCTTAAGCCGCTTTCAGCCGACCGCTGGAATGATGAGACGGCGGCGCACCTGCTGAACCGGGCGGGATTCGGCGGGCCGCCGGCCGCCATCCGGGAACTGGCCGACCTCGGCCTGGACAAGGCGGTTTCTTCATTGCTCGACTACGAGAACATACCCAACCCGACGCGTGACCCGGTCTGGGCGGTCCCCGATCCGGAAGGAAATAAAAACCTGCGGGACGCCATCCAAAAGGCAACGCCGGAGGAACGCCGGCAAATTCAGCAGCAGCAACAACGGCTCCAATTTGATCGCCTGATGGAACTGCGCGGCTGGTGGCTCAACCGCATGGCCAAAGGACCGCGGCCGTTTCAGGAAAAAATGGTGCTGTTCTGGCACGGACATTTTGCCACGAGCTTCGAGAAGGTGCACAACGTCTATTACATGTGGCGGCAGAACGAGTTGTTCCGCCGGCTCGCCACGGGCAACTGGCTGGAATTGCTGACGTTTGCCGGCCAGGACCCCGCGATGTTGATCTGGCTCGATCAGGCCGAAAGCCGCAAGGAACATCCGAACGAAAATTTCGCGCGCGAAGTCATGGAACTTTTTTCGCTCGGTGAAGGGCACTACACCGAGAAAGACGTCACGGAAGGTGCCCGCGCCCTGACCGGCTGGTCGCTGGATCGTTTGGAGGAAAAATTCATCTACCGCCCGCTTTTCCATGACGACGGCATCAAAACGTTTCTCGGCCGCACCGGCAATCTCAATGGTAACGACGTGCTGGCGCAAATCGTCGCCCAACCGCAGGCCGCCCGCTTTATCACGGCCAAACTCTGGAGTTATTTCGCCGGCCAGCCGCCGGCGGATGCCCTGAACGATGCCCTCGCCGCCGTGTTCCGCGAGAACGGGAACAATTTTAAACCGTTCCTGCGCGTCATGTTCCGCACCGAGGAATTTTACGCCCCGGCCATCGTTCGCAACCAGGTCAAAGGCCCGGTGCAATGGCTGGTCGGCAGCGTCCGGATGCTCGAATGCGATTTGCCGCCCGCGCCCATCTGCGAAGCCGTCCTGCGCAGTCTGGGCCAGGACCTGTTCGCGCCGCCGAACGTCAAAGGCTGGGACGGCGGCATCACCTGGATCACCACGAACACACTGCTGGCCCGGTACAACGACGCGGCGACGCTCATCCAAGGCGCGTTCCCGCCGCTGGCCGCATCCGATTTTGCGCGCAAACCGGGCGGGCAGGGTGGTGCCATAGCCGAACGGCAGGCGCAACGCCTCCGCATCGGCGGCGTGAGCGTGGACAAAATCGTTTCTCCGGAGGAACTTGCAGACAAGGACCTGCTGGTCAAGTCATTGGAACACAGGCTGTTGCAAACGACGCTCCGGGATGAACAACAAAAGGCGCTGCGCGATTTTCTCGATACCAAAACAAAATTGGACAATGCGGATGTCCAGACGGCCATCCGGCTCGTCATGGCCACACCGCAATATCAAGTCACATGAAAACAAGCGTGACAAGCTCGGAGCGCGAGTTGTCTCAACTCGCAGCGGACGTTGACGCGAAATCGCAGGCGAATATAGCTGTGTTTTTTTTGCAATCGGTGTTGCTGCAGTTTGAGACAAACCGCGCTCCTTGAACGGAAATTATGAAAAACGAAATTTCTCTCCAGACCCGCCGCGAATTTCTGCGGACGACCGTGCTCGGCAGCGCCCTGTCATGGACCGTGCCGGCGTTTCTGGCCAACACTTTTTCCGCGTTGCAAAGCGACGCGGCCGATTCTGCCACGCAAATCATCACCGGCAAGGACGCCACCATTCTCGTCGTGCTGCAAATGGCGGGTGGCAACGACGGCATCAACACCGTCGTGCCGTATGCGAATGATTTTTATCACCGGGCGCGTCCCAAACTCGGGCTGACGGCGGAACAGGTTTTGAAATTGAACGGCGAGATTGGCCTGCACGGCGCGATGACCGGGTTCAAGGAGTTGTTCGATTCCGGAAACCTGGCGGTGGTCCAAGGCGTGGGTTATCCGAACCCGAACCGCTCGCACTTTCGCTCGACGGAAATCTGGCAGACGGCCAGCGATTCGGACAAGGTCGAGAAATACGGCTGGCTCGGGCGTTATTTTGACAATTGCTGCGCCGGTGCCGACCCGACGGTGGGCGTGACCATCGGGGGCCAGTTGCCGGAGGCCTTTTTCGCGAAAACACCCACGGGTATCTGCTTCACGGATCCGCGGAATTACCGTTTCATGGCCAACGGCCGGCGTGGCCCGGGCGGATTGGACCTGACCGAACAGGCTTATGAAAAAATGAATGAGGCGGAGGCTGCGCAGATAGTGGCACAGGCGTCCTCGCCTGTTCGATCCGATGAAACGAACGGGCAAGATGCCCGTGCCACTACCGCCGCGCCTGATGACAATTCCGGCGGCACCATCGGCGCATTGGCGGCCGGGATGCCGATGCAAGGAGGCAAAGCGGTGGACTTCATCGAACGCATGGCGCTTGACGCGCAGGTCAGCTCTGAAGAGGTGCGCAAAATTGCCGACAGCGTTCAGAACCAGGCGACCTATCCGGCGTCGCAGCTCGGCAATTCGCTCAAGCTGGTCGCCAAGCTCATCGGCGGCGGCCTGCCGACGCGGATTTATTACGTGTCGCAAGGTGGTTACGACACGCACACCAATCAAATCCCCACGCAACAACGTCTGCTCAAAGAGTTGGGCGATTCGGTGAAGGCGTTTATGGACGATTTGAAGGCGCAGGGCAATTTGCCACGCGTGCTGGTGATGACGTTCAGCGAATTTGGCCGGCGCGTCAGTGAAAACGCCAATGGCGGCACCGATCACGGCGCGGCGGCGCCGATGTTCATCGTGGGCAACAAAGTGAAGGCCGGGTTGCTGGGGACCTATCCGAGCCTTGCGCCCCAGGATTTGTACGAAGGCGACATCAAATACAACGTGGATTTCCGCAACGTCTATGCCGGCGTCCTGGAAAGCTGGTTGAAAACGAAGAGCGCGCCGATCCTCGGCCACCAATTCGAGCCGCTGCAACTGGTATGATGTTCAAATACGGGCTCTTGGTTCAATCACGTGCTCCGACGTAGCCTTGGTTGGGATGGCTCAACTTCCAACGCGATGGTATGTGTCAGTACTCGACGCGCGAGATAATCTTTGGCACATTCAAAGTCGTGTTCAAATGAAAAACTTTGACCTCAACATTGATAAAATCCTTGAGAATTGGGAGGTCTTTCATGCCGTTCGCGAACTAATCGCCAATGCAATTGATGAGCAGATTCTGACGAACACGCGGAAGCCGATGATTTTTCAAGACGAGGCTGGTTGGTGGCACGTTCGTGATTTTGGACGAGGACTTCGTTATCAGGATTTAATTCAGACTGAAAACCCCGAAAAGTTAGAACACGCAAACTTGATTGGAAAATTTGGCATCGGCTTGAAAGACGCCCTGGCCACATTCGATCGCAGGCCCGCCTTCACCAATGAGAGTGCTGTCCGCGCCCGGTTTTTAAAGTGCCGGATTGGAACCTTGGAGAATCAAATTCAACAGCAGGAATTGTTGCAAAGCATTCCGTCGGGATTGCAAATCGGGAACGGAAATTCAACAGCAGGAATTGCCGCAAAGAGGCACAAAAGGCACAAAATCAAAGAACTGAGAAGTGTCCGGCAACGCTGTTTTCTTCACACGGCAACTGGGGAAAATCCCGCCAGAAAACCTCGCACTTCACCCGTTTTACCGATTAAAAAGTCCCGGAACCACAATGAAACTCTTCTGCGGGAACAAATCCATCGGTCGTGTCTCTCATTGTGAAGGGATCAGTCGAGCACTATGCGATGATGCGTTCCTGCGTTGTTCGTATTGGGTTTCTTCTGATCTGAAAAACGGCTGTCGCGGTTCACAAAAAAAAGAAATCAATATGAAATTACGAATGAATATGAAATCAGGTTTGGCAGGGTTATTCGCCATCGGGCTGATAGCGGGCGCGGTGTCGTCCCAGGCGCAGAGCTATAACATCACCGACCTCGGGGCGCTGCCCGGGGACACCATAAGCTATCCTGCCGGTCTAAACAGCCAGGGGCAGGCGGCGGGCACTTCAGCCAATGCGACGAGTGGGATCGCGACTCTGTACAGCGATGGGAACGTGATCAGTCTCGGCACGCTGGGGGCTACGGATTTGTCCTTTGCCCAGGCAATCAATGGTTCCGGCCAGGTTGTCGGTTATGACTGGCTCAGCTCAGCAGGCGTGGCTCACGCGTTTCTCTACAGCAACGGCAGGATGATGGATATTCACTCGGCGTCCCTCTTCCCGAACGGTTCCAGCGCACAAGGGATCAACAATTCCGATCAAATCGTTGGGTACGGTTGGATTAACGGCGCTGACGATCATGCGTTCCTGTACGCCGGCGGGCGAACGGTGGATCTGGGCACTCTCGGCGGAAACGAGTCCATGGCTCTCGCCATAAACGATGCAGGGCAGATTGTGGGCCACTCGACGACCGCCAGTGGCGTCGTGCATGCATTCCTTTATTCGAACGGTAATATGACCGATCTCGGAATGCCCTCCGGCGCGATAAGCTCAAGTGCGCTTGCCATTAATCGTACCGGCCAAATCGTCGGTTTGATTGGGATCAATAGCGCCTCCGACGCGGCTCTGTACAGTGGCGGCGTCTGGACCGATCTTGGCACGGTGCCCGGAGCAACTTTGGGGGCCGTTGCGACGGGAATCAACGATGCGGGCCAGATCGTAGGCCAGGCGACTTTTCCCAAAGTCTTGATCCGCCCGGCCTCGCCTGGCAAACGGGCGTTGTACAAGCCCATTACCCGCGTCGGCTTCGTTGTCCGAAATGGCGCGCTGGTTGACCTCGATACGCTGATCTCCACCAACTCCGGCTACACCATCACGGGTGCCGTTGGCATCAATGATCTGGGCGAAATTCTTTGCAGCGCCACCACCGCGAGCAGTGCATCGCGCGCCATCGTGTTGACTCCGAAATAAACTCCAACCCGGAGGGCATGGCGGGAGCGAGTACGCGCCGGAGAAGCGGCGGTGGCAATGCCGCGTAAAAGGCTTTCAGCCTCGCGCGGCAAGCCGCCTTGGTTGATGGCTGTTCACTACGACGAGACAAGGAGTTGATCCTGCGCCGTCCCGTATCGCGGGACTATGGCGGACAGGGAGTATCAAGCCACGTAAGACCAAGGGTCTTTACGCGGTTGAATGTTGAGAGCTGGCGGGTTAGTATTACAACATGAGTTTCACGGAAGTTCTCGATGAACTGCCCGCGTTGACGGTCGGCCAACGGCAATTGCTCGTCCGTCGCGCGCTGGAATTGGATGAGCCGCCGCTTTCACCGACAGACGAAAAGTTGGTGGATGAACGACTGGCGGCACATCGTAAGAATCCTGATTCCGCCGTGCCGCTGGATCAAATGAAAGCTCGTCTGCATTCCCGCTTCCAGAAATGAACTGGCGGGTGGTAGTTAGCAGATCGAAAATGGAAGATAGAAGATGGTAGGTGCCAGATTGGAAGCTTAAAGAATCAAATTTCCCCCCTCCGGGAGAGCTGGAAAATGAAGTCGGGAGGAAAGCGGTCGGCATTGCGCCAAGCGCCATGGAGGGCAGACGATGTTTCCCTATTGTCGATCTTCCATCTCCTCAACCACATGTGCTGACCTGGCGGCTGTGACGAATCGGGCGCATCTCATTTTTTATGCACCTAAAACCGGTTGATTTGGAAGAGGCCGCCAACACGGAATTTTGGGAAAACCCAATAGATTTGTTGTGCTTCTTGCCGTCTACGCTTCGATCTGCCACGGAAACCCTCTGGAAGTGCTCTCC
>Ga0209517_10009005_pt1 | contig 11525 bp, 9 predicted proteins | sample PeaSoiMetSII2010_FD_187695 | JGI IMG/M metagenome (GOLD analysis project Ga0209517, IMG submission 187695) | Peat soil microbial communities from Weissenstadt, Germany - SII-2010 (SPAdes) (version 2) | ecosystem: Environmental > Terrestrial > Soil > Wetlands > Peat | place: Germany: Weissenstadt...
CCCGCCGTAATCGTCTGCTCGCGAGGCGACGGCGCTCGCGAAGTCCGTGCGTAGCCGCGCCGCCGCCTCCGCGAAGCCGATGCTGCGGGCAGGATCGTCGCGAACTGTGATTTTCCCGTCCTTGGCGACGAGTTCCGCGGGCGCCACCTTGAGCAGCGGCGCGGCCTCGCGGTAGAGCGATTGCAGCACCCGCCACGCGGCGGTGCGAGCGGGCGGCGTAATCGAGGCGGTCGCGCGACTTCCGTAGGACGGCGGGCCCGCGGGGAAATCGGTATCTCCGATGCGTAGTTGGATCGCGGCCGCCGGCAGGCCGAGGACTTCGGCCACCACCTGTGCGATCACAGTGCCGGTACCGGTCCCGATATCTTGAACGCTCGACCGCACCTCGACCGTGCCGTCGCGCATCACGCGCACTTCGCAAGACGAGTTAATCTGCACGTTGGACATCCAGAGTGATTGCGCGACGCCGATGCCGCGCTTGACCGGACCGCGATCCGCTCCCGGCGCATGCCGCCCGCTCCAACCGATGCGCTGCGCTCCGATCCGGCGCTGCTCGCGGCGCACCGGGCTCGGATCGATTCGATCGCGCAGCGCCAAGGGATCGATCGCCAGACGCTGCGCGAGCTCATCGACCGCTTGTTCCACCGCCCAAGCGCCCGGCACCGCGCCCGGCGCTCTCATCGCGCATCCGGGGCCCGCATTGGTGAATACGTCGTACTGCGCGCTCTCGAAGTTCGGACAGGCGTAGAGGGATTCCGCGAAGGTCCAGATGCCCGCACCGAGCGCAACGCCCGCCGTGCCGTAGCTCTGCACCGAGAGCGCCGTCAGCGAGCCGTCGCGCCGCGCACCGAGGCGGACGCGCTGCCACGTCCCGGGCCGATTGCCGGCATCGGTCTGTTCTTCACGCCGGTCGAGAACGATGCGGACCGGGGATTGCGCTTGCTGCGACAGCCTCACGGCAAGGCGTCCATAGTTGCCGACCGTGGATTTCGACCCGAAACCACCGCCCATGCCCTCGACGAGCACGCGCACGCGGCTCAGCGGCAGGTTGAATGCGTCGGCGAGCTCGTGTCGAACGCCGGCGGTGTATTGCGTGGACATGTAAACCGTGAGCCCGTCGGCGCGCCAGTCGGCGACGATCGAATGCGGCTCCAAGCAACAGTGCGTCTGGACCTGGGTCGCATATTCCTGCTCGATCACGGTCTCGGCCTGCGAGAAGCCTTGTGAGATGTCGCCGCGGCGGGCGAGCGCGGGACCGCGCACATTGCCCTCGAGCGGCAACCCCATCGGCGCAGGGTAACCGGAGGGGCTGCCCGATGGCGCGGATGCACTGTCATAGACCTGCGGTGCGCCCGGCGAGCGCGCCTCGCTCAAGTCCACGACGAACGGTAAGGGCTCGTAGTCGACTTGAATCAGCTGCAGCGCTTCCTCCGCGGCGAGCAACGAGCTAGCCGCAACGGCCGCGACCGGCGCGCCCGCGTAGCGCACGATGGCCGTGCCATCCTGCGGCTGCAGCGCGAGAATGACGGCGCGAACCTGCGGATGGCGGGTGGCGGCCACCACGTCGATCGCACGCACCCGCGCATGGGGGTGCGGAGAGCGCAATATTCGTCCATAGAGCATTCCGGGCAGCGCGACATCGACCGTGAAGCGAGTTGCGCCTCGCACTTTCGCTTCGGCATCGTGTCGCGCCGTGGACTTGCCGATGACGGCGAGTTCGCGATTCGGAGGCAACGGTGGAGGCTCGTCGGCCGGAATCTCGCGCACGACTTTCTCGTGGCCCCCGAGACCTAAGGGCATCGTCACGCTGCGCATCGATTCGTCGCTCATGCATTGCTCGGCGGCTTGGTCAGCGCGAGTGTCGCGGCGATGACGTGCGGATACGTGCCGCAACGGCAAACGTGGCCACTGATCGCGCGCCGAACCTCTGCCTCAGTGGCCGACGGCCGATCGCGCAGCAGCGCCGCGCAACTCATGACCATCCCGGGCGTGCAGAATCCGCACTGGACGGCATCATGCTCGATGAAGGACACTTGAACGGGATGCAAGCCATCGTGTCCTGCGAGGCCTTCGATCGTCGTCACGCGACGCTCGCCAACGTCGATCGCTAACATCATGCATGAACACACCGGCACGCCGTCGAGCCACACCGTACATGCCGAGCACGCGCCCCGGTTGCAGGCGATCTTCGTGCCCTTGAGCCCGAGCGGCCCGCGCAACACCTCGGCGAGTGTAGCGCGAGGCTCCAACTCAAGCTTTCGCGCGCTGCCATTAACCTCGAGCGTGATGCCGATGAGGCCCTCCGCGGATCGTTCGGCATCTGCGACAAAGCCGTCGGCGCTAGCGGCGCCGATACCTTGCGCGGCGACAACGAGCGGCAGCGAACCCAAGGTCGTGCCCGCCGTGGTCAGCATGGATTGTTGCAGGAACCCTCGTCTCGACAACTTCCGGTCCACGATACGTTCTTCGATCGGCGGCTAGCTCGCCGCGTACCCGACGGTTTGAGCAAACGTCACGAATTGCTGATCCGGCAGCTTCATAACCTCAGCGAGTTTCGCGTAGTCGACTGCACCTCGGAACACCGTCGCGAGACCTTCCGATGCGCAGAACAGATAGACGTTCTGGCCGATGAAGCCGGTGTCCACGGAACTGTAGAGCCGTCGCTCCACGACCTTGAGATCCTGCATGCGCTCGCCGTGCGCGACGTAGACGAGATTGAGCGGCGCAGAGGCGACGAAATCCTGCGATCCCGTCTGCGCGCGGATGTCGTCGGGCAGATAGAATTGCAACTCATGCGCCTTGGGCTCATAAAGCCAAACGCCGTCGGCCATCGCGAGATAAATGTCGATGACCATGATATGGCGCCAGTAAGGGGCGGTACGGTCGCCGCTAGGTCGGTTGACGCCAAACGCCGCCCACAATAGATCCGAGAGTGTTTCCATCGAAAGCGCGCGGCTCGAATATGCGCGGGTCGAATGGCGTAGATTCAGTGCCGATAGCAACGGCCGGCCACCTTCGCGCCGCGGAGCCGGGAGCGCCGTCGTCTTCATCTGCGCAGCGGAAGTTGGAATCGCCGCCGCAGCGGCGGCCCCCGCGAGAATCCCCGCAACAGTTTCGCGCCGTGTCATCATTGGGACTCCTTCGCTGGATGAACCAGTGCAAGGTCAACGTCGCATGCGGCGACGCGATTCACCATGCGCGATTTCCACGATCGCATGGGGGCATTTACCGATCAGCGTTGCCCTGCCGGTCACGCGGCGCAGCGTATCTCCGCCTCGGCCGGGCGAATCATGGAGTTTAATCGAGTAGCCCAGCGGGATTGCACCACCAGGCCCTCCTAGGGAACCGCTAAGAATAGTGGGCTCGGATAGCACCTCCCGAACGCTCACAAGTGGAAACGAACACACGGCGGCCTCAGCACACCTGTTTCACACGCGTTGGTGCAGCCTCGATGACATCACCCGCGTGCTTGAGCGCGCCTATAGCAACACCAGCACGACAGGCCACGTCGCGCCGCACGCTCACGTCTCTGGTGGGCCGCGGACGCCGAACCGGGCTGTATCTGCTCGACCACGTGACGCGCGTTCTTTCGGCCATGAAGGGATGGTTGCGCCGACTTCGAGGGGTGTAGTCGGCGTTCTACTTGCGGTAGACGTCGATTCACCGCGGGAGCGCGAGCGATTGCGTGGACTGAAGATCGGCTGTACGAGTATGCGCATGCCGCCGGCCGGCTCGCGAGCGCTCATGCGGCTTCTGACGCATTCATGGGAAGGGCGAACCGCACTTCCCCTGTCTATCCCTGCCCGAAGGGCGCTGGTCCGTTCTGCCCGTGGCCGGCCTGGCTGGATCCTTGAATGCGCCGCGCTTGCCGCCGACCCGCGATATGGCCTTGACGGGCAGCTGCGAGTGAATCTGCTTGCCCTGGACGCCGAAATGCACTTGCGAGCGGTTGAGGTTCAGTGCTGAAAAAGGCGCCCCACTGCCGTTGGCCGTATTGGCGCCACCCTGGCGCCGCCATAATGCCGACGGTCGTTGCGGCTGCTGAGACTGTTTCGCAGAGCGTCCTCCGAGAGCTGCGAGACCCTCGAGTTCACTACGGAGAAGCCGCAAGGCCATGCACGTATGCGCGGATAGGCTTGCGACGCCAACAACTGCTAGCTTAGGGGCCGAGCAGGGTTCGGAGAGGGTTTAGGAACATGAACATTGTCGAACGTGTTGGAGGTTTCTCAAAACCTCGGTTCACCAAGCAGATTTTAGCTTCCCTCTTGCCGTTGTCTCTATTGTTCGCAGCCTGGCCTCAGATCCTTCTAGCATATCAAGACGCTTCAGCCCCGGCGCCGGCTGCAACCTCCCAGCCTCCTTATACGCAACAGACCCCCGAGCAATTGCAGCAGCTGGTTGCGCCGATTGCGCTGTATCCGGATTCGCTCGTGGCTCAGGTTCTGGCGGCATCCACGTTTCCCGAGCAAATCGTTGAGGCCGACAGATGGGTGCAGGCGAATCCCAATTTGCAGGGCAACGCTTTAGCGCAAGCCGTTGACCAACAACGCTGGGACCCCAGCGTAAAGGCGCTCGCTGCATTTCCATCGATCCTTGGAAACATGGACAAGAACCTTTCCTGGACATCATCTTTGGGCGACGCCTACTACAACCAGCAACAAGACGTCATGAATGCCGTGCAAGTGATGCGCCAGCGGGCGCAGGCGGCAGGCAATCTACAGACCACGTCGCAGCAAACCGTGGCGACGCAGGACTCCTCGATCGTCATTCAGCCTGCGAGCCCAGATATCGTTTACGTCCCCGCCTATGATCCGTGGTTGATATACGGTGATCCCATAGTAGCGTGGCCGGGTTGGTACCCGTATCCCGGAATTTGGTATGACGGCCCGTATCTGTCGTTCGGAATCGGTTTCGGGATCGGCTTCTTTGGAGGTTTCGGCTGGGGTTGGGGGCATTGGGGATTCGATTGGCATCACCGATACCCTCTGTATAACCACGAGAGATACTACTCGAGGAGCTATACCTTTTATAACCGAGGCAATTATTACCGAGCCGGAGGCGAGCGCGGCGTGCAATCCAACGTAGCGCGCGGTATGAACGGGAACCGCGCTGGAAATGCCGAACGCCCCGGCGGTACTTACAGCACGCCTGGCGCAGCGACCGAGCCCTTCGGCGGACACAGCGAAGCGGCTCGAGGGTACGCTGAGCCCCGCGGCGAGAGCGGCGTCCGCTCCGGCGCCTTCAGCGGCTACGATCATGGCGGCCAAACAAGAAGCTTTTCGTCGCGCGGAAGTTCCAGCGTTGGCGGCAGTCACGGCGCCGGCGGCGGTGCGAGCCACAGCGGCGGCCGACCGCGGTAATCGAGGTTGTATCATGTCCTCGCTTGTAACTATTTGAACATGGAGAGACGCCACATGCGGCGAACAAAGCTTGATATCGATAAATCTCATCGGGCGAATCTCCCCGAGTTGGCCGCGTTCGCTATTCTCCTGGTAGGGTGCTTTCCCGAATGTTCCATGGCCCAGCAACCGGGGCAGAAAACCTTTTCGTCGCCGGAGGAAGCGAGCGAGGCTTTGGTCACGGCCGCGCAGAGTAACGATGAAAAGGCGATGCTCGATGTGCTGGGTTCCGATGGAAAGACACTCGTCTCGTCGGGAGACGAGGCTGAGGACGCCAACAGCCGCGCCAACTTTGTGCAGAGATATCGGGAAATGCACCGCCTGGTGAAAGAACCCGATGGAACCACTACCTTATATATCGGCGCCAAAAACTGGCCCACGCCCATACCGCTCGTGCATACAGCCGACTCGTGGTATTTCGACACCGATGCAGCCAAGAAGGAAATTTTGTATAGACGGATCGGCCGAAACGAACTATCCACCATTCGCGTTTGCCAGGAACTGGTCGCCGCGGAAAAAGAATATCGCGACGTACGGCACGGCCAATATGCGGACAAAATTTTCAGTGATGAAGGGCAACACAACGGTCTTTATTGGAAAGCGGCTGCCGGCGAGCCCAAGAGTCCCATCGGGCCATTGCTGGCATCCGCAGTCCCTGAAGGTTATGCCGGCGGGAGCAAGAGTGCTCTTACCCCGTACCGCGGTTATTACTTCCACGTGCTCACGCTGCAGGGGAACAATGCCCCGGGCGGAGCGAAGAGCTACCTCGCGAACGGGAAGATGACCGAAGGATTCGCTTTCGTAGCTTACCCCGCCGAATACCGGGTGTCCGGCGTAATGACCTTTATCGTCGGCAGCGATGGAGTCGTGTACGAGAAGGATCTCGGGAAAGAGACCAGTGTGCTTGCCAAAGCGATGAAGAAGTACAATCCTGACTCCACATGGCACAAGGCTGAGGGGCCAGCCAAGTAGACGGGAGTCTGCGCCGCACTCACGCACGCGTTTTTTATGACCAGTATCGTTTTGCAGCTCGCGGCTATTGTGGTGTTCCCGTTAGTTGTGTCCGGTACCGTCGCGTACTTTGCTTCGGCCGACCTGCGGCGGCCTTGGCGGTATTTCGTCGTCGCGACAGGCGTGCTTTACGTGGTCTACGGCGTCACATTCCTATATATCGCAGAAAGCATTAGGGGACCTTTTTCGGTTGCGCTAGGCGATGAGGCTCAAGCGACCCGCAGCGCATTTACAGGGCTCGGGCTGCTCAAGCTGTACGCGAAGCCGCTCCTCGGCTTCTCTGTGATGGCTCTGCCGATCCTCGCTGGCATATACACGATTTTCAGACGAATTGAGTAGCCGATTCATTTGGCTAACGCCTCTTCCCAGCCACCTCCTAACGCCTTGTAAAGAGCGATCCGATCGGTGGCAGCGGATTCCGTCCTGCAATTGGTCGCAAAGGTCACATCGGATGTCGTCAGTCCACAGCTAGTGAGTCCGGACACGGGCACTACGACCAATACGTATGATTCGGCCTCCCCTTGATTTACGTGCCAAAAGTGCCGGTTGAGAGGCCGGCTATTCCTCGGGGGATTTTGGGGTGTGGCTTCGTAACGTATTGATTCAACGGATACTCCTGTTCGGTGTGAAAGGTAGTTTTCACGGCGGATTTTGGATCTGATTAGCCACCGACAGCCCGTGATTTTGTTGCCGCCAGTGTCGGCAGCAAATGTTCGGCGTATTGCTCGATCGGGAAGCTGAACACACCGCGCAGATTGATGCCTTCCGTGCGGGTAGGCGCGATACGGCCGATCAGCTCCGGCGGTACCATCGTGGATGGACGTGTGTTCCAGCGATCCAGTACCAACTGCATTTTCATCGTGTTCCAGGCCATGACGATGTTGGCGAGCAAGCTTAGCGCGTCAGCGACCGCCTGCATCTCATCGTGCTGTTTCGCTTGGTAGCCGGCCACGCGACCGACGTAGATCGCGCGCTTCAAGGAATTGACGGACTCGCCGCGATTGAGCACGCGCAGCAACTCACGTCGAAACGGCTCGTTGACGAAATAATCAGCGAGGAACACTGTGCGCAACAGTCGCCCCATCTGCGCCAAGGCCTCGTATAGCGGATCGCCCCGTGCGGCGGCGCCAAAGCGCGCCAACACCTGAATCGCGCTGGTGTGTCCGCTGTGCACGGAGGCGACGAGGTGGACGATCTGCTCCCATTGCGTCGCAATCTTTGCCAGGTCGATGTTGGCGTGGCAGATCGATCTCAAGATATCAGGGTAGTCACTGCCCTGAGGCAGGAACAGGTGTCGATCCTTCAGTGCCTTCAATCGCGGACACAGATCAAAGCCCAAGAGCTTGGCGATCGTCATGGCGAAGTCGGTGTAGCCGTGGGTATCGACGGCGAGGAGCGAGGTCTCGAGCCGCTCATCGCGAATCACGCCCTCGATGGCGGCGCCGGCTTGACGCTCATTGAGCAAGATCGGTTGCGCATAGGAAATCCCCCATCGATCGCGCACGTGGGTGTAAATGCCAATCGAGGCGGTCTGACGGCGCGGATCGGTCCGGGCCAAGAAGACCCGCTTGTTCGTTTCCATGCTCATCATGTCGGCGGAGGCCAGATCCGCGCGTCCCCAGGTAGTTGAAATGGAATGCCGGTGCATGAAGGCAAGAACGGCACTGCAGGCCTCGCTGAGCCGGCGCTCATCGCTTGCCCACTTCATGGCTTGGCGCACCGAAGCCGGCGAGAGTTGCGGGATCATGCGCGCCGTCTCGGCCGCCGACAGCGCCATGCCGTGGGCGAGGATACCGGCATACACCATCAGCAACTCACGAGTCGAACGGGGCTCTCGCCCCAGCATGATCCAACTGAACCGTACCTGCGCATCGACCTGGAGGATGAGCTCGGGCAGCTGCGCCTCGCCCACTCTCTTATCGAGCGCCGCGCGTAACTTGGCAAGCTTGGGATCTTCCTCAAGTGCCGCGAGCGGCGTCAGATGTAGCTCATCATCGACACGCAGTATGCCTTCGGTGGCGCTCTGTGCCACGGCTTGGACGGCAGTCTGGGCGCGCTCTGCCAGCGGCTCGAGGAATGCGCTCGGCTCGGTCGGCAGTGATAGACGGCGATAGTGCGCACGACGACTCTCTTCCCATTGTCGTTGCGGAATGAACAATGTCTCGCCGCTGCGGAACGCCAGGCTGTGTTCGATCCACACCGTGCCATTGCGCAGAGCGCGGCGCAGGTCCAGGAGCGTGGCCACCTCTGCGGCAGCGAAGGCCCGTTCGCGATCCTCCCCACCGATCGCTTTGCGCCAGACGCGACCCAGCGGCACTGGGCAGCCCGTCGGTAACACCCGCAAGTCTCGTTCGTACAGATTATGCAGAAGCGCCATCACTTCGAGCAGTGGATGGGCCGCGCGGGCTTTCCACGGCAGCACGACCAGTGCCTTGAGGAGCGCCCGCACCGGTCGTACCCCCTCGATCAATCGATCACGCACGATCTCGGCTCGACTACGCGGCCGTCGAGCGCGGTGCGCCTGCAGGAGCGCGACCAGTTGTTCGCGCAATGCGTCGCTCGATAGCTCGGTGTCGCCGGCCAACGACCCCAGTTCGCCGAGCAACTCCTGGTAGAGCCGCGCCCAGTCCGCCAACTTCGCATCGACGCCGACCGCCGCTATGCGCCACAAATCTGCGACCCGCCGGCGCACCATCAGCAGCAAATGATCGGTCTGGGTCAGCAAGCAATACCGCAAGAGACACGCTACCTCAATCGTGCGTGCCGGTTCCGCAATGCGCGCCGCGACCGCCGGGGCGCGGGCTGCCAGCCGGCGGGCATAGCGACGCACAATGGCATCGGGTAAATCCGTCAAATGCCGATCCACGCCGAGCGCCGCCAGGAACTCGATCCGCTCAAGTACCTCCTCGATCTGTCGCGAGGAATGCTTGGCCGGCGCCGCCCACAGCCAGGTCTGCGCCGTGGCACCGCTCTCGTGCGGCTGCGTCACGGCCGCTCGCCACTGCGCCAACAACAACGGGTTAACCCCCTCGACGATGGTAGGGCGAGCCCTGCCTCGTGCTCACGGATCGCCTTGATGATCATCATCCGCAGATCCCGTTCGCGCAGCACGATCAGTCGGTGCTCGTAAAGCCAGCGACGTGCAAACTGCAGCAGCCGCTGCCGATCGCTCGTTCGCGCGAGTTCACCGCGCAGTACCCGCACCAACGCGCGCCGCTGGGCGTCCGATAGCCAGTGAAAGCCGAGCGTCTCGCAGGCCACTTCCTGGTGCTCGAACAGCGTGCGCCGCCGTTGATACATCGATCGCAGCGATGCCAAGTCAGGCGCAGCCACGCCGAGTTGCTCCCCCAGGTGCCGCCACAGTGCCGGCGGCACGATGCGCACCGCTTCGAGGAGGCGCCCGCTCATGCGCAGAAAACCGATCTGCAGCGCCAATGCGAGCTTGAGCGCAGGACCGCGCCGACCATCGATAACTCGCCGTTCAGCGTCGGAGAAGTTGAAGAACGCCTCGATCTCAAAGGCGCTCAGATCGCGCGGCAACGTGCGCCGCCCCAGACACGTCGAATGCCAGTCCTGCATGTGCCGATCCCCCGTGAATCGGCCTACAATACCTCAGCAGAAACAGCGAACAGCAAGTCCTTGAGGCGTCTACAAAAACTCAGAACAGCCCCTGGAATTACCGATGAACCCTACCGGCACTTTTGGCACGTAAATCAAGGGGAGGCCTTTCAAGGATTCAACGCCGCAACTTCCAATTCATCGAAACGAAGGTTCAGAACAGCCGTCACCTGGTCCGCATCAAACGCGAAAGACAATTCGCACCCTCGCGACGGCAAAAGCGTACGCACGAGGCTCAGCCCCAAGCCCAGTCCCGTGCCGGACGCGAAATCCAATTGGGTCGGCGTCGCGTCGACGTGATTGGAGATGCTCACGGTAGCCCCGCCCGGATTGCGCTGCATCGAGACATTGACGTGGGGCCCCGCAGCGGGCACCTTGCCATGCTTTATCGCATTGAAAATTAGTTCGTTAATGACCAGGCCCAGATTTACTGCATGGGCGCGGTCGAGCACGATCGGTTGATCGAGGGTCGCCTGGTCCACCGCGGTTAGAACTTTCGCGCCCGTTATTTGCTCCAGATTTCGGCTGATTTCTCGCACCATGTCACATAACACGACACCGCGCTCGCCGCGCGTGCTCGACAGACCAAATCCCACCGAGATCGCCAACACCTGGGCGATTGCCGGAACTAGCGCGTTCCCCAAGTCCGGACTCTTTGTGGCTTGCGCCCGCAGGAGCCCCACGACCCCCTGTAGACTGTTCTTCACGCGATGGTGGACTTCCGAAATCAAGGACTCGCGAAGCCGGTGCTCCCTTTCCAAGCGTGCAGCCTCGTCACGTTTAGAGTCGGTGACGTCCAACACGACGACGAAGTATCCCTGTACCACGCCGCTCTCGGCAATATCGGGAATTCGCTGAATGATCATCGATCTCCTCTCGCCATTCGCGAGGAAAAACTCACCCTCAGAGGTAACCGCGGTGCCTTTCAGCGCCGCCTCAATATCCGGCAACATACTGGCGAAGTGGTCCCCATATAGTTCTTGGACCGAGTGTCCGACCAGGTCGCTAGGCCTACGGTGGGTCAATGCCGCGTACGCTCTGTTGGCGAATGTGAACCGCAGCTGGGAATCAATGTGAGCGACGAATAATGGAATGGCGTCGAGAATGGTCCGCAACTGGCGCTCATGGGCTTGCGCTTCGGCTCGCGTTTCGCTCGCGCGCAGTGCCGCCTCGGCGCGCTTGCGCTCAGTGAGGTCACGAATCGCCGCAATGACCAGTACTCCCGTCGCGTCGGCGATCGGGCTCAAACTGACTTCAACCGGAAACTCCGTGCCGTCCTTGCGCAAGGCGAACAACTCGGGGCCGATGCCCATCGGCCGGCGTCGCCCGTTCTCGACGAAGCCCTGGCAATGCCGGACGTGCAGGGCGCGGAAGCGTTCGGGTAGGAGCACCTCAATGCGCTGGCCCTTGACCTCGCTCGCTTCGAAACCGAAAAGCGTCGACACTTGGCGGTTCAGAAACACGATCGAGCCGGACGCATCGACGACCACCATCGCG
>Ga0209517_10009006_pt1 | contig 11524 bp, 8 predicted proteins | sample PeaSoiMetSII2010_FD_187695 | JGI IMG/M metagenome (GOLD analysis project Ga0209517, IMG submission 187695) | Peat soil microbial communities from Weissenstadt, Germany - SII-2010 (SPAdes) (version 2) | ecosystem: Environmental > Terrestrial > Soil > Wetlands > Peat | place: Germany: Weissenstadt...
CGAGATCTGCGGTTTCTGCGGCTACCCATCCACTGGATAGTAAAACCGAGAGGGGCACATTGTCCAGCAAAAAATCATAAAGCCTTGTTAATGTTTCCCCGGATCATTGAGAAGATGCTCCTGCCGGTGGCCGGACTGCGCGGTGCCTTGTGGCTGTGTTTCGGAATCGGCGTCTGCGTGTTCGTCGCGGCCATGCTGCTGCGCCAACCGGCCGCGGCGGCCCTTGACCCGCGCGATCGGCGGAAGCCGTTGGGCCGCGAAATCCATGTTCTGCTCGCCGCATCGTTTGCATCCGGCGCGGTCTTCTTTGCGCTGGAAGTGATCTGGACGCACTTGATCGCAGTGGTGATCGGATGCAGCGTCTACGCCTTCGCCTGGATGTTGGCCGCGGTTCTGCTGGGGTTGATGCTGGGCGGATTCTTGGTAAACCGCAGTGCCGGGAAACGCCCCGCCGTCAGCCCCGCGTTGCTCTTTCAGTGTTCGGCGTTGTTGCTGCTGTTCCAGTTGGCGCTGTGGAACTGGGCGCCAGCCTTCTTCGGGCGGCCGCCCCCGTCGCGGTTTCAAAACTCCTTTTATTACGCGGAGGTCTTCAAACTGTACGTCACCTTCGTGCTGCTGGTGCCCGCATCCACCATCTTGGGCTTGATCTACCCCACTCTCCTCGCAAGCCCGCAACTCAAGCGCGAGGGCAACTCGTATCTCGCCGGATATATCAGCGCTGCGAATTCTTTGGGCTGCCTGGCCGGGGCATGGCTGGCAATCTTCATCCTGTTGCCACGGCTGGGATCGGAGTTCTCGCTGAAGTGCGTTATCGCGGTGCTGGCGGCGTTCTGGCTGGCGTTCCTGGCGCGCGAACCTCGCTCTCGGGCGCGGTTGGCCAGCGCCGCGGTGACCGTGCTGTTGATTGCCGGAGGACTGGCGTTCTACCGATGGGATTGGACCAGGCTGACGGCCGGCCTGGGGAATTACTTCGGCGCAGCGCCGGTGCTCGCAAAAGCGCCGGATGACGGCGTGCAGATGTCACCGGTGGCGATGATCTTCCGTCACGAAGACAGCCAGGGCGGTGTGACCACGGTTCTCCAACGGACCATTACAGCGCGGCAATCCTCGCGGACCATTCGCACGATGATGACGAACGGGAAGTTCCAAGGTGATGACAACCCCGACGGACAGGTCAGCGCACAATTCGGGTTTGCCGCCATCCCCTCGCTCTTTACACGCCAACTCGGCCGGGCGCTGCTGATCGGCCTCGGAACCGGACACAGCGCGACCACCCTGCGGCGCGTCGGCTATCGGGAAATCGACATCGCGGAATTCTCGACGGGCATCGTGCAGGCGGCCCGCCAGTGTTTCGTGTCCTTGAACCAAGGCATACTCTCCGATCCCAGGGTCATGCTGCACATCGAGGACGGCCGCAACGTCCTGCTGACCGACCGGCGCCGGCAGTATGATCTCATCACCATCGAGATCACCAGCGTGTGGTTTGCCGGATCGACCAACCTTTACTCGCAGGAGTTTTATGAGCTGGCGCGCCAGCGGCTGAAGCCGGGAGGAGTGCTGCAGCAATGGGTTCAGTTGCACCACATCGGCGCTCGCGAGATTGCTTGCGATCTGGCCACGGCACGCTCGGTATTTCCGTACGTCGGGCTGTGGTTCTACGGTGGGCAGGGCATGATGATTGCGTCGGAGCAGCCGCTAGAATTGAACCCGCATACCACTGAACGATTCCTGGCAACCGGCCTGTCGCCCGAAGATACGAGGCGGCTCGTGGCGTCGCTCCGAGGGGCGCGCCTCGTCCGTCCCGACCGCGTCGACGCGCTGATCCGCGAGATCCACGCGCCGATCAATACCGATCACAATCGGTGGATCGAATACGCCACGCCGCGTTACCAGTCGAGCAGCTTCGACTGGATGACGGACAATTTAAAGGTTCTGGCGAAATACCGGTGAGGCTCAGAATCTGAAGCGGATCTGCATCTCCAACCTCGGCCAAGCGCCTGGAGCGTGCGCGTGACGCTGCCTTCGATGTCGGTGGCCAGGGTCATGCTGCAGGTTGGGTAGCGAGGCGGGCCCGCCACGCGGGCGCTGCTCGCGGTTCACCGCGGTGTAACCCTCAAGGCTCTCATCTGCGACGTCGTCCAAAAAAGAGCAGCGGCAAAGCCAAGGCAGCGCACCGTGTCAGGACTCGCTGGTGCCCTGCCAGCAGCAGGAGAGCCCGCCTTTTGCCGCGTCGCCCAGATGGCCTTTGCGGCTTGCCGCTCATCGCGTTCTCCCTCCGGCCCGCGGCCCCAGAGGGGGAGCCCTAAGCCACCTCTGCGCCCACCTTTCGCAGCGACGCCTCCACTTCTTCCTTACTCCAGTCCGTGCTGATGAACAACTCCTGGCGCGCTCCGGCGCTCAGCGCGATGGCCTTCCAGCCGTTCTGCGTAGGCACCGTCACCCGCACCTTCACCTTGCCCCTGGCATCGCGCACCGGCTTGATCACACCGGGGATCACCGACCGGATCTCCGGATTGGCAGCCAGCAGTTCTTCCAGAATGCCGCGCACGCCGTCGATGATGCTGTGCTCGATCTTGAGCCGGTCTTTGGCCGTGCGGAGTCGCATCATCTCTCCATTACGCCTTTAGCGCCACCCTGCTCCGCCGCGCAAGGGAACGAACCGGCACAGTGTGGCCACGCGATAATCGATGCGCCCGCGATCCTTCCAGACCACGCGCAACTCCTGGTCCTCGCGCTCGCCCACCGGAATTACCAGGCGTCCGGGATCGTTCAGTTGTTCCAGCAGGGAAGCCGGAATGTCTGGCGCACCCGCAGCCACGGATATGGCGTCATACGGCGCCCATTCCGCGTATCCGGAAGAGCCATCGCCGGCCACCACTTCTACGTTTGAGTCGCGTGCCGTTCGCTGCAGATTCTCGCGCGCCTGTAGCACCAGGCCCGCAATAATCTCCACGGAAATCACGCGCCGGGCCAGGGCGCCCAACACGGCAGCCGCATACCCGCATCCCGCGCCGACTTCCAGGACCGTCTCCGTTCCCTTCAGCTCGAGCGACTCCGCCATTAGAGCCGTCATGTACGGTTGCGAAATGGTCTGGCCATAGCCGATGTGAATCGGATCGTCGCTGTAGGCCATCAAACGGGACTCCATGGGCACGAACTCTTCGCGCGGGATCTCCTCGATAGCGCGCAGCACGCGCTCGTCGCGGATGTTTCGCTTGCGGAGTTGCGCCTCCACCATCTTGCGGCGCTCCGTCGCCCAATCCGGAATCAAACGTTCACCTCCAACTCTATACTGACACCCCCACCTCTATAATAGCTATGATGGCCCACCTGATTACGCTGATCCCAGGAGACGGAATCGGTCCGGAAGTGGCTGACGCCACGGTGCGGGCGGTCGATGCCACCGGTGTCGCGATCGAATGGGAGCGGGTGGAGGCCGGCGCCCAAGCGCTCGCGGAGTACGGCCAGTTGATTCCGGACGAGGTCTTCGCCTCGCTCGAAGTCACGCGGGTGGGCCTCAAGGGTCCCACGGCGACTCCCATCGGCGGCGGGCACCAGAGCATCAACGTAGCGTTGCGCAAGAAGCTCGGGCTCTACGTGAATTTTCGCCCGGTGCGCATGCTTCCGGGCCTCAAGACGAGATTTTCGGACTTGCCGTTGAACCTGGCGATCTTCCGCGAGAATACCGAGGACCTCTATTCCGGCCTGGAGCACGAGGTAATCCCCGGCGTGGTGGAGAGCCTCAAGATCATCACGGAAAAGGCATCCACGAAGATCGCGCGCGCCTCGTTCGAATACGCCCGCCGCGAGAACCGGTGCAAGGTGACCGCCATTCACAAGGCCAACATCATGAAGCTGAGCGACGGCCTGTTCCTCAAGTGCTGCCGCCAGGTGGCTTCGGAGTATCCCGAGATTCAGTACAACGAGCTGATCGTGGATAACGCCTGCATGCAGCTTGTGATGCGCCCCGAGACATTCGACCTGCTGGTAATGCCGAACCTCTACGGCGATATCATTTCGGACCTCGCGGCGGGGCTGGTGGGCGGGCTGGGGATCGTCCCCGGGGCCAATATCGGCGACCATCACGCGATTTTCGAGGCCGTTCACGGTACCGCTCCCGATATAGCCGGGAAGGGCCTGGCGAATCCTACCGCCCTCATGCAGTCGGCGGTGTTGATGCTGGCTCACCTCGGCGAGCGTGACGCGGCCGCGCAACTGCAGAATGCGATCCATAAGACCTATGCGGCTGCCGAGCATCTCACCGGCGATGTGGGCGGGAAGGCGGGGACCAGCGAGTTCACGGATGCGGTGATCGGGCAGATGTAGCGGGGATCGCCGGTGTTGAAATGCCGTGGCGGCGCATCATGGAGCCACTACCGAGCGCGTACGGTAGCCATTCTGTCTCCTGTCTCCTGACTTCTGACTTCTATCCGAGGGTCATTTCCCGTGGCTGCGAATCGCGATCCCCAACTCGCGCAAACTGCGCTCGGGAACCGGCGCCGGCGCGTCGCACATCAGATCGGTGCCGCGCGCCGTTTTGGGGAACGGGATTACCTCGCGGATGGAGGTCTCGCCGGCCATGATCATCACCAGGCGGTCCAGACCGAGGGCGATGCCTCCGTGCGGCGGAGCGCCGTACTCCAGCGCCTCCAGCAGCCAGAAGAAGCGGCGGCGCGCCTCCTCGTCGCTCATTCCCAGCGCGGCAAAGACTTTGGACTGCACGTCCCGCCGATGAATACGAATCGACCCCGAGCCCAGTTCCACGCCGTTCAGCACGAGGTCGTAAGACTTCGCGCGGCAATGCGCGGGGTCGGAGGTCAGCTTGTCGAGATCCTCGTCGTGCACCGAGGTGAATGGGTGGTGCGCGGCGGTCCAGCGCATCTCTTCCTCGTCCCACTCGAACATCGGGAAATCCACCACCCACAGGAATTGAAAGTTCTCGGGGTTGAGGAGCTTGTGGCGGTCGTTGAATTTCTGCGCGCAATTGAGGCGCAACTGGCCGCACGCCTGGTAGACGGTCTCCTCGGGGCGATGGCCCTTGGGCTCGCCGGCCCAGGTGGCCAATACGAGCAGGTCGTTGTCCCCAGCTCCGCAGCGCTCACGCACCTTGGCCATCGCGTCGGGGTAATCGCGCTCCAGGCGCTTGAAATCGTCATACACGCGCAGACCACGCTCCTGGCCGAAGGCCTTCAACTCGTCGCGCTCTTTGCGGCTCGGCACTCCGGTTCCGGGAATGTGGATGGCCACCAGCGGCATCCCGGCGTTCGCCAGTTCCGGCGCCAGGTCCTCCACGGGGTGCATGGGCGGGATGCGGCGGTCGGGTTTGTCGATGCCGTAGCTGCGCATCGCCTGGGCGTAGGTCATGCGCGGAAACGGCGTTTCCAAATGGTGCCCGGCGACTTCGCAAACGCGCTTCACCAGCGGCTCGATTACTTCGAAAACGCGCTCCTGCTGGGGGAAGGACATCTCCAGATCGATCTGGGTGAACTCCGCCTGGCGATCGGCGCGGAAGTCTTCGTCGCGGAAGCAGCGCACGATCTGGAAATACTTCTCGAACCCGCTCACCATGAGGAGCTGCTTGAAAATCTGCGGCGATTGCGGCAGCGCGTAGAAACTCCCCGGCTGAACGCGGCTGGGCACCAGGTAATCGCGGGCGCCCTCGGGCGTGGACCGCGTCATGAACGGCGTCTCGATTTCGAGGAAGCCCTGCGCATACAGGACCTCGCGCACCGCGAAGGAGATCTTCGAGCGCAGAATGATGTTGCGCTGCATGTGGGGGCGCCGCAGGTCCACGTAGCGGTACTTCAGGCGCACCTCCTCGGCGACGTCCACCTGCTCTTCCATGGGGAAAGGCGGCGTGCGCGATTCGTTCAGGATCCAAATCTTCGACGCCACCACCTCGATTTCGCCGGTGGCCAGGTTGGGATTCACCGCGGCGGGGCCGCGAGGGGCCACTTTGCCCTCCACCGCGATCACGTATTCGGGCCGTACGTGCTCGGCGCGGCTGTGCACGGCGGGGTCTACGTCCTCATGAACCACCACCTGGGTGATGCCGTCGCGGTCGCGCAGATCGACGAAGACCACGCCGCCATGATCGCGGCGGCGGTGGACCCAACCCATCAACACAACCGTCTGGCCCTCGTCCGCAGCGCGCAGCACGCCACAGGTATGGGTACGGCGAAGTTCGCCTAGAAAATCCAATGCAACAGCGGAAGGTTCCATATTATTTCAATCCACAGCAGCGAGCCTGGCGGAGATCTCTTCGCGCGTCAAGCTCTCCTGCTGACCGGAGGCCATATTCTTGAGAGCGTACCGGCCCGCGGCCATTTCATTTTCGCCCACGATCAACGTGAACCGCGCCCCCAGCTTGTTGGCCAGATCCATGACCCGCTTCAACTTGCCTTCGACAAGTTCCACCGAGAGTCCGGCGCGCCGGAAATCGCGCGCCATTACGGCGGCATGCCGGAGGGCCGGCTCGCCCAGGGGCGCGATGAACAGGTCGAGCGGGACGGCGACGCGATCACCCTCCACGCTCATTACCAGCCGGTCTTCGCCAATGGAAAAACCGATCCCCGGCGAATGCACCGGCGAGCCCAGCGATTCGGCAAGGCCATCGTAGCGCCCGCCGCCCAGCACGGAGTTTTGCGCGCCGAGCGCACCATGCACCACTTCGAAAGTCGTGCGCATGTAGTAATCCAGGCCGCGCACCAGGCGCGGGCGGACTTCGTATTCGATGCCGCGGTCGTTCAGGTACTGTTTCACCGCTGCAAAATGCGCGTGGCAGGCGGGGCAAAGGTGGTCTACGATGGACGGCAGTTTTTCGATGATCGGCTGGTCCGCCTCCACCTTGCAATCCAGCACGCGCAACGGGTTGGTGTCCGCTCGCCGCTGGCAATCGCCGCACATCTGCGGCGCCACGGATTGCAATTCCTGCCGCAGCCGTTCCACATACTGCGGGCGGCAATTGCGATCGCCCACCGAGTTGACCAAAAGCTTGAATCCGCCGAGCCCCGCGCCCTTCAGGATCTCGATTACAAGCTCGATGACTTCGGCGTCGACCACCGGCGACTCGGAGCCAATGGCTTCCGCGCCGATCTGGAAAAACTGGCGGTAGCGGCCCTTCTGCGGCCGCTCGCGGCGGAACATCGGGCCGATGTAATAGAGCTTCTGCACGCCCGGCCGCTGGTCGAGCCGGTGCTCGATGTAGGCGCGGATCACGGAGGCGGTGTTTTCCGGCCGCAAGGTGAGCGAGGTGTCGTCGCGGTCGGTGAAGGTGTACATCTCCTTGGTGACGATGTCGGTTTCCTCGCCGACGCCGCGCGCGAACAACTGCGTCTCTTCGAGGATCGGAGTGCGGATCTCGTGGTAGTTGTACGCCCGGAAAATCGCGCGCGTCACCGCTTCCACGCGGTTCCACACCTCGGTGGATGGGGGCAGTAAGTCTCTGGTTCCTTTGACGGCTTTAATCAAGGTAGTGGGAAGATCCCATGCTAGCATGCTGAGGGCGCCGCGCGAAGGGTCAGCACATTTCCTACATTTCCCGTTGAGGTGTTCCCCGGTTCGCCTTTGCGTTTAGCGTTAATCGCTATACAATAGAAGAGTGGTCCGTTCCTTTCGGGATCCTGACGCCGAGAGAATTTTCAACGACCTCTTCTCGAAACGTTGGCAGGCGATCGAGAGGACTGCCCGGAGGAAGTTGTATCAACTGAATCAGGCCAAAAACGTTCACGATCTTTCCCTGCCGGGGAATCAATTGGAAGCCCTGAAGGCAGACCGCGCGGGACAACACAGCATCCGCGTGAACGATCGGTTTCGAGTCTGCTTCGTCTGGTCCAACGGCGATGCGTACGATGTTGAAATCGTCGATTACCACTGAGAGGAGTGCCCATGCCGAAACTTCTGCCGCCCATCCATCCCGGGGAGACCATCAAAGAGGACGTCCTCGCGCCTCTTCGCATGAGCGTCAACCAATTGGCCAAGGCCTTGGCCGTCGATGCCGCACGCTTGAACGAGATCGTGCGCGGGCGGCGCGGCATCACGGCCGACACCGCACTTCGCCTCGCGCGCTACCTGGGCACGAGTGCCGAATTCTGGGTCGGTCTTCAGGCCGACTACGAGCTACGCGTCGCCCGGCGGGAAAAGCTCAAGGAGATCGAGCGCGAAGTGACACCAAAATCCAAGGTCGCCTGACCGCGGCCCGGCACACCACAGGCGTTACAATCGTCGTATGCGCCGCCGGCTCATTCTCCTGCTTGCTTCCGCCGCCATGGTCTTCGCGCAGAAGCGGCCGTTCGACGTCAACGCCCTGATGGAGCTGAAACGGATCGGCGATCCGCAGATCTCTCCCGATGGCAGATGGGTCGCGTTCGGGGTCCAATCCGTGGATGTCGCCCTAAACAAGAAGCCGCAGCAGATCTGGTTGGTGCCGCTCTCAGGCGGCCCGCCTCGCCAGATCACCACCGCAGGCGAAGCCAATCAACGCGCGCGCTGGTCGCCCGATTCCCGGTGGATCGCGTATATCTCGGACCGCGGCGGCGCGTCGCAGGTCTGGCTGATGGACCCCGACGGCGCCAACCAGAAGCAGGTCACCAACCTCTCCACCGAAGCCGACGGCGTGCTCTATTCGCCGGACGGCAAGAACCTGCTGTTCACCAGCAACGTCTACCCCGAGTGCGGCGCCGACGATGCCTGCAACCAGCGCAATCTCGACGCCGAGAAGAACAGCAAGGTCCGCGCGCGCATCTACACCGAGTTGCTCTATCGCCACTGGAACGCCTGGCAGTCCAGGCGGCGCAGCCACCTGCTGGTCGTCCCCGTTTCCGGCGGCGCACCCAAGGACCTCACACCGGGCGCGCGGGACGTGCCCCCATTCTCGCTGGGCGGCCCCGACGACTACGACATCTCACCCGACGGCTCGGAAGTCTGCTACTCCATGAATGCGGACCCGGCGCCCGCCACCAGCACGAATTCCGATTTGTACGTCGTGTCGATCAACGGTGGCGAATCGCGGCGCATCACGGCGACTCCCGGCGCCGATTCGAGCCCGCATTACTCCCCCGATGGGAAGTACATCGCCTGGCGCGCCCAGTTCCGCGCCGGATACGAGAGCGACCGCTTCCGCCTGATGGTGCTGGAACGAACCACGGGGAGAGTGACGAACCTCACGGAGACGCTGGACCGCTGGGTGAACAGCTTCACCTGGACGCCCGATTCCACGGGGCTCTTCTTCACCACGGCCGACCGCGGCCGGCAGGCCGTCCAGTTGATTTCGGTGAACGGCGGCCCGGTGCGCGTCGCGGTCAGCGGCGACAACGAGCTCGACGACATGCAGTTGACGCGCGACGGAAAAACCATGGTCTACACGCAGCAGACCGGCATGTCGCCCATCGAAATCTATCGCGCCGCATCCACCGGCGGCGCGCCGGTTGCGCTTACGCGCCTCAATGACCAGACGCTGGACTCTTGCCAGCTCACTCCGCTCGAAGAGTTCTGGGTGGATGCCCCCGATGGCTCGCGCGTCCAGAGCTTCGTCGTCAAGCCCTACGGCTTTCAGGCCAATCGGAAGTATCCCGTGCTGATACTGATCCACGGCGGTCCGCAGGGCAACTGGGGCCACAACTGGACGTACCGGTGGAACGCGCAGGTGTTTGCCGCCGCCGGTTACCTGGTGGTAGAGCCCAACCCTCGCGGCTCTACCGGGTACGGCCAGAAATTCATCGACGAGATCAATGGCGACTGGGGCGGCCGCGTGTTCGACGACATCATGGCCGTGACCGATCACGCCGTAGGCCTTCCCTACGCCGATGCCGGCCGCGTGGGGGCCGCGGGCGGCTCGTATGGCGGCTACATGGTGGATTGGATCCTGGGGCACACGCAGCGCTTCAAGGCCCTCATCTCGCATGACGGCGTCTACGATATTCCGAGCGAGTTCGGCGCTACCGAAGAGCTGTGGTTCCCGCTTTGGGAAATGGGAGGGACCCCTTGGGACAAGCCGGAAGACTACGCCCGGTGGTCTCCCAGCCACTACGCCAAGGACTTCCACACGCCCACCCTGGTGATCCACGGCGAACAGGACTTCCGCGTGCCCTACACGCAGGGCCTCCAGCTTTTCACGGCACTGCAAATGCAAAAGGTCCCCTCCAAGCTCCTGGTGTTTCCCGACGAAGGCCACTGGGTGCTGAAGCCGCAGAACAGCCTGCTGTGGTATAAGACCTTCGTCGATTGGCTCGATTCCTGGGTGAAAAAGTGAAAGCAATTATCGCCGCAGTCCTGCTGGTAGTTCTCACGATTATCGTGCTCCTGGTGATGTCCACCAGCCCGGTGGTAGGCGTGAATCCCGCGGTGAAGGCCATCGGGGTCAGCACGCCCGTAACCGCAACCATTACCGATCCGCACGGCGTGCGCCGCGTGACCGCCTGGGTGGAACAAAACGGCGCGCGCTTTCCGCTCTACGAAGAGAGCGCTCCTTCGAGCCGCATCTTCTGGAGCCGCCACCAGCTTCCCCGCAGCGTCACCTTCGAAGCCGGCAAGAACAAGGCGCCGAACCTGAAGGAAGGCAAGGCGCGCCTCGTCGTGGAGGCGGTCTCGAACGATCTGCGCGGCAGCTCGAATGCGGCCGCCTTCGACGTGGATGTGGTGCTCGCGCCGCCGCGGGTGATTGCCGATGACTTGCAGCATTACATCAACCAGGGCGGAATGGAGCTGGCGACCTTCACCGCCAGCGGCTCCTGGAGCGAGGCCGGGGTCAAGGTGGGGAAGTACACGTTTCGCAGTTTCCCCCTACCGGGCAAGGGCCCGGACGAACGCTTCTCCATGTTCGGCTACCCGTGGGATCTGCCGGCCGACGCCACGCCCCAGATCTACGCGCGAAACCTGGCGGGAACCGAGGCCACCGGTCACTTCTGGTTTAAGGTGTTTCCGAAAAAATTCCGCGTGCGCGACTTCCCCATCGACGACGCCCTGATGGAGAAACTGGTGACGTCGGTCGACCCCACCGGCCAACTCGCCCCGGGTCCCGACCTGCTCTCGCGGTTCCTCAAGATCAACGGCGAGATGCGCCAGAAGAACAACCAGCAGATGGCCGATCTGCGCTTCAAGACCGAAGAGAAGATCCTCTGGAATGGACCGTTCATCCACTACGGCAAGGAAGAGGCGAACTTCGCCGACGTCCGCAGTTACATCTATCACGGCAAGAAAGTGGACCAGCAAGTGCACCTGGGCTTCGACCTTTCCGACGTGCAGAACGCGCCGGTGAACGCCGCCAATGACGGACGCGTGGTCTGGGCTTCCGACATGGGCATCTACGGAAACTGCATCGTGTTGGACCACGGCTATGCGCTGCAATCGATTTACGGTCACCTGCGGCAGATCGACGTCAAGGTCGGCGACATGGTCAAGAAGGGACAGAAGATGGGGATCGCGGGCCAGACCGGATTGGCCGGCGGCGTTCACGTGCACTTCAGCATGCAGATCGACGGCGTGCAGACCAACCCGCGCGAGTGGTGGGACGAGCACTGGATCCACG
>Ga0209517_10009008_pt1 | contig 11522 bp, 10 predicted proteins | sample PeaSoiMetSII2010_FD_187695 | JGI IMG/M metagenome (GOLD analysis project Ga0209517, IMG submission 187695) | Peat soil microbial communities from Weissenstadt, Germany - SII-2010 (SPAdes) (version 2) | ecosystem: Environmental > Terrestrial > Soil > Wetlands > Peat | place: Germany...
AGAAAAACCCGCCAGAAATTATTTTAAAATGGCCCCTATGTAACTCCTTGCCGCCACTAAGCTTAGGAAGATGCCGTTTTCAGCCTGATTGTTTGCTCAGACCTCTGAAGATAGGGCCCCACCATTTCTCTCGCGTCGGGTCCGGACTCATCACCCCGGCAAAGGGCAAGGGCAGGAGGCCTTGACTGGAAACTTAAAATACTGTATTAGTTTCCAGAGATGCTAAGCCAAGCAACGCCATCAGCGGCAATCGACGAGGAACCGCCGCCGGACGATCCAGTGCGGAACCGGATTGTAGAGAGCGCCAGCGAGCGATTCTTCGCCCAGGGGTTCCGGGGCGTGACGATGGACGATCTGGCCACAGAATTGGGGATGAGCAAAAAGACGCTCTACCAGCACTTCGACGCCAAACGTCGGCTTTTGGATGCGGTCATTGAGCAAAAGTTTCGCCGCGTCCGGCAGGACCTCGCGGCGATCCGGGCAGCTCGCCAGGATTTTCCGGAAGCCTTGCGACAACACCTGGCTTGCCTCCAGCGCCACACCTCCGAGATCCAGCCCCCGTTCATCAAGGACATCCGGCAGGAAGGGCCGGAGGTCTTTCAAAAGGTCGAGCGGCTGCGTCGCGCCAACATTAAGGAATTCTTCGGCGACTTGATGCGGCAAGGACGGCGCGCCGGGTTCATCCGCAAGGATGTCCCTGCCCATATCATCATTGAAATCCTCCTCGCCGCCGTGCAGGCGATTGTCAACCCGGCACGGTTGGAGGAGTTGGACTTGACGCCAAGATCGGGTTGCGGACTCATCACGAAGGTGGTGCTGGAAGGGGCCATCGATCCAACTTCGCGAGCATGCTTCAAACATCGACACGAGAAATGAAAACCTCCCTTTTCGCAGTTGCTCTCACTTCGATCGCCGGCCTGACGGCCTGCGCGCCACCGCCGGCCAGCCGTGTGCAGGGCTATGTCGAGGGTGAATTCGTTTACGTCGCCTCGCCGCTTCCTGGCGCCTTGAAAACGATTGCGGTCGGTCGAGGCGACACGGTCAAAGCCGGCGATCCACTTTTCACTCTGGACCGGTCTCCGGAGATGGACGCCCTGGAACAGGCGCGCCACCGTTTGGGCGAAGCCCGGGCCAACCTGGCCGATGCACGCAAGGGCCGGCGCTCATCGGAGATTCACTCCCTGGAAGCGCAAATCAGCCAAGCGCGCGCGGCGCTGGACTACAGCGCCGCCGAATTGGCGCGTCAGGAAAAACTCAGCCTGGTGCCCGGCGCCGGTTCCACCAACGACCTGGAAAAGGCCCGCGCCTCACGCGGCGAAGACGCCGCCCACCTGGCGCAAATGGAGGCCGATCTTGACACGGGGCGCCTGGGAGCGCGCGACGATGCCGTGGCAGCGCTCGAAGCAAACGTGCATGCCCTCGAGGCGGCTCAAGCGCGCTCACAATGGGAGATGGAGCAAAAGAGCCAGGCGGCGCCGCAGGCAGGCCTTGTGTTTGACACGTTATACCGCCCGGGTGAATGGGTCGAGGCGGGGCGTCCGGTCGTGGCCCTGCTTCCCCCGCAAAATATAAAAGTCCGCGCGTTTGTTTCCGAATCCGTGGTTGGCGCGCTCCATCCCGGCGACCCCCTGATCGTCCACGTGGATGGCGCGACCAACGCGTTCACCGGCAGGATCAGTTTCATCTCACCTCAGGCCGAATACACGCCCCCGGTGATCTACAGCAACGAAAACCGTGCGAAACTGGCGTTTATGATTGAAGCCATCTTCGATCCCGATACCGCCGTCTTACTGCATCCGGGCCAGCCGGTGGACGTGCAACTGCACTTGTAACCATGCCGGACGACTTTTCCATTGATGTGGGCGGCATGACCAAGCGCTTCGGTGCGCTCACTGCGGTGGACCACGTGGATTTGCAAGTCAGGACTGGTGAGATTTGCGGTTTTCTCGGTCCCAACGGCAGCGGCAAGACCACGTTTATCCGTATGTTGTGCGGCCTGCTGCGGGCCGACGAAGGCAGCGGAAAGTGCCTGGGACTGGACGTGATCGAGGAAAGCGAGCTCATCAAACGCCAGGTCGGTTACATGACTCAACGTTTCAGTTTTTGGGAGGACCTAACCATCGAGGAGAATCTGGATTTTGTGGCGCGGTTGTATTCGATGCCAAATCGGCGGGACGTCGTGCGTCAAAGTCTGGAACGCCTGGGCTTGGTGGAAGCCCGCCGTCAGTTGGCCGGTCGTCTCTCCGGCGGCTGGAAGCAGCGTTTGGCTCTTGCTGCCTGTTTGATCCACCGACCCAAATTGTTGCTCCTGGACGAGCCGACTGCCGGCGTCGATCCGAAAGCGCGCCGGGAATTCTGGGAACAGATCCATCAATTGGCAGCCCAAGGACTTACGTTCCTCATCGCTACCCACTACATGGATGAAGCCGAACGCTGCCACCGCCTGGCCTTCATTATGAAAGGCCGCTTGCTGGCCCGCGGCGATGTCGCCGAAGTGGTCAAGCAAGCCAACCTCACCACTTGGTCGGTACGCGGACCTAATTTGTCCAAATTGGCCGACCAGTTGCGCACACGAAGCGGAGTCGAGCAAGCGGTGCCCTTTGGCGATACGCTGCATGTCAGCGGCTCCAATGCGCCGGCGTTGGATGCGGCGATCGCGCCCTTTCGTTCCTCTCCCTACGACTGGCGCCCGGCCGAATCAGGTCTTGAGGATGTTTTTATCCACCTCATGGAAAAAGCGCACACCGAGGACGCGGTCTCATGAAGAAACGACGCGAATTTTCCATCGGGCGATTCCGCGCGATCGTCGCCAAGGAGTTCACCCAGATGCGGCGCGACCGCGTCACTTTTGCCATGATGATTGGCATCCCGCTGTTGCAAGTGGTCCTGTTCGGCTACGCTATCAACGCTGACCCCAAGCACCTTCCTGCGGCGGTAGTGCTCGCGGACGACGGCCCGCAAGGGCGCTCCCTGCTTTATGGTTTCAGAAACAGCGGCTATTTCGAGTTCGTGCGGCAGTACCGGACCGAGGAGCAGGGCCGCCAGGCCCTGACCTCCGGCGACGTTCAGTTTGTCATAAATATTCCCCAAAATTTCAGCCGTGACCTGCTCCGTGGCAAACGGCCTGCCATTCTGGTGGAAGCCGACGCCACCGACCCCGGAACAACCGGTATTGCTCTGGGCGCTTTGTCCACGATTCTTACGAGCGCATTGCAAAACGACCTAAAAGGGCCGCTGGCCTTTCTCGCTGGTGCCGCCCCGCCGATTGACCTGCGCGTTCACTCCCTGTACAACCCGGAGTCCATCACTCAATACAACATCGTTCCCGGCTTAGTCGGCGTCATCCTCACGTTGACCATGGTGCTCATTACCGGATTGGCGATGACGCGTGAACGCGAGACCGGCACGATGGAAAACCTCCTCTCCATGCCGACGCGTCCGCTCGAAGTGCTGACCGGCAAGATCGTTCCCTACATTTTGGTCGGCTATCTCCAGATTGGCATTCTGCTGGTGGCCGCGCGGTATTTGTTTCATGTGCCTATGTTTGGTAGCCTGTTATTGTTGCTGGCCGTGGCACTGGTCTTCATTGCGGCCAATCTCGCCATGGGAGTGACTTTCTCGACGATCGCCTCAAATCAACGGGAGGCAGTGCAAATGGGAATCTTCTTCTTTTTGCCGAACATTTTGCTCTCCGGTTTCGCCTTCCCGTTTCGCGGCATGCCCGTGTGGGCACAGGACATTGCCGAAATCCTTCCGCTCACGCACTTCCTGCGCATCGTCCGGGGCATTCTTCTCAAAGGCAACGGCCTGCACGAGACCTTGCCAGAATTGTGGCCCATCGCGCTTTTTGCCGCCGTGGTGCTGATCATCGGGGCAAAGCGCTATCGCCAAACACTGGATTAACTTATGAAGATCCTTCGACTCCTCCTAGGGAGTGTTGCCGCCGCTCTGCTTTTGAATTCATGTGCGGTTGGACCAAATTACACCAGGCCAGCCATCTCGGCGTTGACGCCACCTCAATGGAGTTGGACGCCCGCCGTTCCGCGCGATGCCACGCCCAAAGGTCCATGGTGGCGGGTTTTTCAAGATCCTACCCTCGACTCGTTAGAGACCAATGCAGTAACTGAGAGCCAGACCTTGCGCGCCGCCGTCGCGCGCGTCGAACAAGCCCGTGCCACGTCCCGCTCGAGCCGCAGCCGACTCTTCCCCAAACTTTCGTTTGACCCGGCTTACGAATATCAACAGACCTCAGGGAACTTGCCGACGCCAATCCCCTTTCACATTCCACAGGCTCAATTCCATACCTTCAGCGCCCCGTTGGATCTCAGTTACGAAATCGATCTCTGGGGAAAGGTGCGACGAGGCTTTGAAAGCGCCCGCGCCGACGCCCAGGCCAGCGCAGCCGACTACCAAAATGTTCTTTTGATCCTCACCAGCGACGTGGCGGTCGATTACTTTTTGCTGCGTTCGTTGGATGGGGAAGTCGAGGCGCTGCGTGGCACAGTCGGCACACGCGATGAATCCGCCCGGCTCTTGCGCGCTAGGTTCCAGGCCGGCGCCATCGCCGAGTTGGACGCTGTGCAGGCTGAGACGGAACTGGCCGCGGCGCAAGCGGACTTGGCAGACGCCGTGCGACAGCGCGGTGAAACCCTTCATGCGCTGGCATTGCTCTGCGGCCAGCCCGCAACTTCGTTCGCCTTGCCGGCGCAACCCTTGCCCGGTCCCCCGCCGCCGGTTCCGGCGGACCTTCCAGCCAGCGTGCTGGAGCGCCGCCCGGATATTGCCGCCGCAGAGCGTACCCTCGCTGCTCGCAACGCCCAAATCGGCGTGGCCCAGGCGGCCTACTTTCCGGCGATTAGCCTGACCGGCCAGGGTGGTTATCTTAGCGCATCAGTGGACAAGCTTTTTGCGGGCGACAGCCGCGTTTGGTCAATCGGCCCCAGTGTGAACCTGCCTGTATTCACCGGTGGAAGAACCAAGTCGGAAGTCAAACATGCCCGCGCTGTGTTTGACGAAGCGGCGGCAAATTATCGCCAATCCGTCCTGGCCGCGATCAAAGACGTCGAAGACTCGCTGACGCAAATCCGTTGCCGCGAAGAACAAGCCGATGCGGTGGCTCGAGCGGTCGAGTCTGCCCGCCGGGAAGTGGCCTTGTCCAACGCCCGTTACACCGCCGGCGAAAGCGCTTATTTGCCGGTGGTGGAAGCCGAGCGAGCGCTGCGTCAGGAAGAATTGCAGCAGGCGCAACTGCGTGGTGAATGTTACGCCGCCAGCGTGCACTTGATTAAAGCCCTGGGCGGCGGGTGGGGAGCCGAGCTTCACTTTACACAAAGGGAATAGCACAGCCGGATGCGACTCGCATTAAGGAATTGCCTCACCGCGATTCTCCTGAGATAAAGCCCTCTCATTGAGATGGTAAGGAACAAAGTTCAACACTCGCCGGGGCAGGGAACCGTGTCGTGCCAGAAACTGCCGCGCGCCGGCCCGGTCCGGCTCTTCGAAGCGGAGCTGATACTGCTGATATTCGCGCTTCAGTTCCCGCTGTTCGGGCGTGGCGATAAGCCGATCGTGGATGTGAGATTCAACTCGACTTACTTGCAAATCACAAACAGCGCGGGAGACGAATGGGCGCCGACCTGGGCCGACGACGGCAGCCTTTATACCGGCAATGATGACGGTTCGAGTTTCGGCGGCATTCCCGGGCGGAGCGTCGCCTTTGGGAAGCTTGTCGGGGACGATCCCCACGACCTTCACGGTTTTACTCTCAGCGACATGGCGGGCTACGGAGAAACTTCCTCGGGGCCGGACCACGCCAATTGGAAGACGATGAATTCCTATTGCGTGGATGGCGTCCTGTATATGTTCGTCACCCGCTGCCAGTATCCGGAGCAATCCGGCGACCCTCATCACCGCCATGTTTTTCAGAATTCGAGCATCATTAAATCTACCGACAAAGGTAAGACCTGGACCAGGCCGGCGGAGGAGAGTTTCAACCACCCGATGTTTCCGGGCCGGAGATTTGGTGCGCCGTATTTCGTCTGGTACGGAAAGGACGGCACGGGCTCGGTTGATAACTCACGAAAGTATGTCTATGCGGTCGCAAATAACGGCCATTTTGAAGATGGCGATGACTACATTCTCGGCCGGGTTCTGAGAAGCAAGCTCCCAGACTTAAATGGGGCAGATTGGCAGTTTTACCGGGGAGGGGACGGGATGACGGCTCACAACTGGGTCCAGACCATTGGCGACGCGGCGCCGATTCTGCAGGACCCGCTCAATTGCAGCATGACGGGCATGACATACATACCGGGACTGGGTAGGTATCTCATGGTCGTGTGGCATTACACGACTTACGACCTCCGCACCGATCCCAGGACCATTGATGTTTTTTACGAAGCGCCCAAGCCATGGGGGCCATGGACCAAGTTTAAGACCATCGATACCGGCGGAATGGGTTGGTACGTTCCGATCATCGGCCAGAAATTTCAAAAGAAGGTTGATCCCAATTCGGTTGACTGCATCCTCTTTCTGACGGGCAATTACCAGAACAGCAAACTGTACAAACTAAATTTTATCCCCGTAACTTTGTCCACGGCGCCGCTGCCCTCCACCGCTGCCAAATGAGCGAGACCGCTTGAATCCGGTCGGGGGGGCACGCTCAGGTCCCGCCGTGATTGATGATGCCATGAGCGAGAAAGTGATTTTGGCGGGTGGCAGCGGGTTTCTCGGCACCGCCCTGGCCGAATCCCTGGCGGCGAAAGGGGTGGAGGTCATCATTTTGTCGCGCAACCCTTCCCCCCGTCAGGGGCCGGCCCGGCAAGTCGCCTGGGATGGCCGCTCGCTTGGACCTTGGGCCGAGCATTTTAATGGCGCCAGCGCCGTGGTGAATCTCACGGGCCGCAGTGTCAACTGCCGCCACACGCCGGAGAATGTTCGCGAGATCAACGACTCCCGCGTGGACTCGGTGCGGGTGGTTGCCGAGGCGATCCGGCGCTGTGCGCAACCGCCGGCGGTTTTCGTGCAAGCCTCCGGGCAGAGTATATATGGCGAGCGCGGCGAGCAGTGGTGTGAAGAAAGTGAACCGCCGGGGGAGGGTTTCTTGGCGGACACTAGCCGCAAATGGGAAGGGGCCTTCGAGCAATCGCCATCGCCGTCCACGCGCCGAGTGCTGCTGCGCATCGGGTTTGTCTTGAGTGCCGGTGGGGGCGCCTTGCCCAAGCTGGCGTCGTTGGCCAAATGGGGCCTCGGTGGGCAGGCCGGCTCAGGGCGCCAATACATCAGTTGGATTCATCTGGCGGACATGGTCCGCGTGTTCCTCTTGGCCATCGAACACGCTGAGGCAAAGGGTGTGTTCAATGCTTGCGCCCCAAATCCGGTGACGAATGCCGATTTCATGCGCGAGTTGCGCCGCGCTTTGCATCGGCCCTGGAGCCCGCCGGTTCCGGAGTGGGCCGTGCGCCTGGGTGCGCTCTTGATGGGGACCGACCCGCGCCTGGCGTTGTCGGGTTGCCGCTGCTCCCCCAGACGCTTGCTTGAACACGGCTTTACGTTCGGCTTCACGAACGTGCGCGCGGCACTTGGCGACATTTATAGAAGACCCTCCGACTCGAGATCTGCTCCGATTTCGCTGAGAATCGCCGAGTAATGCTCGGCAATTTTGTTCACATCTGGATCTTTCATTTTAATTTCGAAAAACTCGATCACCCGTGGGCCGCGCCGGAACTTGGCGCGCAACGCCAGGGCGCTAACCTCTCTCCATGAACCAGGCCAATTGCGACGCGCGCTGCCAATCCTCCTCCCTCGCCCCTTCCGAAGGGGAGAGGGTCGGGGAGAGGGGTCCGTTCTCTCGTCCAGGTTCATGGTCCCAATGCATGCGCGAAAGCAAAACTGGGCTTCCCATGAACCGACCAAACTGCCACGCGCGCAGGCGACGCTTCTCCCTCGCCCCTTCCGAAGGGGAGAGGGTCGGGGTGAGGGGTCCCTTCTCTCGTCTCGGTTCATGGTCCCAATGCATGTGCGAAAGCGAAACTGGGCTCTCCATGAACCGTAGGTCGGGCAGCCTCTCTTGGTCCCGGGCTGCTCTTTGCCCTTTACCGTGGTTAGGCAGCTTGCGGCATAACAACCATATTATACTTCTTGGCGAGCTTGCGCAGCAGGCGTTGCTCTGTCTCGGCCACTTTCTCTTGGTACTTTTTAAGCCCTTGCTCCACGTAGGCGATGCCATGGACCATCATGCGCCAGTACAATTCGGCCAGCTTTCGCGCCAGCGCCAGGTTGGCCACCAAGCCCCCGCGTCGGCCCTTGAGGCGCCGATAAAAGCCCCCCAGCGCCGTGTCGGCACTGCGGCCCACGCTCCGGGCCACCACGCAGAACAAACGTCCGGCGCGATTGCGTCCACGCCTTTGGTTACCCCGACGCTTGCCACTCTGACGACTGCCCGGTGCCACCCCCAGCCAAGCGGTGAACGCTTTCTCCGTGCGCCAGTGCCGGCCCAGGTCGGTCCCCGTCTCGGCGATCAACTGCAGCCACGCATAATCGGCTACTCCGGGCAAGACGCTCAGGTCTTGGTTGCCACACAACCGGTAGAGCAACGCATGCAGGCCGCCGATGTGGGGAGCATTGACTCCCCCACGCTTGGTCGCCGGCGGAGCCGGCTTGGCCGGGTCCTCCGGTCCGCTGATCTCCTGGAGCACCTTCTCAATGGCCTGGTCGCACTCCCCGATCTTCTGTTGGTAGATCTGCCACAGCTCGTAGGCCTGTCGCAATGCAAAGAGATGCTCTTCTTTCCAGGTGCCCTCCAGAGCCGCGCGCAACCGTTCGGCCTTGTTCTTCCGCACTTGCGCATCGCACACGGCCAACAGCGCCACCGGATTGCGTTCGCCCTGGATCATGGCTTGGACCATCTTCAAGCCGCTCATCCCCGTCAGGTCGCTGATCACGTCGTGAATCTTCAGATTCATCCGCTCCAACGCCTTCTGCATGTGCTGCTCGTGACTGGCCGCCAGCGTGATGTGATCCGTGCGCACTCGAATGTAATCCTGCAGCCGCCGAATGTGCGCCGGCGGAACAAACCCCGGCTTGAGCAATCCGTGGGCGTGCAAGGTCGCCTGCCACTGGCAGTCCTTCATATCGGTCTTGCGCCCGGGCAAGTTCTTGACGTACTTGCCATTGACGACCACCACCTCCAAACCCGCCTTTTCCAGCACCTCGTACGGGCACAGCCAATCCACGCCGGTCGCTTCCATCGCCACCGACTTGACCTTTTGGCCCTTGAGCCAGTCCCGCAACTGATGCAGTTGACTGGTGGTCGTGCCAAAGATTTTGGGCGGACCCCCGGCAATCGAAACATACAGTTGCTCACTGCCCACATCGATCGCGGCAGCCGTCTGGTCCAGTACAGGCAAAGAAGGTGTTGTCATACACAGGTTTGGTTTAACCGTCCGTGTCGCCGTGCCCGGTCAGGATCCAAAAGAACAAGTCTTTCCAGCGGGAAGCTTACGCTCACCAATTAATTCGCATGTCGCCGACCGGAACCAATCTCTCCAACGAGCCACTCGCTTTAGCGAGCGCATCATATGCCTATGCGGTCACGCTGCGCGGCCACGCGGACCGGCAGAGTCTATCAGGTTCATGGTCCTAATGCGCTTTAAAAAAAAGTCGAGGCTCTCTCTCCATGAACCGAACTGGGTTAAGCGGCCTTAGGCTGGAGCACCATATTATACTTGCGGGCCAGTTTCTGGAGCAGGCGTCGTTCGGTTTGGGCCACTTTCTCTTCGTATTTCTTCAGTCCTTGCTCGACGTACGTAATCCCGTGGACCATCAGGCGCCAGAACAGTTCGGCCAACTTGCGGGCCAAGGCCAGATTAGCCACCAGGCCACCCCTTCGGCCCTTGAGTCGTCGGTAGAAGCCGCCCAGCGCTTTGTCGACGCTGCGGCCCACGCTGCGGGCAATCACGCAGAACAGGCGTCCGGCCCGATTGCGCCCACGCTTTTGGTTGCCTCGGCGTTTCCCACTCTGGCGGCTACCGGGCGCCAAACCCAACCACGCCGTGAAGTGTTTCTCGGTCTTCCAGTGCTGGCCCAGGTCAGTGCCTGTTTCTGCCAGCAACTGCAGCAGCACATAATCGGCCACTCCCGGCAGCACGGTTGGGTCTTTGTGGCCGCACAAGCGATACAACAGAGAATGGAGTTCGAAAATGCCCGGGCTGTTGACTCCGCCTCGCTTGGTGGTCGGTGGAGTTGGCTTAGTGGGATCTTCGGGCCCCGCCATCTCCTTGAGCACCTTTTCAATCGCTTCGTCACACTCGCTGATCTTATCTTGGTAGAAGTTCCACAGTTCGTAAGCCTGCCGCAGGGCAAAGAGGTGTTCCTCCTTCCAATTGCCTTCCAGCGCCGCGAGCATTCGTTCGGCCTTCCGGTCCTGAATCTGACGATCACAGCAGGCCAGCAACGCGGCCGGGTTTCGCCACCCCTCAAGAATGGCCCGGATCACCGACCGTCCGCTGGCACCGGTCAGGTCGCTGATGACCTCATGAATTTTGACGTTCATCCGGTCCAGGGCCTTCTGCATGTGCTGCTCGTGACTGGCCGCCAGCGTGATGTGATCCGTGCGCACTCGAATGTAATCCTGCAGCCGCCGAATGTGCGCGGGGGGAACAAACCCCGGCTTGAGCAAGCCATGAGCGTGCAGGGTGGCCTGCCATTGACAATCCTTCATGTCGGTCTTGCGACCGGGCAGGTTTTTGACGTACTTGCCGTTGACCACCACGACCTCGAAGCCCGCCTGTTCCAACACCTCGTAGGGACAGAGCCAGTAAATCCCCGTTGCCTCCATCGCCACCGAGCGCACCCCCTGGGCTTTGAGCCAGTCGCGCATCTCGTGCAATTGGCCGGTCATGGTGCCGAAGACCTTCGGTGGGCCGCCCGCCACCGACACATGGAGTTGTTCGCTGCCCACATCAATCGCTGCAGCGCTGGGATCCAGAACGGGCAAAGAAGGTGTTGTCATATGTTTTTAATGGTTAGTTGCCCGCACCGCCGTGCCCAGCCAGGACTCCAGAAGAACAAGTCTCTCCAGCGGGAAGCACAAGCTCACCAATCAATTCACATGTCGCTGGCCGGAACCAATCTTTCCAACGAGCAGCCCGAAAGTCGGGCGCATCATATTCTACAACGGTCACGCTGCGCGGCGTTGCGGACATGGAACTGGGATCTACCAGGTTCATGGTCCCAATGCATGCGCGAAAGCGAAACTGGGCTCTCCATGAACGGGCCAATTGCGACGCGCGCTGCCGATCCTTCTCCCTCGCCCCTTCCGAAGGGGAGAGGGTCGGGGTGAGGGGTCCGTTCTCTCGTCCCCAGGTTCATGGTCCCAATGCATGCGCGAAAGCGAAAGCGGGCTTTCCATGAACCGGCCCCCTCAATCACGGGTTCATGGTCCCAATGCATGCGCAGAAGCGAAACTGGGCTTCCCATGAACCGATCGCGCGACGCGACCCTCGTAGCGCAGGTTTTCAACCTGC
>Ga0209517_10009009_pt1 | contig 11522 bp, 4 predicted proteins | sample PeaSoiMetSII2010_FD_187695 | JGI IMG/M metagenome (GOLD analysis project Ga0209517, IMG submission 187695) | Peat soil microbial communities from Weissenstadt, Germany - SII-2010 (SPAdes) (version 2) | ecosystem: Environmental > Terrestrial > Soil > Wetlands > Peat | place: Germany: Weissenstadt...
CGTCTTCGACGCGCTATGGCGGTGCGCTGCTGATCCGGGGTCCATTGGGTCCCGGCTCTGCGGTGCATCGTGAAGAACGCTGCACCGCGTCCGGGACACGGGGCGCATTGCTTCGCAGGCCCTCAGGATGACGAAGTGAGTCAATAGTCGCCGCCGTTGGCATACACCAGCTCCGGTTCTTCCATTCGAATCGCGTCGCCGACGGCAATGACGCCGCCGGCGATGACTTCGGCGTAGACGCCGCACTCGGCGTGGCCGAGCCGGCGCTCCAGCGTGTGCGGGATATCGAGGTCGCGCACCGCGCTTTCGGGATCGACATTGACCGCCGCGCAGCGGACGATCCGCTTGACCACCTTCAGGCGGACGTCGCGAATCGCGAGCGTTCGGTCGAGCAATTCGAATTCGTGCCATGCCGGCCAGCCCGAGACGTACAAATTGGCGCGGAAGCGCAAGGGATGGACCGGTTGGCCGACGACGCTCTCGATCGCCGCGAGGCTTGCGAGGTTGATGATGGAGACGACCTTGCGGGCGACATCCGAAAAGCTGTGACCCCCGCCTGAAAGGATTTTTGGCGGTCCCTTGAGGTCGCCGGCAAAATTCGCCGTGAAAAACTGCTCGATGGATAATCTACCCTCCGCCGTTTCCAGGTCGCCGCGAGCGGCCATCTGGCCGCGTTGCCGAATGGTCAGGAGATTGGTGCGATCCTCGAAATGAGTCTGCAGCCCGGCGAGATGCTCGTTACGCATCAGCATCAGGAAATAGGACTTGGGCAACCATTTCGGCGCCTCGGGATCGAAGCCGCTCGGGCCGTTTTCGATGGCATAGCGCCGGTCGGCCGGAAGCGTTTGGCCGACCCGAAGTGCGACGCGGGAGAGCTGCTCGGGCGAAAGGCCTTTGACGGGGTAACGATAAAGGCTCGCGACTTGCGCTGGGGGTTGGGCTGGGGGTGCCGACATCCGGCTTTCTTAGGGGATTCCGGCCCTCGGCGCTACCGAACACGAATTTGTGAAATCGCCTCTTCCGTTTCAAGGGACCCCTTCCCACATTTGCCCCAAGCCGGCGCAAACGTCGGTGACGACCGTGCTCGGTTGAGGAATATCAATGCGGCGCGCGGAAACCCAATGAAGATGCTGTTTTTGCGCCTTCGGGGCAGGACGGCAGGCTGAGGGAACTACATGAATATCGAAAAATATACCGAGCGCTCGCGCGGTTTCATCCAGTCGGCGCAATCGCTTGCCGTGCGCGAGGGCCACCAGCAATTCTCAACGCTGCATATGCTGAAAGTCCTGCTGGACGACAGCGAGGGTCTCGCCGGCGGCCTGATCGACCGTGCGGGGGGCAACTCGCGCGCGATTCTCAAGGCCACCGAGGACGCGCTGAAAAAATTGCCAAAGGTTTCCGGAAGCGGCGCCGGACAGGTCTATCTCGCACCCGATCTCGCCCGCGCTTTCGATGCCGCTGAAAAGGCCGGCGAGAAAGCCGGCGACAGCTTTGTCACCGTCGAGCGGCTGTTGCTCGGGCTGACGCTCGAGAAAGACAGCGAGGCTGGCGGAATCTTACGAAAGGGCGGCGTCACGCCGCAAAATCTCAACGCCGCGATCGAGGCTCTACGCAAGGGCCGTACCGCCGACAGTGCGACGGCGGAGAACGCTTATGATGCGCTGAAGAAATATTCGCGCGACCTGACCCAGGCGGCGCGCGACGGCAAGCTCGATCCCGTGATCGGGCGCGACGAGGAAATTCGCCGCACCATCCAGGTTCTTTCCCGCCGCACCAAGAATAATCCGGTGCTGATCGGCGAGCCCGGCGTCGGCAAGACGGCGATCGTCGAAGGTCTTGCCTTGCGGATTCTCAATGCCGACGTGCCGGAGAGCCTCAAGGACAAGAAACTGCTGTCGCTCGACATGGGCGCGCTGATTGCGGGCGCAAAATACCGCGGCGAGTTCGAGGAGCGGCTCAAAGCCGTGCTGCAGGAGGTCACTTCGGCCGAAGGCAGCATCATCCTGTTCATCGACGAGATGCATACCCTGATCGGCGCCGGCAAGGCCGATGGCGCCATGGACGCCTCCAATCTCTTAAAGCCCGCGCTGGCGCGGGGCGATTTGCATTGCATCGGCGCGACCACGCTGGATGAATATCGCAAGCACGTCGAAAAGGACGCGGCGCTGGCGCGGCGGTTCCAGCCGATTTTCGTTTCCGAGCCGACGGTTGAGGATACCATTTCCATCCTGCGCGGCCTGAAGGACAAATACGAGCAGCATCACGGCGTGCGGATCACCGATTCCGCGCTTGTAGCCGCGACCACGCTGTCGAACCGCTACATCACCGACCGCTTTCTCCCCGACAAAGCCATCGACCTGATGGACGAGGCGGCGGCGCGGTTGAAGATGCAGGTCGATTCCAAGCCCGAAGAGCTCGATTCGATGGACCGGGAAATCATCCGGCTCAAGATCGAGCTGGAAGCCCTGAAAAAGGAGAGCGATGCCGGCTCGAAGAGCCGCCTGCAGATGCTCGTAAAGGAGCTCGCCGGTCTCGAGGAGAAGTCGGCCGCGCTGACCTCGCGCTGGAGCGCGGAGAAGAACAAGCTGTCGAACGCGCAGAAACTGAAGAGCGAACTCGACGCGCTGCGGATCGAACTCGCCAACGCGCAGCGCCGCGGCGAATTCCAGCGCGCCGGCGAGCTTGCCTATGGCCGGATTCCCGAGCTTGAGAAAAAACTCGCCGAGATCGAGGCCAAGGAGAACGCCGGCGAGATGATGGAGGAGGCGGTGACCGCCAACCACATCGCGCAAGTGGTCTCGCGCTGGACCGGCGTGCCCGTCGACAAGATGCTGGAAGGCGAGAAGGACAAGCTCCTGAAGATGGAGCAAAGCCTGGGCCAGCGCGTGGTCGGGCAGGCCGAAGCGGTACATGCGGTGGCGACCGCCGTGCGCCGTTCGCGCGCGGGATTGCAGGACCCGCACCGCCCGATGGGCTCGTTCATGTTCTTAGGTCCGACCGGCGTCGGCAAGACCGAACTGACAAAAGCGCTCGCCGAATATCTCTTCAACGATGAGACCGCGATGGTGCGCCTCGACATGTCCGAATACATGGAGAAGCACTCGGTATCGCGGCTGATCGGCGCGCCTCCCGGCTATGTCGGCTATGACGAGGGTGGGGCGTTGACCGAAGCGGTACGGCGCCGGCCCTATCAGGTCGTGCTGTTCGACGAGATCGAGAAGGCGCATCCGGATGTCTTCAACGTGCTGCTGCAGGTGCTCGATGACGGCCGCCTGACCGACGGCCAGGGCCGCACCGTCGATTTCCGCAACACCCTGATCATCATGACCTCGAATCTCGGGTCGGAATTCCTGGTCAACCAGCCGGAAGGCGAAGAGACCTCGGCGGTGCGCGAGCAGGTGATGGGCATGGTGCGCGCGCACTTCCGCCCCGAATTCCTCAACCGCGTCGACGAGATCATCCTGTTCCATCGCCTGCAGAAGAGCGAAATGGGGCGGATCGTGGAGATCCAGTTCAGCCGGCTCTCGAAGCTTCTGGAGGAACGCAAGATCACGCTTACGCTCGACGCCGCGGCGCGCGATTGGCTCGCCGCCAAGGGCTGGGACCCTGCCTATGGTGCGCGGCCCTTGAAGCGGGTGATCCAGCGCCATGTGCAGGATCCGCTTGCCGAGATGATCCTGGCCGGCGAGGTCCGCGATGGCGATCGCGTTGTGATTTCAGCCGAAGGCAACGTGCTGACCTTCAACGGCAAGGCGCGGCAGACCGCCGAGATCGCGCAGTTCGAGGCGCCGGTGCCGAAGCGGAAGCTGAACTGAGAACCGGTTGGCCGTGTGTCGGCATTAACGTGCCGGCACGGGATCGTGAGTCCCCCGCCGGGTAGAATGCGTCAACCCTGCAGCCGCAAATTGTAACTGTTGAGATACACTCAATGATTTAAAGTGGTTTGTCCCCACAATTACCGCTTTTAACAGCCTAAACGAGCAATTCGGAATAATTGCAATTTAGTTCGCGTTATGCGCAGCAGCGCGCCACACTCCTCAACGGGGAGTTAAGGGGGCGCGAATGCTGGTACGTCTTCGATGTGTCGTCGGAATTGGATTGCTGGCCGGCGCAGTGGCGGGTTGTGCCAACAGCAGCGAGCTTAAAGCGAGGTTCAACGGGCGCTGGGGACCAGACCCTGCCATGCAGCCCACAGACGTCGCCACAGTGGCTCAAAATCAAAGCCTCGTTTTGGGTTACCTTGAAAGTAGCGCAGGCTTTGTAGGGGATGATGGAAGGCTGAACCGTCAGCTGACCGCAAGCGACTATGCCGAAATCGCTCAATGGGGCTTCAACATTGGTCGCCAGGACTGCGAAATCTATATGGATAATCTATTTCGTCTGAACCGCGAGAAGGGACGTAATGACAATGTTCTCGCGGCGCTGGGCACGGCCGCTGCCGCGATCGTGACCGGTACGACGACCGCTCAAAAGCCACTCTCGATCCTGGCCGCAGTATTTGGACTCACCATCGCACTCAACGATTCCATTTTTCAAAGCTATCTCTTCTCGCAGGCGCCTGGGCTGGTTGCGAAGAAGGTTAGCGATCTGCAGGAGGTATTTCGAAATTCGGTTGTGACCGGCAAGGTCCAGGTCACTACAGCCGCGTCAGCGTATTATGCAATTCAAAGCTATTACCACATCTGTCTCCCGCATTCGATTGAAGGTGTCATGCTTCAGGCGATAGCTGACGCTAATCCGAAGACGCCGCCTCCATCAGGCGGAGCAAGTCCAGGATCAGGCGGAGCAAGTCCAGGCGCGGGGGGAGGGGGCCCGGCTCCGGCCAACGCAATGAGGACGCCGCAACTTAAATAGAAATGCGAGGATGTAGCAAACATTGCGACGACGTTAGCAAATCCGTCACCGGTTGCTGATCTGCCTTACGCCGCCCGTGCTGCCGGCATCGGATATCCGCGCCGTGCCGCCGCGGTTGCTCATCATGGCGTCGAGACGATCGCGCTCTTTCTCGAAGCCTGAAAGCAGCGGTCCCTCAAGCGATCGGCCGCGCGGCAGCTTGATGCGCATGGGATCGACGAAGCGGCCATTGACCAGAATTTCATAATGGACGTGGGCGCCGGTCGATTGTCCGGTCGAACCAACAAAGCCGATGACCTGGCCCTGCCGGACCCGCTTGCCGACCTCGAGCCCCTTGGCAAAGGCCGACATATGTCCATAGGCGGTCTCGTAACCGTTATTATGCTTCAGCTTGACGTATTTGCCGTAGCCGCCTTCCCAGCCGACGGTTTCGACCACGCCGTTGCCTGATGCGAAAATCGGCGTGCCATAGGGGGTCGCCCAGTCGACGCCGGTGTGCATCTTGACATAGCCGAGGATCGGATGGCGGCGGCTGCCGAAACCGGACCGCATGATGGCGTTGTTGACGGGCTTGCGGACCAGGAACTTCTTCGCGCTCTTGCCGGTCTCATCATAGTAATCGACGACGGCGTCGTCCGGTGTCTGGAAACGGTAATATCTCTTGGTCTCGCCGCCGACCGTCAGCGAGGCGAACAGGACTTCCGATTTTTCAGTGATGGTGGCGCCTTCGTCCTCGCCGGCGAAGAACACGTCGAAGGAGTCTCCGGGCTGGACCTTGCGCTGGAAGTCGACGTCGTAGGAATAGATGCGAACCATGTCCTCGATCACGGCCGCCGGCACCTTGTTGCGCAGCGCGGTCTCGTAGATGCTCTGGTAGAGCCGCACGCCGGACAACCCGTCATCATCGTCATCGTCGCTGTTGTCGGCCGTATCGGTGACGGTGTTCAGGCTCTGCACGTCGACGGCAACGTATTTGCCGAGATCGGATAGCGCCACCACGGCTTCGACGGCGGAATCGTTGGCGACAATCACTCGATAGGGCTGCAGCCGCTGGCCGGGACCTGCGGGCGCCATCAGGATGCGGAGTTTCTGGCCTTCCTTCAGGCCACCGTCGCGGCCGCGGGAGCCGAGCGTCGAGGCAATGGATTTGGCTTCTTCCGGCGTCGCGCCCTGGTCGCGCAGGATGGAGGTGACGGTATCGCCTTTCTTGACGACGTGGACGCGTTCGCCGGTCGGATTGCCGCCGGTGATCTGGTCTTTGGTCTTGGCCAGCAGGGTGACGTTTTCCGGGACCACGCGGGTTTCGAAGCCGGCATAGGGATCGGTGACGGTGCCTTCGGTGGCATAGGCCAGTTTGAGCCCGGTTTGCGCGCCGCTGGCATCTGCCGCGGCATTGGCAAGGGTGGCGTAGCGGACACCGCCGTTGCCGCGCCAGTTGGAGGCGTCTCTGACCCGCATCACGACCTCGTCGAGCGCGATCGCCGCGGCGAGCTTGGCCTTGGGCAGGATCGGCGCGAGGTCCTTGGTGACGAACGACACCTCGGCATCGGGTTCGGCGGCGTCGGGATTGCTTGGATCGTCGGAGGCGGCAGGCGTGGGGCTGCCGACGTCGCTTAGCATGCGCTGGGCGTTGAACGGCGGGATCTTGGCGGAAAGATCGCTTGTCGTCATCGACAAATTGCCGGAGATGCGAATGAACGGCCGCACCCGCATGACGTCGCGATTGCCGACGCGGGTGACCGTGGAAACCCGCACCACATTCCGCGCCGCGGTGGCCTCGCCGGGCGGCGGCAGACGGTCGCTCTTCTTCAGGGAGTGGTCGTTGGCGCCGAACGCGCCGCGCAGCGCGCCCTCGACCCGCTCCGGGACCTTGGCAAAGGTCATCTCGCCGTCGAGAGACGCAAAAACGGCGCCGCCGATCAGGGCTGCGCCGCATAGACCCGTCAGGATGGTGCCGCTAAACCATTGTACGGAAACCCGGCGGCGGTCGATAACCGCAGCCTCGGAGCCATCAACGGAAAGCGGCGGCTCGTGGCCAAGATCGATGATCCCGGTCTCGCGCCCGTAGCCGCCCCCGCGTGACGTCCTGTGGCTCAAACCACCATCCCCCCAAATTCCATCGTCATTCGAAGAGACCTTGCGTCCATCCTTAGCCCGCATTCGCCCTCTTTAAGGGGAGATTCGGGAGCACGGCGCACCGCGCGGAAGTTCGTGAAGAGAAGGGCCAAAGGGCGCCCAAAGTCACGAACGTTGATGGTTTGCAAATCTCTTCGATGTTACCCGTCCGTCGGGAAAGGCGATGGGCTCATGAATGAACGCCTTCCCGGTACGACCTCGCCGGCAGCCCCCACTGGCACCCCGACGATTCAATACCTATGTATGCCAGAACGTCGGAGGATTGTGGCTCAAGTACGGCGTGAAGTCCCTAAAAATCGAGACTTCTTTGCGGTGCGAGATTCTGTTGCATCATGCGACGATTTGTTGACATCAACCGTTGACAATGCCGATCTGGCGGGCTTATAACCCGCCCCACTGAGCGCGGCGCTGCCTTGGTCCTCGGCCAAGGTATGTTTTCGTGCCCGTGAAGCTCCTCACTAAGATGAGTGATTCAACAGCCGATCCCAATCGGTTGTCATTTGTCGTCGAGTGAGGACTTCGGAACGCGTCCTTCGGGGGTGTTCCGGCAGAAAAGCTCCCGCGACGGGAGAGGGGTTTTCGGACCCCGGGCTGTTTGACAAGTGAAGATGAAGAAAGAGAAACGTGGACGGCGGAGTCCTTGCGGATCTTGAATACTTGAAAACTTCGGTTTTCATCTTTCGAGATCGGACGAAAGACTTCGGCGGTACACGTTTTGAAAAGGTTACACCATCGTTGTTCGCGATGTGAATCGCGTTCAATAAATATGGTGGGACCTCGTCAAACGTTGTGATCAGCCGGTTCAAAGTTTCAAGTCCAACTTGAGAGTTTGATCCTGGCTCAGAGCGAACGCTGGCGGCAGGCTTAACACATGCAAGTCGAGCGGACGTAGCAATACGTCAGCGGCAGACGGGTGAGTAACGCGTGGGAACGTACCTTTTGGTTCGGAATAGCTCAGGGAAACTTGGATTAATACCGGATAAGCCCTTACGGGGAAAGATTTATCGCCGAAAGATCGGCCCGCGTCTGATTAGCTAGTTGGTGAGGTAACGGCTCACCAAGGCGACGATCAGTAGCTGGTCTGAGAGGATGATCAGCCACATTGGGACTGAGACACGGCCCAAACTCCTACGGGAGGCAGCAGTGGGGAATATTGGACAATGGGCGCAAGCCTGATCCAGCCATGCCGCGTGAGTGATGAAGGCCCTAGGGTTGTAAAGCTCTTTTGTGCGGGAAGATAATGACGGTACCGCAAGAATAAGCCCCGGCTAACTTCGTGCCAGCAGCCGCGGTAATACGAAGGGGGCTAGCGTTGCTCGGAATCACTGGGCGTAAAGGGTGCGTAGGCGGGTCTTTAAGTCAGGGGTGAAATCCTGGAGCTCAACTCCAGAACTGCCTTTGATACTGAGGATCTTGAGTTCGGGAGAGGTGAGTGGAACTGCGAGTGTAGAGGTGAAATTCGTAGATATTCGCAAGAACACCAGTGGCGAAGGCGGCTCACTGGCCCGATACTGACGCTGAGGCACGAAAGCGTGGGGAGCAAACAGGATTAGATACCCTGGTAGTCCACGCCGTAAACGATGAATGCCAGCCGTTAGTGGGTTTACTCACTAGTGGCGCAGCTAACGCTTTAAGCATTCCGCCTGGGGAGTACGGTCGCAAGATTAAAACTCAAAGGAATTGACGGGGGCCCGCACAAGCGGTGGAGCATGTGGTTTAATTCGACGCAACGCGCAGAACCTTACCAGCCCTTGACATCCCGGTCGCGGACTCCAGAGATGGAGTTCTTCAGTTCGGCTGGACCGGAGACAGGTGCTGCATGGCTGTCGTCAGCTCGTGTCGTGAGATGTTGGGTTAAGTCCCGCAACGAGCGCAACCCCCGTCCTTAGTTGCTACCATTTAGTTGAGCACTCTAAGGAGACTGCCGGTGATAAGCCGCGAGGAAGGTGGGGATGACGTCAAGTCCTCATGGCCCTTACGGGCTGGGCTACACACGTGCTACAATGGCGGTGACAATGGGACGCTAAGGGGCAACCCTTCGCAAATCTCAAAAAGCCGTCTCAGTTCGGATTGGGCTCTGCAACTCGAGCCCATGAAGTTGGAATCGCTAGTAATCGTGGATCAGCACGCCACGGTGAATACGTTCCCGGGCCTTGTACACACCGCCCGTCACACCATGGGAGTTGGTTCTACCTGAAGACGGTGCGCTAACCGCAAGGAGGCAGCCGGCCACGGTAGGGTCAGCGACTGGGGTGAAGTCGTAACAAGGTAGCCGTAGGGGAACCTGCGGCTGGATCACCTCCTTTCTAAGGATGATCCTTCAGAACAGCTCACGCAGTTCTATCGGATCGTTTTAGAAACATCAGGGGCCGACGATTTCAGGATCGTTGAGCTCCGTTGGCGGGATTTCGCCGTCTTCGTTTCTCTTTCTTCGCGGACGAACACGCGCCGGGGGCTTGCGCTGTGCGATGCATCCGGCGCTTGGCCGGTGCGCGAGCAGGACCCCGATCCTCACCTTGAGGTAAGCGTTAGGGGCTTGTAGCTCAGTTGGTTAGAGCGCGCGCTTGATAAGCGTGAGGTCGGAAGTTCAAGTCTTCCCAGGCCCACCACGCTTCGCCCTTCGGGCTTCGCGTGGCGCGGCCATGCAAGACGAAGGGCGAGGCGTGCCCGGCGTAGCCCGCTTGGGCGAAGACGGGCTGGCAATCATGACATGCTGACCGTTTCGAGAAATGGGGCCATAGCTCAGCTGGGAGAGCGCGTGCTTTGCAAGCATGAGGTCGTCGGTTCGATCCCGTCTGGCTCCACCACGCTTCGCCCTTCGGGCTACGCGTGGCGCAGCCACGGAGCCGAGAGGCCGAAGCGTGCCCGGCGAAGCTCGAAGAGCGAAGACGGGCTGACTTACAAACCGATCGTCCGCGAGAACATCACTTCGCATGCGTTGTCCTTCGGGGCACGCGTGCGGGATTTATGACATCGTAAAGAGGAGATCGATCCGAGTTTGGGATCTCGTGAAGCAATTCGCGAAAATTCCAATCACTATCTCCAGATCATTTCGGCGCTTGTTCATCTTAGAAGATGAGCGGGTTGTAAATGATCCTGTTAGCGAAGCTTGACCGCCTCGCTATCGGTTCGATCTTACGAAGCAAGCTGGTCTTTCTAATCAGTGTCCGTCCGCGCATCAGCATTCATCGAGGGTGCGCGCTTTGAGGTTTCGACCTCTACAGCAAGTGTGCGGAATACATTCTGCCGAGTGTGTGGACATTGATAATGAGAGCAATCAAGTGCCTTAAGGGTGTTCGGTGGATGCCTTGGCGCTGAGAGGCGATGAAGGACGTGCTACGCTGCGATAAGCCGTGGGGAGCTGCGAAGAAGCTTTGATCCACGGATTTCCGAATGGGGAAACCCACCTTCGATAGCTGGAACTCCAAGACTGAGGTCCTCGGGACAAGCCCGAGGACTGCGCATCGCTTACGCGATGCTTGGTTTTGGATTTCCAGTTATCAAGTGAAGGTATGAGACTTCCGAATAAAATAGGAGGTTTTAAGCGAACCCAGGGAACTGAAACATCTAAGTACCTGGAGGAAAGGACATCAACAGAGACTCCGTTAGTAGTGGCGAGCGAACGCGGACCAGGCCAGTGATACATCAAAGACAACCGGAACCTGTCAGGAAAGCAGGGCCTCAGAGGGTGATAGCCCCGTACGGGTAATGCAATGATGTGTCCTTGAGTAAGGCGGAACACGTGCAATTCTGTCTGAACGCGGGGGGACCACCCTCCAAGCCTAAGTACTCCTCAGCGACCGATAGTGAACCAGTACCGTGAGGGAAAGGTGAAAAGCACCCCGACGAGGGGAGTGAAATAGACCTGAAACCGGACACCTACAAACAGACGGAGCCCAAGATACGTTCTGGGTGACGTCGTACCTTTTGTATTATGGGCCAGCGACTTAATTTAACGAGCAAGCTTAAGCCGATAGGCGTATGCGCAGCGAAAGCGAGTCTGAATAGGGCGCCAAGTTCGTTGTATTAGACCCGAAACCTAGTGATCTAGCCATGAGCAGGTTGAAGGTGAGGTAACACTCACTGGAGGACCGAACGGGTGTCTGTTGAAAAAGACTCCGATGACTTGTGGTTAGGGGTGAAAGGCCAATCAAACTGGGAAATAGCTGGTTCTCCGCGAAAGATATTTAGGTATCGCCTCGCATGAATGCTTCGGGGGGTAGAGCACTGGATGGGCTAGGGGGACTTACCGTCTTACCAAACCCAACCAAACTCCGAATACCCGAAAGCAATATGCGGGAGTCACACGGCGGGTGCTAACGTCCGTCGTGGAGAGGGAAACAACCCGGACCTACAGCTAAGGCCCCTAATTCGTGGCTAAGTGGGAAAGGATGTGGAAATCCCAAAACAACCAGGAGGTTGGCTTAGAAGCAGCCATCCTTTAAAGAAAGCGTAACAGCTCACTGGTCTAAATAAGGGTTTCTGCGCCGAAGATGTAACGGGGCTCAAGCCACGAGCCGAAGCTTAGGATG
>Ga0209517_10009010_pt1 | contig 11521 bp, 4 predicted proteins | sample PeaSoiMetSII2010_FD_187695 | JGI IMG/M metagenome (GOLD analysis project Ga0209517, IMG submission 187695) | Peat soil microbial communities from Weissenstadt, Germany - SII-2010 (SPAdes) (version 2) | ecosystem: Environmental > Terrestrial > Soil > Wetlands > Peat | place: Germany: Weissenstadt...
CCGCAGCACTAGCTTGAGGTTTTCCGCCTCCAGTCGACCGACCAGCCTGCGGATGAAGAGGCCCTCCCTCTTCTTCAACCCCCGGCCCACCTTACGGAAGGCTCGAGCCAGCTCCCCGTAAAGCCGCCGGTTGAACTCGGCCTCAGCATCCGGCGCCTGCCAATCCCAGCCTTTTAAAGCCGCCCCATAAACCGTGGTCTCAAGGTATTTAAAGAAATCCGCGAGATTCTGCGCCTGAAAGAGAAAATGGTAATCTTCAGGGGTTAATAACCAGCTTCTGAGAGCCATGACCTTGGCTCCCCCATAGGCATAGCGCCAGACCCTGAGAATCACGATAACACCCGGGACACGAGAAGTGCTGCGGTCTCCTCCCCATGCGTTTCCTTGTCCTTCCGCATCTCTTCAAGGTAGCGCTCGGTCGCGGCCGCCACCTCCCCGCTGCGAGCTTCGGCTTGCTCTAAGAACTCCTTCTGGACAGCTTTTTGGACCTGGGCCAGTTCTATTTGTAAATCTTCTTGAATCTTCTTAGCTTCCGCCTGGGCCTGGCTCATTAAGGCTTCTGCCTCTTGCTGTGCTTGAATCACTAGATTCTCGGCATTGTGATCGGCTGCTATGATCTTTTCCAGAGTTGGCAACATATCCGCCTGAACCTATATTGAGATCGCGACCTCTTGAAAAATTAATATGCTTAAAAGATAAGTCACCAAATCTTTTAAGCAAGATCCTTTGCCCATAGCGGCTTACGAGGCTTTAATGGCCTTTTTGCCCTTAGCCACTCATACGGACAGATTGGAGGTTGGCCTATCAAAACCAACCACTAATCCTCAATTGAACTCCCCAACAAAAGCCTAAAGATCTGGACACAAGGAGCCGCAAGGAAATATCTCGGCATCACAAAACTTAAGATATCTTGCCAGGATCGGCAATTATCGATCGAGTGGGAAAAATTCCGGATATGTTTTGGATATGGGAAGTTTTTATAGCCGTGATAAGTTTCGGGACATAGCAGATAGTAACACTGGGGGGCGGCTCCCAAGGTCTTTCAACAATACCACAGTCCGCCACCTAAGGGGCACCCAGGTGCTCAAGGACTAGCAGATCAGAGAGACGGCGCCCGGTGGGGCTCTTTGAGTCCTAAGTCGATCATCAAGGCCGGAAGCTCGGGGCTCCGGCTCAAAATCCGTCGTTGAAAAGGGCCCCAGAGCAATTTGAGAAGATCGGATTTCTTCATATGCCGGCTGAACAAGCGCAGGAGCTTATAGGTGCGGATGGGACGCGTGAAAATGCGATGGGCAAAAAGCAAGGCGTAGCCTTTCATGCGGACCCGGTTTACCGTAGCGCTGGGCAGGGCGGTGGGGTCGATGTCCGAGCACTTGAACCATTTGTGCCAATCGCGCTCGTCGTCAATGATCCCGCGGTTGACGTACTCTTGCCATAAGGGGGTGCCCCGGTAGGCACATAATCTATTGAAACCAAAGGTGTCCAGCTTCAGCCGGGCGGCAAAACGGAAGCTGGCCAGGATATTCTTCTCGGTTTCGCCGGGAGAGCCGATGACAAAAAAGCCGTGCACCCTGGCGATGCCATGCCGCTTCGCTTCACTGACCGCGTGCTCCACCTGCTTCAGGGTCTGCTTCTTATGCAGCCGGTCAAGTACCTTTTGCGTGCCCGCCTCCACCCCAAAGGCCAGGAAATTACAGTTGGCCTTTTTCATCAGCGGCAGTTGATCCACCGCCACCGCATCTACCCGCCCTTCGCAGCCCCAGTGGAACTTGAGCTGGCGAGCTATGATGCCCCCACAGATTTCGCCGATGCGTTTCCGGTTAAGGAGAAAATGATCATCGGTCAGGTAAATGGAACGATAGCCCATATCGTCCAGTTGCTGCATTTCTCCCAAGACGTGTTCCGCGGATCGGTAGCGCCATTTGCCTTGCGACAGAGACGGGATATCGCAGTAGATGCAGGAATAGGGGCAGCCCCGGGAGGTTTGCATAGTGCAGAATTTATCCAGGGAGAGGACCGCGGGGGCATCCAGGGGTAAGGATTCGATGTAGTCGATGGGCAGGCTGATACGGTCGGGGTAAGGGAACAGGTTCAGGTCCCGCAAGAGTGGACGTGGGACATTGCTAACAATCTCTCCGGCATCACGCCAGACCAGACCGGCCACGGCGCCTGGGTCGTCGAAATTGTCCAGGTAGTCCGGCAGGAGTTCTTCGCCCTCTCCCACCGCCACGCAGTCCAGGTCAGGGCAGTCTTTGAGGATGTGGTCGGCATTCATGGTGGCGAAGGCGCCGCCGGCGATGAGGGGGATTTTCGGAGCGGCGGATTTAAGCCGTCTGGCCAGGTTTTTGAGCGCCGGGTAGGTGGTGGTCGAGAGGCAGGAGAGGGCAACGACGTCGGGACGCTCCTCCGCTACAGCCTGGGTGAGGTGCTCCGCCTGCATCTGCGGGTGACAGGTGTCGAATAGCCGGACCTGGTGTCCATGTTGGCGCAGCACCGGAGCCAGGGTCTGGATTCCCAGGGGAGGAAAGGCCATCACTCTGATGCGGCCATCGTCAGACCTGGACCTGTTCAGCTCCTCGGGGAGTAGTTGGCAAAAATTTCCATCCCGGATGTACACCATAAAGACGTGCATCGAACCATCCCTTGCTGCCGCGGTATTTGCGAAAGTACCCCACTCGTGAGTGGCATGATATCACAAAACTTCCCCGAAATCTTTCGTAGCCGTTTTTAGAGGAAAGAGAAGATCAGTCCAGATCTGATTTCCAGCCTAATAACCCGGAATAGCGCCATCCAATAATAATGGGAAAAGAACGGTGAGAGGGGATGAACCTGTTATGTAACATGGCTACATCGACTCTGCTCTCAACCCTATCTCTCTTTTGGAGCTGGTATTTTGCTATGTAAAGAGATAAGATAGAATAGTAGATATCTTGCCACTATCCGCACCTTCCAGAATCTTGCGATATCAAATGAATAGCGAAAGCACCAGTGCCTTATGAAAAAAGCCCCGGCCTAAGCGAGCACCGGGGCTAAAATCGTTTACCAAAAGTTTACCATTTACCCCTTGATAATGGTATTTTTAGGCCGGTTTCATTATAATGGCTATACACCTATTTTGATAGTAAAATCCGCATAGTGTGATTGTGATTGAGTTTCATGTTTTTGCCCTTTTCCGTTTCGTAATCAGCAGGTCCGGGGTTCGAATCCCCGTGCCGGCTCCAGTAAAATCAAGGGGTTAGCCAAAGCGGCTAACCCCATTTTCCTTCTGGCGCAAGACGCGCCCTACGCCAAAGGGTTCCCTTTGCTGCTCTCCTCACTGAATCTGGACTTCCACGGCCGCGCCCAGACCATCCGGACCAACGACCAGGAGGCGATGGTGGCCCCGGCCAAGCTCCAGGGTGGTTTCGTAGGGCGGCCCGAGGGTGGCCGCTTCCATGTCATCCACAAAACAGGTAAGCGACTTCAGGGGCTCGCGGGAAACGGCCTTTAAGGTGATGGCCAGCACCTCTGCCCGGGGCTCCAGGAGAAAGCGGTCGCCGTCCAGGGGATAGGCGATGGTCAAGGCGGGCTCTTGCGAGCCCGGCATCAGGGGCCGATCCCGAGGAGCCCCCAGGGTCACTTTGCCCTTGGGGGTTGGACTGATGGTAACCCCTGGCCCTGCCCCGGCCTGCCCTTGAAATAACCTGGGCAGATCGAAGTCAAGGTCGGCCAGTCGGAATCGCCCCTCGCTTCCCTCATCCAGGCGTTGATGCAGCCAGCCGGCAAAGGGGGTGGGGATCTGGTGCCAGGGCTGCCGGGCGCGGTGATAGGTGCAGGTGACGTTGGGCTCGGTGCCGGCGATGAATAGCTCCCGCCGCACATGCTGGCAAAACGGGCCGGGCTTCATCCCGGAAAAATGACAAACCGTGGCCTCGATCACCCCCGGGGGTCTCATAAAGGGCTGGGGCGGGCGCCCCTGAAACAGCGCCGCCGCCAGGTCCCCCAGGATGGGGGCCGCAGCCGCGGCGCCGCTCAACTTCAAGGTGGAGTGTCCATCGAAATTGCCCACCCAGACGGCGATGGTGTATTCCGGGTTGTAGCCCACGGCCCAGGAGTCGCGGTAATGGGAGCTGGTGCCAGTCTTGATGGCCAGGCGATAGGGCGGATTCATGGCACTGGAAGCCCCGAAGATGCGGAAGCGGGCCATGGGATCGGAAAGAATATCATTGATGATGTAAGCAGCCTGGGGGGAGAAGACCCGCACGGATGGCTGGATGGCGAGCTCCGCGGTCCGGAGCCGCAACGGCCGGTAGAGGCCGCCGTTCGCCAGACAGGCATACGCCGCGGCCATTTGCAGCAGGTTCACCTCCAGGTTGCCCACCACCAGCCCCAGACCGTAATAATCCGGGCCATGCTCCGGATGATTAATGAGTTGCAAGCGGGTCAGGGTGTCGTAATAGGTTTGGGGCCCGATGAGGGAGAGGAGGCTGACGGTGGGCAGGTTCAAGGAATTGGCCAGGGCTTCGCGGAAGGAGATGGGGCCGTTGGTGTGGCGGTCGAAGTTGGCTGGGGTGAATTCTCCTCTGGGGGTCTGGTAGCGCCGTTCCACATCCTCCAGAACAGAGGCCGGAGTGAACCCCAGGTCCAGGGCTTGGGCGTAAAGAAATGGCTTCAGGGCAGATCCCGGTGAGCGCCAGGCCGCGGCGCCATTGTTACAGCCGTGGTCCTTGGGGCCATAGCGAAAAGAGCCCACCAGGGCCAAAAGCTCCAGGGAACGGTTGTCCACGATAACCGCGGCGGCCTGGGAGGCCCCGTATTTCATCAAGGCGGCCCGGTGGGAGGCGACGACGGCCTCAAGCCGGTGTTGCAACTCCAGATCCAGGCTGGTGTCAATGACGCCGCCGCTTGGCGCCGGGGCGCCTCTGGAGAGGATGAGGGTAGTAAAGTGGGGCGCCTCAAAGGGAAACCTGGGGGTTGAGGTCCTGGCCTTCTGAAGCATTACGGGTTCGGCGGCGGCCGCGGCCGCACCTTGGGGGCTTAAGCCGCCAAGTTGGGCCAGCCGCGCGAGCACCCGTTCCCGGCGCTGCAGTAGCCGGGCCAGGTGGGGGCCGTAAGGATTGAGGGTTCCCGGGGCTCGGACCAGGGCCGCCAGCAGGGCGGCTTCGCCAATGCTCAACTGGGCTGCCGTTTTCCCGAAATAGAGGCGGGACGCAGTCTCCACCCCCATGAGGTTATTGCCCATGGGAACCCGGTCCAGATAGCACCTCAGAATCTGGGGTTTGCTTAAAGACCATTCCATCCTGAGGCTGCGCCCCATTTCCACCAGCTTGCGCCAATAGGTGCGCGGCCCCGGATTTTTTGTCTGTTCTGTAAAGGTCAAACGCGCCAGCTGCATGGTGATGGTGGAGGCCCCGGAGACGATGTGCCCGGCGCTCACATTGGCGGCCAGGGCCCGCAGGACCGCCAGCGGGTCGACCCCCGGATGCCGCCAGAATCTCTGGTCTTCCGCAGAGATAAAAGCCGCCGTCACCTTTTCGGGAAGTTCCCCCGCAGGCAGGGTGATCAATTTGCGCCCCTGGGCCTCCAGACCCAGACGGAGAATTTGCCCGTTGCGGTCCAACACCAGGGGGCCGGGGGCGGGGGCCAGGGCCGCGGGATCGAAGCGGGTGGCGATCTCCAGGCCCCATGCCAGGAGGATAAACAGACCGGCCGCCAGCCACAGCCGCCAGTGGCGGCGCCATCGCCGCAAAGCAGCCACCCGGAAACTCCCTGGCGGACCATCGGCCATCTTGAACCTCCTGGCGGCCGCGGCATCTTGCCGGTGCCACCCGGACCAATCTCACCGCGCCTTGATGGTGATATCGGTCTGGCTGGTGAAGCCGTTCACGCCGGGTGAGTACATGGCCGCCACCTTGGTAGCCGGAACCAGGAAATGGCCCTCGCACACCGCCCGGGCATAATACTCGAAGCGGTAGCGCCCGGAGTAGAGCCAATCCCGGAAGGCCAGTACCCGCTCATCGCGGATTTCAAAAAAATTGGGGTGATAAAGTATGGTGCCGTCCATGAGGACGTAACCCTGGAAATCGCCGTTTTCCTCGTCGTTGGCCTGCGGGGTGGCTTCCTCGGTTTTCAGGGCAGTGTTGATCGCCACCAGAGCGGCAGGCAGGGGATCATCCAGGACCACGTAGCGCTGAGGTTTCCGGGCCTCCACCAGTACCGTTACCTTGACCAGATCCCCCACCTTGATCTCCGGGGAGCCGTCGGTATTCTGTATGGTCTTGCTGACCTTGAAGCCCTGATCGGCTCCGGAGGTGGCCAGGTCCAGCCGCGGGCCGCTAATTGCCAGCTCGTAGAGCCAGGTGGGGCCGGCTGGGGTCTCCACCTGCACCACCGGATTTTTCAGGAGGGCCCTGGGGTCGAGGTCCACGGTGCGAAATCCCTTGGGATCGAGCTTAATCCGCTGTTTGGCGGAGGCGCCGGGCTGGCTGATGGCAAACTCGGCGCCCTGGCTGCTGAATTTCTGCCCCTGGAAATATTCCCCCAGGGCCACCAGGGCCCAACCGGTGCTGCTGGTGGAGATCCAGACCCCTTGCTGGTCCAGCCCTCCCAGGAGCACCAGCGCCGCCTCTTTGGTGAGCGGGTCCTCGGGCAGGATGGCTTTCCCGGCCAGCAGGGCCAGGGCCGGGCCCCGGGCCAGAGCGTTAAATTCATCATGGCTCCAACTGGTCTGTTTGGCGAGGTCCGGGCCTAACAGGGGTTTGAGGTTCCGCTGCAACTCTGCCACGGGCAGCAGGTCGGCTTCCCGAGCCGCCAGGAGCAGCAGTAATTGGCCCTCCCGGTTAAAGTTTTGATATTTCTGCCTCAGCCCCTCAAATTCGTCCCGCTCCAAACGGTGATTCAAGGCCAGGATGTAAGCGCCGAAGGCCTTGGCGGGGTAGGGGGTCTTGGGGTCGCGCAACTGGGCATGAAAATAATCGAGGGCCTTGGTCAGGGGTAGTTCTGGGACCTCCACTCCGTTTTTCTTGGCGATACCCAAGGCAGCCCCGGCGTAAATCGAGCCCCAGCCGTCCGCCTCCGACTGCCCGGGCCAGTAGGCGAACCCGCCGTTATCGGTCTGCATGCCCAGGATGCGCCCCACGCCTCGATTGAGGTACTTATCCACCTCCGGCAGACTGATACCCGGCACCTGGTTGTCCTGGACCACGCCCCGCAAGGCGGCCAGGGCCAGGACCCCGGAGGAAGTCTGTTCTATGCAGCCGTAAGGATAACCGAGCAGATAATGCAAGGCCTCGCTCAGCCGCAGGAAAGGGGAGCCTGAGAGGGTAAGAACCGCCTTGACCTCTTCAGGGTTGAGCTTGCGGGCCGCCTCGCCGGTGAGATAAGGGGGCAGGCTGATCTTGATAGAGGTGGCGCCCCCCAGGCTCCCAAAGCGGATGGCGGTATCCTGGACCTGCCCGGATTTAATTGGAATTTTAAGCTCAACCGCGTCGGGCCGCCCTTGGAATTCAGCGCCGAAGCGGGCCGTGGCCGATCCAGCCTGGGTGGCTTCGCCGCTGACGTTGAGGTTCACGCTATCCTTGGGTCCAAGGATTGGGAAGGGTTCCTCCGCCTTGAGGGAGAGCCCACCTTCAGATGCGGCCTTGAACTGCAGCGGCCCGCGCTCGCCGGTGTTATTGAAGGCTGCCACCTGAAACCGGAAATGGTCCCCCTGAATGAAAAAGCTGGGCAGGCCCGGCTCCAGGTAAAAATCCTTGCTGACTACCATGGAGCGCTCCGGACTGGCGAAGCCGCTGCCGTGGTCCGCGGTCACCGCGTAAACCCGGTAACTGGTCATATTGTCCGGCAAGGTAAAGGTTACCCTGGCGCGGCCATCGGCAGCGGTGCGCAGCGATGGGTTGAAATAGGCGACCGGCTCAAAGCGGCGCCGCAGTTTGGCCATCATTTCGGCGTTCAGACCGGCGCCGCCGGTTAGGGGTTCATTATGGGCCAGATAATAGGGGGTTTGATGCTGGAGAAGGGTTCGCAATTCGCCGGTAAAAACCCCCAGGGGGCCGTCAAACCGGGTCAATTGCTCCAGGGTGGGTGTCTTAAAGGCGGTGAGAGCCAGTACCGCCTCGTCCACCACCGCCACCGCCATTTCTGCGAGAACCCCCTGGCCGTGCTTGTTGAGAACCGTGAAGTCCAGGGTGACCTCGGCCCCCGGTTGGGCCTTGAGCTCCTTCACCTCCGGACTGATGGCCACTTGCAAATGCTCCACTTCCAGGCGAACCGGCAGGTTGATATTTCCCCAATAAAACCCCGGGGCCTCGGTATCATAGCGCCCGGCAAAGACCGGAAATTCCCCCCTGGGGGTGAGGGCCAGCACGGAGAGGTAGACATTGGGGGCAAATTGGGCCTTGATGGGGATCTCTATCTCCGGCAATTCTTTCCTGGCAGTCACCACCCGGTGCTGCAGCAGGCCTTCCTGTTCCAGGGTGACCAGGTAGCAGGAAACCGGCCGCTTGGGCCGCAGGGCGATCCTGGCCGTCTGGCCAGGTTCATAGGCCGGGCGATCCGCGGAGAGCGACAGGATTTGATAAGCATTTTCCTTTTTTTCGCCCTCCTCTGCGCCGCCGGGGCTGGACACCTGGTAAATGGTGGCCGAGGTGAAGTTCCGGCCCCGATCATCCTGGTAGGTGAAGGTTACCAGGTAGCGGCCGGACCAGCCGAAGTCGAAGCGGAAGCTGGCCTCGCCTTTTTCTAGGTGCAGGTTGGTGGCGTAGCTCCTCTTCCAGGTCTCCTGGTCGGACCAATAGATGTCACCCTGTTCGTTTCTCTTGACCACATAGACCCAAGTCCGCTCCAGGACTGCGGCCTGGATTTGTCCTTTGCCGATTCTTTTGCCGTCGCGGTTCGTGGCCACCACTTTCAGCAACTGCTCCGTTTCGGGCGGCACCTCATCGGGATGGCGGCTGAGGCCCACCAGATAATCCGGCACTAGCTGGTAAGTTTTACTGTTGGACGCAGCCCGCCCGTCAAAGTCCACCACCGTGGCAATTACCAGATAGCCCGACTCTCCCGCCAAGACTTCCCGGTCCAGGGGGAATTCTATTTCGGTCCGCCCTTTCTCGTCCAAAATGGCCTGGCCGCTTTCGATCAGTTCACCCGGCTCGTCCCGGGTATAGCCAAATTCGAAATTATCGTTGCCGGGCACCTGGTAGCTGGTCTTGGATTTATGCAGCTTCCAGCGCACCTGTCCGTGTTTCACCGGCCCTCCGGCATAGTAGGCGCCGCTGAGGCCGATGCGGACAAAGTCCCGCTGGCGGCCCTGGTCATTGACAAAGCTGGTATCCGGCCGGCTAAACTTCTTAAAGTCGATCTCCACGAAATGGCGGGGCGCCTTAAACTCCTGGACCTGGAAGGTGCAGGTGGCGGCATTGGTGGGCGCCGGGCCGGAATTCGGTTGCTCCACGTTGGCCTGCTCCTGCTCCCCCTCATCCTCCTGGTCGAGCTGGCCCGGACCTTGCTGGTCGCTATTGGCCGGGGCCTTGGTTTCCGGCGGCTTGGGGCCGAATGACATGGTCATGGTGTAGGTGCCCAGGGGCCAATGGCCCGCGGCGGTCACCTCACCGGAGGCGCTGCCAAAATCCGACAGGGGCAATTCCTGGGAATAGACCTGCTCCCCTTTGGGACTGCTGATTTCAAAAGAGCAGACCTTACCCTGGGGTGAGAGGATGCGGCCTTCCTGGTATTCCCGAACCAGGCCCTTAAAATGTAAGGTCTCTCCGGGACGGTAGACCCCCCGTTCGGTAAAGACTTGGCCCTTGAGGTTGCGGATCTTCTCTCCGGCTTTCACCTGCCAGATTCCCTGGGGTTTGAGGCTGTCCGCCGGCGTCATCCGGATAAAGGAGACGTCGTTGGCGGTAGCGGCCAGCAGGCAGACTATCTGCCCATGGTCCAGGTGGCGCTTTACCGGACGAAAGTCTCCCAAGGTTTTCAGCGACAGCCCATCCAGGTCCTTTTGCTGAAAGGTTAGGATGCCGTCGGCATCCGTTTGTCCCAGGGGGAAGGCTTCCATCTCCCGGGTGAAGCCCACCACCTGGACCCCAGGCGCTGGCATCCCGGTTTTGAGGGAGGTGGCCCAGAGGAGCAGACTGTTGCCCCCCACCTTGTAAGTCAGGCCCAGATCGCTGATGGCAAAGACCCGGGGGCTGGAAACGGTGCCCCCTTCGGGCCGATCCTCGCTCACCCGGATAAGTTCCAGGCCCCCGGCTTCCTTGTTCTTGCGAAAACTCAGGGGTAGAGACACCGCCAGGGGTTTGTTCTTTTCACCGGGCGCAGGGAATAGCTGCCTTTCGGCGAAAGGTTCCAGGAGGAAGGGAGTTAATGCCGGGTTTCCCTTGGCCAGATCACGGAGGCGCTCCGCCCCGGACTTAAGCTCCTCCAGGGTCCGGCCCCAGTCGGACGGAGATTCCTCCACGGCCAGGGCCCGGGGCAGCAACAGGGGCGGAATTCTTATGCCTTCCAGGATCAGAGCCTTGACATTTTGACTGCGGACGTGCAGGAGCTCCTGGCTGTCTCGCTCGATGAGGCTCTTGCGTCCGACGAATTCCAGCTTGGCGGGCCGATCCGGCAGGAAAAAGGTGGTCACCGTAGGGCGGTAGGTCAGACTGCCCAACCTAAAATTCTCCGGCAAGGTTACCACATATCCCACCCCGAATTTAAAGCGCCCCTTTAGGGTGAGTTGACCCTCTGGGCTCATGGCGGCGTGGCGCCAGTCAAGCTTGATCAAGGGCAGCAGGCGCAAGTTGTCTTTCAAGCCCTCCAGAGGGAGGGGTTTGTCAAAAAAGATGCGGACCTCTTCCTTTTGGGCGTCGGGCTCGATCTTCAGGATGGTAAATTGAGAGTTCCCGGCCGCGGTGGCGCCCGCCTGGGCCGGCCGGCGTTCCTGGGAATTCCCCGAGCCAGTCCAGAGTCCCAGGCCCAGGAAGCAAAATGCCGCTAACAGCAAGGCTAGGAAGGCCAGGCGGGGTTGGCTGGCCTTGGCGGCGGCCCCAGAATGGGCCTGAAAAGAACCTCTGTTCCCGGCATCCACGTTAGCGCTCCTTTTAATCCTAAGGTTGCCCAACTTGGTAGAGAGGTTGCCTCTGCTCCGTTGCACCTGCTACAAAGGTGGTCAAGGCTATCTATCACAGATTATTAAAAAATTAACCATGAGACCTCAGTAAGTCAAGGCAGCCTCTGACAGGCTTGCGCAGATAATTTTTGAATTAATGGCGGATTTTACGAGATAGGGCAAGGGATCGTGTTCCCGGTCAATGGACGGCGCCTGGAACCACTTTGAATAAATTTCCGGGACCTTCTCACTTCTCCCTGTCGGGGTTCCTGGCTGCCTCCCGCCTTCCCCGCTTTTCCCACCGGCCCACCAGGATAGCCCGGGTCTCGGCGGCATACTGATCGGAGAGCTCGTACTCCCAATGCTGTTTGAGAAAGATGTCTTTTACCTGATTCCGATAGTTCAGTGGATCAACCATAAGAGAAGTGATATAAGGCGCAATAACTT
>Ga0209517_10009012_pt1 | contig 11521 bp, 5 predicted proteins | sample PeaSoiMetSII2010_FD_187695 | JGI IMG/M metagenome (GOLD analysis project Ga0209517, IMG submission 187695) | Peat soil microbial communities from Weissenstadt, Germany - SII-2010 (SPAdes) (version 2) | ecosystem: Environmental > Terrestrial > Soil > Wetlands > Peat | place: Germany: Weissenstadt...
TGTACTGAAATCTCTCGCCTCGGCTCCCATACGCAAAGTGTGTTTACCCATCAGCCTCGAGACGCTGCCTAAAAACTCCTCGACTACGTTGTTGTCAGTGTAGTAGCAGCCACCATTCGCGCAACCTAGCTGTGAATAGCCCTCTTGGTAGATACCAGGAAACTGAGGGTGCCCGCTTGTGCCCTTTTCAAGATATGTTTCAAGACCCTGTGGCAGACCGAGTTTCGTGTTGTTGAAAGGTACTCCTTGGCTGGGAGAAAGTACCTCGGTGAGGCTCCACCCCGCGTGCAATTCCAACACCGTCTTTGGTCCAAACGTCTGCGTGTAGCCAAGTGCAATGTTGTGCGCGTCGACCGTACCATTTCCATAGGCCGTGCCCGCCAGGTTCCCATAGTAATTTTGGGTTCCATATGTGGTACCAAAGTAGCCGTAACGGAGAAAACCTCGCGCGGTACTGCTAAAATTATAGTCCACCCTCGTATTTACCTGCATCTGTGGGGAGCTGGCGACGGCGGTTGTGCCAAAATTGTTCACCGGCATATACAATGTCGTCCCAGGTATGGGCGTGCCCGGCAAGTTCGGAAGCGGATAGTACCCGACCGCATTCTTGGCTGCCGGGTCCATGGACACTCCGGGGATGTTGTTAAGGTTGTTTCCGGGAACGGGATCGCGGATATATTGCCCCGGATTGGCAGGATCCGGACGCGTACTGAACGGGTTGTAGATTTGGATCAACTGCCCGCTGGAGTTGTAGTCCTGAGAAAAGTCACCGGCGCGCTCCGCTGGGGTCGGTACATTCCAGAGCTGGAACCCGCCCACATGGTTGAGATTTCTTTCGATGTTAGCGAAGAAAAACGCCTTGTTCCTGATCACCGGCCCCCCAAGGCTACCACCGTATTGATCATAGTGCAGCGGAGGTATGGGAGCGCCGCTCTCGTTGGAAAAGAAACCGTTTGCTTGGAAGGCGTTGTTTTGCAGGAACTCGAACAAGTCGCCGTGGAACTGATTAGTCCCCGACTTGCTGATCATCGTCACCAAACCTCCGCCGCTCCGGCCATACTCTGTGGAGAAGTCGTGCGTCTCAACCTTCATCTCGTCAATACTGTCTACCGACGGCAAGAGCGATAAGTAATACTGCCCCGAATTGTCAGCCTGAAAGAAGATCGAGACACCGTCGAGTGTAAAATCTGAGGTATTTTGCAGCCCCCCATTGAAATTATATTGAGCCCCACTAGTAAAGCTGCTGCTCTGGTAGCTATTGGGATTCGAAGGAGAAACGCCAGGCTCTACCGCCACAAGCGTGAGAATGTTTCGGTTGGCGAGAGGCAGATCGACGATCTGCTGGTTGTTCACGAGCCCACCGAGCACCGCGTTGGAAGGCTCCACCATTTGGACTTTGCTGCTCACCTCGACGGTTTGATTCACCGCTCCGATTTGCAGAGTGACGTTGAGGATGGCCGCTTGCGCCGCCGTCAGTGGAAAAGAACCCACCACGTAGGTGCGAAATCCGGGCGCCTCAGCGGTAATTTTGTAGGTGCTCGGGATCAAGCCCGTTATAAGGTAGACACCTGAGTTGTCGGTTTTAGTGTTAACACTAACACCTCGCGAGATGTCTGTGGCGGTTACGGTAACGCCGGGCACCATGGCTCCACTGGTATCGTTAATTGTTCCCGAAATGGTCCCGGGCGACACCTGTGCTCGCGCGATGGCCGCAACCAACAGGATGAGTGAAAGAAGCGACAAAACCACCTTTAGGCTGCGATTGCACACGTGCGCCACTGTCGATTTAGGCTTCATCATGAACCTCCCTGTTCTCAGGTCTAACGATCCAAGGACCGACGCAAAGGCCAGTTTTCAGTCAAGAACATACCCGACTTGCTGGTATTACGCCTGTGGATGTTGTTTGTCAAGAAAAAAATAATTTCAGCTATTGAAAATAATTGACGAAGCCACAAAGTAGCGCAATGATGAGTAGCAGCGCTCTGTGCCGGCAGGTCTTCGGGACGGGCGGCGCTACAAGCACGCGTTGTATTGGTTGTTGGAACATCTACGCCGCTTGAGAGGGCAAGGAGGATAGAAGGAATGCGCAGGAGAGTTCAAGGGCCGGGCATGGAACGACAGCCGTCTCCGAAAAACCGAGAGGAGATCCAGCCTCCTTCCGAAACAGGGTCATCTCGTTATTACACCGAGGTTCTGGGAAAAGGGCTCGATATCCTGGACGTTCTGAGAAGTTCTCGCACCGAATTGCGCTTGACGGACATCGCTCGCTCCGCCAACCTCGACGTCAGCACGGCCTTTAGACTGCTTCGCACCCTCGAAGGGCGCGGGTACGTGTCGCGCGACAAGAGGACTAAGAGGTTCAAACCCCGCCTGGGTTACCGCGCCTATCGTATCGGATATGCCCAACTTTGCGGCGACCAGCATTTTCCCCAGAAAGTGACCCAAAGCTTGGTGGACGCCGCAGGGAAATCCGGCATCGAGTTACTCGTCACGGATAATCGCGACAATCCTGAGGAAGCATTGAAGAATGCCGCTCGGCTGATATCGCAAAGGGTTGACTTTGTAATCGAGTATGATTTCCACTACCGAGTTGGAGCGGCCCTCGCCAATATGTTTCACGAGGCCGGAACACCGACGTTGGCAATCGACATTCCCATGCCCGGCGCCATCTACTTCGGCGTCAACAACTACGCCGCCGGCTATGTGGGAGGTGATTGTTTGGCGGGGTTCGCCAAAAGCAATTGGCGCGGCCACGCGGATCACATCTTGCTGCTGGAGATCCCTGAAGCAGGACCTGTTCCTCATGAACGCGTCATTGGCACCCTCGATGGAATGAGGAGTGTCCTGCCGAAATTGGACGAGCATCGCGTGCTTCGCAGGAATGGCAAAGGAACTGAAATGGGGGGCTATTTGGCCACACGACGCGTGTTCGGGTCCGTGGCGAAGCGCGCGCGCTTGCTCATCGCGGCGGCAAATGACGAGTGCGCGCGCGGGGCTATTCGTGCGGTCCGCGAAGCAGGAAGAGAAGAGATCACTGCGATCATGGCGCAAGGATGGGGGCCGAGTGACGGCGTGGAGGATGAGATCTCGAAAACCGGCAGTCCTTTGATCGGCGCCGTGGCCTACTTTCCGGAGAAATATGGATACCAAATTCTGCCGATTGTCCTTCAGTGCCTGAGTGGAGAAGCCGTTCCCCCGGCCGTCTATGTCGAGCATAAGCTCATCACCAGGGATCAGGCTGAGTCCTCTGCAGCCGCTTGAACCTGGAACGGTTCGGTTAGTTTCGAGGTGATGAGACGAGCCAAGGATTAAGGTCGCCCACAGGGGCGCCGTCAATGAGCAATCTCGTACGACCTGAAACGCGATCTGAATCACTCCCGGGCTGCCGGATCCCGACCACGGTTGCCCTCCAGCGTGGCTCAAAGCCAGGACTTTCCCGAGTGCCTTCTTCGAGCCTGCGACTTACCTACTTCACAACGCTATTAATCCTGACCCTTGGCCTCGCCGCTCTTGCGCAAGCGCCCGATCCGCAGAAACTCTTGGAGGAGGCTTCCGAGGCCCAACAACGCGGTGACGCAGCGCTGGCGGTTCGCAAGTACCAGGAGCTCATCCAGCTTCGTCCGGATCTGATCGCGGCACGCGCGAACCTGGCCCTCACACTTGCTTCCCAGGGCCGATTTGACGAAGCCATCGCGGAATTTAGCGCCGCGCTCGCCAAGGCTCCCGGCGATCACGCGCTTCGCGCCAACCTGGCGATGGCCTACTACCAGAAGGGCGACTTGCCCAAAGCGGCCGAGGAATTCAGCTCACTGCATGCGGAGGAGCCAGACAATATTCAGATCACTGTGTTGCTGGGCACCTGCGACATGCGAATGGGCCAGGCCAGCCGGGCTATCTCGATTCTTACACCTGAGGTCCAGGCCCACCCTGATAATCTCGACCTCCAGTGGGCTCTTGGATGGGCGCTGATTCGCGGCAGCCGCACCCAGGAAGGCTTCGACCGGGCTGAAAGAGTGGCGCAGCAGAAAAATGATGCCGAAGCGTATGCGCGGATCGCGGATGCGGAAAGGAAAGTCCTGGCGTTCGACCGGGCGCGTCGCAGCATCGAGGCCGCCATACGCCTTAGCCCTCAACTGCCCGGCCTGTATACCCTCAGCGGCCTCATCATGGATGACGCTGGCGATCACGGCGGCGCGGCGGCAGCCTTCGAAAAGGCGCTCGAGGCCAACCCCAGCGACTTTCAGGCCCATTTGCACCTTGGCGCCGTTCTCTATAACCAACGGAAGTTAGACACCGCCCGGGCGCATCTAAAACGGGCGCTCGAAATCGACCCCAGTTCGTCGCTCGCCCTCTATGAACTGGCGCTTGTCGAGCGGGCGCAGGGGCAAGTAGAGGCTGCGGTCAAGGATCTTGAAAAGGTAGAACGGGACACCCCGGAGTGGGTTGAGCCGCACGTTGAATTGGCTGCGCTGTACTACCGCCTCCATCGGTTGGAGGATGGCGCGAGAGAAAATCACATCGTGGACCGACTCACTGAGGAACAGCGCCAGTTAAAGTCGCACACCGTTAATCCGCGGACTCCCTGACCTTGAGCACGCGGCCGCCGGCGACGTTCCGCAGCGTCTGCTGGATACCCGAGGGCCAGCGAATTTCGACCTGTTCTGCATTCTCCTCCGCGGCGAGTCCGAAATGGACCGGCCCGTGGCTCGAGGAAGCGTAACCAACGCTGGTGGTCATGTGGTTGTACTGTGTGCCCGCCTGGGTCACCACTTTGACGACGGCGCCGATACCGTCGCGATTGCTCTTCGTGCCCTCAAGCGCGATCCCAAGCCAGTGCCCGGCGCCCTCGCTGCGGTTCATCCAGATCTCCGCCTCCTTCCCGATCGCCGTGGCCACCACGTCCACCCGGCCATCGCCGTCGAGGTCGGCGAACGCGGAGCCGCGGTGGCGCGCCGGAGGACAGCCGTCGAGGCCCGCTTCCTCGGTCAGAGCCTGCCATTTCCCGCTGGCGCCCAGGTTTCGAAAAACGGTATTGTACTGGTCGATCGGAATGCCGGGTACCTGTTGCGCCCGGACATGGCCGCGCGTCACGAACAGGTCCTTCCACCCATCATTGTCGAAATCGTAGAGGCCTGGGCCGTAGCCTCCCATGGAGCGGCTCAACTCTCGCATCCCGCTCGGATACGTCACCTCCTCGAAGACCTTGCCGTCCCTGTTCTGAAAAACCGGGAAGGTTTCGTTATTCAAAGCCACGGTCACAATATCGGGGTAACCGTCGTTATCGAAATCCCGAAAATCGGTGCCCATGCCGGAGATGAATTCCCCGTCCTCGACCAGGCCCACGCCGGCCGGCAGCGCCACCTGATCGAATCCACGCCCCGTATTGTGGAACAGGAAATTGTAGTACCCGTCGTTAGTGACGAAGAGGTCGGGCCGCCCGTCAAGATCGTAGTCCGCCATGCCCACGCCCATCGCCTTCCCCACTTGCGAGCGTAGGCCCCACTGAGCCGACGCATCCTCGAAGGTTCCGTCACCTTTGTTCAAAAATAACTGGTTCGGTAGGCCCTTGTAATTCTTCGGACTACAGTAATCACGCCGTTCGCCGACCTCGCACATTGGCTCGTTCTTGTAATCCCACTGCAAGTAGTTGGCTACGAACAGGTCGAGTCTCCCGTCGTTATTAACGTCCACCCAGGCACCAGTGATGGCCCACAGAGGGCCGAACTCGGGGTCGATGAAGTGACCCAGCCCGGCCTTATCAGTGACATCGCTGAAAGTTCCATCGCCGTTGTTGTGGTAGAGCGCGCGGTGGTGAACGCCCGCCACAAAAACGTCGGGGTACCCATCGTTGTCGTAATCCCCGATGGCCACGCCAGTGTCGTACCCTGTGCCCGCCAAGCCTGCCTCTTTGGTAACATCGGTAAACACGCCATTGCCATCATTTCGATAGAGCCGGTTCGAGAACTTGGGCGAATCTTTCTTTAGCGTGGCGATATTCGCGCCGTTGGTGAAGAAGATGTCGGGCCGCCCATCCTTGTTGTAGTCGAACACGGCCACGCCGCCGGCCATCGTGCAGGGTGTGTGAGGAGCGCGGAGGTTTTCGTCGGTCTCCAGGCGAAACGGCAGGGATTGCAATGCAAACCGAATCGGGGGCGAAGCGCCCGCGGGGGCTCCCCGCAAAGTGCGGCCGCGGCCAGCGCAAAGCAAGGGCGCTCCCAGGAGCGCCAGCGCCTGCCGCCTGCTGAGAGTCTTCCACCGGGTCGGACCCGATGGGGAGGTGGTGCCCCTGCTCTCCTTCCGTTGCATTGATCCCCTCACCTTGCGGCTCTCTCCCCAAAATTTAATCACCGCGGGTTCAAGCTCACGGCTACCACGGTCGGCCGCTTCGCGGTGATAACAAGGGCATTATACCTGAATAAGCCCGCCGTTCGCTGTCGCGCCGGATCGCCCGACAGGGTGAGAATCCATCCCACTCGCGTCACAAAAGGCTCCCGGAGGGACGCTCCCTCAGCATCCGCCGTTCCTCACCATCAGGATCATTGAAGGCTTCGCTTTTGGCTGCATCGAAGATCATTGTTTCTCTCTCGGTGATCGAATAGGCGGGCCACCTAGGTAAGCCGTGGCGATTTGGAGTGCCGCCCCGGGCGAAAGCCACCCACGCGCCGCTGACCTGTCTAGACAGTTCTTCCGACTCAGGATAGCGGACCAACCGCATCGCCAGCGGAAGTTCGGCAGTGTGAAAGGCTCTGATCTTTCCGGCGCCCACTGGGGTGTCCCAGGTGAAGTAGTACATATAGACTTCGGCCTTGCCCTGGGCAACTTTCAGCTCCGCCTGCCTTACTGCATTCCATCGCGCCCCACGATCGGTCGATATGCGGAAGTAAATGTCGCTGGGCGGGTCCTTCGGATGGTCCCGATGGTAGACAGCCAGCAGCCGGTCAACCTCGGATCCAGGTATGCCGGCCTTCACGACGCGTTCATGAAGTCCGGCCTCGTCAAGATGGAACAGTGCCTCATCGTCCAGCGAAAAAAGTGTTGACTCGTCCTTGCAGTTGCCGATGATCATCGGGACATTAGTGCTTGTCTCGGGCGCCTTGGGATCCCACGGCTGCTGAGGGATCGAGCGGCCATCCACTACGGGGCCGTATTCCATTCCACCGGCCTCAGCCGCGGCAGCCAATAACTTCGCGGCTGGAATGCTCTGGAGTTGCGACGCCTGATCTCCGCTCAATCCGAGTTTGGTAAGCAGATCGCGGGTTCTTCTAGTGGCAGCCTCATTATCATAAACACGCAGCAATGAGCCGCTTTCGACAATCGCCCTGTGGAATAATCCCTTTGCTCCCGGCATGCCAAGCAGCGTGCTGATCTTTGCGCCACCGCCGGATTCGCCAAAGATCGTGACCCTGGCCGGATCGCCGCCGAACTGCGCGATGTTGTCGCGCACCCACTTGAGGGCTGCAATCAGATCGAGTTGCCCAACATTTCCGGCCGCGTACTTCTCGCTAAAACTTCCTAGGTACAGATAGCCGAACACTCCCAGGCGATGGTTGATGCCGACAAGAACCACATCCTGCTCGCCCGGAAATCTGTCGGCGAAAAGCGTAAGCAAGCTCGATAAGCTGCTAAACCCTCCTCCGTGAACGTAGACCAGCACGGGGCGCTTGCCCCTTAGCGCTGGCGTCAGGACATTCAGCACGAGGCAATCTGCGCTCTCCTTCTCCCGCGCCAATTCAGTACGGTCTGTCGATCCTCGAAAATACTCACCGATCAGCGGGCTCAGGAAGACACTTCCCAACCCCTGCAGGCAACGCGGACCGGTTTCCGTCGCGTCGCGAATACCGGTCCACTCGCGGGGCTCCGAAGGAGGCAGAAACCGTCCTGTCCCAGAGGTGGCACCTCCATAAGCGATACCCCTAAAGACGTCAACGCCTCGGATGCAGGCGCCACGGACTTTGCCAAAACGCGTCTCCACTATCGGTGCGCCCGTGATGGAGTTGCTTGGCACCCCTCGCGGCGCGTAGCGGTTGCCCACCAGTACTGCGGCACAACCGGGTAAAGAGCGGGTCAAAAGTTGCCTTCGGTTCACGGGTTTGAATCCTGAGGCGAGATTGTTCGCCGCACGCTTTTTGGGCCGGCCCATGCCTGGGCACGGCCAGGGCAAGCCCGGCCTCCAGAAGCCCTCCTTTTGTCGAACTCAAGACAATCTTAGGGCACGACAGGCAGCACGAGCGCGGACGAATGCTCCCGGTCGTGGAGAATCACGTTCGTCGCCTTGACGCAGCGCGTGGCGTGGGCTGGGCTTTCGCCGGTATTCAGGTTACGGTCAAAGTGCGGGAAATTGCTACTGGAGATTTCCAGGCGCAGCTTGTGTCCCTTCAGAAAGACGTTCGAGGTAGCCCAGAGGTCAATGCGGAGCTTGTAAGTCTCCCCCGGGTTCATGAACTCGACTGTCTCCGGCGAATTCCGGTAACGGGCCCGCAGAATTCCCTCCGTGAGGTTCTGCGCGAATCCGTTCGGCCAAACGTCGACTAGCTTGCCGGTAAAGTCCGTGTCAACGGCAGAGGAGCTCACATAAAGCTCGACGCTAACCGGGCCCGTGACTTCGAAGTCTCCGTTGAACGGGGGCGTAGAATAAACCAGCACGTCATTACGGACTTCGACGGGGCGTTGGTCAATGGCGCCCGGGGGCATGTGCGCGCCGTCACAACAAAGTTGGCCGCCACGAGTGGGCACGGGGTCGGAAGGGTCATAAACGTACTGATCCGCATGCTCGTGCGAGGGCATGTCGGTGCTCAGGGTTCCGTCTCCGGCGAGCGAGTTCGCCTTACCCTGGGAGTGTAAGTAAAAGCGCGTGTTTCTGGCACGGGCGAGCGGCCAATCGTCTTCCTCCCGCCAAACATTCTTGCCCATCACGAAGAGCTTCACCGGCTTTTCGCTCTCTAACCCATTTTCCCAGCCTTTTAGCAGGTGGTCGTACCAACGCAAGGTCAAATCGAATTCGTTCACCACTGAGCTTGCGCCGAAATCGACCTCGCCGATGCGGGGGCCCGGGCCTGCGTGCCCACCCGTCATCAGTAACAGCCGCTGGCCTCGCCGAGCCGCCTCGCTTCCGGCATGGGCCTTCAACCCGAGGTAGCTCCTCAATGTTCCGCCCAAAAAGATGTCATACCAGGCGCCGATGTGGAATATCGGATAAGTGAATTGAGAGAAATGGTCCTCGATGGACACCTGTTTCCAATATTCATCATAGCTTGGATGTGACAACCAATTTATGAAGTAGGGAGCGAGTCCCTGCGCACTCTCCGTGGAGTTATCGTCGAAACCCGGATCAAATAAGGGATAAGACGCGAGCGGGAGCTTCAAGAGGCGGGGCACGACGTTCGCCGCAACATGCAGGCGTCGGCTGAGCGTATCCGGAGCCAGATATAAGCTCGTCCACGATTCGTTCAGCCATTGCTCGAACGCACCACCCCGGTAAGTCATCCCCTCATAAGTGCTGGAGCCGGTTACATCAGGGAAGATTCCAGCCAGGTGCGGCGGGGCCATCGTGGCCGCCAACATCTGCGTAGCGCCGCAATATGATCCGCCGAACATTCCCACCTTCCCGTTCGACTTCGGAAGCGCGGCCGCCCATTCGACGGTATCGTAGCCGTCCTGTGCTTCATGCCGGAACGGGTCCCATTCGCCTTCGGAAGTGTAACGGCCGCGCACATCCTGGAGAATCACCACATATCCCTCCGAGGCCGCGCGGAGGCAGAACTCCACCAGGCCGAAGTCCACGCCGCCGCGCTTGTCGTAGGGCGTCCGATGGAGCAAAACAGGGAACTTCCCATCAACGGCGGGTTCGTAAATGTCGGCGCGCAGCACCGTGCCGTCACGCATCCTGGCTTCTACCGCCCGTTCGATGACGACCTCATTATGCTCGCTCGCCAGGCCGAGCGTCCCGGACACGATGATCAGACCGCTAAGGAAAGATAAGTGAATGTTGTGACGATTCATCGTGTCCTTCCTCTGTTCAGTCTCAAATCGCTGGTTTGCGCAGGAGGGCCGACCGAAGGCGGCGCACGGGAGGTCACCCGCGCTGGTTGGGCAAACGGTTGCCGGTCTCGAACACCGCCTGCGCGGGAACGTTGTCGTTTTTTGTGACAGCACTCTCCGCCTGGCTGAGGTCGTTACCAACCAGCGTGACCTGTTCCGTCTTACCGCCCTCCACCCGCAGGAACGTCTTCGTGCCCGGCCCCACACAGCAACCCCGCACGAACGCCCCTTTCGCTCCCATCAGACGCACTAGCGGCTGCCCTGCTCCCGGCGCGTCAGCTTTGAGGCCGTCTATCTCTACCGCCGTCACGTCGTCGCACACTAACGCTGGCCGCTCATCGGCTTTTTCAAGCCTGAAACCCAAGTGATGCAGCTTCAGGCCTTTGACGTGCCGGCAATACAAACCATACGCCGGCAACCTGCAGAACATAGTGACCTCCGGATAATCGCCCGGCAACTCGGGGACCTCTTTCCTGGCCAACTCGCTCCCGCCCCCCTCCTTCGTCGCAATTTCCAAATGCGAGATGCTAACGTTCTCCACGTCATCACCGGGCATGCCGGTGATTGCACTCGTCAGCGTGTGACCCGTGGCGTACACGTCTTCGATCTTGATGTCGCGAATGTGGCCCGCAGGAGAAGCGGCAGGAGCCTCCCCCGCATAGTTGTGATTGCGAATAAAAATGGCGGAACGCACGTCGCGCATCGAGATGTTGGAGATCGTCACCCCTGACAGGCGCGCGCCTCCGTAACCCGCATCAATATGGATGCCAGAAATCGTCCGGCGCTCGTCCGGAGACGGAGCGCAATACAGAACACAATTGCTGAAGACGATGTTCTCAAAGCCAGCGGTCGGTTTCCCCTCATCCACTTTGAGCGAGTTGCAGGTGGTCTCGATTACACAGTTTGTGACGGTGATGTTTCGCGACATTCGCCCCAGGTGCAATTCATCATAGTTCTTGACGCAAATGGCATCATCCGCAGTGGAGATGTCGCAGTCAGAAATGAGAACGTTCGTGCAGCCGTCCGGGTCGATCCCGTCCAGGTTGGGTCCGTGGAGAGGATTCCGGATGATGACCCCGCGAATGAATACGGAGTCACAAGCGACCGGGTGCACAGTGTAGTCAGGCGGAGCGGTGAGCAGCACATCGTAAATGCGCACTTCTTTACAGCGGTGAAACTCCAGCAAGGGGCCGGGACGGTCCAAGGCCACCATCCAGTGCTGCGCCACTCGTCCGCCTTCCATCCTTTCCTGGTAATAGCTTTCGACTTCCGCCGGAGTCTTTTTGCGCCAGTATGCGTCTCCGTTGCCATCGATCCTGCCTGGCCCCATCACGCTGATCCTGGTAGCATCCTCAGCGAATATCAGGGAGTTTGGGTCCTTGAAATCAGCCAGTTCCCGGCTGCCCCAGATCGTCGCACCCGCTTCCAGATAGAGCGTCACATTGCTCTTGAGCCGAATCCCTCCACTCAGGTAATCACCCGG
>Ga0209517_10009013_pt1 | contig 11520 bp, 2 predicted proteins | sample PeaSoiMetSII2010_FD_187695 | JGI IMG/M metagenome (GOLD analysis project Ga0209517, IMG submission 187695) | Peat soil microbial communities from Weissenstadt, Germany - SII-2010 (SPAdes) (version 2) | ecosystem: Environmental > Terrestrial > Soil > Wetlands > Peat | place: Germany: Weissenstadt...
CTCCGCCGGCGGGGGTGCCGGCGGGATTGGTTGCAACCGCAGGCGTCGAGCAGGTGGCGTTGAGTTGGACGGCCTCCAGCAACGCCACCAGTTACAACGTCAAACGCGCCAGCACCAGCGGCGGGACCTACACCATCGTTGCCAATGTCCCCACGACGAACTACACCGACACCCGGCTGGTGGGCCGCACAAAGTATTATTACGTCGTCACGGCGGTGAACAGTCTTGCTGGCGAGAGCGATAACTCGACCCAGGTCAGCGCGACCCCGACCGTCAATGTGCCGCTTCCCTGGATGACGCAGGACATCGGCACCAACGGACTGTGGGATAGCGCCGGCATCACCAACGGCGTGTTCACTGTCACCGGTTCCGGCGACGACATCTGGAACTCGGCGGACACCTTCCGCTTTGTTTATGTAACCAACAGCGGAAATTTCACCATTAGTGCCCGCGTTGTCTCTTTGCAAAACATTAATTCGTGGTCCAAAGCCGGAGTCATGATCCGCGACAGCCTGGATCCCGGCGCGGCCAACGCATTCATTGCCGTGACTCCGGGCAACGGCGTGACTTTTCAATACCGTTCGAGCGACGGCGGCAGTTGCAACAACACCACGACCAGCGGTAGCGCGCCTTACTGGGTGAAGCTAACAGGGAGCGGCGGCACATTCACCGGATACCGTTCTGCAAATGGAACGAGTTGGACTCTGGTTGGAAGCACGACGTTGACCAATATCACCACCGCGTATGTCGGTTTGGCTGTCACGGCCCACAATAATTCATTGTTATGCACGGCAAAGTTCGACAATGTGATCGCTCCCGGCTGGCCGCCGCCGCTTCTGACGGTAAATGCCATTGCGCTGTCCATCAGCCAGGTGGGCCTCACCTGGAACTCACTCACAAACGCGACCAGTTACAACGTGAAACGCTCCAGCACCAGCGGCGGCCCTTATACGCCCATCGCCACCGTCGTCACCGCCACCAACTACACCGACATCGTCGCGTCCGTCCGAGCCGGATACTATTACGTGGTCAGTGCCATGATTGGCGGCAGCGAAACCACGAACAGCCCCGAAGCGGCGGTGCAATTTCTGCTACTGACTGGCGGCATCATCGGCACACCGGGTTCATGGAATAATTCGGGCAACACCATCACCAATGTCTTCGACGGCGACCTGACCACGTTCTTCGACGCGCCCACCGCAAATGGCGACTGGGTGGGGCTGGATTTTGGGGCGGGCGTGAGCAACGTGATCACGCAAATCGACTATTGTCCGCGCGCGGGCTTTGAATCGCGCATGGTGGGCGGCATTTTCCAGGGCGCAAATCAGGCGAACTTCAGCGACGCGGTTACGCTGTTCACTGTCACAAATCAACCGGCCACGGGCGTGTTCACGTCGGCGAGCATCACCAACGCTGCGGGTTTCCGCTATGTCCGTTATGTTTCGCCCAACGGCGGCTATGGCAACGTGTCCGAGTTGGAATTTTACGGCTGTCCGTTGGTGGGGGAACAACTGCCAAACGGTCCGCAGATGGGCGTGGCGCTGACGGGAACGAACCTGACAATTTCGTGGCCGGTGGCCTCGGCAGGCTTCACGTTGCAGTCATGCACGAACCTAGCGCTGGGCAACTGGCTGAATGTCACATCGCCCGCGCCGCAAATGGTCGGCAGCAACTGGCAAGTGATGCTGGCTTGGCCTGGGGATGTCAACTCCGTCTTTTACCGGCTATCGAAGTAACGTAAACTCACTTCCCACCATGAAATCAAACATGACGAAATCCCCAGACCGGAAGGCCGCGCTCCAGGCAGCAAGCCGCCGGTGGAATCCAATGAAACGCTCTGTTCTGAAGGCCGGGCTTCTGGCGGCGCTGTGCGTCCTGTGCGCAACGAACGCGCTTGCGCAATTTTACAACATCCAACGGAGCTCGTGGACCGGGGAACAGGACCACTTCTGTGGCAACACATTGATCAGCACTTCGACAACTCTCAACAATGCCGGCTCGCTGATCTACACCAACTCCACCTTTCCCACGAACACAGGCCCTCTGTTTTATACGGGGCAATGGTCGTCGGGAGATTACTGGTGGGGAATCGGCGTGTTCGATGATGGCAGCGACGGGGCCGTCATCAATAACACGGGGACCATTCAAGCCGTTATCTCGGGTTACGGCTCGGCGCAGGCGGTTGGAATTGGCTCGCTGCAGGTTTCCACCATCACCAATTGGGGCACGATTGATGCGCAAGTGCTGAACAACGATGGCGAGGCGATGGGGGTGTGGGCGGACAGCGGGGGAACGACTCTCGTCAACAACGGGACCATCAGCGCCAGATCCAAATTCTCGACTGTGGGCGTTAACGCGGGGAACAACGTGCATCTGGTCAATAACGGAACGATCCAGTCCATCGCGGATGCCGGCACGCAGGGAATTTCGGCAAACCAATCTTTTGCGGACGGCATTGGCACGGGTTCCGGCCTGGATATACCCGAGTACTTTGAGAACAACGGCCAGATCATTAACATCTGCACTTCCACCACTGCCACCAACCAGGCCCGGGCCGAAGTGCAATGGGCAAATGGTCCGACAGTGTTCAAGAATTCCGGCTTCATCTACAATGCAAGCTTCAGTCCCAACGGGGCGGGGGCGCAGGGATTTTACTACGGTGCCCAGAGCAAAGACCTGACTTTCATCAACAGCGGGACGGTCACCAATTACAGCCCGGGACCTGGTTATGCCCTGTGGATTGAAAACGATGGCGACAAGGGCGACATTCACTTGATCAATTCGGGCACGATCACCAGCATCGGCACCGGCCTGCTCTTCCTGACGGGTCATTGGGGACCTCCGTCAGCCGGCCGCACTTACTATACAAACACCGGCACTTATCTCGGAGGGCAGATGCGGTTTTATGGCACTCCCGCCTCGATTTACGAAGCCGGACAAGTTCACACAACTCTTTTCGGACTCAACGGCAACTCTGACGTGCATGTCATGGGACTGCCAACCATTGACCCCACACTGGAGTGCGGCGGGACTAACAGCACACTGGAATTCAACCTGATTGGCACGCTCCAAAAGGTGAATGGCTCCGCCGCCAGCGGAACCAATCTTACCGCGCTTAACTTGGGACAAAGCGGAAACATCACGGTTTCCTACAAAACCTACAATTGGAGCGGAGTCGGCAGCGTCTCCGGCATGGTCAATCCTGCCGGCTGCGTGCCATCGCCTTGGAAACAACAGGACATCGGATCCGTGGGCGTGGCCGGCGGCGCGGTCTATTGCGGCGGTATGTTCACGGTGATGGGATCCGGAACCAACATCGGGGGCGCGTCCGACGCGTTTCACTTTGTTTATCAGACTGCCAGCAACAATTGCAGCATCATCGCGCCGCTCACAGTGCCGCAAACCTCGACCACGAACGCGCAGGCCGGGGTGATGATTCGCGACAGCTTGAACGCCAACGCGGCCAACGTCTTCATCGGCCTGACGGCGACCAACACCGTGACTTTCCAATGCCGTTCCAGCGACGGTGGCGCCACCAGTTCCAACTCGGTGGTCGTCGTGAACACGGCGCATTGGGTGAAACTGGCGCAGAACGGAAGCACCCTGGCGGGTTACTATTCCGTGGATGGAACAAACTGGACGCAGCTCGGTTCAACGACGGCCAGCATGGGAGCCGCGAATTACATGGGCGTGGCGTTTTGCAACGACAACAATTCAAGCAACGGCATGGCGACATTTTATGGCGTGACCTGCACCGGCGTTTCGCTCGCGCCCTCCGTGCCGGCGGGATTGACGGCGACAGCGGGCGTCGAGCAGGTGACACTGAATTGGCAGGCATCCAGCAACACGGCGAGTTACAACATTGGCCGCTCCACCGTCAGCGGGGGAACTTACACCGTCGTGGGGACCACCAGCAGCACGAATTACACCGACCGCGATTTGGCGGGTCGCGCGACTTATTACTATGTGGTCACGGCGGTGACGCCTGGCAGCCAGAGCACGAATTCAGCTCAAGTCAGCGCGACCCCGGCGGCCAATGTGCCGTCGCCGTGGTTGGCGCAGGACATCGGTCCCGTGGGCAGGGTCGGCAGCGAGAGTTACACCAATGGCATGTTCACCGTGAGCGGGGCCGGGTGTGACTTTGACAACGCCGAGTCCTACGACGTCGGGACTCAAGATACATGCCGTTTTGTGTATGAGACCAACAGCGGAAACTGCACGATTATCGCGCGCGTCACTTCCGTGCAAAACATTGATCCCGAGTCGAAGGCCGGAGTGATGATCCGCAGCGGTTTGAACGCCGACGCGCCCAATGTCTTTGTCGGTATGACACCCGGCAGCGGCGTGTATTTTTCATGCCGCCCAACCAGCAGCGCCTTTGGAATCCTCGTGAATAACGTGACAAACCTGACGGCGCCCTGCTGGGTTTCCCTGGTGCAAAATGGGACCAGCTTCAGCGGGTATTATTCAGTGGACGGCAATAACTGGATTCTATTGGGCACGACAACCATCAGCATGACGGGCACGGAATATCTTGGAATGGCGGTCTCTTCCCGCGACAACTGGAATTTATGCACGGCCACGTTTGACAACGTGACTACGCCGGGTTGGCCGTCATCGGCGTCTGGTCCCACGGGCTTGACCGCGACGGCGACATCCGGCGGTCAGGTCAACCTCAAGTGGAACGCGCTGACCAACGCGACGAGTTACAACGTCAAACGTGCAACCGCCAGTGGCGGGCCTTACTCCGTCATTGCCAGCGGCCTGACCGCAACCAATTATACCGACACCGTCACCGTCGTCGGCATCAACTACTACTACGTGGTCAGCGCCATAATCAGTGGCGCGGAGAGCGCCAACAGCGCGGAAGCGATGGTGAATTTCCCATTGCTTTCTCCCTGGTTGACGCAGGACGTGGGCGCGGTCGGATTGACCGGCAGCGCGGCTTACGGCAACGGCGTGTTTACGGTGACTGGATCGGGCGATGACATTTGGAATACGGCCGATGCCTTCCGCTTTGTCTATGTGCGCGCCACCAACAATTGCACTATCATAGCCCGCGTCGCCTCTGTGCAAAACATTGATGGCTGGTCCAAAGCCGGGGTCATGATCCGCGAGAGCTTGGCGGCCAACGCGGCGAACGCCTTCATCGCGGTGACGCCGGGCAACGGCGTGACCTGGCAAACCCGTTCGAGCACCGGTGGCGGCAGCGGCAATGCAGCTACGTCTGGGCTGACCGCGCCCTATTGGGTCAAACTCATGCGGAGCGGAAACACGTTCACGGGATACCGTTCGCCGGATGGCACGAACTGGACGCCGCAAGGAACGAACACGTTCACGATGGCGTCCACAGCGTATGTGGGTGTGGCGCTCACCAGCCATAACAACTCCAGTCTTTGCACCGCCACGTTTGACAACGTGACCGCGCCGGGTTGGGTGGCTCCGTTACCGCCGCAGGCGCCAGGTGGCCTTGCCGCCGCGGCAGTTTCCAGCAGCCAAATCGCCCTCGCTTGGAACGCGGTCACCAACGCGGCCAGCTACAACGTCAAACGCTCGACGACGAACGGCGGACCTTACACCGTCGTCGCCACGGGCGTAACCGCGACAAACTACAACGACTCCGCCCTGGCTGGCGGCACAACTTACTTCTATGTGGTCAGCGCGGTGAACATTGGCGGCGAAAGCACCAACAGCGTTCAGGGCAGCGCGACGACCCCCATCTCGCCTTACATCTATTCATGGAGTAGTCCGGTTTCCTTTGCCGGCCTGAATGCCAATCAAATCCTGACCAACTTCCCTGGAACGATAATTGTCGGGGCGATGTTTGCGCAAAACGGCGGCAGTTCGATCACCGTCACGCCCGGCAGCGGCTCGCCCATCGTGTTCGCGCCGGCCAACACCTCGTGGGCCAGCCTGGCAGGAGGCAACGGCTATACCACCGGCGCCAACACCAACTCAACCGGCAACGCCAATTTCAACAGTTGCTTGAATGCGTTTTATTTCGACGCCGGCCCGCATATCATCACGCTGAGCAACCTCGTGGTGGGCCAGCAGTATTCCGTGCAGTTGTTCGCGCTGGACGATCGCAGCTTGAGTCCAGCCGCCAGCGCCCGCACGGTGAACTGGCAGAACCCTGCGGATTCCGTCAACGTCTCGCCCACGTATTCCATGGCCGACAATAAATACATCGTCATGACGTTCATGGCCTCCAACACCGTGCAAGCGATTCAGGAGAACCTGCTCAACTCCGGCTACGGGAACTTCAATTGCCTGATACTGCGGGCGGTGGTGTTGTCCGCCGCTCCCGCTGGCCTGACGGCCACGGCGGTTTCCACGAACCAGATCAACCTCACTTGGAATGCGGTCACCAACGCGGCCAGCTACAATGTGAAGCGCTCGCTGACCAATGGCGGGCCTTACGCAGTCATTGCCAGCGGTGTGACTGCGACCAACTACCCCGACACCGGCTTGATCAATGGCATGACCTATTATTACGTGGTCTCGGCATTGAACATCGCCGGCGAAAGCCCCGACAGCGCGCCGGCCAGCGCCACGCCCCAAGCGCCTCCCACCCTGATTATCTCGCAGACAGGCACGGATCTCGTGGTCTCATGGCCGCTCGTGTCCGATTTTTCGTTGCAGTCATCCACGAACCTCGCGCCAGGAAGCTGGGTGACGGTTGCTTCGGCGGTGCCGCAAAACACAAACGGCCAGTGGTCGGTCACACTTCCGATTTCAAGCAATGTCAACGCGACCTTTTATCGTTTAGCCAAGTAGATTTAAGACCATGATTTCAGAATCAACTTTGTTCCACTTGGCAGGTTTTATTGTTCTTTAGCCGAATGGCGTGTATTTTTGAATATTAAGCTCGAACGACTATGAAAACAGACCGATTCCTCAAATTCCGGTTCACAGCTTCGGCTTTCGTCTTTGTTATTTTGATCATCAGCCATCGGACTGAAGCGCAGTTGACGGTTCCGCGCGGCCGCCCGCACTTGAATGCCGCTCGGACCACGTTTGTCGCCGACAACGGTCAGGATCTGCGTGGTCCCTTTACCTCAACCGAGTGGACGGGGGCGGTGCCGGCGCAGAACATCGCGAACATCAAAAACCTTGGCTTCAATGCTGTGCATCTTTACGCGGAGGATTTTAACACGAATTATCCAGCGTCCGGCAGCGCGCCGGGCTACTCGGCGGCGAATGTTGACGCGATCGTGGCGGCGACCCGAACCAACGGGCTTTATTTGATCATCACCATCGGGAACGGCGCCTATAACGGAAACTATAATGCGGCCTATATCACCAATTTCTGGAAATTCTACGCGCCGCGCTATGCCAATGAGACGCACGTGCTTTTTGAAATCCAAAACGAACCCGTTGCCTGGGGCCCGCCCTATTCTTCCGCCAATGCCACTCCGCCCGGCGCCATCAACATGGAAGTGGCCGCTTACCAGGTCATCCGCCAATACGCCCCGAACACGCCGGTCTTGCTGTTCTCCTACGCGGTGTTCGGAGGCACGGGAGGCGCGTCCGCCGCGTTGACAGACATCCATGCCTTCAACACGGCGGTCTTTGGCAACGCAAACCAGGTTTGGACCAACGAGGCCGTGGCGTTCCACGGCTACAACGGATGGCAGGGAACCTCAACCGCCGCGTCGTCACTGATCAGTTCGGGCTATCCCTGCGTCATGACCGAATATCTAGGCGGTCCTTGGGGAACCAGCGTAGGCGGTCTCGATGCCGAACTCATGTGGGAATTGGAGCGCCTTGGTATTTCATGGATCACGTTTGAGTATATCCCGCCCACCGGTGTGGCGGTTGATGTGACGCAGCCGCAATGTTATTCAAACATTGTCGTCAACGCCGGCCTCGGCTGGAGTCCTGATTACGGTAATTTCCCGTCACTGCGGGGAACGTATGGCAACGGTGGAGAGCCGTGGACAATTCCGGCAAGTTATGTCAACAATTTCCTGACCGGCACACCCCTCGTCATCCAGGCGGAAAACTTCGACACAGGCGGAGAAGGCGTTGCTTACCACTTCACGAACACGGTGAATTCAACAATTTATCGCACAGGTGAAACGGTGCCCCTTGAAGTTACGACCGACACCGGCGGCGGTTACGATGTCACCGGCACGGCTGCCGGTGAATGGCTCGAATACACCATCCGGGTCCAAGTGCCGGGATATTACAATCTCTCGCTGCGCTATGCCACTCCCGGCAATGGCTGCGCCGTGCAAGTGACGGGCAGCCGCCAAGACGAAATAGGCTTGAGCGACAATGAAACGGGTGTTTGGAGCCTGCCGGGCACGGGGTCTTCCACTACTTGGATGACCACAACCGAGCAGGTGCTTCTGGGACAGGGCACCCAAAGAATGCGGCTTAATATTTTGAATGGCGGATTTAATTTGAACTGGCTGCAACTGACCCCGGCGTCCACCGGCTTGGTCCCCAACGGCACTTATACATTCCTGAACGCCGCCAATACGCTCGCATTTAACGGAGTGACAAACAGCGGCGCTGTCACCGCGACCAATTATTCCGGCTCGACGTATCAGCAGTGGAATCTCCAGCACATCGGCGGTGGCCAATACAAAATTACCGCCGCCGCGAACGGATGGAGTTGGAATTTGAACAACGGGTCGCTCGGTTTCACCTCCGGGTGGGGCACCGGCGGCGGACAGTGCTTCATTGTCGTACCGATCAGCGGTGGTTTCTATACTGTTTTACCTGTCTCCAATGGTGAGCCATTGGAAACCTCCGCTGGCAACCAAAATACAATTGACCAACAGGTTTATTCTGGAAGTGCCAATCAACTGTGGGCGCTTGCCTCTCCGGCCGCTCCGGTATTCCCCGCGGGTTTGAGTGCCACGGCCATGTCCACCAGCCAGGTGAGTCTTGTCTGGAACGCGGTCGCGGGCGCGACCAGTTACAACGTCAAACGCTCGGTGACCAGCGGCGGGCCTTACACGACCGTTGCCACCGGCATCGCTGCCACCAACTACGCCGACACCGTCTCCGCCGGCATGAGATACTACTATGTGGTCAGCGCCATCGCCGGCGGTTCGGAGAGTCCGAACAGTTTGGAAGCGACCTGCCTGCCTTATCCGTGGCTGACGCAGGACATTGGCTCGGTCGGACTTGCTGGCAGTGCGAGTTACAGCAACAGCGTGTTTTTCGTGACCGGAAGCGGGGCGGACATCTGGAATACGGCTGACGCGTTCCGATTTGTTTATGTGCGGGTGACTGGAAATTGCACCATGATCGCGCGCGTCACTTCGGTGCAAAACATTGATCCGTGGTCAAAGGCCGGTGTGATGATCCGCGAAACCTTGGTGGCCAATGCGGATAACGCCTACATTGCCGTGACCTCGGGCAACGGCGTGACTTGGCAAACCCGTTCAAGCACTGGCGGCAGCACCGTCAACTCCGCCACCGGCAGCTTGATCGCGCCCTATTGGGTCAAACTCGTGCGGAGCGGAAACACATTCACGGGATACCGTTCGCCGGATGGCGTGACTTGGACCCAGCAAGGAACGGCGACAATTGCCATGGCGTCCACAGCGTATGTCGGTTTGGCGGTGACCGCCCATAATAACTCCAGCCTTTGCACGGCCACGTTCGACAACGTCAACGGACCCGGCTGGGCGAATCCGACTCCGCCGGCGGTTCCTGCCAATCTGGCCGCGACAGTGACAAATTGGAGCGTGGATCTGACTTGGGCCGCCTCCGGTGCCGCCACCTGCTACAACGTGAAGCGGGCGGTCACTTACGGCGGGCCTTACACCGTCATCGCCAACGTGACAACGACGAACTACACCGACGCGACGGCGGCCAACAATACAAGCTATTACTACGTGGTTTCAGCCGTGGACGTGGCCGGCGAAAGCGCGAACTCGGCCCAAGCCAGTGTGGCGGCGCAAGCCTTCACCCCCACGGGATTGTCGGCCACGCCGGCTTCGGCGAGTCAAATCGTCCTGGTCTGGAACGCCTTTACCAACGCGACCAGCTACAATTTGAAGCGTTCGCCTGTCAGCGGCGGTCCTTACACGACCGTCGCGACCGGCATTGTCACGACAAACTACACCGACACGGTCGCCGTCGGCATGAAATTTTACTACGTGGTCAGCGCGATCTCCGGCGGCGCGGAAACTCCGAATAGTTCAGAGGCATCCATCAATCTGCCGTATCCCTGGCAGACGCAGGACGTGGGGGCGGTGGGGGTGACGGGCAGCGCCATTTACAACAACGGCGTGTTTCCGGTGACTGGAGCCGGCGCGGATATACAAGGTTCCGCCGACGCCTTCCGATTTGTTTTTGTGCCGGCGAACGGCAACTGCACCATCATCGCTCGCGTCGTGTCGGTGCAAAATGTCAACGTGTGGTCCAAGGCGGGTGTGATGATTCGGGAGAGCCTGGATCCCGGCGCGGTCAACGCCTTCATCGCCGTGACGCCGGGCAATGGAGCAACGTGGCAATACCGTTCGAGCACCGGCGGCGGCACCACCTACAACAACACGACCGGCTTGAGCGCGCCTTACTGGGTCAAGCTGGTGCGGACCGGAAATACGTTCGCGGGATACCGTTCACCAGATGGCGTGAACTGGACACTGCAAGGTAGCGCGACGTTCACCATGGCATCCTCCGCGTATGTCGGCTTGGCGCTGACGAGCCACGATAGCTCGAATCTGGACCCGGCCACGTTTGACAACGTGACGGCGCCCGGATGGACCGTTCCGGCTCCGCCGGCGGCGCCAGCCGGTTTAAGTGCTACGGCCGTGTCTGGCAGCCAAATCAATTTGATCTGGAATCCCCCCGCAAGTGCAACGAGCTATAACATCAAATGCTCAACGGCGGACGGTGGTCCTTACACGCTGATTGCCAGCGGTGTGACGGCGACAAATTATTGCCACACGGGTCTCCCAAGCACGAGCGCCTTCTATTACGTGGTCAGCGCCTTGAATGCCAGCGGCGAGAGCACCAACAGCACGCAAGTCAGCGCCACGACCTTGGCTCCCGACACGTGGCCGACTTTGGCGGCATCCGTGAGTGACGGACTACTGGTCTTGCAAGTCAATGGAGCGACCGGGCCGGATTACGAAATTCAGGCCTCGACCGATTTGGTCAATTGGAGTCCGGTTTTCACAACCAATTCGCCGACGATGCCGTTTGTTTGGACGAGCAACACTACCAACGGGCCGGTAAATTTCTTCCGCATCGTCGTTGGGCCGCCACTTCCATGAGCGCCTGTTCCTGTTTCGAGAACTCTGCAAACGGAGCGCGGACGGCGCGAACGCGCGCGGCAAATTTGAAGACTCACGGGCGAGCGGCCCGCACTCCCGCCGATGGCGGCGTTTATCAGGGGCCTCATTTCAATTATACTGGCAGCCTCGACCTCCAAAACTGGATGTCTATTGAGACGATGAACCGGCCTGCCAGTCAGATTAGGGCAGGCGTCTCGCCTGCCCGGCGAGCGCGCCAGCGCGAGCCGTGCGCCGGCTTCGCCGGCGCGAGCGGGCG
>Ga0209517_10009015_pt1 | contig 11519 bp, 9 predicted proteins | sample PeaSoiMetSII2010_FD_187695 | JGI IMG/M metagenome (GOLD analysis project Ga0209517, IMG submission 187695) | Peat soil microbial communities from Weissenstadt, Germany - SII-2010 (SPAdes) (version 2) | ecosystem: Environmental > Terrestrial > Soil > Wetlands > Peat | place: Germany: Weissenstadt...
TTGCTCGTCCACATCGGTGACCCCTCCTCGAATCAGGCCACCACTCTTGAATCACAGATGATTCATATGATTCAAGAACTCTTCGGACAGACACTTAGTGGCGATGGGTATCACACCACCCGATATCGCTCCGGGTCCCACTTCCTTCGAGAGCCGTCACCGCATGGTGTGACAATTCCTCCGTTCCGAACGTCGCGTAAGGCGCGCTGATTCATCTGCCGGCAGGCGTCGATGATGGACTGGCGTTTCGCCCGGTCGTTTATGGTGGACATCAACTTTCCCTGAACTGGATGAGGCGTTGAAGGCCGAGAGGGCCTGATGCCATCAAACTACGCCGCAATGCCCGACTTGAGTCCGGAATGCGGCGCCAAAAGCGGACGGGATTGCACCGGGGTTAAATCGTCCTCACCTTCGACGATCTCGCCGTTCTTGAGCGTTTCACCACGCTCTCATCGTCCCGCGCGGCCTTGCGCTCCCTCACACCTGATACCGCATGAAGCGTTTTCGTTCCGCGGTGAGCGGCATATTCGTTGCCGTCGATTGGTGCCACGTGCGGCGGATCTCGATCGAGATAGGGCCGTCCGATTCCGAACTCCTTCTCGTGGGCATCGATCCATTTCCAAAGGTTTTCAGTGGAATTCAATCGCTGTGTCCGTGTCCCGCCATTGACGCTCACCACATCGGCCGCAAGCCCGTGGCCATAGCCGCCACGGAAGCTCCCGCCATGATACGACCTGTCAGTCGCCGCCTTCAGGCCGCTTGCGATCGATTGACGGTAGTCATCGCGGAACGCGCTGGTGATGCCAGGCGACAGCCCGGCCTGCTCGGCCGCGTGAAGCACATGAAAGAGCTTGAGTTTGAAGCTCCGATCCATGCCACCGATCACGTAGTCCATCATTGGCATGTCGGCTTTTTCCGCCGCCTTTGGATCCTTCCACGCGAAATTCTCATCGACGAGCTTGGTAGAGCTTTTCGTGACCGTCACCGTTTTGCCCTTCCTCCTGAGCGTCACTTTCCTCAGCTCCTCCACCTTGATGGTGTCCTCCTTGGGCGTCCGTTGGTAGAGCGCCCACAGGAAACGGTCGATGCAGGTGTCGGCTACCAGGCATTCGTCGAGAATTTCGACAGAGTTCAGGGCATCCCTGGGGTCTTTAGGGACGGCGTTGGGCATGCTCGCCGCCGCCACGGGCGGTGTCTCGGGCGGCAGCACCTGCGACGAATCGGTCAATGCGGCCTCGACGATCGATTTCGGCTCATCCGGGGACTCCATCGTTTTGGTGGCCGTCTCCTTCGCCGGTTCGATGGTCCTCGCAACGTCGACGTTGCCGATACCCGCATTGCCCATTGCCGCTGGCTGCGGCACGTCGGCGAAATCGAGGTCGGCGGTGAGAAATGGTGCGAGGCGGTCCAAGGTTGGCGCCGTGGTGGTCTCAACGCCGGCCGAACCGAAGCCCGTATGCCAAGTGACGGCCGCGGCTGCGCACAAGACCGCCGCCATTGTCGCAGATCGCCGCGGGTTCATGATCGCAACCTCCAAACGCTCCACCTTGGTCGGCTTGCTCAGCCAAGCATGCTAACGGGCCGATTTGTCGGGTCACGATGTGACTACGCAATGGCGAAAGCAGCAGCTGGATAGCCTTTCCCAAAGGGTGTTGCCCGTATGCAACACGCGATCGCAGGCGGCTTATTGCGCATTTTCGGGCTGATCGTGCGGTGGATGTCCCGGATTATCATCGCGGCGAGGTTGACTTAAGAAACCAGCGTTCGGCTCGTTCTCAACCCAGTGCCAGCTTTGCCGACCTGGCCGCCGCGGCGGTCAAGCAGTCACGGATTGATGTCAATTAGATTTCTGGAACAGGTGTTGATTGTTGTCCCGCGATATAGTCGAACGCTTTGGACGTCGCGGATACGACGGGACCGGCAATTCCGCCGCTGAAACCGACCGGGAGAAGTCATGACAGATACCGTAGCAAATGCGGTACTCGGCATTATCGGGGGATCCGGCGTCTATGATCTGCCTGGGCTCGAGAACGCCCGCGACGAGGTGATCAGAAGCCCCTGGGGCGAGCCGTCGGCGGCGCTGCGGCGGGGCACCATCGCAGGTCTACCGATCGTATTCCTGTCGCGGCACGACAGGGGTCACCGGCTGTCGCCCTCCGACATCAACTACCGGGCCAATATCGACGTGCTCAAACGCGCCGGCGTGACCGACCTGGTCTCGCTCTCGGCCTGCGGTTCGTTCAAGGAGGAGCTTGCGCCCGGCACCTTCGTGCTGGTCGACCAGTTTGTCGATCGCACCTACAAGCGCGAGAGTTCGTTTTTCGGCAAAGGCTGCGTCGCCCATGTGTCGATGGCCCATCCGGTCTCGCCGCGCCTGCGCCTGCACTTAGCGGCGGCGGCAGAGGCCGAGGGTATCCCGTTCGCCCGCGGCGGCACCTATGTCTGCATCGAGGGGCCGCAATTCTCCACCCTTGCCGAGAGCACGACCTTTAAAGCGCTGGGCTATTCGGTGATCGGCATGACCAACATGCCGGAAGCGAAACTCGCCCGCGAGGCCGAGATTTGTTACGCCAGCGTGGCGATGGTGACCGATTTCGACTGCTGGCATCCGGATCACGACGCGGTCACGGTGCAGGACATCATCCGCGTGTTGAGCGCGAATGCCGAGAAGGCAAGCGGGCTGGTTGCGCGCCTTGCACGGGATTTTCCGCGCGCGCACGAACCATGCCCGATCGGTTCGGATCGCGCGCTCGACACCGCGCTGATCACGGCCCCAGAGGCGCGCGATCCGGAACTCCTGAAGAGGCTCGACGCGGTGGCTGGACGGGTATTGCGGCCATGAAGGTCGACGGACGGCCGTACCATAGTCTGTGGGTCGAGCCGGACGGCTGGTCGGTCGGCGCGATCGACCAAAGGCGGCTGCCGCACGAATTCGTGATCGCGCGGCTGACCGACTGCGAGGAGGCAGCGCAAGCGATCCGCTCGATGCTGGTCCGCGGCGCTCCCCTGATCGGCGCTACGGCTGCTTATGGCGTGGCGCTGGCGATGCGGAGTGACGTGTCCGATGCGGCGCTCGATCGCGCCTATGAGGCGCTAATCGCGACCCGGCCGACCGCGATCAACCTGAAATGGGCGCTGGATGAGATGTGGAAAGTGCTTGCCCCGCTGCCGCCCTCAGCGCGCCTAGCGGCCGCCTACGCCCGCGCCGGCGAAATCGCCGAACAGGATATCGCGATCAACAAGGGCATCGGCGAGAACGGCCTTGCGGTGATCGAGGCGATCAGGGCGCGGAAGAAGCCGGGCGAGCGGGTCAATGTGCTGACCCATTGCAATGCCGGGTGGCTCGCAACGGTCGATTGGGGAACGGCGACGGCGCCGATCTACATGGCCCACGATCGGGGCTGGCCCATCCACGTCTGGGTCGACGAGACCCGCCCACGCAATCAGGGGGCTTCGCTGACCGCCTGGGAGCTCGCCCATCACGGGGTGGCGCATACGGTGATTGCGGACAATACCGGCGGCCATCTGATGCAGCATGGCATGGTCGACCTCGTCATCGTCGGCACCGACCGCGTGACCGCCAATGGCGATGTCTGCAACAAGATCGGGACCTATCTGAAGGCGCTCGCCGCACATGACAACGGCGTGCCGTTCTATGTCGCGCTGCCATCGCCGACGATCGATTTTTCGATTGGTGACGGCCGAAAGATTCCGATCGAGCAACGTTCCGCCGACGAAGTCACTGACATGACCGGGCGCACCGCGGACGGGCGGATCGAGACGGTGAGGGTGGTCCCTGAAGGCTCGCCGGTCGCCAACTACGCCTTCGACGTGACCCCTGCGCGGCTGGTGACGGGACTGATCACCGAACGCGGTGTGCTGAGGCCAGACCGCGACGCGCTTGCCAGCGCTTTTCCGGAGCGGGCCGGGAAGCGGTGAAGGAACGAAGGAACCAGACTTCATCGTATTGCATCCCTCGATTACCCTCAATTCCATAAAAATTTACAGGCTCAGTTCTCGCCAACAAATAAAACCCCGGGACAGCGCCCGGGGTCCGTTGCATTTCAGTTGCTCGGAAGATCAGTACTTCGCAATCACCGGGAGAGCGCCCCAATCGAACTTGTAGTTCACACCAAATTTGAAGAGTTGCTTGTCCGCACCCAAAGGGGTGTTTCCGGAGGATTGCCCGTTCCCTATGCAAGAAGTCGGAGGCACCGAATTTGATCGGGTCGTACAGGTAGTCGTAGCGAAGGACCCCGTGCCATACATAATATAATTATATTCAAGTTTGACCGTCCAATTGTTGGTAACAAGATACTCAATACCAAGACCAAACAGAGGGCCATTCAGCATCCCGCCCCAGGTAGAAGTGCCGGTCGACAAAAATGGAGGAGTATCTAGTGGAAAACTCGCGCTACCGCTGGCGAGAGCATCGAATTTGCCCCACGCCCAGCCTCCCTTTCCGTAGACGAGCGTACGGTCGAATGCGATACCCATTCGGCCAGCGATCGTAAAGTCATACTTATTTTCTGTCTCAGTATGAATAGAATCGGTTTCGCTGAGGACTCCAGCTCCATTGTAGAAGTTTCGCGAAGCATCAAGAGTGCCCTTGATGCCCGACCAGTAGCCTTCACCCTCGATGCCGAACACCACATTGGTCATCTGGTAATTGCAGCCGGCCTGTCCGCCGGCGATAGCGCCAGTTCCGTGATAAGCACTGTTGCCACCGCCGCTGCCTTCAAAGTTAGTATTGGAATTGCTATCATTCATGGCGCCACCGCCCCCGTGGGCGCCGAGATAACAGCCTGTCCAGGTGTATACGGGCACAATAGCGGGCGCGGGCGACTTGTAGCTCATAGGAAGGTCAGCCGCGAAAGCAGTCGCTGAGCTGAGAACAATAAACGATGCGGACGCGAGAAACTTTTTCATTGGAACACCCCCTGAAAGGAAGAATCGGAATTTTCTCGAAAAATTTGATGTTGAACGTTACCGGGCCACTCGCCCTGAGTCTGTCACCCAAACGCATCAGTCTCAGACAAAACACAATAGGTCAGCGTTACTACCATACCGACACCCGGGTATCGCCGTCAGGCGCCCTGCACACCTCATCGTCCCGCGCGATGGCGAGCAGGGGGCGGTGCAGGAGGCCGAACTGCCGCCCGATGAGCAGCGGTTCGAGCAACTCGCTAAGATCATGGAGTTTTTCGACGAACTCCTTGATGCCTGCCTCGAACTTTACCGTCCCGATCTCCCGACCTTCAGGCCGAGCTGCGCAAGGTACCGCGCCGGTCATTATGGATGGCGACGGCCTTCGACCGCAGCAGGTCACGATGGGCCAGCCGTTTCAGGGATTAGCAAGCCTCGGCGCGAGTTTTTTGGATCAACAAGTCAGCAACGAGATCGAGCGCGTTGAATTGCGCATAGCGTGCTCGGACGTATTCTGGATCCAGGTGCTTGGCGAATGGCGACGAAAAGTGCCAAACGGCACCATGAGGATTGACCTCCAGCACATAAAGTAGCCCGCTTTGGATTTCCCGAATAATGTCGACGCCAATCACGGGGCATTCGGGGAATGCCTGGTGAGCGCGCTGGCCAAGTGAAATGATCTCGGGGTCAGTACAGATTGAGCGTATGTGCCCACCCATCGTTTTGTTGTTCGATGCGATAACACCAAGCGGATCAGCGGCAATTTCAGCAAGCGGCGGACGCTTGTTGCCCCATCGATTACGCGCGCAATACAAGGCACGTCCAAACATGCTCAAGACTCGATAGTCGGTTGGGTAACCATCCTCGGAATGATCGATGTATGACTCAACGAGAAATCGATCGTTGGCTGTAGCGGTCAATTCTTCGTAGCGCGCCGCAAGATCGACGGTACGAACGAGCTTTACACCGACGCCTGAATTCAAATTATTCGGCTTGACTATAACGTATTCGCCCCATTCCTCGGGATAGAAGGAGCTTGCGGACGAAAACGTTGCAGACTTTGGCGTCAAGATTCCAATTGAGGATAGCCGCAGCAGCTGTTCGTCCTTGCCTAAAATATGGCCGCAATATACAGCGCCCCCGCGAGGGAAAAAATCGATCAAGCGGACGGGTGAGAATACCAACGACGGGCGGCGCACCTGCCAGCGTGCGGTCACTGAGTTGCGTTGCCCATTGATGGCGATACGGACTTCAATGTCAGGCGCCTTGCGTTCTATGAGTTGTTTTATGGCAATCCAATCGGCGGGATCTTGTTCAGGCGCCGATTGTACGATCAACAAATTGCGCGTAGGCGTGCGTTCCTGCATTCACTTTTCGCTCGGAGTATTGCCCCATCGTTACCGTCGCATACAGCTTGATCCCGGTAAAACCTTTTTCTAACTGAATCACGCGTGTCTATGGGCCCTTCCATCATGGGAGCAGTGGATCCAAGCTAAGCAGATCCAGGGTAATATCATCTTCTAGCCTCTCCAAAAAATACTTCTTCGCATTTTGCGCGAGTGCTGACTGCGGGTCTTTCCATTGCCAAGCACCGTTGCTTGCAAGAATAATATCTGAGTAAGGATCAAAACTCCGCAAAAACCGATATCTATCGCGATATTTTCGGTCTTTACGATCACCATGCCACAAGTGATAAATCTTTCCAGGTATATGTCCAACACGTTGCGCGACAGCTTTGTGGAATGATTCAGCCCACCTCAGATAGTGAATTGCGCTGACTGTATTGAGTGAAGATCTGTTGATTGCCTCCTCAAAAAGACCATACATTGCCAGGAACATCAGTCCATCGGCGCCACCCAAAATAGCGGCGTCATAGAAACTCTGGTCTTGCAGCAGTGCGCGTTTACCGGCCCACGCAAACCCGAATTGCTTCGGGCGGATTTTTTCGACGCTTTGCCATCGCTCCTTCATTGGCAGATTGCTATCAGCAAATAAGGCCACTATTGCGGGCGTATAATGAGCCTCTGTATTTGCTGCTGACTGAAGACGTTCGGCTTTGAGTTCTGCAGATTCGGAAAACAACTGGACGGCATGGAGGCTTGTGAGCAGCGCTTCCGCTTCCTCGATCCAATCCGACCGCTGAAATACGACATCGCAATCTAGCCAGGCTACGTTCTCGACGTCCGCAGGAACGGCTTTTAGGGCGAGATTCAGCAGACGCTCTTTTTGCCAAAGTACCGCTCCCCCATCGATTTGAATGAGGACATCCGCATCCTTGTTGGTCAGTTCATACTTTCCATCGAAACCAAGCTCGACGGTTACCAAGGGCAGATCGAGGTTTCTGCGAAAAACCTGATAATTAAATGAGCGGCGCCGATAGCGAATTGGGTTGAAGTATGAAGTGATTGCCCACATATCCGCCGTCTTTTTTGTGTTTGCTTATGTCTCGAAAGAAGCAACTCTACCCATCACCATCTTCCCTGCGGTTTGCGAACCACAGCTCGAAACTGGTCGCGAGTTCGGAACGCGGTTGCGTCCATTCCCACGATCCATTGACCCCTATGTAAATATCGGTTTCAGGGTTAAAGCCGGAAGATGCGACCATCCGCTCCATTTCAATATATTTGCGATTTTGCTTGTCGCCGTGCCAAAGGTGGTAAATCCTGCCTGGCAAATGTCCTATTCGTCGGTGAATACTATCGCTGAAAGGCAGGGCCCATTTCAGATAATGCTTCTCCTGATGCTTGTTGCAATCTATGGCGGATAAGAATTTATCGAATCTTCCGCACATGGCAAAGGCCATAGCACGATCAGACTTGCCTGCGATAACCGCGTCATAGAATCCGTGTTTATCGATGATTTCCCTTCGGGCTGCCCAAGCCAATCCCCTATTCGTCGATGGCACATTTTTTATTCGTAGGTTTTCTGCAAAGGCTCCCTCTGGATCGGAGCCCAGCTTTTTTACAAAGCTGTAACCCGTAGGCGGCTTCGTTTCGTCCCCACGCGCCGGCCCGGTATCGCCACTATCTAAATCCAAAATGTCGGAAAATAACTGAATTACATTATCAGCGGCAAGAGACTGTTCCGCCAAAAAAGCCCAATTGGACTCGCCAAAAATTACGTCGCAATCAAGCCACGCGATGAAACGCTCCTCTGCAGGGACCGCCCGCAAAGCGACATTAAGCAGACGCTCCTTCTGCCAAAGCACCGCGCCGCCTTTGATTTGGATGAGAATGTCCGCGTCTTCTTTGGTGAGTTCAAACATTCCGTCAAAAGACAATTCGACGGTGACAAGCGGCGCCCCCAGATCAGCGCGAAACCTTTTATAATTCGAGAGACGACGCTTGTACCGAGCAGGATTGAAGTACGACGTGATAGCCCACATGTTCGCGATACCCCGATAAGTAATCTACCCATCTTCCCTGCGGTTTGCGAACCACAGCTCGAAACTGGTCGCAAGTTCGGAACGCGGTTGCGTCCATTCCCACGATCCATCGGGGCCAATGCAAATATCGGTTTCAGGGTTAAAGCCGGAAGATGCGACGATCCGCTCCATTTCATCATATTTGCGATTTTGCTTGTCGCCGTGCCAAAGGTGGTAAATCCTGCCTGGCAAATGTCCTATTCGTCGCTGAATACTATCGCTGAAAGGGAGTGCCCATTTCAGATAGTGCTTCTCTTGATGCTTGTTGCAATCTATGGCGGATAGGAATTTATCGAATCTTCCGCACATGGCAAAGGCCATAGCACGATCAGACCAGCCTGCGATAACCGCGTCATAGAATCCGTGTTTGTCGATGATTTCCCTTCGGGCTGCCCAAGCCAATCCCCTATTCGTCGCTGTCGTATTTTTTATATATAAGTTTTTGGCAAAGGCTCTCTTCGGATCGGAGTTCAGCTGTTTTACAAAGCTGTAACCCGTAGGCGGCTTCGTTTCGTCCCCACGCGCAGGCCCGGTATCGCCACTATCCAAATGCAAAACGTCGGAAAATAACTGAATTACATTATCAGCAGCAAGAGACTGTTCCGCCAAAAAAGCCCAATTGGACTCGCCAAAAATCACGTCACAATCAAGCCACGCGATGAAACGCTCCTCTGCAGGGACCGCCCGCAGAGCGACATTAAGCAGACGCTCCTTCTGCCAAAGCACCGCGCCGCCGTTGATTTGGATGAGAATGTCCGCGTCTTCTTTGGTAAGTTCAAACATTCCGTCGAAAGACAACTCGACGGTGACAAGCGGCGCCCCCAGATCAGCGCGAAACTTTCTATAATTCGAGAGACGACGCTTGTAGCGAGCAGGATTGAAGTACGACGTGATGGCCCACATGTTCGCGATACCCGAATAAGTAATCTACCCATCTTGCCTGCGGTTTGCGAACCACAGCTCGAAACTGGTCGCGAGTTCGAAACGCGGTTGCGTCCATTCCCACGATCTATTTGCCGCTCATATGCCCACATTGGACGCGGGTGTGTCCGATTGCAATCTCGCATTCTAGCGGGCATGGATTAGTGTGAAAAAATCATTTGCTGTGAGCTTGTTGCCGTGGTGCAGGCAGCCTGCAGCTGGGCCTGGTTTTATGCAGGTGTGAACGCCGGTTACGATCAACAAATTGCGCGTAGGCGTGCATTCCTGCATTTGCTTTTCGCTTGGAGTGTTGCCAACGGTGAAAGAGGTCGGCAACTGCAGCCCAAAACCTAACTTGGAATTTTCGGGATCGATTTTGGATCAGGTCAGTCACCTGGCTCGGGCCGCGCCGTCAAGTGGGCAACGCCATGGAAATGCGCGTTCCCAGTAAATACCGAAGGAGTGATCCAGTTGATGCGAAGCCCTGTCTTTTTGGCCGCATACATGAATGAGATTTGGTCTCGAACGCAATGAGCGCAGTATTCGGCCCACCAAGCGTTATTGAATTCAATCACATGATTGGAGTGACGACGAATGATGACATTTGCCTCGGCCAAACCCAAATCTGTCGCGTAGCCGTCGTTTGCGTATTTCCTCATCTGTCTTTCGATGACCTCAGGGTCATCGGCGCCATATCCGATGCAGTTGACAGCCTCTTCATAGATGCAGTTGCGTTCCGGGTGCCTAAAGACGGCGAAATCGTACCCTCCTAGCCACATCTCCACGAGACGGACGGGATCGACGCGCAGGGCTATGTTGCCATCAAGCCAAATTGAATATTCGGTATCACAGAATTGATGTGACAAGATTTTCGGAGCGCGGGAATTGCGCCTAGCTGATCGGAAGCGGTCGTAGGCTGGGCGCTGCTCCCAAACCCCTGATCGGTGGTCCGCAGACACATATGCGATGAATATTGCACCCCCGGTGCATTGATCATCGCGTAAATGATCTTTTCCCGCCGTGATGGAGGTTAGGACTGTGATATCAGGCATATCGATCTCATGATGGGTTGTCGCCGCTAAAGTCGCCTCTCAATGTTCTCAACGTGTGCGACGCGAAGATACACCCAAATAACACTACCTGAGCTTAGCCTAACCTAAACTCGATAGGGTTTGCCACCGAAGACAAGGCGGATAGCTTCAAGAAGTCGAGCGACGTAGATCAATGTGAGCAACGCTCGGAGCTTGAAAAGTTGATACGGCGCTATCCCAAGTGCATCGGCTCGATTTGAAATCAGACGCTGACGATGTAGGTAGTTGTTGATCTGAATCTTAAATATGGCCCACGGAGACGCTTCTCTAAGACTTAAGAACGTCTTGTCACCACCAACGCCTCGTAGGCCTTTTTGCAATAGATCGATAAAACGTCTGCGCGCTGGGTGCACAACGACCGCGTCTTCCGCCATTACGATCCCGACTCCACTGGTAGTGAGCCTTTGACCAAATTCCCTGTCACCACCACTGAAAAATCGCGCATCAAATTGTCCATAACTAGAAATCAGAACGCGCGGCACAAAGAGGTTGGCCGTCGCTGCGAACTGGTGCTCAAAAATGTACTCGCTCTGCCGATGATGAATGATCGAATCTAGAAGTTCGCAAGCAGTCTTGGCGCTATTGCTGCCGAAACCGAACACTATGGGCCCACCCACGATGATGGGCCTCGTCGCCTGCTTAAGAGCTTTTACGCCAGCGGAAATCCATGAACGCTGCGGAACACAATCCGAATCCGTAAATGCGATAATATCATCGAATGATTCGCGCATACCTCGATTTCGAGCGGCATATGAACCTGGTAGAGGCTCGTGAAATAGTTTGCAGCGCCTGCCAAACATAGAAGCCGACAAGCTTGCAGTCTCGTTATTGTCTATAACAAGAATGGTGATGCGATCTTGCGAGTAATCCTGGTCTAACAGGCCATCTACGCATATGATAAGCGCTGCAACATCGATGCCATAAAATGGAACCACCACGCTTACGGTCGGCTCATCAGGTAGCGAAACAACTGAGACGTGGGCGATAGCCGTCGTGTTTGATTTCATGAAACCAGTCCGGACCGATGGTGCCGCGCGTCGGGATGCACGGCTGCTAAGTGCCACAAATGCCCCTGCAGACATTACTGCCCTACGACTTCTCATATCAATGAGAGGGGAAAGCACTTTCAGCGGCACCGCGATGCAAAATATCTGCCC
>Ga0209517_10009016_pt1 | contig 11519 bp, 12 predicted proteins | sample PeaSoiMetSII2010_FD_187695 | JGI IMG/M metagenome (GOLD analysis project Ga0209517, IMG submission 187695) | Peat soil microbial communities from Weissenstadt, Germany - SII-2010 (SPAdes) (version 2) | ecosystem: Environmental > Terrestrial > Soil > Wetlands > Peat | place: Germany...
CCTTGAGCCCCTTCTGAACGTTCAGCAGGCCGCGAAGATCCTGGGAATTTCCGAGAGCACACTGCGGAATTGGGTGCAGCGCAAGAAAATCGCTCGCGTCAAAGTCGGCGGACGCGTGCTCTTTCGTCCTGATACCATCCGGGAGTTTATCGCGTACAACACTCATCCGGCATCCGACTGAAACTCATGCGCGTTTTCAAGCGTCCTGGCAGTTCCTACTACTACTTTGACTTCGATCTGGGCGGCAAGACGCACGTCAAGTCCACGCATCTCAAGAACGAGCGCGAGGCGCTGAGCTACGCCGCTGCCTACCGAACCAAGATCATAAAGCGGGAAGTGGGGCTAGTGGATCAGGACAAGACACCGGTCCCCACGTTCAAGCAGTTCCAAGCCCAGTTCGATGCCTGGATTGAGACCCAGCACGCCGACCATCCGGGCACTCTGAAATTCTACAAAGGCAATTACCAGATCATGCTGGCATTCGAGGAGATCCGGGACCTGCCGCTCGACCGGATCGATGAGGCGGTGATCGAGCGCCTGAAATTCTGGGCCCTAGGCAAAGTAGGAAAGACGACGGTCAATCGCTACCTGGCAACACTCAGAAAGGCGCTCCGCTACGCCTGGCGGAAGCTGAAGATCATCGACCGCGCCCCCGTCATCGAGCAGTACCCGAATGAGAGGCAGGTCGAATACGTCTTCGACCCGAAGGCCTATCGGCAATGGATTGAGAACGCCGAAGAGCCCCTGAGATCGGCATCGATTTTGGCGCGCAACTCGGGAATCACGCGCGTTGAAATGCTGAACCTCGAGAAGGACTGCGTCCTGATCCGCAGGCGGCCCGATGAAGACGGCAACTGGGGCGACCTGGTGATCAAGCGCGGATTGAAGCGGCGGGCAAGGAAGCGCGTCCTCAAGATCAATGCAGAGGCGAAAGAGGTCCTCGAAAGGCTGGTCACGGAATCCAAGTGCCGGCACGTATTCAGCCAGCCCCGCCACCCGGAGCGGAAGCTCGAGCCCTGGGTGCTCGAATCCGAGATGGGACGTCTCCGGGAGAAGCTGGCCCGTGATAAGATTACAGTCGATTCGGACGCCGGACTTCATACTCTTCGCCATACGTTTTTGACCGAGGCCGGGGAGTATACGGACGCTTTTACGCTGCAGTACATCGCCGGGCACGACACCATCAAGACCACGATGCGGTATGTGCACCCTCGGGCGGAGTCGGTCAGCCGGGCGTTCGGCCGGATCAATCGGAAGAAGAAGCCGGCACAGTCGGCCTAGCGGAACCAGAGGCCGAAGTAGTTGCAGTGGTGCGGATGCAAAAGGTGCATACAAAAACGCACACAGTCGGCCGGGCGGATGGTTGAAGTTGTACTTGTAAGTAATTGAAAATAAAATAGTTTGTAAATTGCGGAAGTGGTGGAACTGGCAGACACACCATCTTGAGGGGGTGGCGCCGAAAGGCGTGGGGGTTCAAATCCCCCCTTCCGCACCATAGCTTCTTCCTGTACTGAATCCAACAGCTTAGCGCGTGCTACCAAATCGCGGCTACCAATATTCGCGATCTTGGAAGCCTTTCAAGTATTGGCTCACAGGAGCACAACATGTCTGTGAGCGTCTACACCAGAAACAAGGACCGTCGCTACATCCCCCTCAACCCCAAAACGAACTATCCACCAAACACAGCCTTCGTGCTTCGCTACACTGACCGGGACGGCAAGCGGAAATGGGAGACCATCAAAGCCAACAATGCCAACCATGCCCTTGTTCAGGCGAAGTTGAAGGAAGCCGAACTTCTCGCCGCACCCAAACCGCGAACCGGACGACGCACCGTGGCTGACGCCATCGACAAGTACATGCGGGACGTGCAAAACAGCAAGGCGAATGACACCGTGCAACGCTACGGCTCCGTGCTGAACGAATTCTCCAAAGGATGTGCGAAGCAATTCGTGGACGAGATTGGAATCGACGACCTGAAAACTTACGTTGACCAGATGCGCAAGACCGGACTAGCCGACCGCACCATCGACAACCGCCTCACCTACGTGGGCGTGTTCCTGCGTGCTAGCGGCGTGAAGGACGTGAAGCTGCACCAACGCTACACGGAGAAGATTGTCGAGGCGTACTCTCAGGAAGAGTTGGACTTGTTCTTCGCCGCCTGCAACGAAGAAGAGTGGGGCTTGTTCCAGTTCTTTCTATGCACCGGGATGCGGGACCAAGAAGTGGCGCACGCAGAATACAAAGATGTCAACTTCAAGCGCGGCTTCATCACGGTCAGGGAGAAGGACAACTGGACGACCAAGGGGCGGAAGGAGCGCCGCATCCCTATCCCAGACCATCTTGTACATATGTTGGAGATTAGACGCAGAAAGTATCAGGTTTCGAAGCTCATCTTTCCCAACGGAGTCGGCGAACCAGACCAACACTTCCTCCGCACCCTGAAAGCTGTGGCAAAGCGGGCAAATCTGCCGGGCGGGTGGATTCTTCACAAATTCAGAAAAAGTTTCGCGACTTGGCATCACGAGGCGGGCGTGAGCCCACGGACGATTCAGGCTTGGCTCGGTCACGAGTCGATTGAGACGACGCTGCTCTACTTGGCGATTGCGGACGTGCAATCAGAACGCACGCGAAGACAAGTGAACAGAACCTTTTTGGGGGCAGATCGGGGACCACAAATAGGCGAGTAACTTGTCGGCGGACGATGATGACATTGATCCTATCTTGACGTTTCAACGAAACCATGTATCATTAAATCAAATTCAAATAGGGCGGTGTGATGTAACTGTTCCCCCTTGGGCACGCATCGGCAATGGCCGATGTTAGCCGGGGGAGATATTTGTGCAGTTAGTGTCCACAAGCATTCCGCAGCCTAAAGCAGCAACAACCACCGAGCCGCAAACTATCGCTGCGGCTCCAGTCCAACCAGAAAATAGTTTCCGCGTTGCTATGCAGATCGAGGGGATGACCTCGATCAAGCTCGGGAGCAGCGAACTCCTGTACGCCGAATCATGGCTCGCGAACGCCGACCAGTGGTTTGAGCGCCTGAAGAATGAGGTGCCGTGGTCGGCGGAAACGGTGAGGATGTACGGCAAGCCGCTGGTTCTCAGGCGCGAGACCTGCAACTACGGCGACGACTACGACTATAACGCCAATGCGAAGCCGGCCATCGAGTGGGGCGGACCCGTGCTCGAACTCAAGAGCATGCTGGAGCGGCTCACGGGCCGGGCGTTTACCCAGTGCGCCTGCAACCTTTACCCCGATGGCGAGACTGGGATCGGACTCCACCACGACAAGCGGCATCCTCTATTAGTCGCGTCCATCAGCTTCGGCGCTGTCCGCACCATGGGCTTCGCTCCCAAGGGCGGCAAGCTGGACAAATCGCTGCCGATGGTTCCCCTCGCCCCCGGCAGCCTGCTCCTGTTCTCCGATGCGGTCAACGAAAACTTCAAGCACGCAATCGTAGGGGACAAGTCGGTGCGTGGACCCCGCATCTCGGTCACCTTCCGCGAGTTTTCGAAGTCTGACCCCACTCCTTCGAGAGCAGGTAGCGGAGTTACGCGACAAATGTCGCGAAACTTGGTTGCTCCCGTGGTCGCGGCACCTGCGTTTCAATCAGTCCCCGACTTCCTGTCCGCGTACAACGCAAAGAAGAAGACCATCGACGACTTGACGGCGAAGTTCGCATTGAAGGCTGCCGAAGCGAAGCAGATGCAGGACGACATCCTGCCCCACCTTGCCTATATGCAGTCGCTTCTGTCGAAGAAGGGTGCCAACCACCATCTCGTGATCGCATCGCGGAAGCAGGGCAAGAAGATTCCGTGGTGGACGGAATATTACGAGTCCTACAAGGAGAGGCTCTGGGAGTCGCTTCGCACGATGGAGCGCCGGATCGCCGCGTATCGCAACGACCCGAGTGTGCGGCCAACCAAGCCGGGAAGCGGTAAAGGCGGCGACAAGCCGAAACACCTGACGCGGCTAGAGCACAAGTTGCTCGGCACCGCCACCAGCGTGCACGAGGCGCTGACGGACATCCACGCCGGCCGCGTTGACGATGCGGTCAAGAAGCTGAAAGAGAATCTGCCCACTCAGGATCGCATCGACGAGTACCTTGAGCGCGGCGTGAACCCCACGCATGCAAACCCTGATGGACACGTAAAGGCGCAAGCCGATAACTCGAAACGGCAACAGGGCACCAAGGAGCCCATCGAGCCGCCCCTGACGCTTCCAGCCAGTGCGCCAGTGCCCCAGACCGCGACCTACGGAGACTGGGAAAACCACCGCATCCCCGCCCCGGATTTCAAGCTGAAATATTTCAAGGCGGCATCAGGGAACTTCACAGATCACTGCCACTACGCGTTTCACGGCAGCGCGTTCAAGAAAATCCTCGCCATGCTCAAGGACAAGCCAGATCAGGTGCTTTCAAACGCACAAGACTTCGCGCAATTGGCAACCGTGCTGCGCAGCGTGGCGGAAAACGCTAATTTGCTGGCGAACGTTATCACTACGGCTCTGACACCTTCGCCGGAGCCTGAATCCCAACCTATGCCAGAGCCGGAAGAACCGAGGGAGGAGCAGAATACCGGGCAGCACGATCCCGATCTAACTGTTCTCGCGAACGAAGAGACGGAGCCGGAGACATCTGAACTTAAGTCGCTGACGCCGGATGCGCCTGCATCTACGCCACAGGCAGCCCAGAAGGAGAAGTCAACAAACGAGTACACGCTAAACCAACACCCAACTACCAACGTCGGCGACAAGTCGGAGCCGACGGCGCACGGTTTCTTCTTCGAGATGCGACTTCACGAAAAGCTGCCCTATGTGGTGCGGGACGCGAACAATCCGAATCTCGGCATCCTTTGCGAATGCAAGAACAAGGCGGACGCAGAGATGAAGGTGGCAACCTACGAGCGGGAAGCGGCGGAAGCAATGGCGGCTGCGGTGGACGGCGGGGCGATCAAGAAAGTCCAGTTCGCCGTTGACAGGATTCTTGGCACCGCCGCCGAGCGCACCGCAGCCGACTGTGCAGCGTTGGGCGAGTGCGAATGGTGCCTAGCCTCAGCAACCGAGACCGTGGGCAGCGACAAGCTGTGCGCCAAGTGCGCAGCCGACAGCCGCGAGTACGACCGCAAGCGCCTCGTCCTTGACATGGGCGTGAAGAAGGTCTGCGGCAAGGTGTGGTCGTGGAAGAGCCTGCCCGACGAACCCAAGACAATCGACTTGGGCGACGGGGACACCTGCCAGTCGCCGACCAAGTCCAGCTACCTTGCGGCCCTCAGGTCCGAGTTCCTCGGCAACCCGCGCTTCGACAGGAGGCTCGTCGAGGAGTACGTCGCTCGGGTGGAGAAGAGGATGAAGAAGGGCGAAGTCATTTCGCCTGTTTCACCCGTGCCCAAGGAATGCAAGAAATGCGGAAGCCGCCGCACGGCGCGGCGGGAAGGTGAACCAGATGCGCAAGGCTGACGGTCTGGTCATCCTCGGCATGAAGGCGACCAAGGAGGCGCTCGGTCTCGGGAAGAACAAGTCGCTGCTCACCATGAGCGACGAGGAACTTGAGACCCGAATCCTGATGCTGAAGACGCTCGAAGCCAAGATGACGCCCGACGGCTGGTCGTTCGCGGGATACCACAGGGCGGCGGCGCTGAAGATGCTCAGGGATGCCGAATGGCAGTTGAAGTTCAACAGGTCGCTGGAAGAGCCCGCGACCGACAGCCCCCGCCCGGAAATCACGGTGAAGGTGACGAAGCCGCAGGCGGACGCGGTAGATCATGACTTCGGGGGCAGCATCTTCTCCGACGGCGAGGCGATGCGCGACAACCTCTCCCACCACCGCAACGGCATGGACGACGAGGCGAAGGGGAGGCATCAATGAAAAGCGGATGGGCGTACATGGAGGCAAGATGAACTGGTGCGTGAACGACGGGATGCCGGGAGGACCGCCCGCCACCTGCTCCGGGGCGGGCACTGTGAAGCACATGGGCAGGTGGTACTGCGAACCGTGCTACGAGCACGGGCTGTTCTTCCCCGAGTCGTATGCCTTCACCGAGATGCCGGGGGAGGCGTACCGAGATGAGGAAGACTGAGTGCAGGGCGCTGCTGCCGGACGGCGACATGTGCTGCGCGGGAAGCCGGGCCGGGACGGACGACGGAGTGCTGCTGTGCGCCGGGCACCGCGAGGAGTACCTAGAGTACGGGGAGGTGCTGGTGCTTCCCCGGTGGTGGAAAAATCAGGAGAGGACAATGGAGAAAACAACGGAAGCGAAGGGCATAACGTGGGACGAGATGAAGAGGATCGCGGCGTCGCACGGGTCGCGCTGACCGACGACGACCGCGACTTCGAGGTCGCCGAGGTGCTGGACAGGATAGACGACATGTACGCCGACTTGGGGCTTGACAGGGACGAGGACGACGAAGTTTTGCTATGAACGACGCGCCCATCACGGGGCTGGCGCATGAGAGCCCCACCACCACCAGAAAAACAATTGGGCACGTTGAGGCTAGAAACTTCCTTTGAGAGGGGAACAGTATGAAGCGACTGACGAAACACGACAAGACGATGCAGGTGGTTGAGGATGTGCGGCGGCAAATCCGTGCCCTGCCTGCGGGATACGCCACAAGGCTGTGCATGACGGAGATGCGCCTTGCCCACCGCCGCAACGGGAAGGACGACAAGACCCTGCTCAAGAAACTGCGGAGAGAGTTCAAGTGCATCGCCCAGTGGGAGGCGGAGGCAACAACGTGACGGGCGCGAAATCCATCGGCGGATACTTCCGCTTCGGTTTCATGGCCCAGCCCGTCGAGGGCGAAGTGATTTCGCCCGCGCCCAGTCGCGGGGAATGGACTCGGTCAACTAATGAGCGCGTGGCAAAAGCTGCTCCGGAAGTGGTGGCACAGCAACGACGAGGTCAAGGGCGTGGAAGCCGCAAAGGACGAAGTGGAGCAGCCAACCAACTAACACAAGACCGAAACCTAGCCCCCAAGGGGCGACGGTCGCTGGATTACGTCCAGCCTGACGAGGGTCAGAAATCAATCACACAGGAGCAACGCAATGGCGAAGTACACGTTTCAGTGGCGGGTGGAGGGCACCTACGAGGTAGAGGCGGGGTCGCGCAACGAGGCTGCGAAAAAGTTTGACGCGGTACCGTTTGACGACATCGTCCACCCTGCGGTGAGCAACTTTGAGATTCACCTCGTCATCAAGGACGACGGCACGGAGTTCAGCGAGCGCGACGAGACGGACAACGAGGACAACATCCTTGAAGTCACACAATAGACCGAAACCTAGCCCGCAACGGGCGACGGTCGCACGGCGAATCCGTGCCTGACGAGGTCAGACTTCAACATGGGCATTATTCGTTCCCCGGCACGCGGTAGGTTCAAGGAAGAAATCGACCAAGCCGGATGAATCTTAAATCCCGCCTATTCGAAGCCGACCAGCCTGCCCACGTAGTAACCCTTCGGCTTGCGGCCGGCGTGTGCGTCGCAAAATACCTTGAAGTACGAGTTCTGCACCCAGCCGACGATGACCGTGGCGCGATTGATGCAGCCGGAGTGCTGGCACATGGGTCGTTCCACTTTGGGCTTACCGTCGTACTCGTCCATCTCTTCTTCCGACATGCCGATGTACGGTTCCAGCGGGCTCTTTGCCTTGGCGGCTTGCTTCTGCGAGTGGAGCGCACCACGGCGCTTGAGTTCGTTGTAGCAATCCCACATCTCGCGTTCGAGCCGATGCTTCGTCTCGTAGTCGTTGCCGAAGGTTTCGATGCCGAGGATGCTCTCGACGCGCTGCAAGTCATCCTCAAGCTGTTTGTCCGATCTATCGCGGACGGCGGTATTAGTAGGTGGAAGTCTCATGTAGTGCCCCATGCCCCGGTTAGCGCCCGGGCTTTTTCCGTATTGGCGGACGTTGAAATTGCGAGCGGTCAACCCCGTTACTCGCGGGTCGCCGCTTGCCGCGTCCTCCTACATAGGGATCGGTAGCGGCAATTTCGAAAGCAACAATCACTGCAAATCCCGACTACGAAAACCATAAGCATGAAGTCGGATGCGATACGGCAAATGTTCTGTGAGCGCTACTTGTCAGGGGTCTTATACAGGGACATCTGCAAGGAGCTTGGGATCAGCCTGCGCACGGCAAGCAACTGGGCGCAGGAGATGGGGCTGCCCCGGCGCAAAGGCGGGCCGCGCCGCGAGAGGTGGATGCCGGGCAAAAACCTGGAAATCCGCTGACTTCAGTATTCATTTAGTGGTGAGGGTCTTCGCTAGAAGATTCAGGGGGCTGGTTGTCATGCCGCCAGCCCCAGTTGGTTTCACCGTCAGGCATGACGGGATCACCGCCCGAAACCAACTTTGAAGGTAAGAGCATGAAAATCCAAAATACGATTAGGAATTTCCCTGCGACGACCGAAGCGAGTCTCTGATGGCTACGTTTTTGGAAATCGCAACGCCACTGATCCAGCGTGGCATCCCTGTAATCCCCGTGCGCCCGCTCTCTAAGCGCGGTCTGCTTGACGACCAGTTCGACGTGGCGACCACGGACATCAACATCGTGCGCCAATGGAACGAGCAGGACAACAGCTACAACGTTGGCTGCGTCGGCAAGCCCAATGGCTACTGCATCCTCGACTGCGACTGCGCCAACCTCGTTGAGCGCATCGAGCGTGAGACCGGACACAAGATGCCCCGCACCTTCACGGTGAAGTCAGCGGGCAAGGGTCTGCCGCACCTTTACTTCCGCCAGACCGAGATGAGCCGTGCCATCGGCAACCAGAAAGCTGCTGACCAGTTCGATCTTCAGAGCGTGGACAAGTACGTGGTCGGACCGGGCAGCACGCTAGACAATGGGAAGCAATGGGAAGTCACGGACGATGCACCCATTGCAGACTTCCCCGACTGGCTTGCCTACTGGGTGCTGGAGAACTGCGACCGCAAGCACGCCAAGGGTTTCAGCAACGCCCCATCCACGCATCCTGACTTCGATTTCGATACGTTCATGGAGCATTACGACCTTGAGTATTTCGGCGAGGGCGAGAGCGGCAAGCACATCTTGAAGGCGTGCCCCGTGAAGGGCTCGTGCCACACCACGGACGGCGATCCCGACTACGCAGCCTGCGTGATCTTCTTCGATGGCGACAAGCTGGGCTTCAGCGATCTCGCTACCTCGTGCGAGGGCTCGAACCTCAGCATCGGCGGGCTCATCCATTACTTGAACACGCACGGCTACGAGCCCTACGACGGCGTCATCTGGGAGCAGGACACAACTGACCTGCTCAACGATCCCCGCTTTGCAGTCGAGGACGCTTCTCTCAATGAAGCTCCGGCTGAGGACATGGACGCTGCGTGGGCAGAGCGGGCGCAGGAACTCAATCCCGATCCCCTGCCTCTGCCAGACGACATCGACGCCATCATCAACGTTACGCCCGCCGAGGGCGTGGCGTTCGACAAGCGTGCGCTCTACGGCAAGCTGGGCGATATGGCTATCGCCACGGGGCTGCCCTTGGGCTGGATGTATCCGAGCTTATTGGGTGTGGCGTCGGCGCTGAACATCCGGGACCGTGATGGGCATGTGCGTTCAAGCATGTACGTGGCGAACCTTGCCCCCGTGGGCAGCGCAAAGTCCGTGGTGGTGGAAGCGGCTGAGAAGTCCATCTTCCTGCCGCTCGAAACGGCGCAGTACAGCACGCCAAGCTCTGACCGTGGTCTGGCGAAGATGATTGGCGAAGATGGCAACACCGTGCTGCTAGTCAGCGACGAGTTTCGTGCGGTGCTGGGCAAGTGCCAGATTCCCAACTCCACCCTCGCCCAGATGTTCTGCACCCTGTGGGGCAAAGACCAAGCGGGCGTGGCGGACAAGAAGGGGTTCGACAAGTGCATCGGCAAGCTCTGCGTGCTGGGCAACATCGCCTGCGAAGACCCTACGGACTTCGCGAAGGTGTTCGGCAATAGCACCGTCACTGGCATGTACGACCGTTTCCTGTTCGGCTACGACACCGTGGCGGTGAAATACCGCCCGCTCAACATCAAGACCCAGTTCTTCACCGACGAGATGGTGGTGCGCATCCCCACGTGGGTGTGGGACGCCAAGGACCGTTGGGGCGGGGACGAGATTAGTCGCCGCCGTTTGACTGAGTACGCACTGCGTGTGGCGCTAGTGACCGCTGCGATCAATGGTGACAAGGAAATCACCGCGCCCTGCCTTGCTGCGGCTTTGCGCTTCGTCGAATGGCAGGAACGGGTACGCAAGAAGTTCCGTCCCGGTCTCGCCGAGACGAAGGAAGCTGAGTGCCTTGAGGCAATCTACAACGCCCTGCTCGACCAGCATCACTACCAGCAGCGCACAGGGGCGTTCCCCAAGGGTGCGGACGAGATTGGGTACGACAAGAACGACCTGCCCAAGATGTTGAACTTCACGGACGTGGTGAAAGAGAAGCGCCTATACCGCAAGTACAGCAGCTTGGTCACCCGTGTGAAGAACACGATGATTGACGACGGTATCATCGAGCGCATCAGGGAAATGGAGTACGACGAGCAGGGTAAAGAGAAGAAGGGCGAGGGCAAGGCTACGCCCTTTTATGCGCTGAAGAAATCACTGTGAACCACGGTGGCACCAACACGGCACCAAGCATGTATCTCAAACAGGTGAGAGAAGTTTTGGTGCCAAGGTTCCTATATCCCTGTGTAAAGTAAGTAAATTGTTAATTTATCTACTACTTGTAAACGTTTGGTGCCCTGTTGGTGCCATCCAGTTCGGCACCACAGCTTGCGTTGCCCCGGAGCGTTGCACCGGGATATAGGAACCTTGGCACCAAGACCGCGATGGAGTCTTTTCGGAGAGGCTCTTCGACATTCTTCTCGTTTCACGGATTTCCAAAGTCAAGGGTAGGAAGGCAGTTTCAGGGCGGCGCTGGAGCCAAGTGTTTTGGTTTCACTGAGCCGTGCCTCGATTTTCGGCGAAAACCCAGGCGCGAGTGCCTCTGCGGAGGATTTTTGCAACTCCCTGCCTCCACCTGCGCAGCCATCAACTCTCGCGGGGTTCCGTGGCAAGCCAAGCGGTGTACCTAATGGAGGATCGCCGCTCTGCGAGGATTGAGGACTGGCTTCGTCGATGCGGAGCATTGGGACCACGAACGCGCAAGGGGTGCTCAGCGCGAGGAGTCGGACAAAAATGGCATGGCAAGACACAGAGGGGATGATCTGGATTGGCGGGCGGTGGTGGTGGTTCCCCAGCACACGGATCGACACAGATTCGGAGTTCGAATGGCGCGACGGCAAGCTGTACCTGCTGGAATCCAACGGCAACACTTTGGAGGGCGTTGAAGTGAACGACGTCATCGTTGGCGATTGAAGAGTTCACAGTGCAGGTGCCGCGTTCGCGTGTTTAAAACAGCTAATTTTTGGCTGCCCCGAGTATTAAGTAAGTAAGTGGGCGGTCAGGGGCGGATGCTCTCTAATGTACCCCGAAGGCATTTCATCCAAGGGACCGCAGCACGATTCGATCAACTACAAGGAGACACTATGAGTAT
>Ga0209517_10009017_pt1 | contig 11518 bp, 9 predicted proteins | sample PeaSoiMetSII2010_FD_187695 | JGI IMG/M metagenome (GOLD analysis project Ga0209517, IMG submission 187695) | Peat soil microbial communities from Weissenstadt, Germany - SII-2010 (SPAdes) (version 2) | ecosystem: Environmental > Terrestrial > Soil > Wetlands > Peat | place: Germany: Weissenstadt...
TACTGCTGGCAAGCCTCCTCTGTGGCGAAGTCGGTCTGAAACTGACGAAGCGTCTTGGGGAACGGTGGTCGGGCCACCCTTATACGCTACCCATTGGGGCTTGCTGAAGCAACCGGATAATCAGAAGCCGACTTATCGTTACTGATCTTGTTATGGGACGTCGTTGGCTTTATCGCGTCTCCAGCGAGAACGCGTACTCCCTTCTTCTTAAGACGGTTGGTACAATCCGTCTATCGAGCATGAGGGAACTGAGTTTATGAACCAATCTGAGCCTGTGATCATGACCATCTCTGGTTTCGATCCCTTAGGAGGAGCGGGTGTAATTGCGGACCTGAAAACCTTTGGGGCTAACGGATGCTACGGTGTTGCCGCGATCTCAGCCATTGACGTCCAGCAGCGCCCCAGCGGTCTCAACGAGGTCTACCCAGTTGACGTGCACATCTTGCAAGCCTGCATGAGGTCGATACTAGCGGAGAGCAAGGTCCGAGCCATCAAGATAGGCATGCTCGCTACCCGCGCAAATGCCGAGGCCATACGCGAGGTGTTGGAGGCAAATCCATCGCTGCCTGTTGTTCTCGATCCTCTCGTACGCGCGACGGGGGGTATCGACCTGATGGATGCGGGCTGCCTCGAATTCGTACGGGATCAGCTGCTGAGTCGAGCCACCGTGATTACGCCCAATCTGCCAGAGGCTGCCGCTCTCATCGGAATGAACGTTGAAAACGTCGAGGACATGAAGTTAGCCGCGCGTAAGTTAATCGAAATGGGAGCCCGGGCGGTAGTGGTAACCGGGGGGCACTTGGAAAGACCGGTTGACGTGTTCGCCGACAGTTCTTCGAGCTTGCGTACTCTCGCCGGCGACCGGATCAAGCCGGAGAACATCTACGGTGCAGCATGCACCTTCTCTTCGGCATTAGCCGCCAACCTGGCACTCGGACGCCCGCTGGCCGAAGCTGTAATCCTGGCGAAGGCATACGTTACCGAGGCGATCAGGAAGTCCTACCCTGTCGGTGCGGGGCGAGTGCCACTCAACCAGTTCTATCGCCTTCAGGAACTGGCGGAATCCCCGCCCGCTGGCGTCAAGCCAGTTCACTGAGGGTTGTTCCCTGGGGGCATCTCACGCCGCCGGTTTCGTGTATTCGCATGCCGGGGCGTAGTTTAGTTTCACTGAAATTGGTCGGGACGGCGAGATTTGAACTCGCGACCCCTTGCACCCCAAGCAAGTGCGCTACCAGGCTGCGCCACGTCCCGACGGGGATGGATTCCGCTCGCTCGGCGTCCGCCCTCAGGCAGCCGCCAGCCTCCAGCGGAGGGGTTCACTTCGCAATTCTACACCAGCTCATGTGGGGACGGCCGCCCTCGAAAGCCTGCCCTGAGCGACCCTGAGCATAGCGAAGGGGAGTCGAATGGGTCCAGCCGGGCGCAGCCCGGCAGCCCACCCAACCTTGTGTTAGCCTGAGCGAAGCGAAGGACCTATGCAATTGCACGGGGATAGCTGGGGAAACCTCACTCCAAATCCCTCCAGTTCGCTCCCACGCCCATCTCCACCTCGAGCGGCACCGCCAGAGCGTGCGCTTTCTCCATATGCTCGCGCACCAGCGGCTTCATGATCTCCACTTCATCTTCCGGAACTTCAAACACCAGTTCGTCGTGCACCTGCAGCGTCATTCTCGACTTCAATCCCCGCTCGCGCACGGCCGCGTCAATCCGGATCATTGCGATCTTGATCAGATCCGCCGCCGTGCCCTGCAGCGGGGTGTTGACCGCGGTGCGCTCGGCGAATCCGCGCTGGTTCACGTTCTTGCTGTTGATGTCCGGGATCGGCCGCACCCGCCCGAACAGCGTCCTGACCTTCAACTCGCGCCGCGCCTCTTCCAGCGTCTTATCAATGAACGCCCGCACGCCCTTGTACTTTTCGAAATAATTCGTGATGAACTGTTTGGCCTCGCCCGGCTCAATGCCCAGCTGTTGCGACAGCCCGAACGCCGACAGCCCATAGACAATCCCGAAGTTCACCACTTTCGCCTGCCGGCGGTGGTCGGGCGTGACCATCAGCGGCGGCACACCGAACACCTGCGACGCCGTCAGCGTGTGAATGTCGTCGCCGCGCCGGTACGCTTCCACCAGGATCGGATCGCGGGAAAAATGCGCCAGCAGCCGCAGTTCGATCTGCGAATAGTCCGCCGTGAGAAGCACATGGCCGGGTTCGGCAGTGAACGCCGCGCGGATGCCGCGGCCCAGTTCTGTCCGCACCGGAATGTTCTGCAGATTCGGATTCGCCGACGACAGCCTTCCCGTCGCGGTTCCCGCCTGGTAAAAAGTCGTGTGCAGCCGCCCCGTCGCCGGATTGATCAGCGCCGGCAGCGCGTCTACGTAGGTTGATTTCAGCTTCGTCAACTGGCGATAGTCGAGCACCATCCGCGCGATGGGATGATTCTCCGCCAGTTCTTCCAGCACATCGACCGCCGTCGATATCGTCCGTCCCTTGCCGTATTTCACCGGCTTGGGCAGGTTCATGCGATTGAACAGGACATCGCCCAGCTGCTTGGGCGAGACCACATTGAATTCCATTCCCGCCGCTTCATAAATTTCTTTTTCTTTCGCCGCGATCTCCTGCTGCAGTTCGGTCGACATCCGCGCCAGCGCGGCCGTATCAATCTTCACGCCCGCCTGCTCCATGCGCGCCAGCACCGGAACCAGCGGCAGATCCATCTCTTCATAGAGTTTCCCGAGCCCTGCCTGCTCGACTTCCGCCCGCAGTGCTCCCGCCAGCCTGCCCGTGATGTCCGCCGCCTCCGCCAGTTCGCCCGCCAGTTTGAGATTGAAGCGCCGCAGCGCCACGTCCGCCAGCCAATGCGAAGAGTAGGTCGGATCGAGCAGGTACGAATACAGCATCGGATCATGCCGCACGCCCGCCGGCGTGATTCCGAGCGGCGCCAGCGCATGAATTGTGTCCTTGTAGTCGTGAATAGCCTTCGGCAAATCGGCATCCGTCAGCGCAGAACGCAGCGCGTCCGCAGTCTCGCCCGAGTCGAGCTTCACAATCGTCGCCGAGCCTGCCGCCGCAGAAATCGCCACCCGCCGCAACGCAGCCACAGGTGCTGCTGCCGCCATTAACGAAAGTTGCCCCTGCTGCGGCTTCTCTTCTTCCTCCTCTGCCTGGGCGCCCCACCCAACGCGGTTTTCGTTGGGTGGGAATTCTTCGGATTCCCCTTCCACCGCAACCGCCAGCGCGCCTCCGGCTCCCACGGCCCTCACCACGTTCCCCACGTCCTCCGCTAACTTGGCCTCGCCGTAATGCGCCTCGCTGACTTCGACCACCGGCAGCAGCTCTTTCAACAGCGACGTGAATTCGAGCTCGGTGAAGAGTTCGCGCAGCGCGTCCACATCCGGCTCACCCACGCGCATCGCCTTCACATCCAGTTCCACCGGCGCGTTCGTATCAATCGTCACCATGCTCTTGCTGAACAGGATGGTCTCGCGATTATTCAGCAGCGACTCGCGATACGTTTTCTTTTCCACTTCCGCCGCCCGTTCCAGCGCCTGCTCGACCGTCCCAAATCGTCTGATGATCTCGACCGACCCTTTGTCGCCGATGCCGGGCGCCCCGGGAATGTTGTCAATCGCGTCGCCGCGCAGCGCCATCACATCCACCACCCGCTCCGGCGGCACGCCCAGAATTTCTTCCACCTTGGCCGCGTCGCAAATCAGATTGTCCTTGGGCGGATTCAGAATCTGCACTTTGTCGTTCACCAGCTGCATCATGTCCTTGTCGCTGGAAACGACGTAAACCGGATGCGACGCCTCGGCCGCCTCCCGCGCCAGAGTCCCGATCACATCGTCGGCCTCGAACCTGGCCATCTCCAGGATCGGGATCCGGTAAGCCTCCAGCGCCCGCCGGATGTACGGCACCTGTTGCGCCAGATCCTCCGGCATGGCCGCGCGGTTCGCTTTGTAGCCCTTGTACTCGACCTCGGTGAACGTCTGTGTCTTGATGTCGAACTTGCGCACGGTCGTGACCGTCTCGGCCTGCTCGTCGCGAAAAGTCGGCCCCGCGACGTCGAAGACCGCCGCCAGAAATTCCGGCGCAAAATCTTCCCGCAGTTTACGCAACATGTTCACGAAAACGTAAATCGCCGCCGTGGGCAGCCCGCTCTTGGTCGACATCGGCCGCTGCCGCGCCATGGCGTGGTAAGCGCGGAAAATGAACGACATGGTGTCCATCAGGAATATGCGGCCGTGCGCCGAAGCGCTCTGCGCCGGAACGCGCCCACTCGCGGGCGGCGAAGCTGCAGGAGCGGCTGAAGCGGAAGTTTTTTTTCGGGGAGGCACCGCGGTTAGTGTAGCAGCAGCGTCTGGCGCCTAGAAATCCACCCGGAAGGTCGCTTTCACAATCTTGCTGCTCTTCTTTCCGCCCGGATTCCGAAACACCAGATAGTACTTCACCGGCTGATTCAGCGACGCCGGCAGATCGAAGTTCACCGCCTGATTGTGCGAAGCCTCCACCGTAAACATTGCCTCGCTCGGCCGGTTGCCTGAAAAATCGGCCTGCTGTTCCTCGTTCAGAACGAGGAAGTCGACGTTGGCGCTGTCGTCCGACGCGCCGCTCGGCTCCCCGGCGTACGACACGAACAGCCCGTTCAGGTGCGGCATCGTGGCGTGGGCCGGAATTTCGAACGGGAACATCTCGGTCGCCTTCAGGGCAAAGGTCTTCTCGAGAACGGTCTGCGTGGTTCCCACCGGCGACGGAGCAACCCGCTCCGAAGGTGCGACCGTGCTCACCGGAGCAGGCTTCTCATCTTTGGTGCAAGCTAGATCGAGCAACCAGAGCGCGCCCAGCAATGCCACCATCTGTCTGCGCCGGAATCTATGAGTGCTCAGCGTACCGCCGCCTTTCCGTATTCCGTGTTGAAGTGCAGCCGGATCTCCCCGCATGTGCCTTGCTCGGGCGAATAGACAACGCAGCTGTCGAACGGCCGGGAGTAAACGTGCAGGCTCACCGCGCGCTGGTTGAATTCCCGCGGATTCAGCACGCGATGCACCGGATCCGCCGGATCCACCGCGCAGGGATTGGACGCGTTCATTTCGACTGTGTTGAGCTGCTCCAGTTGGCAGCGCCCGGCCCGCAGGTCCTGCTCGACCACATGAAAGTTCTCCACCCGCAGCCGCCCGATCGGAGCCGCCATCCAGCAATTCTGATCGCGATGGTTGTGCACCGAACTCACCTGCCCCACTTCCCAGCAAATCGCGATTAACTCGTAGAGCGGCCTCCGGTCAATCAGATTGCGCGTGTAGTGCTGCCGGTCCCAGGTTAAATAAGGAGCGAGAGAGTCTGGGCTGACCGGCATTTCCTCCAGCAGGCGCCGCACGGTTTCGATCTCGTGGAACGCGGATTCGGGCAGTTGTCGCAGTTCTTCAACCAGCTTCTCAATGGGGACAGTTTTGACCGCGATGGGCATTCTTGAGCTCCGGGGAAAGAGTATAGCGCGAAGACGACGGCGTAATCCCCGTTTGTTGAGATCGCAAGGTGAAAAGGTAAGCTAACTGCCGGGTGCCCCATGGCCTGCGCTGAGGGAGGGTGGAACTTGAGAGGACGGGGCGGGATTACTTCGGTTCTCCGCATGCCGCGTGCCTGGGGCCAAAATCTCTCAACAGTTGCTCGTTGAGACCCCAGACCTGGTCCCGAATGCATGGCGTGCCGCCGGCTCTTTCGCAAATCTTGATCCCGCGCTCCTCGAGAAAGTGCCTGACTTCGTTTTTCGTTTTGACGCTGTCGTCTCCGTTCCGCATCGCCAGGAAATCGTGACACGAAATGCACAGTACCTCGGTCTGCTTCAAAATTTCCGACATGCCTCGGATGGCCAGACGCTCCGCTCCCTCGATGTTCATCTTCAGAAAGTGAATTCGGCCCAAGCTCAGTTCTCGATGGAGGGCGTCAACGGTTGTGGCTCGCACCGGGTTCCCTTTCACCGAACTCAGCCGATTCCCGACATACGTCCCGGAATCCATGATCATCGCCGTAGCGTCGGGAATATCGGCGATCGCCCGGTGAACGCAGATCACGTTAGCTAACGCGTTGTACTGTACGAGCTTCTCTAAGCAGCGGTAAGTTCGTGGATGGGCCTCGACGCAAATCACTTTCCCCAGCGGTCCCACCGCCCGGGAAAAACTCAGCGTTTCTTCTCCCACCCCGGCACCGATATCCATGACTACGTCGCCCGGCCGAGGCCAGTACTTCCAGAAGAAAGTTTCGCGCGCAGATTCGTCCAGGCGCCTCAGGTCCAACCGCAGGAATGGCTGAGGATAGGCGAAGTATCCGGTCTCCGTCTCGTGCATCCAGATTCCGTCATCGTAAAAGATTCTTTTGACGCCCTTCTTGTGATGCCGGGCAAGCGAACTGGAAACTGGGCCTAAGACCGACCTGATGCCTCTTTGATCTAAGAGCGCTTTAACGCGATCCAAAGCCAGCATGACGACTCCGAAGAAAGGATTCGCTTCGAACGGAGGTGAAGACTCTCCCGAGCTTCTAGGAAGAATACGGCACCGGGATAGGAGACGTCAGTGAGGAGTGAGCTTTTGGTAAGGGCTAGTTCCCAAAATGGGCATGCCTCCTCTTGTGCGACGGGACTAACCTGCTGGTTTGCGGTGACGCAAATCGCGGAGCAACCCTGATCGCAGCAGCCACAGACCTGCTGCCACTGCTGCTGCCCACGTTACCGTCACCAGTCCCAGCTGCATCAAGTCCGCCAGGTGGCTGCCATGCCCCACCGTCGCCAGCGGTACAATCTTTGCCACTTCGAAACTGATCCCGCCCGCAATCACCGCCGTGAGCGCCGCCTTGCCCAGTTCATCCCAGCGCAACCCGCTCAGCATGACCAGTTTCTTCCACTGCAGCAGCAACCCCAGCGCCGCCAAATTTGCGCCAATACCTATGTCCGACGCCCATGCCAACCCCACCGTGCCGAACCTGTGAAACAGAAAGGAATACATGGGCAGCGACGCCACCGTAATCAAAGTCGTCGCGGTCATGGGCGTGAGCGTGTCGCCCGCCGCATAAAACGCCCGTGCATAAAGCCCTTGCGCCGCCCAGAACACCAGCGAAATCGAGAACCAATAAAAATAAATAGCGGTCGGCTGCGTATCCGCAAACAGGAACTCTCCCCGCCGGTACACCAGGTCGATCAGGGGAAGCGCGGCCGCCATCATCCACGCCGCCGCCAGAAATGACGCCGCTGCCACCCGGTACACCGAATCATTCACCGTTGCCGCAAATTCCTCGCGCCGCTTCTCATTGAACAGCCGCGCAAAAAACGGCAGCGACGCCTGCCCCGTTGCCTGTCCCAGCACCGCAATCGGCACCGCAAACAACTTCTTGGCAAAGTTGATCCACGCAATGCCCCCCTCGACGCTCGAAGCGTAGTGCCGTATGATCCAGTCGTCGGCCGCCACCAGCGAAAAGCCGAGCATCAGCGGCAGCGACAGCCGCACCCACTCCCGGAATGCCGGATTCGTCACCGCAAACGATGGCCGGTATCCCGTCCCGATCCGCACCGCCCCGATCACGCTCGCCAGAAACGGCCCGGCAATACTCCCCAACACCGCCCCGTAAGCCAACGACGCGATGCCGAAATGCCGTCCGCCGACCACCCCGCCCAGAATGATGAACACGTTGTAAACGAGCGGACCGAACGCCGGAAACAGGAACAGCCGGTGCGACAGCAGCACCGCCGAGACCACCCCGCCGACATAAAAGAAAATCTGCGCCGGCAGCAGAATTCTCGTGAGATGAACGCACAACTCGATTTTTGCCGGCGTGAATCCTTTCACGAACCAGCGCACAAACTGCGGCGCGAAGATCTCGGTGAGAATCGTCCCCACGATCAGCACCGCCGTCATGGCCGTGATGATGATCGAAAACGTCTTCTGCGCGTCGGCGTCACGTTTCTCCGCCAGGAAGCGGGTGTAAATCGAAATGAACGTGATCGAAGCCGCGCCCCCGGCCACAATGTAGTTGAGAAAATCAGGCAGGGTGAATGCCGCCACGTAGGCGTCGGTCTGCGACCCGGCGCCGAACGCGTAGGCGATGTAGGCCTCGCGCACATAGCCGATTACTCGCGACAGCATTACCGTCCCCATCAGCAGCAGCGTCGCGGAAAATGCCGTGTGCTGATGCGATGGACGAAAGAACCGCAGCCAGTTCCTCATGGAGATTGGTTCGGAACTCCAATCTTATCGGAATCTCCAATCGCAAGTGTTGACCGAAGGGAATCCACTGCGGATATATGGGTACCAAAACTGAGGCTGCCCCACCCTTCGCGATTTTCGAAGGGTGGGTGTTTTGACCTCCTACTCGGATGCGGGTGCCCCACCCTTGGCGGTTTTCGAAGGGTGGGTGTAAGAGCACATTGAATAGGACCGGTTTTTAGCCCTGGGAGGTTCAAGCGACAATCGAAAATCTGCAATCGGAAATCCCGCCTACCCTCGCTCGAACGCGTGCTTCTTCTCCAACTCTTCCACGGCCGCGCGTCGCGCGTTCTCGAATCGCTCCGCCTGATTCATCAGCTCCGGCGTCGCCTTCGCCCATTCGCTGTCGATCCGCAGCAGTCCCTGCTCCGCCAGGCGCACCGCGATCTGCAGCAAATGCGCCGTCGTCGTCTGCAGATACTGCGCGTCCGCCGGATCACCAATCCACACCCGTCCGGGTGCCCCACCCTTCTCGCGTTCTTGGCGAGAGGGTGGGGGGGGTGACTTCTCTTGTTCGCCGGGTGCCCCATTTCTCGCGTCCTTTACGATAAGTGGGGATTGTGATTCTTCAGATACGAGCGCCAACTTCGTCTCCCAATAGATCTTCCGTTCCACAAACTCCGCCATCGCCTCATCCGTCGCCTTGCCAAACACCCACTGCTGCCGCTTGAAGTCGTAATGCCGGCTGGAAAACGGCACCGGCAGCAACTTCCCCGACTTCAAAAACTCTATCTGACGCCGGTCCACTTCCTTGCGCAGCGCGTTGATCACCGGAGCCTCGGCGGACTGCGGTTCGAGCGACGGTATCACCTCGCGCACCGTCTGCGACAAATTCACCGCCACCGGCGCGTGCAATTCATCCGACCCCACGAGGCGAATGTCGCCATGCAGCACCCAGAAATCCGCTCCCGACGTCGCCCGGTGAAACGGCCACTCCAGCTTGATCGTCAGCGGCAGCCCGGTGAGCGTCATCCAGATTTTCTTGTCGGCTGCCTCGCGCGCTTCGTCCAGAACTCCGCCACTACCCTGCAACTCCGTCATGCGTCGACATCCCTTTTCATGTGGAAATCAGAAACCCCAGATAGACTGCCAACAATTTTACCGGATCGACGGCGGGTGCCCCATCCTAGTCTCGCTGCCGGTTGCCCCGTCCTTGTCGCGTTCTTTGCGACAGGGCGGGGACTTTGACTTTGCCGACTGCGGGTGCCCCATCCTAGTCTCGCCGCTCTTTGGCGAGACTAGGGCGGGGACTTTCACTTTGCCCCGTCACTGCCCGTCAGATCGTTCTGTAACAACAGAACGATGACACCAAAAAAAAATTACCCCGCCTTCTTCCTGACCTTCGCCCCGATGCGCAACATTTTCCGCACCGTGCCCGTCGGCAGCCGCTTCATCTGGTCGTACAGTTCCGTGACCGCCTCGAAGAACCCGGCCATCGCCTCCAGTCGCTCCCGCGTGTACTTCGCCCCCGGGTCTTTCGGATCCACCTCCGCCAGGCAGCGCCGCAGCACCTCCCGCGTCGGATCGATCTCCCGGCGTTTTCTCTGCTCGATCACCAGCCGGAACATCTCCCAGACATCCTTCATGGACTCGTAGTGTTCCCGGCGGTCGCCCAGCACGTGCACGGCGCGCACGATCCCCCAGGTCTCCAGCTCCCGGATGGACGTGCTCACGTTGGACCGCGCCACGCTCAGCGTTTCGGCGATCTCCTCGGCCGGCAGCGCCCGCGGCGAAAGGTACAGCAGCGCGTGGATCTGCGCCACCGTCCGGTTGATCCCCCACTTCGTCCCCATTTCCCCCCAGTGGAGGATGTATTGCTTCTGCAGGTCCGTCAGTTCTGCCATATCGTTTCCTTCAGTACAGACTGAATGTACAGAATAGTCCGCTCCCCTGTCAAGCCTGCTTTCATGTGGCGCCGCCAACCTCCGCCGCGAACTCCCCCGCATCCCGTTCGCAAGCTCCACAGGGGCTGAAGCCCGTAAAGACGGACCGCGCGACGCCGGGCTGAAGCCCGGCTCTTCCACGGTAGCTCCAAGGACGGTGGAAGTGACGTGGAAGAGCGGTCCTTTGAGGGCCGCGTTACGAAACGAAAAAAAGAAAACAATTCCACTCTGCCCAAGGCCGTTGCCGGAGAGCGAAGCTCGCAGGCGACTCGGGCTACAGATGAACTCCGGTACGAGAAACTGTCCGATCAGCAAGAAGATCAAGTTCTTTCTCAGATCAAAATCATGCAGGACGCGGGGGAGAAGCAACCCGCTAGCCAAGACGACCTGCGGGTTTTCCGCGCCTTCGCAAAAGCCGGCCAGCGCCTTGCCGAAATCCACGTGCACTACGAACAACAACCCGAATACCCGCTCACGAAAGGTAGAAAAGGCCGGCGAAAAAATCGATTACCGCGTCACGAAAATGAAGCTGAGCAAGGACAAGACCTCGCTCATCTACAACCAGTTCCTTACCCTCTCCGGCATCCCGCCCGAGACCTACGAATACCGCCTCGGCAACCGCTCAGCTCTGGAATGGGTCATTGATCAATACCAGGTCTCTACCGACAAGCGCAGCGGCATCACCAACGACCCCAATCGCGAAGACGACCGCGAGTATATCCTTCGCCTCATCGGCCAGGTCATTACGGTTAGCCTTGAGACGGTCAAAATCGTACGCTCCCTTCCAAACCTCGGCCTGCCCGAGTAGCTCCGATCGTTCTACAATCGAAATCGAAAATGCACCTCGCCCGCATCGCCGAACTGCTGCAACCGTTCCTATCCCGCGCCTCAAATCCTTGTCATTCCGAACCGGCGAACGCCGGTGAGGAACCTGCTGTTCTTTCGCCTGCGCAACTCCATGATATATCGACGTACATCGATATACTTCTCCGCTGGAATGCTCGCATCAACCTCACCGCCATTCGCGACCCGGAAGCGATCGTCACCCGCCACTTCGGCGAGAGCCTCTTCGCCGCCCGCTACCTGTTCCCAAACGCGGGCCGCCAAGGCAAGAAAGACAAGAATTCCTCCGCGTCCTCTGTGTCCTCTGCGGTGAAAGATTTTGACGTCGCCGATCTCGGCTCCGGCGCCGGATTCCCCGGCCTCCCCATCAAGCTCTGGGCTCCCGACATCTCCCTCACCCTGATCGAGTCCAGCCACAAGAAGGCCGCCTTCCTGCGGGAAGTCACCCGCGCCCTTACATTGACGGACGTCAATATACAAGCCGCCCGCGCCGAAACTCTCCCTGCCGCCAGCTTTCAACTCGTCACCCTGCGCGCGGTCGAGAGAGT
>Ga0209517_10009019_pt1 | contig 11518 bp, 9 predicted proteins | sample PeaSoiMetSII2010_FD_187695 | JGI IMG/M metagenome (GOLD analysis project Ga0209517, IMG submission 187695) | Peat soil microbial communities from Weissenstadt, Germany - SII-2010 (SPAdes) (version 2) | ecosystem: Environmental > Terrestrial > Soil > Wetlands > Peat | place: Germany: Weissenstadt...
TACCACTGTTCGCCGCTTTCGCTGTTGCGCGAGCCAATGCTCCTACCTTGCATCAGGACAGTATCCGGAGGCAGCACCCCGCCGTGCTCCTGTAAGGCCGACTGCTCGCTCGAATACGGCCCGCCCAGCGATTGCTTGATTTCGAGCATCGCCGTGGACTGCATGATTTCCTTCACCCGCGCCGGATCGTCCACGCCCGGAAGTTGCACCAGAATCTGGTACTGGCCCAGGCCGTGCTCCTGGATCACCGGTTCGCTCACGCCGAGTTGGTCGATTCGATTGCGGATGGTTTCGATGGCCTGGGCGACCGCGCGGTTCTTCAAGTCGGCCAAGTTTTGGCCCTTCATCGAAACCGTCCAGGAATTTTCCGCGCCCGAGCTGGCGTCGTAATCCGGAAGCCGGTCGGCAATAATGTTCTTGAAATCGCTGGCCTGATCCGGAGGAACGCCTTTGACCACGATCATTTCCGGATGGTTCACCGGATCGGGCTTGGTGATCTCGGCGTAACTGATCTTGTGCGTCCGCAAGTCTTCCTTGAGGCGCGCAAGCGCGTTGTCGGAATCGACGTTGACCGCGTCGTTGACCTGCACCTGAAGGATCAGGTGCGTCCCGCCTCGCAGGTCGAGGCCCAAATGAATGCGGTCGGTGATCGATGCCAGCATCCCCCTGCCCGACCAATCCTTCGGAATACCGAGGATGCCGAACAGGAAGAAGATCAGGAGCCCGAAAATGACTACCAACTTCCAGCTGAGATTCTTATTCATGAAAAACCGTACCAAGAGCGCTTCGAGAGCGCTTCGAGCCGCGAGCTACGAGCTAAAAGCAACCTCTGGACCCATTGCTCGAAGCCCCTAGCTCGAAGCTCGCAGCTCTAAGACTTTCCTTCTTCCGCCGTCGTCACCGATACCACCGATGCTCGGCTGATTTCGAGCTTCAGATTGTCGGGCGGCACGCGCAAGACCAGCGCATCGTCCTTGAGGCTGACGATCGTCCCGCGCAAGCCTCCGCTGGTGACGATCCTGTCTCCGTTTTTCAACTCGCCCAGCATAGCCTGCCACTTCTTCTGCTTCCGCTGCTGCGGCAGAATCAGCAGGAAGTAAAAAATGGCAAAGATAAACAGCAGCGGCGCCAGCCCGAGCAGACTCGTGCCCCCGGGTAGTTGCAACCAAAACGCCAATCCGCCAGTCACACCAGACGATATGCCAGGCAAAATATTTTCCACCCCAAGTCGATCCTGTGGAACGAAATATGTGACTCAAACCCGATTAAAACCGCGGCCGCCCAATCCGCCCCCTTCGGGCCAGCCGAGCGCAACTCGGCACAAGTTTGCTTCTTTCGCCGCTGAACTTTCCCTGCTTAGCTTTGGGAATTCTTTTCTTCTTTGGCCGGAGGATCCTACAACTTGCAGGCTAGAACCGGCGATGCCGCACTCCGGTTTCGGTCGGTACGGCACAGAAAGAAACGTACCTTATCCCCAAGTTAAATAGAATGCCGGACGGCTAGCAACGTGTCAAGGCGGGCTCGCCGAATTTACAGCCGACAGCTATCGGTGGAGAGCCTGACACCGCCTCCCGGCTGAACCGGCGAGGCGACGCTCGTTCCTCCACATGAATCATCGCGTAGTCACGGCACGATCGGCGTGGCCCGCCCGTATCCACGCCCGAACGGTTCGCATGGTGGCCAGGTAATAGTGCAGGTTGTGGACCGTATTCAAAACCTGCGCCAGCAGCTCGTTCGCGGCATAAAGATGGCGCAGGTAGGCCCGTGAATAACGCTGGCAGACGCGGCAGTCGCAGCCGGCATCGAGCGCGCTTTCGTCCTGCGCGTACCGCGCCTGCTTGATCGAAACCTTGCCTTCGGAGGTGAACAGCAATCCATGGCGGGCGGCGCGGGTAGGGAGCACGCAATCCATCATGTCCACGCCCGACTGCGCGTACTGGGCGATCTCTTCCGGAGTGCCGACCCCCATCAGATAACGCGGCTGGTTGCACGGAAGATGCTCAAGCGTGGATAAGACGATGTCGCGAGTAAGCTCGCGAGGTTCGCCCACGCTAAGGCCGCCGATAGCATACCCAGGAAAGCCGATGTCGATAGTCCGGCCAGCCGACTCGCGACGCAGCTCAAGGTCCATTCCGCCCTGCACAATACCAAATAACGCCTGCGTAGCCTCAGCTGCCGGCGTTGCCCGCGCCCGCGTAGGGGCGGACGCCCTCGTCCGCCCAGCGGAGCGAAGCTCCGCAGCCTCTGTGCGCGCCCAAGGCACCTCGTGCTTGTGCTCCTCGAAATAACTCTTGCAGCGCTCAGCCCAGCGCAGTGTCAATTCCATCGAGTCGCGCACACGTTGAGCCCCGGCCGGATACTCCGTGCATTCGTCGAAGGCCATGATGATGTCGGCTCCCAGCCCGATCTGCGCCTCCATGGCTTTTTCGGGACTCAGAAAGTGCGGGGAGCCGTCCAGGTGCGAGCGGAACGCCACCCCTTCTTCGCTGACTTTCCGGAGATCGTTCAGGCTGAAAACCTGGAAGCCGCCCGAGTCGGTGAGAATAGCTCGATCCCACGACATGAACTGGTGCAGCCCGCCCATCTGGCGAATCGTTTCAACACCAGGACGCAGATAAAGATGATAGGTATTGCCCAGCAGAATCTGGACGCCAAGTTCTTCGAGCACATCCTGCGAGACGCCCTTGACCGAAGCCAGGGTTCCGACCGGCATGAACACAGGCGTCTCTACCTCTCCGTGAGGAGTGATGAGCTTGCCGGCGCGGGCGGACCCGCGGCTAGCATCAATCTGCAGGCGAACAGCCACCGGAGGATTCTAACGTAGAGACGGGGCGGCTCGTGTGGGGACGGGCGCCTCGCCCGTCCAAGCCGAGCGCAGCTCGGCAGCATTCCGGGGTACCAACTCATTTCAGAATTACAACGATCGAAATATGCGAGAAGTATCGGCCGGAAACTCAACGATCGTCATGCCCGCATTCCCGCGATCGAGATCTTCATCCTTGCCGAGAAAAGCATAGCGCTGCCGCAGATCCTGCGAGTCCCTGTCGAAGATGCTCCAGTTTTCGCCCGCCACCACTTTGAGCACCTTGCCTTCGCGCTGCCACGCGGCCATCTGTTCACGGATCGCGGTGCGAATGGCCCCACCCTTCCCCGAAGATCCGTAGCCATGAATGATCTTCACCACCGGCCCGCTCGCTCCCCGCGGCGCATACAACGACTCCAGCAATCGCCGCTTCGCCTGCTCGACCGTAGGCATCCCCGTCTTAAGGTTCAGCACGATCAGTTTTGTTTGTGAATGCGCGTCCACAACTTGTATTCTACGAGCCGCGATACCTTAAAATGCATGGTCATCAAAAGGTATTGTCATCCCGAACGAAGTGAGGGATCTGCATTTTGCCGCGAACTACCGATCCCTCACTTCGTTCGGGATGACAAAATCTGAGAACTCTGTGACCGATAACCCCGCCCACAGCGTCCCCAATGGAGTGCGAACCCTAGCCGCCCTGTTCGCTCTCTGCGCCATCTATCTCGGCATCGCGGGCGCCCTGATGCTCCTTCGTCCAGGCACGGTGTCGATGTCGGCAGGCGCGCCGCTATTATTCGGTCTGGAATTGGCTGGCCCGTACATGTTCCTGCTCGTGGCCGTCGTAGGAGGCGGAGTCGCGTGGGGTCTCGTGGAACTCAATAACATCGCGAGGCACGCCGCGTTACTGATTGCCATCGCAGGAATCGCAATGCTGGTCCCGTCAGTTTCAGCCGCAACCGTCACCGCTCAGCCAAAAGCGTTAGCCTTCGGCGGGCTGGGAATTATTGTGCGCGTGATAGTGGCGTGGTATTTGTCGCGAGGAGAAGTAGCGGACGCGTTTCGCCGCTCCGCATAAATAGGCCGCGGAGAAAACTCGGTCTCGCATTTGATTTTGGGTGGCGCAGCGGTTTACCGCTGCGATGTAGGCGCTCAATTCTGGCGGCTTTAGCCGCTGAGGGTGGCTGTGGGGCGCACCAGAAGTTTTTCAGCAAAACGGTAAACGCCGCCTCCGAAAACTTACCCCAGCCCTCTCAGCCGGCTCTTCAGTTCGTCCGGGTGCACCGAAAATTCGATGGCTTCCTCCCGCTCCAGGTGCCCGCCTTTCACCAGCCGTGCCAGCGACTCCTCCAAGGTGATCGATCCCTTCCCCTTGGTCATCGTGATTTCCTGGTTCAGGTGTTGCAGCGCGTTGTGGCGGATGTGCTGCCGCGCCCCGTATCCGATCATCAGCAGCTCAATCGCTGGAATGCGCCCGCCCTTGCGGCTCGGCAACAGTATCTGCGTCAAAACCGCCGAGATCGCCATCGCCAGTTCCTGCCGAATCGTGCTCTGCCGTTCCACCGGAAACGAATCGGAGATGCGCGAGATCGCGGAAGCCACGTCGGTAGTGTGCAGCGTGGAAAGCACCAGATGCCCAGTCTCGGCAGCCGAAACAGCAATGGCCATACTCTCCGGATCGCGCATCTCGCCAACCACGAGCACGTCCGGCGCCTGCCGCAGGGCCGCCCGCAGAGCCGTGGGAAAGTCGGGCGCGTCCGTTCCGACCTCGACTTGCTCGATGACGCTACGCATGTGCGCATGCTCGTATTCGACAGGATCTTCGATGGTCACGATGTGGCGCGCATCGCGCTGGTTGATCTCGTTGACCAGCGCCGCGAGAGTTGTGGATTTCCCAGCGCCCGCCGCGCCTCCGATCAGCACCAACCCGCGACGCAGCCCCGCCAGATTGCCGACCTCGACCGGAAGTCCCAGTTCGCCGAGCGCTGGTACCTTCATCGGCAGCGCGCGGATCGTGGCCGCGGCGTGACCGCGCTCGCGATGCAGGTTAATGCGGAATCGCCCCAGGCCAGCAATTCGATAAGAGGAATCGGCGATCTGCACGGCGCGATACTGCCCGGCCGCGACCGGCGTCAGAATCGGCTGAACCAGAGATTCGATTTCCAAGCCATCCAGCGGATCGTCTCCGATCTTCTCGACCTCTCCGTTCTTGCGAATCGAGGCCGCAACTCCATGAACCAGCAAAAGGTCGCTGCCCCCGCGCCGGAGCAGTTCCTGCAAGAAATCACGCAATTTGGTGTCGTCAGCCAATGCAGTCTTCCCTCAGAGAGATTCTTGCGTCAGCAAGGGTTGTGTGGGGATGGGCGTCTCGCCCGTCCAGCCGAGCAAAGCTCGGCAGGTTTCTGCAGCCTCGCCACACAAGCATTACTTCTTACCCCGCGCCGTCTCCTTCTCCCCCACCCGCTCACTAACCTTGAACGTCATCTTGCCCGCTCTCTTATCGCTGTCCACCACCACATGATCCCCGTGCAGCACCGCCCCGTCCAGAATTTTCAGCGCCAGCGGATCCTGCACCAGCTTCTGAATAGCGCGCTTCAGCGGACGCGCTCCAAAGTTCGGATCGTAGCCTTCGGTGAAAAGCAACTCCTTAGCAGCATCGGTCAGCTCCAGGGAAATCTTGCGGTCGGCAAGCAGTCGGCGCAAATCTTCAAGCCGCAGCTCGACGATCTTCACCAACTGTTCCTTGCCCAGCGGATGGAAGATGATAATGTCGTCCACGCGATTCAGGAACTCGGGTTTGAAATGCCCATGCAGCGCGTCCATCACCTGCTTCGAGGCGTGCTCGAAGCCCTCGGCGGAGCGAATGTTTTCCGACTGCAGGTACGCCGAGCCCAGGTTCGAGGTCATAATGATGACCGTGTTCTTGAAGTCCACCTTGCGCCCCTTGCCATCGGTGAGGCGGCCGTCGTCCATGATCTGCAACAGGATGTTGAACACATCGGGATGCGCTTTTTCGATTTCGTCGAAGAGCACGACCGCGTAAGGATGCCGCCGCACTTGCTCGGTGAGCTGTCCACCCTCTTCGTAGCCGACGTATCCCGGAGGCGCGCCGATCAGACGCGACACGGCATGCTTCTCCATGTATTCCGACATATCGATGCGCACCATGGCGCGCTCGTCGTCGAAAAGAAATTCAGCAAGCGCGCGCGCCAGTTCGGTTTTGCCGACGCCGGTCGGCCCCAGGAAAATAAAAGACCCGATCGGCCGCTTGGGATCGCTCAACCCGGCGCGCGAACGACGGATGGCGTTGGCCACGCGTTCGAGCGCCGCGTCCTGTCCAATGACGCGTAGCCGCAGCCGGTCTTCCATGTTGATGAGTTTCTTGACTTCGCCCTCCAGCATTTTGGAAACCGGAATGCCAGTCCACTTGGAGACGATGCGGGCAACGTCTTCCTCATCGACTTCTTCTTTCAACATGCGTGTGGAGCGGGCGCCCTCGCCCGCTGCCTTTTCCGTAAGCTTAGTCAACTCGCCCTCGGTCTGGCGGATGAGTCCATAGCGGATCTGCGCAACGCGTTCCAGATTCCCCTTGCGCTCCTCAGCGGCTTCTTCGATCTTCAGCTGCTCGAGTTTTTCTTTCAGGGCGCGCGCTTTCGCGATGACGTCCTTCTCCTGCTTCCACTTGGCTTTAAGCGCGTTTGACTTCTCGCGAATTCCGGCCAGTTCTTTCTCGACGTGAGCAAGGCGCTCCTTCGAATTGGCGTCGTCTTCCTTTTTCAGCGCCTGCTTCTCGATTTCGAGTTGCGTGGCCCGCCGTTCGAGCTGATCGATTTCCGTGGGCATGGAATCGATCTGGATGCGCAGCGAACTGGCGGCCTCGTCGATCAGGTCGATGGCTTTATCCGGCAAGAAGCGGTCGGATATATAGCGATGCGAGAGCGTAGCCGCCGCCACGATGGCCGAGTCTTTGATGCGCACGCCGTGGTGCACTTCGTATTTTTCCTTCAGTCCGCGCAAGATCGCAATCGTGTCTTCGACGTTCGGCTCGCCCACGAAAACGATCTGGAAGCGGCGTTCGAGCGCGGCGTCTTTCTCAATGTACTTGCGATATTCGTTGAGCGTGGTGGCGCCGATGGCGCGCAACTCTCCGCGAGCAAGCGCCGGCTTCAGCATGTTCGAAGCGTCGATCGCGCCCTCGGCGGCGCCGGCGCCGACAAGCGTGTGCAACTCGTCGATGAAGAGGATGATCTTGCCCTGCGAGTCCTCGATTTCCTTCAGCACAGCCTTGAGCCGGTCTTCGAATTCACCGCGATATTTCGCGCCGGCGAGCATCGCTCCCAAATCGAGCGCCACGACGCGCTTGTTCTTGAGCGCTTCCGGCACGTCGCCCGAAATGATGCGCTGCGCCAGGCCTTCAACGATGGCCGTTTTGCCCACGCCCGGCTCGCCGATCAGCACCGGATTATTCTTGGTGCGCCGCGAAAGCACCTGCACCACGCGGCGAATTTCTTCATCGCGGCCGATCACGGGATCGAGTTTGCCGCGCCGCGCCTGCTCGTTCAGGTCGCGCGCATAGCGCTCCAGCGCCTGGTACTTGCCTTCAGGATTCTGGTCGGTGATGCGCTGCGATCCGCGAACCGCGGTGAGCGCTTTCAGGATGGCGTCGTACGTCGCGCCGTGACGCACCAGCAACTCCTGCGCTGAATCGCGCTTCAGACCGGTCAGCGCCAACAGCATGTGCTCAGTCGAGACGTATTCATCCTTGAAGGTGTCGGCTTCCTTGAAAGACATCTCCAGAACCTGATTGATCGCCGCCGACATAGCCGGCGGCTGCGCGCCGCCGCTGCCCGAGACCTTCGGCAGCTTCTCGATTTCTTTGTAGAGGTCGCTGAGCACCGCCTGCGGCCCGATGCCGATTTTTTCGAGCACCGGCGCGACGATGCCTTCGCGGTCCTCGACCAGCGCGGCCAGCAGATGCAGCGGAGCAAGTTCCGGATTGCCGTGCTCGGACGCAAGCTCGTTCGCGCGCTGGACGGCTTCCTGCGCCTTGACGGTGAATTTGTCCCAACGAATTGCCATGGGTTTCGCTCCCGAGCTCGAATCCCGAGCTCTAGAATTTGCAATTTGTAATTGGTAATTTGTAATTTACAAAAACTTGCGGTTTTCGATTTTCAAATTACCAATTACAAATTGCCAATTACAAATGAAACGGGAGGCGTTGGTTCTCGCCTCCCGCTGAGTTTACAGCTACGAGCATCGCTTACGCCGCTTTGCCGACGCCCTTGGGCTCTTTGCCTTCGAGCGTCTTCTGGCTGCCTACGTTTACCTTGATCTGTTTCGGCTTGGCTTCTGCTTTCTTCTCCAGCTTGATCTTCAACACGCCCTTGTCATAGTCGGCCTGAACGTTGTCATGGTTGACTGTGTTCGGGAGAGTGAAGGTGCGGGTGAAGCTGCCGTACTGCCGCTCCATGCGGCGGTAGTTCTCTTCTTTCTCTTCCTTCTCGAACTTGCGCTCGCCGTGCACGGTCAGAGTGTTGTTCTCGATGCGGACGTCGATGTCCTTCTCGTCGATTCCCGGCACTTCGATCTTCAGTGTGACGTTGTGCTCGTCCTCGTAGACGTCCACGGGTGGAGCAAATGCGGTCGTGGTTAGAGATTCATCCTGCCCTTCCGGCCCACGCGGGTCGCGGAACAAACGATTCATGCGGTCTTGCAGGGTGACGAACTCACGGAATGGATCCCAACGGGTAAGCATGGTCATGACTTAAATCCTCCTACTTGAAGTTCATTCGGGGAGCTTTCGGAAGCTCCCGGGTCTGTAATTAGTGTCACTGAATCATAAAATCTTAGTGTGTTATTGTCAAGCACATTATCTTTTTATTTTTCAGTTGCTTACGATCAAGATCAGGCACTTGAGGTAGCTGGTTTCAGGCACATTCAATAATATTGGATGGTCTTTAGCCGCTCCGCGATTCTCCACCAGGCGCAGGGATTTGTGGGCGTCGCGGGCCGCGTCGGCCACCACCCCCAGGAAGTCCGACGCGCCGACGTGGAAGGAGCAGGAGCAGGTGACAAGAACCCCTCCCGGCCGCAGCATCTTCAGGGCACGCAGATTGAGCTCCTTGTAGCCCCCCAGGGCTTTTTCCAGGTCGCGCTTGGTCTTGGCGAAGGCCGGCGGATCGAGCACGATGGTGTCATAGCGGCGGTTCGCCGCGGCGTATTCCCTTAAGAGGTCGAAGGCGTTCCCCTCGATCCACTCCAACTCGCGCCCGTTCAGAAGCGCGTTCCTTTCCGCCATTTCGAGCGCCGGACGCGAACTGTCCACTCCAGTGACGCTCGCACACTTCGTTGCCAGATGCAGCGCGAATCCGCCCTGATAGCAGAAAGCGTCGAGCGCCTCGCCGTGCGCGTGTTCGGCCGCCGCGGCATAGTTTTCCCGCTGATCGAGAAAGGCGCCGGTCTTCTGGCCTTCGAGAGCGTCGTAGTGAAAGCGGACGGCATTGCTTCCCTCGCCGCCCGTCATCCCGCCGTTCATATTCCCCCCGTTCGTGTGCCCGCCGTTCATATTGATGACGGTCGAACTCTTCTCCCCCCAAAGCAAACGGGACGAGAGCGCCGGCAATTGCTCAAGTTCTCGAATGCGCGCATCGACGCGCTCCACGATTCCCGCCGGTTGCAGTTCTTCGCGCAGCGTTTGCAGGACGGCGTCGCGAACCGGTGCGGCGTCCATGGCCTGGGTCAGGATTTGCAGCGTGACCACGTCGTTATACCGATCGACGATGAGGCCGGGCAGAAAATCAGCTTCGCTGAAGACGATGCGGCAGGCGTCGGTATTCCGGACCAGTTCTTTCCGGTAGGCGATGGCGGCGCGAATGCGCTCCGCGACCAAACCAGGCAGATCGGACACCGAACCATGAGAGATCATGCGGATCGCGATCTGCGACGAGGAACTGTAGAGTGCAGTTCCGAGGAATTTCCCCCGCGAATCGAGAACGCGGACCACGGCCCCCGGAGGCACATCCTTTTCTTCGGTAATGTCCGAGCGATAAACCCACGGGTGCCGCGCTTGCAGGCGGGCAACGCCACGAGCAGAAAGTCTTATAGAAGGTTCCGCCAAACAAGTGGGGGTGGGAGGTTTTTTCGGCATAGACAAATGCTATACCGAGACCTTTACACTTCGGATGCATTGGGTGTGCCAAAAGCTTTAGCTTGACTTGCGTTTCTTCGTCTTCGACCGCTTCCTCCACAGTTCAAGATTGGTCGAAGTGACGTAGTGTTTTACCAAGCCCGGCTTGAACGCCCTCAACTCATGTTCTACGCAGTGTCCCGTGCGGGGATATACACTCGTAAAATAAAGCGCAGAACCATCCCATTTGACATTTGAAATCGTAAGTTTCGTTCCATCGCCCTCGTCGATGCCGCTCACAGCGAATTGTCCGCCCGCGACAGCAATTTCATAAACTACGGACGTTTCCGATATCGGATTCTCCACCTCTTGCCAAGTCCCTGCCATGGGGTGGTTGTAACGAACTAGCATCTGAAATTTTTCTTCCGGATCTTCCCAAGTCCCGACCAAGGCGTGCTTGGAAAGTACCCGCGCCGCCCTTGCACGGACCTTTTTCTTGCCACTAATCTTCATTAACGTACTCTCGAACAGAGGTCGGTTTAGGCCCTCACCACGATCCCGTCCAAATTCCTTCTGCGCTTACCTAATTCTCCCCACCCCGGAACCGCCCCCACGCTGGCCGTCACCGCGCCTGACATCATCTTCTGCCACGCCGTCTGGAACTGCTCCATCTCAGACGCGGTTCCAATCGTAACCCGCGCGTAGGTCGGCCAAGCGGGCCAGATGCGTCCAATAAATACATTTTGTTTGGCCATGGCATCGATCGCTGCTTTCGCCGGACGTTTCGTGTCGAGCATGAAGCAGTTCGATTCCGAGGGAACGTAGGAATATCCGTTGCGCTCAAGCCAGGCAAAGACCTCGCCGCGGATGCGAGCGTTGATGCGCTTGCGCTCGGGCAGCAACTGCCCATCTTTCAGGCTCGCCGATGCGGCGACGAGCGCGGTGATCGGCATGGCATTCCAGCCGCCATAGGTTTCGATCTTCTCCAGCAGGTCGGGCCGGCCGAAGACGACTCCGCAGCGTAGCCCCGCCATCCCGTAAATCTTCGAGAACGTGCGCAGCAGGATCACGTCCTTATCGGCTTTCACCAGATCCATAACCGAAACCGCGTCGGCAAAATGAATATAAGCTTCATCCACCAGCACGACCGAACCCTTGGGCTTGTTCTCGACCAGGTATTCGATATCGGAATGGCTGGTCAGAGTGCCGGTGGGATTGTTGGGTGTGCAGACGTAAAACACGCCCGCGTCGGGAGCCGCGGCCAGCATCGCTTTCACATCGTGCGCGTAGCTTTTCGTCAGCGGAACTTTCACCACCTTCGCACCGCCGGCATGGGCGACGATCATTCCAGCTTCGTATCCGGGATCGGCCGTCACATAGCTGCGCTGCGGTGAGGTGAAAACGGCGACCGCGTGATGCAGCGGCTCGCTCGATCCGGGATAGACGCGAAGCTGTTCCGGCTTGAGGCCTTCAGTTTCCGCCAGCGTCTTCACCAGGTCGTCATTCAGCCAGAAGGAATAGCGCCCACCCTGCGGGACGATGGCGGCCAGCGCCTCGCGCGCCGAAGCAGCGGGCCCGAGCGGGTTTTC
>Ga0209517_10009020_pt1 | contig 11517 bp, 11 predicted proteins | sample PeaSoiMetSII2010_FD_187695 | JGI IMG/M metagenome (GOLD analysis project Ga0209517, IMG submission 187695) | Peat soil microbial communities from Weissenstadt, Germany - SII-2010 (SPAdes) (version 2) | ecosystem: Environmental > Terrestrial > Soil > Wetlands > Peat | place: Germany...
TGGCCAGCGGAATTCTCTGGCCTATGCCGATCACGCTTGATGTCACGGAAGAATTTGCCAAGAAGCTGACGCCGGGCAGCAGCAAGGTGGCGCTGCGCGATCCCGAGGGCGTCATGCTTGCCGTGCTGCATGTCGAAGAAGTCTGGCAGCCTGACCGCGCCGCCGAAGCGAAGGCGGTCTTTAACAGCACCAGCAAGGCCCATCCCGGCGCCGACTACACCATCAACAAGTCGAATCCGTGGTATGTGGGCGGGCGCGTCGACGGACTGCAGGCGCCGTCGCATTACGATTTCCGCACGCTGCGCTTCACGCCGGCTGAATTGCGCGCTGAGTTCGCCCGTCTGGGATGGCGCCGCGTGGTTGCTTTCCAGACTCGCAATCCCATGCATCGCGCTCACGTGGAGCTCACGTTCCGCGCCGCCAAGAAGGTCGAGGCCAACCTGCTCATTCATCCCGTGGTGGGCATGACCAAGCCCGGCGACGTGGACTATTACACACGTGTGCGCTGCTACCAGCTGCTCAGCTCGAAGTATCCGCAAGGAACGCAGAAACTTTCGTTGCTCCCCCTTGCCATGCGCATGGGCGGGCCGCGCGAGGCCATCTGGCACAGTCTTATCCGCAAGAACCACGGCTGCACGCATTTCATCGTAGGCCGCGATCACGCCGGTCCGGGCAAAGACACCGACGGCAAGCCTTTCTATGGCCCCTATGAGGCCCAGGAAGTCTTCAAAAAGCACGAGACCGAAATCGGCGTCACCATGGTGCCTTTCAACATGATGGTCTACCTGGAAGGCGAAGATCGCTACGTGCCCGACGATGAAGTGAAGAACGGCGATCGCGTCTTGAATATCTCCGGCACGGAACTGCGGCAGCGCCTGAACGAAGGCCGCGAGATTCCCAGTTGGTTCACCTATCCCGAAGTCGTTCACGAACTGCGGCGCAGCTTCCCGCCGCGCGCCCAGCAGGGTGTGACGATTTTCTTTACCGGACTTTCAGGTTCGGGCAAGTCCACGATTGCCAACGTGCTGCTCACCAAGTTCCTGGAGATCGGCGGACGCCCCGTGACGTTGCTCGATGGCGACCTGGTGCGCAAGCATCTTTCGTCGGAACTGGGATTCTCGAAAGAGCATCGCGACATCAACATCCGCCGCATCGGTTATGTCGCTTCCGAGATCACCAAGAACGGCGGCATCGCAATCTGCGCTCCCATCGCGCCGTACGACGCAACCCGCAAGCACGTGCGCCAGATGATCGAGCCCTACGGAGGATTCATCCTGGTGCACATCGCCACGTCGGTTGAGGTCTGCGAGCAGCGGGATCGCAAGGGCCTCTACGCCAAGGCTCGCGCCGGGATTCTCAAAGAATTCACCGGGATTTCGGATCCCTACGAGGTTCCCTCCGATGCCGAGGTCACCATCAACACTGCCGATCTCTCGCCGGAGGAAGCCGCGCAGGAAATCATTCTGCACCTGGAACGCGAAGGCTTCGTCGGCGTGAACGGAACGGCAGCGTAAGGCAAAAACGGAACGACTATGCCAGTGCTGGCAGTCAAGATTGTCGTTGGCTTTGTCGTAGGCGTCCTCATCGGAATGAGCGGCGTCGGGGGCGGCGTTCTGCTGCTTCCGGTGCTGATTTTCGGCCTGCGTGTGCCGGCGATCGTGGCTGTGGGCTCCGACGCGGTGTTCAATTTCTTCACCAAGGTTCCAGCCAGCCTGATGCATCTCAAAAAGGGCACGGTGCGCGGCAAGGTAGTCATCGCGCTCGCCGTCGGCAGCGTCCCTGGCTCCATTATCGGAGTCAGGCTCCTGATGTACATCCGCCACATTTACGGTGACGGAGTGAACGACTTCATCAAGAGCGCAGTGGGCCTGCTGTTGATCGTGATTCCCACGCTGATGTTGTTCCAGAGGCGGATCGAAGACCGGGTCACACATCGCCCGCCCACCATGAAAGGGTTTGCGGGAATGGCGGTGATCGGCCTGGTTGCGGGTTTTCTGGTGGGGATGACTTCGGTAGGTTCGGGCAGCATCATCATGATGCTGCTGCTGTTGCTCTACAGTTTCCCGCCCAAGGTGAATGTCGGCACCGACATCCTTCACGCCGTCATCCTGACCGGGGTCACCGGCTTCCTTCACTTCCGCCTGGGGAACGTTGACCCCGGGCTGGTGCTGTCACTGCTGATTGGATCGATTCCCGGCGGACTGCTCGGTTCGCATCTGGCTACGCGCGTGCCCATGATCTGGCTGCGCCGTATTCTCTGCACCTTGCTCTTGATCACCGGAGCCCGCATGTTGTGGGCTTGATTGAGGCAGTGGCCAGTGGTCAGTGGTCAGTGGTCAGTGGTCAGTGGTCATTGACCCGAATGGCGCGGTCGGCACTGACCACTGACCACTGACCACTGATCACTGACCACTGATCTTTTGGTCTGGAACGGAACTTCACGGCTAGAAAACATGACTTTTTCTCGTTACGCCGATATCCTGCAGCGCATCCAGGCCGCGCTGGACGCCGCCCGCGCGGTATTCGCCCGCTTCACTCCAGGGGAAATCGAAACCGAATACAAGGCCGGGCACGATCCCGTAACCGAAGCCGATCGCGCCGTGGACGCCGTGTTGCGCCAGAATCTGCTGCGCGACGTCGAAGGCTGGCTTTCCGAAGAAACCGCGGATGATCTTTCCCGCCTCGACAAGGAACGGGTCTGGATCGTAGATCCTCTCGATGGAACCCGCGAGTTTGTTCTGGGTTTGCCCGAGTTTTGCGTGTCCATCGGTTTCGTCGAGAACGGCAAACCCGTCGCCGGAGGCATCTACAATCCGGCCACAAATGAGACTTTCCTGGGAGCGATCGACGCCGGAGTGCTCTACAACGGCAAGCCTGCCGCTCCCAGCCGGCGGACGAGCCTGGCCGGGGCACTCGTGCTGGCCAGCCGCAGCGAGGTCAAACGCGGCGAGTGGAAGCAGTTCGAGAGTGCTCCCTTCAAAACTCAGGCCATGGGGTCGGTCGCTTACAAGCTGGCCCTGGTTGCCGCGGGCCTGGCAGATGTGACCTTTACCCTCACACCCAAGAACGAATGGGATGTGGTCGCCGGCGCCGCACTGGTCCTAAGTGGCGGAGGCTTCGTAACAACTTTGGAAAAGACCGACCTGACCGCAAACCGCCGCGACCCGCTCCTGTCAGGCCTCGTGGCCTGCGGCCCATTGCTGAAAGATGAACTGCTCGCACTGGTGGAACCGCACCTCGCCGCGGTCAAGCTCGCGGTGAAGCGATAGGCTTCCCCTCTGAGTCGTCCTTCCGCGCGGACCCTCTGTGTGCATCCTGCTACATCTCTCTTTGATGGCGCGCTCGGGCCAAAGTCGGGGCAGTGAGTGTAAACGGGATGTTACGACAGTGACCGTCTGGGCCTCTCCATCGGTTGTGCGAAACAGTGCGTTTATGGTGTCTATAACCTGAGAGGAACGACGATGCTGGGTCATACGGAGAGGCCGATAGTGCGGGTTCTCGTGGAGGTCCTATTCTCCATCAACGCGGGGTTTGCCGCGATGTCGGTACTATTCAGCGCAAGCTTATCTGCGGCGCTTCCATTCATACATTTGGAGGTTTATCTCAACCATCTCCTAGGTATCAGGCAAACGGATTACATTCGAGGCTACTTCACAATTTGGATTCCGTCGCTCATTTTGGCGGCGTGCATCTGGAGCCTATTGCGATTTCTTGCCCGACTGCGCTTCGCACAATGGACCTTGCGGTATTTGGCTGGCATAGCAATTCTTCTGTGTCCGACCGCGCTTTGGACTTGTGCATACTTGCGAAACGGATGGTCACTCTTGTGGCCGTACAAGGCAGTTTGGGGTGAAGCTGCGTTCGCCATGATGTGTCTTTTCCTGTTCCTAAAAGGGCCTTGGGCAACGTCGCGCAGAATCGGTGTGTCAGCGTTTCTTGCTCACTGCATTTTCTGGTACTGGTTCACGAGTGGTGGGTTCCACTCACTTAACTGGGGAGTACCCGGCTACGGGGGTCCGGTTGGTATGGTGTTGGGTATGTGTTCATTGCTGATTTGGGGTCTTTACGTTTACGGGACGAGGGAGCATTCGCCCGCTCCGCAGTGAGCAACCCTCCGCACCCCAACCTCAGCGCCTAACTGCTGTTAACAAGCGATAGCGCTCACAACCGAATGGGTGATATCCTCGCCACTTGCCGCGTTTACCCAGCCGATACCTTCTTTTGCCCGCGCGGAATCTCTGAATCTGAAGAATCCGCCCACTTTCCCATCGCATCGCTTGTCGGTCTCTGAAAATGAGGTGCATAATTAAGGGTTCAGGTTCGCCTATACTCTTGCCGAGTGTTCTCGCATCTGTATGACTCAGGCGGACCATGACGGCCGATCCCACCGGGCAAGAGAGCGCGCGTCCTTGAGGAAGATCAACTAGGAACAAGCATGTACAAACCGTTCTTCGGATTACGGGCCAATCCGTTCAACATCAATCCGGACCCGCGTTACTTGTTCCTGACGCGCCATACCGAGGAGGCGCTGGCCTGCCTGACCTACGGCGTCCAAAGCCGCAAGGGGTTTGTGCTGCTCACCGGGGAGGTGGGCACGGGCAAGACGACGCTCATCAACAAATTGCTGGAGTGGCTGCGTCTGCAGCAGGTGGCGACGGCATTCATCTTCAATTCGCGGCTGAGCGTGCCCAACTTTCTCGACTACATGTTGGCGGACTTCGGCATTTCTTGCGAATCGAAAGCCAAGAGTCAAATCTTGCTGCGCCTCTACAACTGGTTGCTGGACCGCTACCGTGCCGGAGAGACCGCGGTGCTGGTGGTGGACGAAGCGCAGAATCTCTCCGACGAAGTGCTGGAAGAGATTCGCATGCTCACCAATCTGGAGACGTTTACCGAGAAGTTGCTCCAGATTGTAGTAGTGGGACAACCGGAACTGGAGCAAAGGCTCAAGCAGCCGCACATGCGCCAGCTGCGCCAGCGGCTAACGCTGCGGGCCAGAACCTATCCCTTCACCGCGGACGAGACCAAGGCGTACGTGCAACAGCGTTTGCGAATCGCGGGCTCGGACGGGCGGGAGATCTTCAATCCCGCGGCGCTGGCCGCCATTCATCACAGCGCTGCGGGGATTCCGCGCGTGATCAACCTGATCTGTGAGCACTGCCTGGTGAGCGCATTTGTCGATCAACAGAAAGTCATCGGGCCCGCGGTGGTGGATGCGGTAGCGCGGGATTTCGATCTGAAAGATGACCCCGCCTCGGGCGCGATGGCGCACCCGGAACAGACGACGGAACCGGCCAAGTTCGACGTGGCCGAGGCGTTGCGGTCGCTGGCCACCCTGGCGGAGCGCTTGCGCGAAGAAGAAAAAGACTTGCCCCGCGAACGGAAGCTCTGAGGCCGCAGCGGAGCCCGTTCGTACGCAGCTTCGTTGGTGGCTCAATTTGAATCTCGACCGCCGGTGCGGCGTCATCCCGAAGCCCCGCGCTTTCACCAGCGGGGCGAGGGATCTCGCGTGCAGTATGCGCACGCGTTACCCACGCAAGATCCCTTCGACTTCGCTCAGGGCAGGCTCTTCCGCCTGAAAAACGGCTTCGCTCAGGACGACGCCATCGGAGAAGAGTCGTCAATGTCGAAACCGAGCCGCTACCGCGGCGTCGGCCGCGAGGTTCCCTCTTCTGCCTTCTGTTAGAATTTCCCCGCGTAACCCGCGCGCTTCTCCCGATGAAGATTTCAGCGGTCATGCCCGTCTACAACGAGAAAGCCACCTTGCGTCAGGTGGTGGAGCGCGTCCTGTCGGTTGGCCTGGAGGTTGAACTACTCTGCGTGGATGATGGCTCGAACGACGGCTCACGCGAGATTCTGCAGGACCTCGAAAAGCGATGGCCGCACATCCGCGTCTTCGTTCAGCCGCGCAACATGGGAAAAGGGGCTGCACTCCGGCGTGGAATCCAGGAGGCCACTGGCGATTACGTGATCATTCAGGACGCGGACCTGGAATATGATCCCAAGGACTACCCCAAGTTGTTGGGGCCGTTGGAAGCAGGACAAGCAGACGTGGTCTATGGTTCGCGTTTCCTCGGAGGCGGACCCCACCGCGTTCTCTACTTCTGGCATTCCGTGGGCAATTCAGTTCTGACGCTGCTCTCGAATATGCTCACCAACCTGAATATGACGGACATGGAAACGTGCTACAAGGCGTTCCGCCGCGAGGTGATTCAGGCGATCCACCTCGAAGAAGATCGCTTTGGCTTTGAGCCGGAAGTCACGGTGAAGATCGCCAAACGCAACCTGCGCGTCTACGAAGTGGGTATCGGCTACTGGGGCCGCACCTATGCGGAAGGCAAGAAGATCAACTGGAAAGACGGCTTCCGTGCTTTGTGGTGCCTGGTGAAGTATTCCTGGAAGGAGCCGCGAAGCGCTCCAGCTTCGGTGTCTACAACTGCAAGTGTCGAGCAGCTTTCCCGGCAATGAGGTTGAACGCCTCTCCGCCATGGCTCGGACGGAGATTCCTAACCGCCCTTCGCGAACCGATTTTCGAGTGGACTAATCTTTCAGAGGAACTACGGCCCTGCCATCGCGGCAGAAGGTGGCGACTTTCTCTAGTTCGCCGTTGGCACGGGGCACCGTCATGACCGGGCCATAGCAATACACGGCATGGCCGGAGGCGGCAAAGTACCAGCGTCCGCCCTTCACGTGCTTGGTCACCGGAGCGGAAGGCTGGCGCAGCGGCTTCTGCGGTGCCAGTTGGGGAACAGGCAGGCTCAACAACAAGGCTAGGGTCAGGGCCTTCATGTTTTCTTTGTACTATCCGCTTACTTACAGAGCCTGCAGCGGCGAACAGAGTGAAACTACCTCTGTTCGCTTCGTAACACTAAATCGTGATCAGCGCCCGGCGGTCGTCCGACATGTCCGCGGCCGGCCGAGACGGCATCTGGTACTGCGGTTTTTGTTTCTGCGTCTGTTTCTGGTGCTGCGGTGCTCCCTGGGAAGACGGGGCCTGCTGCGTTGGTACCTGGGTTGACGGGACTTGGGTTGACGGGACCTGCGAAGGTTGGTTCTGGGTCACTGGAGGCTGTGCTTTCGGAGATGGGGCTGCGGTCGAGGGCTGTTCGCCCATAACCCGGGCAGCCGCCTGAGCTCTCTGTTTGATTGCCGACAGTTCGGTGCTGTCGCGGAACAGTTCCCGAATGAGATTGCGCTGCGATTCGATGGTTGAACCCTGCTCCACAATCAGCATGGTCATCAAGCCGTAGGAGAGGCAAAACAGCACGGTCAACAGCGGCAGGAAGCTGAATTTCTTGCGGGGAACCGGAGCATCAATGGGAGCTGCGGCAATTATGTCGGTGTTATTGAACAGCGTCGTCAAGCGGCACCCCGATCTTTGCCCTAGCCGGCAGGCGACAAACAAAACTGCATCCCGCAAGCCAATGGAGGCGTGAGGCGTAAGTAATTGATATGAATCCGGTTAGCAGACCCCCCGCGAGAGCTGCGGGAAGCCTCCAAGTGCAAGTCGCTGCACATTATGAGTAACTATGATTTGTTGCTGCCCCTCCCCGGCCGGCTCAAATCGCCTGTCCAGCGCGGTTTTCGGGGGGTCAGCACCCGTGAAGAGCGCCTCGGCAGGCGGGCTTCTCCCAACCTCGTTGTTTCTTGCGCCAGAGAAGATCCCGGCCAAAGATTACCTCGGTTACGTGTTGAAGTGTGACTCTTGCCCCTAGAATGAAAGCTAATGTAGGGAAAGAGAAAAAGAGAATTCTTCGCCGAGGATCGCGCAATTATGTGGATGCGGTGTTCCCTGTTTCTTTTCTTGGTCTTCTCTTGCTGTCTTTGGCCCGCGGGAACTGCTCAAGGCCAGCAATCTCCCGCTGAAGCGGGGCGGCCAATTCTCCAAAGAACCGAGCCCCGATATCCGGAGATTGCGAGACGGCTGCACATCGAGGGAACGGTGAAGGTAGTTGCCATCGTGGCGCCAGACGGGAAAGTGAAGTCCGTCGAACCGGCGGGCGGTCATCCGTTGCTGATTCAGGCTTCCAAGGAAGCCATCTTGCAGTGGAAGTACGCCCCTGCGGCGACAGAATCGAGAGAACCCATCGAACTGCACTTCCATCCGCAATAGCGGCACGATCGAGCGCTCCAGCCCTTACTTGCCCAGCACCAGTTTGGCGATTGTTGCCAGCTGCATGTTGGACGTGCCCTCATAGATTTTGCCGATCTTGGCGTCGCGCCAGTACTTCTCGACCGGATAGTCTTTGGTGAATCCATAGCCGCCGTAGACTTCAATGGCCAGGGAAGTCACGCGCTCGGCGACCTGGGAGGCGAACAGCTTGGTCATGGCAGCTTCTTTTACGAAGTTGATCCCAGCGTCTTTCATGCGGGCCGCGTTGTACACCATGAGCCGCGCCGCCTCAATCTCGGTCGCCATTTGCGCAATCTGGAACTGGACTCCTTGAAACTCGGCGATGGCCTTGCCGAACTGCTTGCGCTCCTGCGCATATTTCGCGGCACATTCCCAGGCCCCGCGGGCCAGGCCGATCATTTGCGCTCCGATGCCGATGCGGCCTTCGTTCAACGTTTCGATGGCGATCTTGTAGCCTTTGCCCGGCTCGCCCAGAACATTCCCTTTGGGCACGCGACAGTCTTCGAGAATCAGTTCGCAGGTGGATGAGGCGCGAATTCCGAGCTTATCTTCCTTCTTGCCGACGGTGAATCCCGGAGACTCTTTCTCGACCAGGAACGCAGTGATGCCTTTGTATCCTGCACGGGGATCGAGCGTAGCAAAGAGCACGAACAAACCGGCTTCCTTGCTGTTAGTGATCCATAGTTTGCGGCCGTTGAGCACATATTCGGAACCCTTCAGTTCGGCGCGGGTCTGCAAAGCAAATGCGTCCGAACCCGATCCCGCCTCGCTCAGGGCGTAGGCGCCGACGGTCTCCGTCGCCATTTTGGGCAGGTAGCGTTGTTTCTGGTCTTCGTTCGCCCAGCGCAGCACGGCGTTGTTGACCAGCGTGTTCTGCACATCCACAACGACGCCGGCCGAGGCGTCCACCCGCGAGAGTTCTTCGACCGCCAGAATCGCTTCGAAAAACTTGCCACCCGCCCCACCGTACTGCTCGGGGATTTCAATTCCCATCAATCCGAGCTGGAAAAATTCCTCGATGAGACTCTTCTCAAAGACGCCCTTTTCGTCCATTTCCTTTACCAGCGGGCGGATCTTCTCGTCGGCAAACTGGCGAATGTTGTCGCGGAAGAGAATCTCGTCTTCGGTGAGCGTGGTCAGCGGAGAAGGAGCAGGCAGTTGCAGTGTCGTTGACGACATCAGGATACCTTCAGGCACAGGATGGAACGCTGGGTCATTTTAGCACTTGGAGTCATGCCGGCAGATAGAAGGGGAAAGATAGTGGATCAATTCCCGAGTCGCCAACAAACATTCTTTTCACAACACGCCGCGCTTGGAACAGCTCGGGAGCCTGGAGAGTGCCAACCGCTGCTCCTTTTTGCGCTGGCAGAAAGTCAGCGCATCTCATGCCCCTGCTTTCTGCTCCGGATACACCGTGTTGGGCTTGGCACCATCCGCGCCGCCGTGCAGCGATGCGAAGAACCCGACAACAGTGAGAAAGAGCAGCACGAGGCCGACGACAGTTGCCCTTGACGCTCCCGTAATGGCGGATTCTCTAAGAACAAGAATTGCCCTGCCGGTATGCTCGAGCAGAAGCAGGACATATGCGGCCGAGATCATGGCACGATAACGAATCAGCACCAGTACGCAGAACAGGGTAAGCACCAAAGTGGAAAGCCCCGAGCGCGCCAGAACCAGAACCAGCAGCTGCGCGGCTTCCGGAGGAAACGCGCCGAGTGGAATCTTGTGGGCTCCTTGCGCGGTAAGTTGGCCGATAAACATCGAGGTCACGCCGATGGCCGTCTTAATCAGGATGATCGGGACTAGGAGCCAGATCGCCAGCTTATGGCCTCTATAGGTATTGTCAATCGTCCGAGGCAGAATTCTCTCGAGCATGAGCACTCCAATTCTCAGCGCTATTGCGCCGACGATGATGGCCTCGATCTGTCCTTCACGTAGAGCTTATAGCAGTCCGGCCGATTGGCGCCGATTCGGAAACTGGCCCACCACCCGGAAAGGGATCAGCGGCGGCTTGCGCTATGCACCAACCGCAGCACATCCGCCTGCAGGATGCGCTTGATCTGGGTACGGGCATGCACGGCCCACGGGCCTGAGGTGTCCAGTTTGATGTAGGCCTGCCAGTGCTGGAGGGCTTTGCGGGGCTGGCGCAACTTTTCGTAGGCCAGCGCCAGATTGTAGTGCGCATCCGCGTAGGTGGGAGCCAGCTGTAGGGCGGTCTTGTAAGTCTGGATCGCCTCGGGCACGCGGCCGGTTTCATCGAGCACGTTGCCCAGATCGAAATAGGCCAGAGCATAACGCGGGTCGGCTTCGATGGCCTGGCGATAATGTCTCTCGGCAAGGGCAAAATCCTGGCGGTTGTAGTGAAGCGTGCCCAGGTTGATGTGCGCGGCCGCGTGTAACGGTTCGATCTCAAGCACCTTGTGATAAGCCGCAATCGCTTCGGCCTGCGTGGCGGGATCTTCTTCCGACGCGATGCCACGCGCAAACCACGCCGCCGCTTCATTCTCCCGCGGAGTTGGCTCCGGTCTCGGCACCGGCGTGCTGGTCACCACCTTCTCGCGCTCGGAAAAGTCCATCAGGAACTGCCCGGCGATCGGCTCCAGCAGCTTTCCATCGTGCCGGAAGGCGACGCGGTGCCTCGCCGTGGACCACGCTCCCGCCTCGAGCAGCGGTTTCTCCACGCCCGCGGCTTGCTTGCGCATGGCCTCGAGCGATTGACGAATCACCGTCGGGCGGACGCTCATGGCGCACAGATCGCGCACCTTCTTGAGTTCCAGTAGATCGAAGAAGGAATAAGTGTCGGCGGAAGTCACCAGGCCGATCCGCTCCCAGTTGGCCAACTGGCGCGGCGTGATGTGAAGAATCCTCAGTAGATCAGTTCGGCTATACACGGCACACGTAACGAACACACGTCCTCGCGACCCGCGCAAAGACGCTCGTGAGACATTATCTTCAACTTATTCAAGCAAACGCAACAGCAATCCTTGTGGAAGGCTGTGGAGAACCTGGTTGGTTTACATGCAGCGGAAATGGTGCAGAAGTTCCGTCTACGACGACCACGGATTGACCACGATTGCGGAAATGTCGCTAAAATGCGCCACGTTTCGAGTTGCCAGACTGGCATGGAGGGCAAGCACGATGCCGGCGATCATGGTGTCGCGGAGATCCCGAGGCCGGCCCTTCTTCTGCCATGAAGCCATTAGACTCGCTGTCGCCCGGGCCGCGTCCTCATCGAATACGGCGATTCGCCGATCTATCTCCTGGAGAACTCGTTCGAACCTCTCGGCGAGGCCCGTTCTCCGTTTGCCGCCGGGCATCACGTGAAGCCCGAATTCAATTTCGAGGATTGTAACCGAACTCACCCAGATGGAACTTTCCGGCTG
>Ga0209517_10009022_pt1 | contig 11515 bp, 9 predicted proteins | sample PeaSoiMetSII2010_FD_187695 | JGI IMG/M metagenome (GOLD analysis project Ga0209517, IMG submission 187695) | Peat soil microbial communities from Weissenstadt, Germany - SII-2010 (SPAdes) (version 2) | ecosystem: Environmental > Terrestrial > Soil > Wetlands > Peat | place: Germany: Weissenstadt...
AAGACGAAGCATTTCGCCGCGAGCTCCGCACCTGGCTCGAGGCCAACCGGCAATTCGCTCCCGGCGCCGTCAGTAACATGGCGCGCGAGGCCGAGGGGCAATGGGAAGCCCGGGTCCGATGGCACAAGAAGCTCAACGAGGGCGGTTGGGTCGCGGTCAACTGGCCCAAACAGTACGGCGGACGCGGCGCCACCGTAATGCAACGAGTGATCTTCCGCGAGGAGCTTGGCCGGCTTCATCTATCCGAACCAATGACCGGGATGGGAATTGGATTGCTGGGACCGACGTTGATGCACTGGGGCACCGACGATCAGAAGCGGCGACACCTGCCCGCTATCCTCAAGGGCGAAGAGATCTGGTGCCAGGGATACAGCGAGCCCGGCGCGGGCTCCGATCTGGCCTCGGTCCAGACGCGCGCGGTCGAGGATGGCGATTACTTTGTCGTCAATGGGCAGAAGGTGTGGACTTCCGTGGCTCATCACGCCGACTGGATCTTCGCGCTGGTGCGCACCGATCCTGACGCACCCAAGCACAAGGGAATCAGCTATCTGCTGATCGACATGCACACGCCGGGAGTAAAGGTGCGGCCACTGGTACAGATGACCGGCGGACGCGGCTTCAACGAAGTGTTCTTTGAAGATGTGCGCGTGCCGAGAAGCAATATCGTGGGCGAGAAGAACAACGGCTGGCAGGTCGCGATGACGACCCTGATGTTCGAGCGCGGCGGCGGGGCCGGCCAGGGCGGGACGCTGGCGGAAGTCAGGGAACTGGCTGATGTCGCGAAGCGGCTGCCCCGTAACGGCGGAAGCGCATGGGACGATTCAAGCGTGCGCCAGAAAATCGCCGAGTTCGCATCCGAAGCGCTGGCGCTCAAATACACCGGCTATCGTCAACTCACGCGTCAGCTCAAGGGACTGCCGCCGGGCCCTGAAGGCTCGATGATGAAACTGTGCGGCACCGAGCTGGCGCTCAAAATCGCCTCGTATGCGATGGAGTTGCTGGGACCGTATAGCCAGTTCGAATACGGCGCCCCCTTTGCGGTCGATCACGGCCGATGGTCGTTCAGGATGCTGGCGGCGCGCGGCCCGACAATCTTCGCGGGAACCAATCAGATCCAGCACAACATCATCGGCGAACGCGTCCTCGGCCTGCCGAAGGGCTCGTGAATCATTGCTGTTCGAAACACGCTCCCAGAACGTAGTAGATTGTCTCCAGGGACGGTAATATGAACCAATTGTGACTCCCAAATCCGATCGCCAGGAACAAGCCCCAGACTGAAAATACCGTGCCTACATACTGAGGATGCTTCAGCAGTGAAAAAGGAAACCCGCTGCACCAGGGAATCTCGTAACCGTATCGATTGCCGTAGAATACTCCTACGCTTCCCAGCCGATAGAAGACACTGAAGTTCAGAATCTGCCCGCCGACGATCAATGCTCCTCCCGCCACCTGAGCCAGTGTCCCTCCAGCCAGCGGAGAAAACGCGCCGTACCCATTGTAGTAACACCAGCCGGCAAACACAGCAATCTGAACGGCTTTGAAGCAGTAAAAGAGCCTCCGCAGGACTGCCACCGGCTCTCCGAACGAAGCCACCAACGGCCGAGCGCAAAAGCCGCGAAATGATTCCGGGAAGTGCCAGACCCAAATGTAGCAAATGCGCTCGAGGCTCAGCAGAGCTGCGGCGGCCAGAAAGATCCGCAGACTCATCTTGCTTCACCTCTTTGCGCGTATCCGAGTCCCAATATCCTGTAGGGACTGGAATAGTAGGCACCAATGTCAGTGAAGGGATCGGTCACCAGCTTGACGAACCAGATCATCGACGTTCGAAAGTCGTGTTCCCAGACCAGGTAGAGGACGCGCCCAAATACTACGGCCAACGTCAGCAAGAACCACTGCTGGGCGACCGCCGCACTTATCGCAGTGAGAGTCTCGAAACTCAGGGAACCGGCTCTCAGCAATTGAATGACCGGAATCAAAAGATATCCCGCCACGATGATCGACTTGTTCCGGGTGTTGAATCCCAGAAGCGCTTCTTCCTTGTCATGACACGGAGGCTCCAGTATTGCGTGTCCGAACTGCCGGACAAACAGCGCGGCCAGACCAAGGCCCATCGCGCGCGTCAGATTGGAAAACGCCAGGAAATAGCAATAGATGAAGGCGCTCGAACTAAGCAGATGAAACAACTGGTTGATCAAGTTGCTATGCGATGCGACATGATCGTCCGCCTTCCGTTGCATCACTTCCGTGTAGAAGCTCGTTAGAGGTTTGGGAAGCTGCAGTAGGCTCCCTGCCATCTCACGAATCAGGTTGTTTCGCATTATTTTGTCCCTCCCGGGCTGTTGCTCCTCATTCAACCACCATCCATCGCTTTTCATTTTGCGAGCCGCGTTGACTAGGGCTTCCTGCAGCGTCTGATAGTCTTTCGCAGAGAAATCCAGGCTGCTCAAGCAGCGGCCGGTCCCAACCCAACTCAGCGTGATGTTTTCCGCGCGTAGATAATACTGAAGCAGCCAGTTGTAGCGGCCGGGCTCCTTGAACAGAACAGTCCAGACGGTTGCGAGGTTGACGACCCTGATGGGCAAAGAAGCCTCAGCGAAGCTTTGATTGCTGGAACGAACCCAGTCCTCGCAGCGCTGATTGGCTTCCCGATAGAGCTGCGCCGTGTCCGGCTGCACCAGCCACTTGAGGAATTCGTTCATGGCTCCCATCACGGGCGGATGGGCCGAAAAGGTCCCTACTACGTAAGCCAGACGCATGGGATGTTCGCGATCGAACCGCCGCATCAGCGCCGCCTTACCGCAGACCAATCCGATCGGCATCCCGCCCGCGACCGTTTTTCCGTAGACGACCATGTCGGCCCGGACGCCGAAATACTCCTGCGCACCGCCTGGGGCGAGGCGAAAGCCGGTGAATACTTCGTCGAAGATTAATGGGATTGCACAATCAGTACAGACCTCGCGCAATGTTTGTAGCCATCGTGCGTAGCTGGAAAACGAGTCTTGAGTTTTGCGTACGCCACTGGTCAGCAGGATAGTATCGCTGGGAGGCGGCTGATTAGGATGGAAGGACTGAACAGGATTGATCAGAACCGCCGCGATCTCTGTCGCCCGCCGTCGAATCACAGCAAGCGAGGCCGGATTCATTTCCTTCAGCGTCAGACAATCGTCGATACTTCGTTCGCTGCCGAGCCCCGGTTGCACGCCGTCCCACCAACCGTGATACGCGCCCGAGAAGCACACAATCAGCTTTCTGCGGGTATTGAACCGTGCCATGCGAGCTGCGGCCATCACTGCTTCGGTGCCGCTCATGTGAAAGGACACTTCGTCCATACCCGAGATGGATTTGAGAAGCCTGATATTGTCGGCGACGATTGGATGAAGCGGTCCCAGAACCGGGCCGAGATCCTTCACTCGCTCCCATCCCTTTTCCATCCACTCCTTGTAGCGGTCGAATCCCGCCACGTTGAGTCCGTACGAGCCGCTCACATCCAGGGTCCAGTGACCGTCAAGATCGCGTAGCCTGGGGCCGTCGGATGCAGTCACCACCGAGCAGAGATTAAATCTTTCCCGCATCAAGCGCATGAACGGGAAGGGAACCCGGTTGGCATCAGTAAAGCGCAGGTCGGAAAAGCTCTCCCGGATCTCGTTTCCCCACGCAATCGAGTTTGCAAACCTGGTCTGGAGAAAACCCGCCAGGCGCTCGATAGCCTGTTTGCGAAGCTCGACCCAGCGCGCGCCCGCTCCGTCGGCTCGCAGAAACTCTTCGTCCGAATAGTCACGGGACTTAACCCATTTCGAGAGGTGCCGCGAAAGCCGGGGAGTCAGCGCGAGTGCCCGCAGAGTCAGAAGCTCCGTGGCGAGCTTTCGTACGACGGCAGCGGCCGAGATCATCAAAAGGAACAGTACCAGCACGATCCAACCGTGATCCCAGCCCGGCTTCAAACTCCCGTTTGAATCAAGGCCGAGATTCGCGACTAGTCCTTGCACGGTCTCCATCGCCGACATTTCCCTGTCCTCCTCTCGCGCTTATGCCGCCAAAACCGGGTCGATAGCCGTGTCCGTCTCCTGGCGAGCGCCGGTCAGCAAGGCTTCAAACCTTTCCACCACACGCGGCCAGTTCGCAGAGGCTATATAGTTACGTGCCTGCCTTCGTATGCGGTTGAGCAATAGCGGTTCACGCATCAGCATCGCTGCGGAAGCCACGAAAGCTTTCGCGTCTCCGTAGGGCACCAGCACGCCGGTTTCGCCATGTGTAATGTGGACTCTCGCGGCTGCGTAGTCATAGGCGATCACAGCCAGGCCGCTCGCCATCGCTTCCAACGTGACGTTGCCGAAGGTCTCGGTCTCGCTGGGAAACAGAAAAACGTCGGCTGAGGCATAGTGCCTGGCGAGCTGGTCGCCGGAATGCACGCCGCGGAAGATGAGATCGGGATAGGCTCTTCGCAGGGCGGCAAGAAGCGGCCCGTCGCCCACGATCACGAACTTGACGCGGTCGTTGGTCTTTTTCATCGCATGGTAGGTCTCGATGGCAAGCTTCAGATTCTTTTCCGCCGCCACCCGCCCCACGCAGATTACTGCCAGATCGTTGTCCGACAGGCCCCACTGATGACGCAGTTCGGCAGAGCGGCATTCCGGGTTGAACAACTGACTATCGACGCCCCGGCCGAGAATACTCACATTGTTGAATCCAAGCAGTTGCAGCCGATCCCGCAGCTCCTGGCTGGCAACCAGGGTACCCATTGTTCCGTTGTGAAAATTACGCAGATATCGAAAGACCATAGACTGTAGCCGGCCTGCCAGGTAGTACTTTGCATAACTCTGATAGTTGGTATGAAATCCGCTGAGTACCGGGAGCCCCAGACGCTGCGCCGCGCGCACGGCCGACCATCCCAAAGGCCCCTCGGTTGCCACATACACCGCATCGGGCCGGCGTTGGGTCCAGCAGCGCAAAAGCAGCCCGCCGGCCGGCAGGCCGAACTGCAACCCCGGGTACCTGGGCAAAGGCAAGCCCCGAACCAATGTAACTTCAGAATCGTAGTTGCTAGGGAAGCAGTCGGCCATCGCCTGCCGCGGCCGAACAACCCGCACAGCATGGCCACGTGCGCGCAGCCCCTTCACCAGATGCGCCAACGTCAGCGCAACGCCGTTTATCTCCGGAGGGTAGGTTTCGGTCACGACGCAAATGTATCGAGACCCCGCCTGCTGATGAACGGCCGAGAGTGTGGCGGCCATTAGATTGTCGTCTCACTTGGTTGTTCTGAGGCGATCGTTTGCCGCTCGATGCCCGGTGACTGTCCGGGTTTCCAGTTGAGCAGCCGCAAAGCACCTTGGTAGTCTTCGACCAGGGCGGTGCAGTTTTCGATCCAATCGCCGTCGTTGAGATACAGAATGGGGCCGATGTACTGTTGCCCAGGCCGGTGGGTATGCCCGCAGACAATTCCGTCCGCGCGCTGCCTTCGAACGATCCGAACAATCTCCCGTTCGTCAGACTCGGTCGCGCCAATGTAGTCGACTGCCCAGGTGACCGGCCGCTTCAAGAAGGCAGACAAACCCCTGTCGGCATTTAGGCGCTCGCGGATAGACCACTCGTTTATTCGCAGCGCGAGAGTGTAGGCTTGGCCACCCATTTTGGAGATCCAACTAGCCGAGCTAAGCGAGTCGTCAAATTGATGGCCGTGAATCACAAGCAGCCGCCCGCCGTCAGCAGTCACGTGGACGATTTCCGGGTGGATACAGACCGGGCCAAAGAGGAATTCGACCAGATCGAGATTCATTTCGTCATGGTTGCCGGGCAGAAACACCAGCCGGGCGCCGCGATGACGCCAGTTCGCGATCTCCCGCACCACCGCATCCTGAGTGCTGCTCCAATACCAGGCGCGTCCATGGTTCCAACCGTCTACTATGTCGCCGACAAGGTAGAGGCTCTCAGCCATGTGGCACTGGAGAAAATTCAGCACCGCGTCGGCTTTACAGGCCCTGGTGCCGAGATGCAGGTCGGATATCCAGACCGAACGGAACGAAGAAGCCGACGCGGGAACAGACATCGCCGCGTTTGGCTGCCAGCGCGTCGAGCGCTCAGGGTCGATCAACCGGTCATCATTCATAACAGCCTCCCCAGCCGCTGCCCCACCGGTCTCAGACTTAACCTATTGTACTAGCCAGATGGAAAACCGTCTATGCAGAAATGTGACGAGTACTTGAAGATTGTACTATGCAATCATTGATCGCAGGCTAACGGAGTGCTCCCAATATGTTACGTATTGAAGGAGCCTGTATTACATGGGATGGTTTGGCGGTTACTTGCAAGAGTGCAGTATCAAGTCCTGAAAGCCGCGGATTGTTGCGTAGAAAGACGCTCCGCGGCTAACTTGGGCGCAGCGCGCGGCAGATGGTCGTTCAGGATGCTGGCGGCGCGCGGCCCGGGAATCTTCGCGGGAACCAATCAGATCCAGCACAACATCATCGGCGAACGCGTGCTTGGCCTGCCGAAGGGCGGGTGAAACTAGTCTCCGACGATTTCAGCGGATCAGAGATCGAGCGGATCCAGTTCCCGCGCCGCCTGGAGGGAGGAGGATCGCACGCATGCCGAAGCCTCCCAGAACTGCCGGCGAAGCTCCTCTCGGGAAACAGATTCTTCCAGCAACCTGAGTGACCGCCGGATCACTTCCGTGTTGGACCGGGCCTTGAGCAGCCGCCGCAGACGCCGGACTTGCGCATACTCGGCCGCCGCAAGGGTGAACGACAATTTTCCTGCGGCATGGGATTTCATGCTTATCTCATCCCCCAGTTGCGTCTTCAGCGCAAACGGATGACGGGCGACAAAGCAGGTCTCTCCCGCATAGCAAAGCGTGCCATTCTACCTTCGACGATTCGCGCTACCCGAGTTGGCGCAGCTCGTAGACTCGCACGTCCTGCGTGCTCCAAGCTTCGATGACCTTGTTGATGGTGCTGGGTAGCTTGGCGATCGCTTCCAGAGCGCACCCGAACAGTTCGTCCTAGACGGCTGGTCTTACGTTGGGCACGATGATCACCAATCCGGGATGGAGGGCGCTTTTCTCAACCAGCCGCTTGAAATCCCTGGCGTTGTTCGTGACGAACACGAACTCCTCTTTCACAATCAGGTCGCGAAGCTGGTAGTCCTTCGCGCCTGCCTTCCCGAGTTCGACAACGTGGTGCGCCTCATATCCGGCAGCTTGTGCGATTTTGACGAGCCCTTTGTGAAGGCACTCGTCAACCAGGAACCTCACGCAGCGGCCTCATTCGCGTGCCAGGGATGCTTCGGCGGGCGACCGCGCCGCGGGTACGCCCTGGAGTAGATACGCGCGAGGTCGAGATTTTCGCGCTTGAGAGTGGGATATCCGGATAGAATTTCTTCTTCGCCGGCGCCCTGGTCCAGCATGTCGGAGATGAGGTAGACCGGGATTCGGGTTCCTCGAATTAGCGGGTCGCCGCCACGAATCTCAGGATCACGAACCACCATCCGGCGGGCGCGCTCAAGCTTCGAAAGGCTTGCCCTCACCTGCGCGGCTATGGCTCGAAAGTCAACCACCAGCCCGGCGAATGACATGCTACGTGCTCCGGTCTTTTGCCAGCAGGCAAGAATTGACCGCCGAAGCTCATCTTTGGCCTTGCCGGTAAGCTTTACCAGGCGAGGGTCAAACCCCTTGATCGTGGCCAGATAGAACAGGTCTGGCTCGGTCAGCACTCTGGCCCCGCTCTTTCGGCCGCGCACCAACGGTCCGTCGTCAATCGCCTTTTGGACCGCGCGAACTGGAATTCCGCTTACGACCGCCGCTTCCGACGGAGTGAAGGTCTGCCGCCCGTTCATGCAAAATCCATCCCTTCGACGGGATGAATTATAGCAGACGGCATCCGGACAAACGAGCGTCTCGCAGGACCAACCAGAACTATCTTGATCGCGCTGATGGTGGAGCAGAAGGGATTTGAACCCCCCCCAAATGACATCTTGTCGGCCTCATCGGGTGAAAGCATGCCTCGAATGTCGATCTGCCCTGATCCAGGGCCGGCCTCGCACCCTCGACGAGCTTGAAGCGCTCAACTGGCGTTAGAACGCGGCGCTCATCTTCAGGCGAGCGCCCGCCATTTTGCGGCGGTGAGCTCCGATAGAGCCCGGTAGTAGCGCTCGTTCAATTCGTCGGCGCCGGGCTCCGGCCCACCAGGGGAGCCGGCGCACAGATCATTCAAGTGTTCGGCCAATACCGAGGCGATGGCGTGGATGGTCTCGTGGCGGTCCAGTCCCTGCGCCAGCAGCCGCGTACAGGCTGAAGTCACCGCCGGGATATCCATTGCGAGTTGGTTTTCCACCACCGCATGAAAAACCGCATGCACTTCGATTCTTGGCGCTTCGATGCGAGCTTCCGCATGGTAGCTGCGAACCAATCGGAGCTGCTCTGTTTCGTCCAGCGACAGCCATTCCGTGGCGTCCGGAGCGACGAGGGGATCGTAGTGTTTCATATCTGGTGTCGGATGGGAGTGGAGGACGCAGTCTTCGGCGAACCATTCTCTTCTGCAAATTCCCTGTTAAACAGGGAAAATACAGGGAATTTACCCATTTTAGGGCCTGATCGGGGCCAACAAACGCCGAAAAGTGCAGGAGCTACAAGGGCTTTTTGGCCAAATTCCCTACGCGCCGGAACAGGGAATTTCAATCGCCGAACAGGGAATTTTTTCGGCCGATCAGGGAATTTTCAGCGCTGAGCAGGGATAGCGCGTGCTGGGTCACTCTCGCTGATTTTTGCGGAGAACAATCGTGCCACCTTGGGTGAAATGAAGGCGACCTTTGGGACGAAGTTCAGAACCATCGTCAACTAAGTACGACTTGGCAGATTCAGCACCAGCATCCGCGGGTCGGTCATTTCCTCCATTGCCCATCGCACCCCCTCGCGGCCGAGGCCCGAATCCTTCACGCCGCCGAATGGATACGTGTCAACCCGAAACACACCGGTATCACCTACGATCACCGCGCCGGCCTCGATCTCTCGAAAGGCCTGGAACGCGTGCTCCAAGCTCGGCGTGAACACGCCCGCCTGCAAGCCGAAGGGCGAATCGTTGAGCGCAGCGATACCTTCGGCGAAGGAGTCCATCGGCTCGATCGTTGCCACCGGGCCGAACACCTCTTCGCACCAGACGCGCAGCCGATGCAGCTCGCGATCGCGAAGCTCGATCACGGTGGGTGATACGACCGCCCCGGCGCGGCGATCGCCGGCCAGGATCTTTGCGCCGGCGGCTTTCGCCTCCGCTATCCATTCCATCACGCGATCGGCCGCCGCGCGGCTGATCATCGGCCCGACGATCGTTTTGGGGTCCATCGGGTCGCCGACCGGCAGCGCCAGCGTGTGATTGACGAAGCGCTCGACGAACCCGGCGTAGACCCGCCGATGGACGAAAATCCGCTGTACTGACAGGCACACCTGGCCGGCGTGAACGAACGCGCCGCGCGCGGCGCGGGCCGCGGCGATTTCGAGGTCGGCGCCGTCGTCGACGATCAGACCGCCATTGCCGCCCAGTTCCAGCGCCACATGTTTCTTGCCGGCCTTAGCTTTCAGGGCCCATCCGACCGCCGCACTGCCGGTAAAGCTCAGCATCTTGATCCGATCGTCGGTCGCGAGCGCCTCGGCGACGGGCGGATCGGCCGAGACTACATTGAGCGCGCCGCGCGGCAGTCCGGCGCTTGCGGCAATCTCGGCGAGCATCAGGGCGGGCGCCGGGCACTGCGGCGGCGGCTTGACGACCAGCGTGTTGCCGGTTGCGATCGCAGGCGCGACCTTGTGCGCTACCAGGTTGAGCGGAAAGTTGAACGGCGCGATCGCCGCGATGGCCCCGATCGGAAAGCGCTCGACGATTCCAATCGCGCCAGGACGCGACGGATCAAAATCGAGCGGCTCGAAGTTTCCGCCGAAACGCTTGACCTCCTCGGCGGCGAGCGCGAATACGCCGATCGTGCGGCCGACCTCGGCGCGTGAATAGTCAATCGGCTTGCCGGTCGACCACGTTATCGCGCGCTCGAACTCTTCACGCCGCCCGGCGATACCGTGACTGATCGCGAGCAAAATCTGCGCGCGGATAGCGCGAGTGAGGCGGCGGGTCTCGGCGAACGCGCGCGCCGCCGCCGCGATCGCGGCATCCATTTCGTTGCGTCCGGCGCGCGCGGCGATCCCGGCTATGGCGCCGGTGTACGGATAGAGCAGGTCGTAATGATCGGCGGTATCGATCAGCTCGCCGTTGATGAAAAGCTCGTGGGTTGGCGTTGGCATGGTGTCGCCTCTACGATCGGGATGATCCCATTATTTCGCGCAACGCGACGGTCTGGAAGGCGGGATGCGATGATCGATCTCGCCGGCCCGCGAGCCCGGCCGAGGCGTTGCGTGAGTGGGAGAAAGTGCGCACGATCCACGAAGCATCGCGCTTAAGCCGCGAACTCGGCGCTCATGCATCAAGGCTTGGTGGCGATGAGAGAAGGCCGAGGCGATCGCCTATGCCAAGGACTCGCGCGGTCTTAACGACGACCTAGGTGCGATTGCCCGCGGCTGCGAAGCGACGGGCGCCAACGCTGTCCTGTGCTATGATAGTTTCTTTGCCAGTCAGGCACCTGGCGCGAGTGAAACACGGTCAAAACGGAACAGGATAGCATTCGTTGTGGAACGAAATGTCGCCCTGCGCTACGTGCTTTCCGGGCGGAATAGGTGTCTTGCATTCGTGGCACAGTCGGCCGGAGAAGTTCGCATAGGCTTGATCGTAACGTAGCCTTGACCTAACTCTGCCTTCGTCGATTGCTTTCAGACCCCGACTGATTTCCTCTTCGGAGCGACGGAGCCGCGCCGCGGCCTCGCTGGCGCCAAGGCCTCGCGCCTGGAGACTGCGCGCCGCCTCGAGGCGAGTAAAGCCAATGATGCCGGGCTCGCCCGGCGCCATAGCAATCCATTCGAGCGCCTGCGAGGTGGAATCCGCCTGATCGTCATATTTGGCGTTCGGAAACGTTGTAATCTCATGCAGGTACTCGGCGAGCCAAGGCGCCGCGTTGGGGAGATAGACGAACCCATTCTCGATCTTGGCAGTCTGGGCGTGCAGCCGCATGATCTTGTCATGCTGGGGCGAGCAGGCCCGGATGCTGCTCAACCCATCCTTGATAAGCTCCTGGATAAGCTGGGTGCCCGAGGCTTTATCCTCGATGAGAATCACCGTGGCGTTGTAAGCCTGGGCCTGCGCCTGCACCGCGCGCTTGAGGTCGGGATAGGCAAGACGCTGGCGTAGGACATCTATCAGGTAGATCGCTCCATCGTTGAGCCCCCAAGTCGTGCAAACGCTGAAGTCGGCGAGCTCAGTCACCTTGTTGGCGGTGTCCCAGCTTTGGACGACTTGATCCCAACGCACGATCCGATTTGGGTCATACTGTTTGAACCACTCGCGTTTGACCAGGCCGCCCTCGAGCGGCGCCGGGGTCTGCTGATATTGGCCGGCGAAGTTGTACACGCCGATCGTATTCCGAATCCGATCCA
>Ga0209517_10009023_pt1 | contig 11514 bp, 12 predicted proteins | sample PeaSoiMetSII2010_FD_187695 | JGI IMG/M metagenome (GOLD analysis project Ga0209517, IMG submission 187695) | Peat soil microbial communities from Weissenstadt, Germany - SII-2010 (SPAdes) (version 2) | ecosystem: Environmental > Terrestrial > Soil > Wetlands > Peat | place: Germany...
GTCTCTAAAATCCGTTGAATATCTCAGAGCCGGGGTTGGAGGGCGGGATTCATCCCGCGCGGAGCTTCAGCTCCGCAAATCGAATCGAGTAGCGGGGCTAAAAGCCCCGCGCGGACTGAAGTCCGCCCTCCGCTGCCACCGGAATTATTCAGCGGACTTCGGACACAGGACACTAGTGGCCGCAAATGAACGCAAATACCCCCTGCTTGCTAAACTAGGAGCTTGACCGAACTCGAACAGCGGCGCCGAGCCGTCCAGACGGCGCTGGCAGAGCATAAGTCCGATGCCCTGCTGGTCAGCTCTCCCGCCAACGTCCGGTATCTGACGGGTTACGCCGGCTCGAACGGGCTGGCCCTGGTGATCCCGTCCGAGACGCATTTTTTCACCGATCCCCGCTACGCGCTGGAAGCCTCCCAGAACATCACCTGCAAGCTGCACATCGCCAAAGGCCCCTTGAGTGAGGCTGTCGCGGGTATCGTCAAGCGCAAGAAACTCAAGAAAATCGGATTCGAGCCCGCCTGGCTGAACTTGGAGCAGCATCAGAAGCTGAAGGACCTGCTGCCCTTGGGCGCTTCGCTCCAGCCGATTCCCGGAATTGTGGAAAACCTGCGGATGACCAAGTCGCCGGCGGAAATCGACCAGATCCGCAAGAGCGTCCGGGTCAATTCCGAGGCCTACGCGCGGACTCTTAGAAGAGTTCGTTTGGGGATGCGCGAGCGCGACATCGCCGCCGAGCTGGATTATCAGATGCGGCTCCACGGCGCCGAAAAGCCGGCTTTCGATACGATTGTCGCGGCGGGCGCACACTCGGCGTTGCCGCATGCTCATCCCACCGGCCAACGGTTGGAGGAAAACGATCTTCTGCTGATCGACATGGGAGCCTGTCTGGACGGCTACATGAGCGACATGACCCGGATGGCCTTCCTGGGCCTTCCCACTAAGCGCGTCCGGACGCTGTATGACGCGGTTTTGGAAGCGCAATTGGCTGGTATCGATGCCGTGCGGCCGGGAGTCACGGCGGCGGGAGTGGACGCGGCGGCTCGTGGAGTGCTAAAAAAGCATGGATTGGACCGGCAGTTCGTCCATTCCACCGGTCATGGCCTGGGCCTCGAGATTCATGAGGGTCCCCGAATCGGGAAAAAGGACAAGACCGTACTTCGGGCCGGGATGGTGATTACCATCGAGCCCGGCGCCTACATCGACCGTTTCGGAGGTGTTCGCATTGAAGACACCGTGCTGGTCACCGCCAACGGCTGCGAAGTTCTGACGCCCACGACCAAGGAGTTTGTTCACCTTTGATGACAATCGACGAAATCAAGGAGTTGCTGGTTCTCTTCAACGAAAGCGGCGTGGGTGAGCTGGAAATCGAGCGCGACGGCGAGCGAATCCGCATCCGCAAAGCCGGTCAGGTAGCGGAATACCAGGTTTCACCCGCCTTGACGGCAGCGGTCCAGCCGCAGGAAGCCGTGGTTTCGGTGGAATCGGCTGCGGCAGCCGCCGCGGAGTCAGCGCAGATCCTGGTGAAATCGCCCATTGTGGGCACGTATTACGATGCTGCGTCGCCGGGATCGGCGCCGTTCGTCAACGTAGGCGATGCCGTTGAGCCCGGCCAGGTGCTCTGCATCATCGAGTCGATGAAGCTGATGAACGAAATCGAGGCGGAAACAGCCGGCGTGATCGCCGCCAAGCTGGTGGAGAACGGCCGTCCGGTGGAGTATGGAGAAGCGCTGTTCTCGATCCGGCCGCGCTAGGACCCAGATGCCGCTCGTTGACACTCGCGGTTCGGTGCAGCTACTGAACCGCGACAGTTATGGAGCGGCCATGTTTATTGCTTATGTTTGAAAAGATCCTGATCGCCAACCGCGGGGAAATTGCCGTGCGCGTCATCTGCGCCTGCAAGGACCTGGGCATTCGCACGGTGGCGATCTATTCCGAAGCCGATCGCCACAGCCTGCACACGCGCTTCGCCGATGAGGCCATCTGCGTTGGACCCGCTAAGAGTTCGCGCAGCTATCTGGATATTCACGCGGTGATGAGCGCGGCCGAAATCACCAACTGCGACGCGGTGCATCCCGGTTACGGATTTCTCTCCGAGAACGCCGATTTCGCGGAAGTATGCGAGACCAGCGGCCTGAAGTTCATCGGCCCGCCGGCCGACGTGATCCGCCGCATGGGTTTGAAGCAGATCGCGCGCGCCGCCATGGAAGAAAACGGCGTGCCGATTCTGCCTGGCTCCTTGGGAATCTTGAAGAGCCTGGAAGAAGCCGTCGAAATCGCGGAGCGCATCGGGTATCCCGTAATGCTCAAAGCCTCGGCGGGAGGCGGCGGGCGGGGCATGCGCATCGTCCGCCAGCAGGAGGAATTGGGACCCCTGATGGCGCAGGCGCAGGCCGAGGCGGCCGCGGCATTCTCCTGCGGCGATCTCTACATGGAGAAGCTGGTCGAAAATCCGCGCCACATCGAATTCCAGGTCTTAGCCGACCAGCATGGCGACGTCGAGATTCTGGGCGAGCGAGAATGCTCCATCCAGAGGCGGCATCAGAAGCTGATCGAAGAATCGCCTTCGACGGCCATGACGCCGGAGTTGCGCCAGTGCACGGGCGATCGTCTGCGCGCGGCGTTGAAGGCGGTGGGCTATGCTAACGCCGGGACAGTCGAGTTCCTGATGGACGCGGCGGGGAAGCTGTACTTCATCGAGGTGAACGCGCGCATCCAGGTGGAGCATCCCGTCACCGAGATGGTCACCGGCGTCGATCTGGTGAAGAGCCAGATCCTGGTGGCCGCGGGCAAGAAGCTGGACGAGATCCTGACCCGCCCGATTCAACTGCGGGGTCACGCCGTCGAGTGCCGCATCAACGCCGAGCACCCGGAAACTTTCGTGCCCTCGCCTGGAACCATTACCGGGCTGAATCTTCCGGGAGGAGCCGGCATCCGCGTGGACACCGCGGCGTATCAGGACGGCGTGATCTCGCCGTACTACGACTCGCTGGTGGCCAAACTGATCGCCTACGGCTCAGACCGCGCGGAAGCTGTCGCGCGGATGCAGCGCGCGCTGGGAATGTTCGTGGTGGAGGGCATCTATACTTCGATTCCTCTGCACCAGCGCATCCTCAAGCACCCGGATTTTAGCGCAGGTCGGATCGACACTGGCTTCCTCGCCCGCCACGGATTTATCGGCGAAAAGAAGTAAGTTCCAGTACTCCAGCTCGAAAAGTCCCGGTTCGAAAAGTCCTGGCCGTGCTATACTTAGCGTGCCGAGGTCGTTTTCTTGGAGGAGAAATTGGCCCCTGACACCGTAAATAAGCGCCCTGCTTTTCGGAGGATCAGCGGCCGCTGCTAGAACTACCAGGACAATCCCATCGGGGAGTCTTTCCGTTCGTTGTAGCGGTTTTCACCTGTCTGTCTTCCTCTGGATGTAAGGTTACCTTACTACGGAATTAGGTAACATATCCGCCCCAATCTTTATGGGCCTCTGAATTGTCAGGAGTACCAGTACCCCGTATTATCGGGACGGAGAGCAAGAGGAAGCCATATGGAAACTGTAAGCGAACCGATCAACGACAGCCCACAAACCACCGAAAAGAAGAAGACCACCGTGCGTATTCTTCTGGCGGACGATCACCCGATTGTTCGCGACGGGCTGAAGAAGCTTCTCCAACTGGAAGACGACTTCGAGGTGGTGGGCGAGGCCGGCGACGGGCGCGAGGTTCTGGAGAAGGTCCACGAGCTGGATCCCGACGTACTGCTGCTCGATCTCCGCATGCCCAACCTGGACGGCCTGTCGGCCCTGCAGGCGTTGCAGCAGACCAACAAGCGCACCCGCGTCATCATCCTGACGGCTTCCGAGGATAAGAACGAGTTCGTGCAGGCCATGAAGCTGGGCTGCAGCGGCATCGTGCTCAAGCAGACGGCTCCCGATTTGATCGTGAAGAGCATCCGCAAGGTGAACTCCGGCGAAATCTGGCTGGACTCGCTGACCACCGCAGCGGTGATGCGGCACTTCTCGACCGGCCAGGAACAGGCCGGCGGCGGGGGCGGCGGCAAAGGCCGCGAGCGCAGTCCTCTTTCGGCGCGCGAGCGGGAAATCGTCGTGTTGGTGGCCCAGGGCTACAAGAATAAGGAAATGGCCGAGAAGATGTTCATCAGTGAGCAGACGGTCAAAAACCACCTGCACAACATCTTCGACAAACTGGGCGTTTCCGACCGCCTGGAGCTGGCGCTCTACGCGATCCACAAGGGCTTGCATCTGGCGCCGGACAATTCGCCCGCGGCATAACCGCTCAGACTGTCTTATCTTTCGAATAGCACAGCGGCTCCAGCTTGCACTCCGCGCAGCGCGGATTCCGGGCGATGCACAACGCCCGCCCGTGATGGATGATCTGGTGCGAGAAGAGAATCCACTTCTCTTTGGGAAGAATCTTCACCAGGTCCTTCTCGACTTTGACCGGATCGGTTTCCTTGGTCAGATCCAGCCGCCGCGCGATGCGCTGGACGTGGGTATCCACGACTACTCCGGAGGCAATCCCAAAGGCCGTACCTAAGACCACGTTGGCGGTTTTCCGCGCCGCCCCGGGCACCGTTAGAAGCTGATCGATATCGCGCGGAACCTCGCCCTTGAAGTCTGAAAGAATTTTCCGCGCCGCGCCAATCACCGATTTGGACTTGTTGTTGAAGAACCCGGTGGAACGGATGTCCTGGGCGAGCTCTTCCTGCTTGGCGGCCGCGAAATCCTGAATCGTGGGGTACTTCCGGAACAGACCGGGCGTGACCATATTGACGCGCTTATCGGTGCACTGGGCCGAGAGGATGGTGGCCACCAGCAGCTCCCACGCGTTCGAGTGATGCAGGGCGCAACTGACGCTGGGATACATCTGGTCCAGCACACCCAGGATCTTCTTAACGCGGGCGGCGCGCTCGGCCGCAGTCTTGGGCTTCGGAACCCTAGTCAAAATCGATGTCCCGCTTGGGTGGCGGCTCGTCCGGATTCTCCTTGGCGAGCTTCAGCATCTCGTCGAACTTCTTGCTGAGCACGTCGTGATGCACCTTGTGATCCTCGACGGACTTCTTGAAGGCATCCTCGCGCCGGCCGGCTTCCGTCTTGAAACGGCTCACCGCGGCTTCCATGTCGGAGAACGTGGCGGGTTTCTCGTGGGCTTTGTGCCGGATCACGGCCGACGTGGCCGGGTCGATGTGCAGCTCCGCCTGGCAGCAGGGGCAGGTCACGGTAATGAGGGCGGGTTTCGCCATCCCAAACCCATGTTAGCGAATATGACGGCAAGGTACACTATTCGGAACAGGAGAGACGAACATGTTTGCGGAATTCAAGAAGTTCATCATGCGGGGGAACGTGCTGGACCTGGCGATCGGCGTGATCATCGGGGCGGCGTTCGGCAAGATCGTGACGTCGCTGGTGAATGATGTCCTGATGCCGGTGATTGGGCTGGCGGCAGGCAAGATGGACTTTTCGAACCTCTTCATCAGCCTGAACGGGAAGGCTTACGATACCATCGCGGCCGCGAAAGCCGACAAAGCACCGACTCTGAACTACGGAATTTTCATCAACACGGTGATCGAGTTCCTGATCATTGCGTTTGTGATCTTCCTGATCGTGAAGCAGGTGAACCGCTTCATGCCCGCGCCCCCGGCCCCTGCGCCCGCCCCGGCAACCAAGGAGTGCCCGCAGTGCTGCACGGCGATCCCCGTGGCAGCCAAGCGCTGCCCGGCGTGCACGTCGACTCTTTGAGAGAAATCTGAGAGAAATCGGGGAGAAATCGGGGACAACGACCCCTTCCTCCAATTCTCGTGAGACATTCCCTTCTCACGCCACATATGCCGAGAGGCAAGCGAATTGTCGTACCAGGATTGCCACCCACATCACCCAGCGGGGAAACGGGCGAGCGAAGGTCTTCGACTGCGATCAGGACCCGGCCGTGTTCCTGGATCTGCTAGCCAACTACTCCTTGCAATATGGGCTGTCCGTCTGGGGCTACTGCCTGATGTCGAATCACTTCCACTTGGTTGCGGTTCCCTCTCACGAGAGCTCGGCAGCCAAAGTACTGGGCAGGCTTGAAGCCGACTATGCCCGATTCCTCAATGTGCGCCGGCGAACCTCAGGCCATCTTTGGCAGGCTCGCTACCACTCTGTCGCTATGGATTCGCCCCACTGCTGGCGGGCGCTCGCGTACGTCGAACGTAACCCCGTTCGCGCAGGTATGACCTTGACGGCAGTGGACTACCCATGGTCCAGTGCGGCGGGTCGCGTGGGCGCCGCCCTAGCCCCCGCATGGCTCGATCTGGATCGGTGGAGTCAACAGTGGACTAAGGCGGAGTGGCTGCGCGTGCTGTCGGACACAACCGACGATGAGATCACCCGCGTGGACCTCCAGGAGGCAACTCTCAGCGGCCACCCGTTGGGTCAGGCACTGGTCGAGCGCCTTGAAAAAGAACTGAACAGAAGATTGCGGCGGGGCAAGGCTGGAAGGCCTCCCAAGCAACGCGCCAACTCCGCTCAAGGTTCATTCTTTGGCGATACGGGGTAAGGGGTCGTTGTCCCGCATTTAAACCCCCAGGTTGAAAAAACCTGCCCCACCCAAAAGAAAGAGCCCGCGGTTACCCGCGGGCTCTTGTCGTGCTCTAGGGAAACCTAGTCTTAGCGGCGTTTGAGCGTCGGACGCTCGTCGTCGTCGCCCTTGCTGTCCGCGTCGCCGGAGCCGCCCGAGCCGGGCTTCTTGCGAAGCTGCGGCTTGTTGGGATCGCCCTTATCGTCCACCTTGCGGCGGTTTTCGATCATGCCCAGCCGGGCCCTGACGTCGTTGAACTCCGAAGTGTTCACCACGTATTCGGGACGCGCTTCCAGGTTCTCCTGGATGTTCTTCTGGGCCGCCTGGATCCGATCGTCGGTCATCGGATGGCTGGAGAACAGTTCGGCCACGGCTCCATGCTTCTTCTTTTCCAGAGCCTGGATCTTTTCGAAGAAGTCCACAAACGAGCCGGGATCGTAGCCGGTCTTGTACATGTACTGGAGCCCCAGCATATCGGCTTCGGATTCGTAGCCGCGCGAGAACTTGAGCAAACTCATGGGAACCAGGAAACCGGCCGCCTGGCGGATTCCGTATCCGGTCCAGCCGCCCATGAAAATCAGGGGAATCGACATGTAGTTCGCCAGCTCCGCCTTGGTGGCCTGGCGCGTTCCGTGACGGGCGCAAACATGAGCGGTCTCATGCGCCATCACTCCCGCCAGCTCCGCCTCGTTGTCAGCCTTCAGAATCAGGCCCGTGTTTACGAAGAAGAAACCGCCCGGCAGCGCGAAGGCGTTGATCGACTCGTCTTCCACGACTTTGATGGTGAACGGAACCTTGCAGTCCGAATTGCGAACGATGTTTTGGCCGACGCGATTGACATACTCGGCGATGATGGGGTCGTCAATGACCTTGGTCTGCCGCTCGACTTCCTGCGCCAGCTGCTTGCCGAGCGCAATCTCTTTTTCGAGCGAATAGAAATTGGGGCCTCGCGAGACGTCGCGGTTACCGATCTCGTCGGGGTCCTTCTTCTTGTTCTTCTTCTTTTCGTCCTTCTTGTCTTTGTCCTTGTCTTGGTCGGTCTGGGTTGTCGGATCGGTGCTGGGCGTATCCGTGGACTTGGTGTCCGCCGCAAACCCTCGGAAGGAAGAGGTCGTTAAGGAGAAACCGGCGATAATGGCGAGTCCTAGGTATCGACGCATTCTAAGGACTCCTTTCACGTACGATTATAACTCTCTTTTAATGGACGCAGCCGCCCGGTCCCAGTTACAGGAAATTTCGGCTTCGTTTGGAGCCGCCCACCGGCGGCTAGCCGTGGCCCAGGTACATCAGCCAGCTCAGGCCGAAAAGGGCTCCCAGGAAGCAGGCGAAGCAGTAGACCGCATACCGGAACCGTTCCCGGTCGGTGCGCTTGGTCACGATGCCCAGAACCGCCGAGGTCACCAGGGCGAACAGGATGGAAGCCTCGAAATGTGAAAGGTTTACCTTGGGCACCTTAGTCTTTTCTCCCTAGTCCTTCCGACGCGTGGCGATTTCGAAGGCGTCCACCATTCCCAGCAGGTTCAGCAACCCGGCCGCGACCAGGAACTTCGTGCCGTAATCGTGCACGTGACCGGCGACATCCGGCTGCGCGTACCCCAGCCAGACGCTCAGGAAGTACAGAATTCCGGACAACAGGTTCCCCACGAAGCCGCCGTAGTAGATCACGGTGGTGAGCAGGTCGCCTCCTTGAGGCGAGAACAGTGCGCCGCGCATCATCAGCCCCAACAGGTACATCGAGGTCACGGATGCCGCGATCAAGGCTCCCCGGCCCGGACGCTTGAGCAGCACGTGCCCGGCTCCCGGGATAATCCACGCCAACACGACCGCGGGAAGCCAAGGGGTAGTGGGGGCCTCCGGGGCAGTGGTAGTGGGTGGAGATGGTGTAACAGGAAAGCTGGCGCCAGGACTATCGCTCACAAAATCATTTTATCGCATCGGTCTGACCTGGCGTACTCGGGCCTCGCAGCTTTATCCGCACGCCCACATCCGCGCTGCCGGATGTAGGCACCTGAAGTGTGCCGCCCGGGTCCGTATCCAGGAGTTCCAGCTTCTGATCGTCGATTTCCACGGCGTACTCGGAGCGGGGGGCCAAGCCCAGCACGAACAAAGTCTCATTACCCGCGTTCTCGACGCGGAACCTGGCGGCGTCGCGCGCAGGTGCGCTGGCGATGGTCGCCGTTCCGACCTGGACCGGGTTGAACGCCGCGCCTTCGCGCAAGGTCTGAAGGCGTCCGTTCTGGAATAGTTGCAGGCGGCCCTCAAAATAGCCGATCCAGGTGGCATCCTCATCCCAACTGGTGCGGGCGAACACTTCGCCGGTGTAAGTGTCGTGAAACACGAGATCGACATGGTCGTAATTCAAACCCGGCTGGTAGGGATTGGCCCACAGGAATTCGTAGACCGCGCCGAGGCTGCCGCGCATGAGAAAACGGTCCCGCATCAGCCAGCCCTGCAATAGCTGGCTTTCGAGAGCATTGCTATCGTAGGCCACCATCGCCAAGCCGGCGGCACGAGACATGGCCGCATCCGCCGGGTCCGGGTCTCCCGCGTGCAGATAGACGGGAACCAGGAATTCGTTGTCAGGCCCGGCAAATGGCGCGGGGTAGTGGCCGGTTAAATGTGCCAACGGGAGTTCCTTGAAATAGCCGGCAGCCGATTCGCGCAAGTCGATCTTGACGTTGTCGCGGAGCACGTGCAGCATTTCGTAGAGGGCGTATCGTTGCTCCCGCGGAAGCGCGTCACGACCTGCTGCAAGTTGGGGAACAATCTGCGCGCGCCACCATTTCTGAACGATCTCACTCAAAATGGCGTTGCCCTGGTCGGGCAAACGGTCGGCTAGAGCGATGGCGGCGAATACGCGGGCATCTTGGCCGCGCACATCTGAGGCAGGTTTCGCTAGGGCTGCCTGGATTTTGGCCGCCAACCGATCGGACTGCGCCGGGGTCAGCGCGGGCCCGCACCAATCGAATACCACCGCTAGTTGACGCAAATCGGCGGTCTCTCCGAGGGCCCAGTCGATCGCTCGCTTGGCGGCCGCGGGCTGGCGGGTGACCTGGTAGTACAGCGCCCATGCGAAGCCGGGTTCCGGCATGGGGGCTCCACCTGAAAGAAGCGCATCGAATTGCTCCCAGCGAGGCGACTGGCGCTCGTGTTCGCGCTGCAGGAGGCGGAGCCTTTGCGGGGTCAGCAGAAGGCGCGGAGCGTCGCGATAGACGTGGAAATCCTCGTCTGGCGAGTCCTGGCCAGCGAGGAGGCCTACAAACAGCAACAAGATGGCAGCCACGCCGCGCACGGACACAATTGTGTCACAGCGTGTCACATGGACACAGGGGCCGAGGCAGGACCCCGCACTCCAGGCTCCGCAGTGGCACGTATGTTGTTGGGAAAAAGGATGTAACGCTTGGAGGCGAACGTGCTTCTCCTACACGTGAATTGATGGAGTACCTTTAAAACCTGCCCTCTGTTTGCAGCAGGCTCGAGCGGAAGAAGCGAGGGGCTATACTTAGCGTGCTTGCGGGAGACGGTGTTGAAGTTTCAAACCGCTCCTTCTTTCGTTGGTGCAAGTTGCAATCAGAGGGGTTTTTTTGGTCACGGCGAGCCTCTTTAACGATCTTCCTGGGTCCGAGGTCTCAGTCCGAACCGCTTTGTTGAGGAACTTGATTGGACGCGGGCCTCAGCGGAGTGGATTGGACGGACGCCGGGATCCGCCGCCCGAAACGGGCGAGCCGCATCGGAAACGGTAAGCAACACACCTCGCAGCACCGCTTCCGATGCGGTTTTTCTAGCCCTCCTAGAATAACTCTTCTGTTCACCGGTGTGTAGAGCCCATCTTCTCCCCACGGTTCGGTACGCTCCCTTTTTCGGTACTAAAACTTTTCAACAACCTCCACTGGCGAAGCTGAGCAGGAACTATTGGTCCCACTCGCGGTCGGCGGTACATACTGCGCCGTGCGAGTCGTTCTTGCCATTCGGCCGGTTTTGGCCAGGCGCGATGTCCAGCCCATGGGCGATGTTCTTCTGGTGGTCCGGTTTACCCGGCACTGGATTCATTACGGCTTCATAGGACACACGGTGGTTTGCGTTCTGATTGCGGCGGTCGAAGGTTTGATGGGCCGCTGACTGCTCGTGGAACGTTGATCCCGCGTCCGGACTACCAATCGACAGGTTGACTTGCCGGGAGTACGAAGTTAGACGGCAAAGAAACCGATTGCCTCTGCCGCAATGTTGCCTTAGACTACAGCTTAGTTCGCTTCCACCCGATTCATACTCGAAGCTTTAGCTCTCGTCCAGCTCCCCATGTTGGGGGTTGCCTCTCAAGAGAGGAGAGGTGACTCGGATTTATCCCTAAGTTAGACCGTTAAGATTCCGTAATCTTAGGATTTGCAACAAAACTGGAAACTATTTCCGGTCTGCGGCGTTCACATATAAAGAGTGCGCAATGGATATCCGTCTAGCGGTCTCTCCCAAGCGATTCTTGATTGTGCATTACCACATCTTCAAGAATGGCGGCAGCACCATCGCGTCCATCCTCGAACGTGAGTTTCGGGACGATTTTGCAACGGTCCATGGTCCCGACGACGTTTCGGTTGTGGATCAGACCAGCTTGGCCGACTTTGTCTCGAGCCATACGGCGACACAGGCGATTTCGAGCCATCATCTTCGCTATCCCAAGCCGGTTGTGCCGAACACGATTATTTTCGACTGCTGTTTCTTAAGGCATCCGCTGGATCGCCTCCAGTCCCTCTATTCCTATTTCCAGCGGATCGATTCCGACGATCCTTTATGCCGCTTGGCGCGCGTGGATCATCCGCGGTCGTTTTTTAGAAAGCTGTTGGACAATGCACCGCATCTGGTGAGCAACGTCCAGGTCACGATGCTCGCGCTGGGCGGGGCCTTCACGCGGCCGGTGGATACGCCCGACGTGGAAGCGGCTTCGGACATTGTTGGCAAGATG
>Ga0209517_10009024_pt1 | contig 11514 bp, 8 predicted proteins | sample PeaSoiMetSII2010_FD_187695 | JGI IMG/M metagenome (GOLD analysis project Ga0209517, IMG submission 187695) | Peat soil microbial communities from Weissenstadt, Germany - SII-2010 (SPAdes) (version 2) | ecosystem: Environmental > Terrestrial > Soil > Wetlands > Peat | place: Germany: Weissenstadt...
GGTCGCCGGTCCCTGCGAACCATCCAGCGGCGCGTTGGGAACCAAGGTCTGTTGCGCATCATAGGGCGCGGGGTTGAATTCCCAACGCAGGCCCGCGTTCACGGTCACGTTCGCGCGCACCTTCCACGAATCTTCCACGTAGCTGTCGTATTGGTGGAGGCGCGTGTAGACGGTGGCGAAACTGGCGGGGCCGTAGGTATTGTTTGTGAAGTTGGCCGGGAACGCCTGCGCGATCTCATAGGGGATCCCGGCTTCTTCCACAATCGCCTGCTGGAGCGTGGCAATGTCGGAGGAAAAGGGCGCGGTCGCCGTGTCCGTTCCGATCTGCGCCGGAATATTGTTGAAGTTGCCCTGCCGGCTGGCGCCGCGGAAAAGATCAATCGGCGTCACGCCGTTGGAACCGAAGAACCCGCGGCTGTCGTTGTGAATGTAGTCGCGGAAGTTGATTCCCACTTGGAGGGTGTGCGCGCCGTGCACCTTGGTGAGGTTGTCCACGAGCTGCGGCGTGGTTACGTGGCGCTGCGTGTGCGGCGTCGTGCAATAGGGATCGGTGATGTTGCTGAAAGAAAGCAGGAAGCAGCCATCGTCAAAAGCGGGAAGGCTCCCCGAGTTGGGATTCGCTTCCTTCAGATTGAAGGTGTATCCGAACCGGTTGTATCCCGCCGTCAGCTCGTTGATCAGGGTCGGCGAGAAGGTATGGCGGTAGCCGGCCGCGAAGTTGCGGCCAAAACTGAGCGTTGAGCCCAGCGGCGGAAACCCGGGTAGGACCGCGGGGCGGCCATCGGGAAAGTCGGCGCTGGCATTGCGGGAACTCTCGAGCCAGCGCACGAACACATTATCGTTCGGCCCGAAGGTGTGGTCCACGCGGGCCATGATATACGGACCCGTAAACGCGACGGGCGTATTCCAACTGTAGCCGCCGATGTTCAGCCCGTCGCCGGCAGCTCCAAAATTGTTGGGCAGCGGCAAGCTATTGATGAGCTTCATCGTGGCAGGATCGCCGCCAATTCCCTGCGGGTCATTGGCGAAGATGTTGTAGCTGTCAACGCAGTTTTCGAAGTTGTTACCCTGGTTGCACGTTGCAAATACCGGGCAGCAAGTTGCCACTGGCATCGACCAGGGCGGAGGAATTGCGCGTGTAGCTCTTGCCATTCGCTGTCACCGTTCCACGGACGAAACGGAAGATCCCGTTGCGCATACTGGAGGTGTATACCGCAGGCGTTGCGTGAACCTGGGCAATCGGCGCACTCTGATTCTGATTGTTACCTTGATAGCTGAAGAAGAAGAACGTCTTATCTTTCACGATCCTCCCGCCGACGTCGCCTCCATATTGGTTCAGCTTGAGGTCGGGCCGCGGCTGGCCGTTGTAGTTATTAAACCACTCGTTCGAGTTGTAGTCGCGATTGCGGTTGAACTCGAAGAGGTCCCCGTGGAACCGGTTGGAACCGGTCTTGGTCGCGATCATGACGTTGGCGCCGCTGTTGCGGCCCGTTTCCGCCGTGGCGTCCAGCGTGACCGTGCGGAACTCCTGGACGTTATCCGGAGTCAGGCGCTGGAGGTTGGTCTGCGGACTCGGCACCGTGGACTCGTTGGCGTCGATACCATCGATCGTAACGTTGTGCGAGCGATCCCGCGAGCCAAACACGTGCGTGCCCGAGCCGGTGTTCCCGTTGGTCCGCTGCACGACGCCCGGCTCCAGCGTCAGCAAGGCCAGCGGATTCCGCCCGTTCAGCGGCAACTCCTTGGCCTGCTCTTCGGTGACCACGTCGCTGATGGTCGCGTCGGAGGTGTTGACCCGCTCGTAGCTGCTGGCCACTTCGACCGTCGTGGTCATCGCGCCGACTTTTAAGCTGGCGTCCACAACCAGCGGCTGGCCTACCGTCAGCACGTTATGAGTGCTGACATAGGTTTCAAATCCCTGGTGGGACACAGTAACGGAATACAAGCCCGGCGGTATTGACGGAAACGCATAATTTCCCACGGAGGTTGTGGTGGCCGTATAGGTTACCCCGGTGGCTTCGTTTTTCAATTCAACCTTGGCGCCCGCTAACACAGCGCCGGAAATGTCTTTCACTTCGCCGGTGACCGTCGATCCGCTGACTTGGGCCCACACGCTGACCGCCAGCAGTGCGGCGACGATGGCAAATATCCAGCCGACTTTCCTGCCCATGAGTCTACCTCCCGTAGCTCTTGACCAGAATTTCCGTTTTGGACTTCCAGATCCCATTCAGTATAAGCCAAAGCGCCATCCTTTGGTACAGCGAGCCGCATTGTTCTCCCCGGAGCCGTGTCCGACCCTGCAAGACGGGGCTTTCGCGCTGCTCGCAAAGTCCAAAACCGAGAACTCCTGTCTTTTCAATGCCTCCCACGAACACCACCCTGGCCCTCACATCCTTGGTCTACCCGATTTCGCTGTATCATCGCTCACCCGCTACCCGGTCGGCACCGCCAGCGCATCGATCCGCCTTGCCATGCTTCCGAACAGCCTGCCGCGTGATATGGCTCTCGGCCAGCATCAGCCAGTAGTAGGGTATCGGGGATCAATGGACCGGAGAACCCGCTTAAGCTGTCCAGTTTTCTGGACAGCTTGCCGGTGCCCGACGTAGTTTCCGATATCCCCACTTAATGACCGCTTATCGGAAACTACGCCATTTCACGAAATACAAATCCTGCCGCTGCTATGGTCGGTAATGGAACGAACCCTCACATTTTCATGAGCGGTCTCTCTCTAGGAGTAGTTTAGGTCGAACAGCCGCTAGTTGTCTGAGGGAATCCGCTCGACGCTGTCGATGACGACCGTGGGTACAGCCAACTTGCGTCGCTCCAACTTGAGGCCGAGTTGCGTATCGAGTGCCTCAAAAATCGTCGGGCCGCCCGCTAGCGAATCGCCGCGCAGTTGCTGTGGTAGCCAGGAGAGCGTGAAATCGTACCGGCCCTTCAGGCCGGTCAAATCCACAACCGGCAGATCGACGTAATGTGGCGACATGGCCGGCACCGTCTCGGCGAACATTCCCATGCTCATGTTCCTGCATGTGCGGTGCGCCTGCCCCCCTTCTCTCTGTCCCGTACAGCCGCTGCGATCGGAATTGCTCGCAGTGGTTTCTTGGATCTTCGCCCCTCGCTTCTCCACAATCAAGGCATACACCTGCATGTCCTTCTCGCCACTGCGAACCACCAGCTTCAACCGGTCTTGCAGCAAGCTACGGAGCATCCCCTGGATCTCGGCGCCGGCAGCGTTGGGAGGCGCCTTGGCGATCACGTCGAAACGATCGGAATCGATCCAGGGCGGCCCTCCCACAACCGCGTACTCCTTCACATGCCAGGCTCCGGCGATGAGTTGCTTCAGGGTGAGGTTTCGTAACCAAAGCTGTCCGGCCGCGTGGAGGTCGCCCGAAATCGGTCCGCCAGACTTGCTGACCTTGATTTCCGCGGCTTCAAACGAGGGCTGTTGGACCGATTGTCCCGTCGCACAGGCTACGCTGAAGCCCATCAAGACGATTGCACATTTCGTGTCCATGGGTGACAAGTATAATCCATTCAGGCCATCGAGAAAACTCTTCACCTTACTCACGAAACCCGTACCGCGCAGACGTTGATTTCCTTCTGCTTGATTCAGTCGAAGGCTTGTCAAAATCAGTCTGGCGCACTCTTTGGAGCCGTATCGTGGCAGTTAAACGGCTTTACCGAAGAGTGGCCTTGGGCCGCGGGCCATTTGTCCGGTTCCGGGAAGTTGCAGCCAAACGGGAGCCCGGGGCCGGATCGCGCGCATACGAGGCCATCCGGGGCAACGGGCTTATCTTAACGCCTATGGCGGACCAGGGGGTCCGCCCCGCAATTTGTGCAGCATTCAGACCACCCACGGCTAACCACCCTCAGGTGGGCCGCAGCCGACTGGCGGCAAGCGGACGCCCCTGTCACGTTTTGCGGACCAACACGCAAGTGACGTTGTCGGGACCACCGGCGTCTTTCGCCGCCTCGATCAGTTGACGGCAGCTCTCCTGGAGCGGCTTACCGTCCCGGCTGCCGCGGATGATCTTCTCCAGTTGGGTGGCCTCCAAGACCCCGTGCAGTCCGTCGCTGCAGATCAGCACCAGGGCGCCGGTCCGGAGCCCGACCGAATAGTAGTTCACCGTCAGCGGCGAGCTTGCCCCGATCGCCATGGTCAGCACGTGGCGCATGGGGTGATTGCGCAGGCTGTCTTCGTCCAGCCCGAGCGGCCGGCCGACTTCGTTCACCCAGGTCTGATCGTCGGTGATCGCGCGGAAACCGTCGTCGTCCAGCAGATAGGCACGGCTGTCGCCCACACTCGCGATGGAAAGGCTGTCGTCCGTTTCGAGCGCCGCCACCAGGGTGGTGCCCATGCCTTCCAGGCTGGGATCGCTGTGCGCCGCGTCGAGGACCCGGCGGTTGGCCTCTTCCACCGCCGTAATCAGCACCTGGGAATCGCGGTGCTGTGCCAGCAGCACCATTTCCGCAACCGTGTCTACGGCCATCCGCGAAGCCCTCTCTCCGGCCTTGGCGCCGCCCATCCCGTCCGCAAGCACGTACAGGCCCAGTTCCGGTTCGATGAGGCAGTAATCTTCGTTATTCGACCTGACGCAGCCCTTATCCGACAACGCGGAAGCTTCCAACATTCCTAACTCCCCTCGGGGGCGACCGAACCACTGCCCCCGACCACAAGCAAAAACTGTAACACGGCAAGGCCATCTCTTGTAACCGTAATTTTAGCCGATACGGGCGCGCGATAAAATAGAGGTACTAGCCCATGCTGCTGAAGCGCCTCCGCCTGACGCTCGAGATGATCAAGTTCGAACACTCGGTCTTTGCCCTGCCCTTCGCCCTTACCGGAGCGCTGCTGGCTTTTCGCGATGGCGGTTACGCCACCGGCGAGATCTGGCGAATGCTGCTGTGGATCGTGGCCGCCATGGTTGGGGCGCGCTCCGCCGCCATGGCCTTCAACCGCCTGGTAGATGCCGATATCGACGCCCGCAATCCCCGCACCCGGATGCGGCACCTGCCGGCCGGATTGTTGAGCCGCTGGTTCGCCTGGGCCTTCGTGGCGGTCTCCTCGGCCCTGTTCGTGTTTGCGGCCGGGGAGTTGAACTCGCTTTGCTTCCACCTCGCGCCCCTGGCCCTGGCGATCGTGTTCTTCTATTCCTTCACCAAGCGCTTCACCTCCTTCTCGCACCTGGTCCTGGGCTTCAGCCTGGGGATCGCGCCCGCGGCCGCTTGGATCGCCGTCCGCGGCTCTCTCGATCCGCGCATTTTGTGGCTGACCGCCGCGGTCACGTTCTGGACCGCCGGATTCGACGTCATTTACTCCTGCCAGGATTACGAGTTCGATTGCAGCGAGGAACTGGCGAGCGTCCCGCGCATGCTCGGCATCGCGCGCGCGTTGCGCGTCTCGCAGGCCATGCACATCCTGATGGTGGCGTGCCTGCTGGCGCTGGTCTACACGCTTCAGCTTGGAGCGCTGGCCCTCGCCGGCATCGCTGCCGTCGTCGCCCTGCTCCTCTACGAACACAGCCTGGTCAAGCCTGATGACCTGTCCCGCGTGAATGCGGCCTTCTTCACCATGAACGGCTACGTCAGCGTGCTATTCTTTTTATTCTGGGCTGCTGATATTTTCCTTCTCAAACCAGGTGCCTGACCATGCCAGTCGTGATTGACGATCCGCGCCTCGTTCCCATTCGAGCCAAGGTCGAAGCGGGCGAGCGGCTCTCCTTTGACGACGGCGTAGCGCTCTACCGCTCGAGCGATATCCTGTCGCTCGGATACCTGGCCAATCTCGTCCGCGAGCGGCTGCACGGCGACACCACGTACTTCAACGTCAACCGTCATATCAACCCCACCGATGTCTGCGTGGCCAGTTGCCGCCTGTGCGCTTTCGGGAAACGCGTGCGCGATCCCAAAGCTTATACCATGTCGCTCGAAGAGGTGTGGCATCGCGCCGGCGAAGGCTGGAGCGAGGCGGTAACCGAATTCCACATTGTGGGCGGCCTGCATCCCGAGTTGACGCTCGACTGGTACTGCGAGATGCTGCGCGGCCTGAAGCTGCGATTTCCGAGGGTCCACCTGAAGGCCTTCACCATGGTGGAGATCGCCTACCTGGCGAAGCGAACGAAGATTTCGGTTCGCGAAACCCTGGAACGCCTGCGCGACGCCGGCATGGATTCGCTGCCCGGCGGCGGCGCCGAGATCTTCAACGAGCGCGTCCGCCGCATCATCTGCGACCACAAAATCGATGGCAACGAGTGGATCGAGACCGCCCGGACCGCGCACCAGTTGGGCCTCCACTCCAACTGCACCATGCTCTACGGGCACATCGAGAACGACGAGGACCGCGTGGACCACCTGGTCCGCCTGCGCCAGTTACAGGACGAGACCCACGGCTTCGTGACCTACATTCCACTGGCCTTCCACCCCGACAATACGCCGCTGCAGCACATTCCGAAAACCACCGGATTCAACGACATCAAGAACATCGCGGCGGCGCGGCTGATGCTCGACAACATCCCGCACATCAAGGCCTACTGGGTGATGATGACCCCGCGGATTGCCCAGATCGCGCTGCGTTTCGGAGCCGACGACATCGACGGGACCATCGTCGAAGAGCGCATCTACCACGACGCCGGCGCCACCACCGCGCAGGGGCTCCGGCGCGCCGAGTTGCTGCAACTGATCCGCAAGGCGGGCCGCGTGCCGGTGGAGCGCGACACGCGCTACCGGCCCGTCGAGCGGACCGAATCCACGTTTACCGTGCTGGTGTAGCAGCCGCCGGGCCAGCGGCTTTCCAGGCGTCGAAGCCGCCCGTGAGATTGACGACATCGCGGAACCCCGCGCGGCGCAGGAGGCTGGTGGCGATGGAGCTGCGATACCCTCCCTTGCAATGCACCACCAGCAGTTTCTCGCGGTCCAACTCTCCGGTTCGCGCGGGCAACTGCCCCAACGGAATCCGAACCGAGTTCTCCATGGCGCCTGCCTCGACTTCCCCGGGTTCCCGGACGTCGAGCACCGCGATGCGGTCCTTTTCCTGCTCCAGCAGCTCCGCGAGTTCCTGAACCGAGACCTGCGGGATGTAATCCAGTTCATAGCCGCCCTGAATCCAGCCCGTGACTCCATCTTCCAGGTATGCGTGTACGTTTTCGATACCGACGCGGGCCAGGCGCATCTGGGACTCCCGCAGATGATCCGCGTCCTCTCCGACCAGGATGATGCGCTGATCCAGACCCAGGATTCGAGCGGCCCAGGATGCGTATTGGCCCGAGAGAGCGATATGGACGGAGCCCGGAACATGCGCCACAGCGAACTCCATCGCGGGACGCGTATCGAGGACAATCGCGCCCTCCGATTGCAGACGTAAGACTTCGGGCGCCCGTACCGGCACGGGCGGCGGAAGCCGGTCCAGCGCCGCGGCGCCTTGCCGGTTCAACTCCACTTCGCGGCCGAAGTACTCGGGCCGGGGCGGCAGGCTGTCCGTCAGGAGACGGATGAACTCCTCGCAGGTACGTGCCTGAAGAGCATAATTCGTGCGGCGCTCCTTCCCGATGGTGGACGAGCGCTCGGATCCCATCTGCCGCCCGCACAGCGACCCGGCTCCGTGTGCGGGGAAGATCTCGGTCTCATCGGGAAGGTTCAGGAGCTTCTCATGCAGGCTGTTGTAGAGCATCCCGGCGAGCTCCTGCGGCGTGCGATCCCCGGAAAGATCGGGGCGGCCGACGTCTCCGACAAACAGCGTGTCGCCGGTAAACACAGCTTTCGGCCGGGAAGGCTCGGCCAGGTCGGTCATCGCGATACAGACGCTCTCCAGGGTGTGACCGGGAGTCCCGAAGAAATCGAACCGGCAGTTCCCGAACTGAATGGAGTCGCCGTCTTTGACCGCCGTGTGAGGGAACGCCGCGCCGGAGCCCTCTCCCAGATAGATGCGCGCTCCCGTGCGCTCCGCCAGCTCATGATGGCCGGAGACGAAGTCGGCGTGCAGGTGCGTTTCAACGATGTGCTCGATCTTCAGGCCCCTTTGCCTGGCGGCGTCTATGTAGATGTCGACGTCGCGCTGGGGGTCGATCACGGCCGCAACCCCTTCCGAACCGACCAGGTAGGAAGCGTGGGCCAGACATCCGAGAAAAAACTGTTCAACCAGAACCGGTTCCATGTACTTTTCATCCTAGCTGCTTCTTGGCGCAAAAATGATCGGGTACGTCCCGCCGTTTGAGTTGCGCTTGGGTCCGCCAGGTGCAAGACCGTGCGCGGCGGGCTCATCGTGGTGTTCAGATCCGTCGAGCCATAGAAGCAGCGACTCCTCCAGCGCCTCCCGGACGTCGCTGACATCCTCCCCGGCTCTACCGGGCCGCCACCGCCGCTTCCCACCGCTCGGCAGCCTTCTTGATCCTGCCTACCGCCTCGTGCAAATTCGCCAGCGAATTGGCGTAGCTGAAACGAACGTAGCCTTCGCCGTACTCCCCGAAGCAGCCGCCCGTCAGGCACGACACGCCGTATTCGGTAAGCAGCAGATCGGCCAGTTCCTTGGAGCCGATACCGGTGCCCGTCACGTTGGCAAAAGCGTAGAACGCGCCGCCGGGAACCGCGCAGCGGAATCCCGGAATCTCGTTCAGGCCCTGGCAAATCGCATCGCGGCGGCGCCGGAATTCGGCCACCATCCGGTCCACGCAGTCCTGTGGGCCGGTGAGGGCCGCCAGGCCGGCACGCTGCGTGAAACTGGCGGTGCATGAGTTGGAATTCACCATCAGCTTGGTCACCGCTTCCACCAGCCAGGTGGGCATCACGCCGTATCCCATGCGCCAGCCCGTCATGGCGTAGGTCTTCGAGAAGCCGTCCAGGATGATGGTCTTCTCCAGCATGCCGGGGAAGCTCGCGATGGAAGCGGGCGGCTCGGCGTCGTAGTAAATCCGCGAGTAGATCTCGTCACTGAGGATGACGACATCGCGGTCGCGCAGCAGGTCCGCAATCACTTTCAGGTCTTCGCGCGGAATCACGCCGCCGGTGGGATTCTGCGGCGAATTCAGGATCACCAGTTTGGTGCGGTTGCTGAGGCGGTCGCGGAAGAGATCGAGGTCGAAGGAGAATCCGCGGCGCTCTTCGAGCGGCATCGCTACCGGTGTGGCCCCCAGGAAGCGGATCATCGATTCGTAGATCGGGAAGCCGGGATTGGGATAAATCACCTCGTCACCGGGTTCGAGCAGCGCCAGCATGGGGAAAAAGAGGATGGGCTTGCCGCCGGGCACCACGGAAACGTGCTGTGGCCCCACGTGGATTCCGCGCGTGCGCGAAACGGTGTCGGCGATGGCTTCGCGCAAATCGGGCATGCCTTGGGTGGGGCCATAGTGCGTCCAGCCTTCATCCAACGCCTTCTTGGCCGCTTCGATGATGTGGGCGGGAGTGGGAAAATCGGGTTCGCCAATTTCCAGGTGAACCACGCTGCGGCCCTGCGCTTCGAGCGCCCGAGCTCGGACCAGGACATCGAAGGCCGATTCGACTCCGATGCGACTCATTCGTTCTGCAAGTTTCATGTCAGCCACCACCTCACCGTTGTGTGGAGAGCAACGGGTCTCGTATTCCTAAGCTTAGCACCCGCCCGCCCACCGCTACCGCCCCGCCGGAGGCTAAGGCACAGGGCGGCGTGCCCGGCAGATTTCACAAGGGCAAGACGCCCCAGTTAAATGGCGAATGCTCACAACCGGGGCTGTTCACGTTGGATTCTACAGGCCAAGGACAAGCGCCCGTCGTCAATCAAAATGGCTCGATCAACACTGCCACAACTCCAGCCAGAGTAGGCGACATCATCTCACTCTATGCGACCGGTGAGGGCCAGACGACGCCCGCCGGTTCGGACGGAAAACCAGCGACCCCTGCCTTACCCACACAATCTTTCGGTGAGCGTCACCGTGGGTGGTCAGGCGGTTATCCCGATCTACGCCGGTGGAGCGCCTGGCGAAGTTCCAGGACTAATGCAGATCAACGAGCAGGTCCCTGCTGGCATCGCGCCGGGCAACGCGGTGCCGGTCGTAGTCGGCGTTGGTGGTGCAACTAGCCAGGCTGGAATGGCGATTGCAGTAAGCGCTAATTAGAACTCCGGCATCGTGCGAAGCTTTGGCGGCGACAAAATCAGAGGCACACAAATGGCGAACCGAGGACGAATGGCTCCGCGCGGGTAGCGCGTCGGCCCGCCGCTTTAGGCTTCTTCGTAGTGCAGCCGCTCTTGAATTGCCTGTTCCACGTCGTCGATCATGATTTTCAGGTTGCCCAACACTTCTTTTTGACCAGAACGTACTAGCTCCCAAGCTTTGGAATCCTTCCCGACAACGTAACTGGTCAGGGCCTTAGAAAGAGAATCATCGACCGCGCCGAACTTCTTGCGAAGCTCATCAGTCATGAAAATGCGGTGTTCTATCAGATAGTTGTGGAGCATCCTCTGCTTCTCTTTTGCATCGTCCAAATAAATCCCGGCCATCGCGTCACTGAAGTACTTTCCCCGATCCGATGCCTTTCGTAGGGCATCTTTCTGGTAGTCAGAAAGGCGGCTGGCGGGGCTGACGGTCAAGAATTCCTCGAATTGAGCGTCGGGAAGCTTGCTGAAATCCGGGTATTGTTTAAAGGTTAAGTCCAGAGCCAGAGCAACCGAACCATGTAGATCATTCAGCATGAGCCACGCTTTGGGCAATACCTCGAATTCCTTCTCGTGAATCTTGCTAATGCGGCTCGATAAAAGGTGCCGAAGTCGTTCCAGCTCCTTTTGCTGCTCGGACTTAAACCCTTCCAGCTCCTTCTGCTGTTCAGCCTTAAATCTCTCTAGGCTGATGCCAAGGCGCTGCTCAATCCACTTTTGGGCAAACCACTTCCAGAATCCCGCAGTCGCGATTAAGGCGGCCACAACTGAAGACACGAAGACGACCAACACGTTATACAACCACGTCCACATAGTATCGATTGTAGAGTGTCGCTGCCGCCGGAAGGGGTGAGGTCGAAGCGTGGAACCGGGGTGAAGCGGTCGTTCAATCGCGTCCGCGTTGTCCGTGCAAGGAGGAAAAAGTGGCGGCGTCCTCCAGGCCCGGTTTTTGTTCGGGATGGGTGTTAAACTTTCCGCAAAGAAGGCGCGCGGCTGAATTGTGATCACTCTACAGTGCTGCGGAGAGAATTACCACGCAGACGAGCAGCATATCGGACGTAAGATCAGGTGCCGGAAGTGTGGGCGGATTTTGGTCATAGAGGCCGCGGCGACGTCGGCGTGGTCTAACGAACTGCCTACGCAAGCTCCATACCGCCATTATCCGACCGTCACTCCCGGAAAGAACCACTACCGGCCCGCAATAATCGTTGCGGCGCGTGTCAAGCACTTTGAGACACCCGGCATGGGAATTTAGTGACGTTGCTCCTCTGTCTTTGGGTCGGGTGGCACCGGCTTATTGATCCAAACCTCCTTGGGCAATGGCAGTGGTTTTGGTGGCCGCCGAACGAAGCGATCTGGGTGCGTCTGGTAAGCGGCGTCGAGCACCACCT
>Ga0209517_10009028_pt1 | contig 11508 bp, 15 predicted proteins | sample PeaSoiMetSII2010_FD_187695 | JGI IMG/M metagenome (GOLD analysis project Ga0209517, IMG submission 187695) | Peat soil microbial communities from Weissenstadt, Germany - SII-2010 (SPAdes) (version 2) | ecosystem: Environmental > Terrestrial > Soil > Wetlands > Peat | place: Germany...
TGGTTACGCTCGTTCGGGTCCGGGTCTCGCCGGATCGAGAACGGGGCGGCGACCCCCTCCAAGCCCAGTCCGGGCGCTTAACTCAGCGGTAGAGTGCCATCTTCACACTCTACTTAGTCACGTAGAATCAGAGAGTTAAGAGACATCTAGGGAGCGGAAAAGCACGTTTAGAGCGGTCGGGTATTGGCTCCGTTCCCGGATTGTTCCCTGATTTAGCGCGGTTTGAGTGCCACTCCCAAGCGATAACAAGCTAAGCGCCAACCTCGAATTTCACGCGGACTTGCCCGGCATTGCAGAGTGCGCCGAGAATTATGTTGACAAGATATATCTGGTATATATATGATGTGGTCTCAGGATGGGGGGCAGGCAATTGTCACAGGCAAGAGAGTTCATATCAATTCGGCTCGACGGGGAATTGAAGGCGGAACTTCAGCAAGCGGCGGAGGTGGAGAGGCGCTCATTGTCCAATTTCTGCCGGTTACTGTTGGAATACGCGTGGGGAGAGTACCTCAGAGCAGGTTCAATGCATAACCTACTAGATCGGACACAGGAGATAGCGGATAGGAGTCAGGAATGGCCGTCCAAACAATAGCAGTAATCAAGCAAGCGGACCTTCAACAAATACACGACCTGCAAGTCGAGATTGCGGACAAACAGTTGAGGCTCGACGGCATCACCGAGCAGGTCAAGCAGCAATTGTTCGCAAAAGCTCCGATTGAACGAGGAAGGTTCGATGCTCTGCTTTCCTATACGAGGATGCACAATGTCCCATGGAAGCAGGTTGTCATTGAACAGCTCGGGCAGGCTTATGCGGAAGCGGTACGGAAGGCGACTCCAACCGTTACTAGATGTGAGTTGAAGGTCATCGAACATGCCATACCACCGCTTTGGAAGCATCTGGAATCAGAGATGGTTGAGTAACGGCGGTATTGATTTGGCGTTTGGCCCTTTGTGGTTGCCATGTCGAGCACGGCGTCATGCACGTTGCGACTAGCCAAGCTCCGGAGTACGATTAAACGAATGCAAGAGAAGAACGCGAAGCCGTCCGCACAAACGGGGCAAGATAAGCTCTTGGCTCTTCTAGCGGGCCAAAAGACGCCGACTGCGGAGGAGTTCAAGCAGCTCATTCTAGCTCTTGACAACCAACGGGTCTTGGCAAAGGTGTTTCTCCTCGAAGGCACTCCCTTCGTTTTCGAAAACAAGCCGATGAAGTACGTGATCTTTCGCGAACAGGTGGCCGATAGATTCAATATAGGCTCGCAGGATGTTTGCATCGTTGGGAGCGCAAAACTGGGTTACAGTCCGAGCCAGCACAAATTCGGGACCCCTTTCGCAGAAACGTCAGACGTGGATGTCGTGGTCATCTCGGAGCCGCTTTTCTATAAAGGGTCGCGAGAGCTGTTCGAAACCCTGAATCAGCTCCAACCTTCTGTTTACAGCGTCCGGGCACCGGCAAAGGACCCGCCAGTGGTAGACCTCAAGGACTGGGTGAAGGTTAAGGAATCTATTCGGAACTTTGTGTTTCAAAATTTCAATCCGGGGCTGCTGCCCCATGACCATCCGGTCCGGCGCGAGATATTCGAAAACATGGCGTCCACCTCTGGCCTGTTCCTCGCCTTGGAGCCGCAGGTCTTCGTATCTAAGATTCGCTGTCGCGTGTTCCGTAATTGGAAAGCCGCAGAAGACTATTACTCGAATAGCCTTCGTGAGGCCAAATTTGCCTTGGTGGGGCAGAAGCAACCGGAGCCTGAGATGGACGACGATGATGTGGATTTGGAAGCTCCCTCTGATGGCACTCCGGTTGCCGCAGTGCATCAGCCTCAGAAACTGAACTGACGGCGGGTAACTCGCCGGGTTTCGCTGGCACAGAGGCAAGGGGTATCTATCGGGCAGACTGCCCCCGCGCCGCCACCGTCGAATCCGCTCTATATCACACCTCTATCAATTTGCTCGGGTCGCCGTTCCCGAGTTTTTGTATCGTTTCCCAAATCTGCGTTGCGTGATGAATACTGAGGGCCGCGAACGTATACCAGCTCATTGGGTCGCTGGCCTTTGTCGCGTGGCAACACGCTGATTCCGCGTCGTCAAGGCAATGCCCCGCGAACCTCACCTGCCCTTTCAAGTAAGGGGTCCGCTTCTCGTCTAGCAAGGCGTCAAGCACACCAAGCCGCATTCTAAGTTCAACTATCTGATTTTCGTAGTTCACGAAACGAGTATAGCGCCGCCGCGTCCCTGATTAGTTTAAGGACGCAGCAATCTCATCCAGTTTGAGCTTCGCGGCCCGCAATTCATCCCTGATTCGTTGCCCTTGTTGAGCCACCGCCGGTAGCCGCGTGAGTCCTAGCGACCTGTTCGTTTGGTCAACCGACATATCAAGCATGTGCGCGTAGAATGCCAAGCGGTTCTGAAGCACAGCCTTGGCGATGTTCTTGTCTTCGTCGCTTTGCATCCTGTTATAAGTGACTACAAACCAGTACGTCGCATCCAGATAGGCCATACCTTGCTCCGCTCGGTCGTCTATTGCAAGCGCGTTGTCCAAGTCAAAGCCGCTCAACGATCCCGCAATTGATTCCATATCCTCCGATTGAGCTATGAGGTTTTTCTTTCGTGTGCCGAGGTCCGCTTCCACAGCCTTCTTTGCAGCGACTTCGGGAGTATCTTGCGGTGGAGCTTTTGCGACGGCTTCTTGCGCGTGAATGGCAGGAATGAGAATAAACAGCAAGGCCGATGTGACCATGTGCATTTTCATTTCGTGGGTCTCTACGTGTTAAGTATATTCTCGATCAAGACGCCCCGCTCATTCTCAAAGAGCCGTGTGACGGTGTTCCGGGACAGTCCCATTAACGCGGCAACCTCAGCCACGGTGTAAACCAGCTTTTCCCTCATTAGCCCTCTGTGATCGAAGCGGCTTCTGTGATTCGATGCGCTAGGCACCCAAGAAAACAAAGCCGGATACGGAGAGACTTGACAGGATGAAAAAAATGGATCATTGTTGGGAAAAGGGGTTTTGTATAACAAACGCGGAATAATAGAGTTCAATAGAATCAATAAGATAGTGCCGAATTAGTACTAAGGGGAGGGATAGTCGCGCGTTGAACGCGGAACTGCCTGAACCAAAACAGAGGTGACCGGGAGAGGGGGAACAATGGCAGCAACAAGATCAATAAAAGCAATAAAAATGGTCACGCCCGATCCAATTACCGGGAAGCGCGCTTCTAGGCTTTATGTGAGGCGGCCACGGGAGTCTTATAACGGCTTCACAGCGGCTGCGATAGAGAAAATTCTGACAAAGCCGTCACATCTTTGGACGTTGGTTGAGAAACGGGGGGTGGAAGTCTACTTTGAGGAGCGGCTCTCAAACATGGGCTGCTCAATCCACCGTGGAACACCCGGTGAATTGAAATACGAATATGAAACTGGCGGCCTACTGCAAGCTGCCGAAGCCGAATATGTATCCCTCGGAGGTGGTCACCGGACGAAGGCAAAGCGACAGTCAGACCATGCGTTTCCCGAATGCAAACTCAATCTGTACATGGCTGCGCTAGCCACGTTGGATCACCCCGGAAAGGATCGGAAGCCCCTGAAGGACCGCAAGCGCCGTAAGCGTGAAAGATACGCGGACGAGATGCCAGACGAACTGCCATACGGAATGGAGGACGAGCTAGCATGACCCGGACAATACCAACAAACAAGGCGGGGCGGGACGCGATGGATGAGTCTCTCAACGCTGCCGCGAAGGTTCGCCGTCAGCTCAAAGCTGGGCCAAAGCCTAAGACGCGCAAACTCCCCCCTTTATTTGAGGCCGTTAAGCGCCTATGTGCTGAAGCGGACCGAGGCCGGAGCCTGATGCAGAAGTACGGTCTGGACGCAGATGACATCCATCTAGCACTGATTTACCGGCCCGCCGATGGTGTCATTGGTAGTCGCGCACTTCCCCCACCGGGAAACATCGGGCCGTACATCATGGCGTTTGAGCAGATGGGCAACGTGGAGTTTCTCGGAATCCTGTGGTGGCAAACTACCCCGGATTCACGGGACAAGCCCGACAGCACTGTGACGATGTGGATCACGGAATTTGCAGATGACAGGCGGGCGGCAATAGAGATGCTCGTGTACAGGAATGCACTTACATCTCTGCCTGCGCCAGAAAGGTGAGAGCAATGACATACAGTGAGAAGTCCACACAGTTGGCCCTAAACTCGTCAATCGCAGTGCTGGCACTCAGCAACCCCGAATGCACTGACCTTGAGCTGCTCCAACTGAAGCCCCGCCAGATGTCCCCCGGTGATTTAGCCGAACTAGCTGCCCGCTGGCCCGGTAGAAATTTGAGGTCAGTGGGCGTCATCGGACTGATTGGCGCGTCACCGCGTTGTGTCTTGAAAGAGCCGCTAGAGCCGGAGCAAGTATCCGCTCTCACGGATGCATTCCTTGCGTATCTTCACGCGCTCTTCTGCGACGGCTTTGCAGAGCAGCAAGAAGTGGTAGAGATTCAGGAATTGCGACGCTTGTGGAGCCTTCCCGATACCCGCCCGAATTAGCGACCAAGTTTAACTAAGTGCTGCCCGGCTAAAAAGGGCCGGGCCGTTCGCGTTGGCTGCCGCAGTACGGGGATGAGAGACGCGTGCACCGATGGCGAAAGCCGGGTGGTGCAAAACTAAACCACAACTAAACCAGCGGGGGTAAAAAGGCCCCTGTATGGCCGCAAGAGACGCGCCAGTACGGTGCGTTGACTTCGGATGCAGGACCGGGTACGCCCGGAATCTCATCTAGGAGTTTTCAAATGACGTTACAAGAGATGATGCATGAGCAGAAAACTGCTCTTAGCGAAGCCGAAGCCATGCTTGGCGCAAAAGACCACGTGATGACCCCGGCTGAGGAAGAGAAATACAACACGGCCATGGCGAAACATGACCGGCTGGCTAAACAGGTTGCGGAACGTAAGAGCAAAAACACGATTCTGCAAATGTTCCAAAGCGGAAAGCTCATTATTGAGGACCGTGCCCCGGTGGGAGCTGAAGGCTTTGTGCAATCGTGGGCCACAATCTCGCGTTCACAGCAAATCTGCACACCCGGATACAAAAGCGCACTGCTGAGTTTTCTCCGCACGGGCGGCAAGGCCCACGGTGATGACTTGACTGTGGGTGCAGACGGACAGGGCGGCTATCTTATGCCCGGCTCAGAGCTGTATACGCGGCAGCGGCGTGCCAATGGGTCCATTCCCGGAATGAACGCGGCAGCTTATGAAGGCAATCAGGGCAGCTCAGACGCGGCGGGCGGATATGCAATCAGTGTTCCTACTGAGCAGTTTATCGTCCCGTTGGCTCTGCCCGATCTTGGAATCTTCGATGCCTCAATGGTGATTCCAACGGCAACGGACATCAAGATTCCACAGCAAGCCAGCTTCGGAACGTCCGCAATCAAGGCCGAGTCCACGGGTACGCTTGCCACGTTCGGCGGAACTGACCCGACGTTGGGGCAGTTTACGCTTTCCGCGTACATGGCGGGTGCTCTTCGTTGGGTGTCATGGGAACTGCTTCAGGACGTGGAAACTTTTCAGCAATTCGTGGTAGACGATTTGCTCAAAGGCCAGCGCATCCTTGAAGGCTCATTGCTTGCCACGGGCAGCGGGACGAATCAAGCATTGGGCGTTTTCGGCAACACTGGCACGGGCACCGGAGCCGCGTACAACTTCGCGGGAACGGCAGCGGACAGCACAACCCTGCTCAATTCGTTGTTTGACGTGACCGCCACGTTGAAGGGCGTCTACCAAGCAAACGCCGTCTGGATTATGAGCCGGGCAACTGGTCTCGCAATCCGGAAAGCGCAGATGCAGTCAAACCTCTTCGCGCCTGTGGTCACCGTTGACCCGGACGGCACGGAGCGCATCCTTGGCAAGCCCGTGTTCTATGACGTGAACGCCCCGGCACTCCCCACTGCAACCACGGCGGGTGTGGTGCCCATCCTCTACGGTGACTTCAAGGCCGGTTACATCATCGGCGTCCGTGGCGGTGCCGGAATCAATGTGAAGGTGCTTGACCAGCCCCAAGCCGCTCAGGGCCTCTTGGGGATTCTGGCCTATCGCCGTTTGGATGGCCGGGTCCGCCGCAGTGAGGCTATTCAGGCAATCACGGTCTCACACACTTAACCCAACTTTGCGGGGAAGGTTCATAACCGAGTCAGCGGGCCGTGTGTGGTCCCCGCAAGGCGTCTTGCGCCTCATTTCAGCCACACGCGGAAACTGTCCTCTCCATGTGCGTACTTAAAGCCCGGCTCTTCTGGTGGGGAGCCGGGCCATTTTTCACGAAGGGGATCTGAACTGACAAAAACCAATGCTGGGCATCCCACCAGCGATTTTCAGCAACGCCCCCACGGGCCTTGTAACGCGATTACGGGGCGTTTTAGACACTTCCAAGGAGAATGAACGATGAGAAATGACCAGTCAAAGATGTTTCGCGTAGTTGAAGTGCCGCTCGGTGCAACGGCGGAGCAAGCGGAAGAAATACTTAACAAGCCGTATGAAGAGGGTTATTACCTCTTGAACCACATTGCGGCTGAGGGTGCGGCTTTTCGGGCCATTTATAAACTCCGCACGAAGCCTGAAAAGGACAAGCACTGATGTCTGACAAATTGGTGATGACTCGGACGCATTGGTCCGGCAAAGAGATACGCTGCGACATTCATCAAATAATCGACATCCGCGACTTCAAGGGTACAGCGGGTTACGCTTTGTTGGTCTGCGCCGCTAACGGCCATTTGTCAATCTTCAATATCCGGGAATTTTTGAAACTGCAAGGCGTTGAGCGGGGAGAAAGCTGGATTCGGCGCAGGCGGTGGTTGTTTCAACCTCCGGGTACTGTTAACAGCAACTCCAATGCGAACCAAGACGGCAAGGACGAACAGGCACGCGCAATCATGCGTGAGTACCATAAAGCCTCTCTCCGCTATGTTGTGCGGGTGCTCAAAGAACATGGCATCCATCGCGGAAAGGATTGGGTACGGACGCACCGCTGTTCATAACTTGCCGGAAAAGCCCATTCCCGTCTGTCCGCTTGTCATAACAAAGACAAATGACAAACGACAGACGCCCCATCCGCCCGATCCGTCCCGGCTTCAGCCTTGGGGCTTCGCCGGACGTGTCGAGCAGCTAGGTTTTGGCATTAAACGGAGAATGTCTGAATTTCTATTCCCGGCGCAACGAACAGACAGATGCGTGGTCTGGGACGATGCGAGAGATGCACGCTCACTCTTTCACACTTGTTTCCGCTGGGGAACCAACTGAAACAAGTTTTGCTTCCTCACCATACATTGCTCTAAGTTCCTCAAGATGACGGAGTGCCTCGATGTTAGGGAACCTTGCTCCCCTGCCATGCCGAATCAAATAGGTGAGCGGACTTATAATTCGAGGTATGCATTGATGGACTTCAGACCCAGCTCCGATTGCAGCCACGCCACGAAGCAGTTCAATTATCCCATCCACAAGCTCTCTGAAGGCTGGATGGCCGGTATCCAAACGGTCCTCTCGTTCCATCCTGATATTCCTTCGCGTGAGGCCGAGGATCTCTTCAAGCAGGTCGCGGTCTGGCCGCTTTGCGGTCTCATCGGATTCTGCAATTTCACGCAACCGCTCAGAGACTTGCTCATCGAGCTTCGGCCACCACATTTCGAAAACGCTCTCCAGATCATCAGCATTCAGTGCAGCTTCGCCCAACTCCGTGTTGATCATTTTCAAAACCCGCTTCATCTCAACTTTGTCGAATTTCGCAGCTTGAAACTGAACGAGCGGACCCTTGATGTCCGTCGGGTCGATGTTGCCAAAAAGCAGAGGACACACCTTCGACCGATCGAGGTTTTTCGACAGTGCACCCGCCTCAAAGACCAGCCAAGGCGCTTCGGGATTCTCAGGTGTAATGAACAGGAGTGCAATCCGGCTCGCCTCAAGTTCCTTTGCGATCTCACTCGACCAGCGGGACCCTTTCGATACGTCATCAGGACTGAAGTAGGGACGCACAGCTTGAAGGACACTCGGAAGCCAATTCCGCATTATCTCCGCGATGGCCTTACTGCGGTCACCAGACCAGCTTAGAAAAACCTTCATAGATCGAATCCTTTGCGAGGGTGCATTTCAGTATGGACCGCAGACGCCGCAGACATCAACGAAATACCGCATCGGCTTCCGTTCGGACACAGGAAGGGGAGGGTCAAATCTCGCCGCTAAATCCTTTGGAGAGCGCCGCAATCCATTTTCAACGCTATACAGGTAATTCGCAAAAATGAGACAGTTTGTTGCGGTTTTACCACACATTCACCGCGCTGAAAGCAAAGGGTTTGCACGATGGAAGCCCGGCTAATTGAGTCCTTAGCTCTCGAAGCGTTTAAGCACGTTGTCAAGCGCCTTGCGCTGAAACAGAATAATATCCTCAGCGTACTTCACTGAGCCTTTCTTTCGGTTATATGTGGGGAGCTGAAAGTAGCGGCCCCGGAAAGCGGCGAGCAAAGCAGACTCAAGGTGCTTCCACGTTTGCACCGCTTTTCGTTGTTGGCACGTCACAATGTGCACGTCAATTCGACGGACGCCTCGCAGATTTGCGAACGCATCGCTCGCTTTGCCCACTGCGGAGGTTGCTGGCCTTCCGGCACTCTTGCCGGTTGTGCCGATGTAAATAACTCGTGTCTTCCGGCCATTTGGGTATTTGAAGTATTTGTCGGCAGCAAGGATGTAGACCATCTTCTGAATCCATTGCTTACTGCGTTGCACCGTGAGCAGGGCGTCGTTTGAGCATTTCATCCGAAGTTTTCGCATAGATGGCTCTAAAGGTTAACGTAGCAACCGGGATTCCCGCAAATGGCCGTGGAGCGCATAATGCCGTTTGAGCCACTTCTCAGCGACGTTGAGGCTGCAAAATTCTTGGGTGGCCTTCACCCAAAGACTGTGCAACGCATGGCCCGGCGCGGCCAACTCCCCGCCTATCGCATCGGGCGCTATTGGCGCTTCCGTGCGAGTGAGCTAGACCGATGGCTGCTACAATCGCGGTGCCAGTACCCGCCTGCTCAAACCGAAAGGATTCAATGAGCGGACGGTATCAAAACGGCTGCCTGTACCGCGAGAAGCGAAAGTCCGGCCCTGCCGTGTGGGTCTTTCGCTATCGGGACGGGGAGCATCACCGCAAAGAGCAGTTAGGAACTGTGAAGCAAATGCGCACTAGGTCAGACGCGCTAAAGGCATGTGAGCATCTTCGCGGAAACATCAACCGGGAAACCAAATCCCTGCGCACGTTTGGGGAGCTGGCAGACCACTACACCACGCATGAGCTGCCGCGCAAGACGCCCTACTACGGCGAAGTCTGCGCGGGCTATCTCAGAACGTGGATTCTTCCGAAGTGGGCCGCGTACTCACTCTCCGATGTGAAGACGGTAGCGGTGGAGTCTTGGCTTGAGACCGTGACGCTATCGCCGGGAACCAAGGCAAAATTGCGGAACCTCATGCACGCGATTTTCAATCACGCGATGCGTTGGGAATTTGCCAGCGCCAACCCGATTACTCTTGTGCGCCAGTCAGCGAAGCGGACGCGAGTCCCCGAGGTGCTGACGGCGGATGAGATTGGGGCGTTGCTGTCTGAGCTGGAGGACCCTTGGCGCACTGCCTTGTACGTGGCGGTGACCACGGGACTCCGCGTGTCAGAGCTGCTTGCCTTGAAGTGGGCGGACGTGGACTTCGCAGCGGGCGAGATTCGTTTGTCACGCGGAATTGTGCGTCAACGCATTGGAGAAATGAAGACTGAGGCGTCCCGCAAGCCTTTACCACTGGACGCGGGACTCGCTGACGTGCTGACTCAATGGCGTGCATCTTGCCCGTATAATCAAGACGTGGACTTCATTTTCGCCAGTCCCGATAAGAAAGGCCAGCAACCATACTGGCCCAACGCCGCAATGGAGGACCACATCCGGCCCGCTGCGAAGTGCGCCGGAATCGAGAAGCAACTAGGCTGGCATGTGCTACGTCATACGTTCGGAACCTTGGTGAAGAGCCAAGGCGCGGACGTTGCGACCACACAGGCGCTCATGCGTCACGCCAACGTCAGTGTCACGATGGACCGTTACGTTCAAGCCGTGACCCCGGCGAAGCGTGAAGCGCAGTCACGCCTTGTAAAGATACTTCCGTTCCCACGTGTTTCACTTGTTCCCAAGTGTTCCCACGCCGTCAACGGGATGGCCGCAAGTGATTGAAAACAAACAATTGGGCGCTTAACTCAGCGGTAGAGTGCCATCTTCACACGGTGGAAGTCGCAGGTTCGAATCCTGCAGCGCCCACCATCTTCCGGAGGTCTGACCCCGAGGCATGGGTTACAGAACGTACCGGTCAGATGAGTGACACTTTCCCGCCGTTCTATGCATCGTTGCCGACAGCAGCCAGGGTCAAAGGCACTGGTGCTGGCACCTTAAGATGCTAGCGCAGGCTTTCATCTCCGAATACGACTCGCCGGCGTAGATGATTGGCGTGCCACCGGGCGGAGTTTCCTTGGATCCCTACATCTCACCATGCCCGCGTGATTGAGTAATTGAGCTTCCGGCTAGTCTGTTTATGAATGAAGTCTTGTTCGATGTTAGTTCGGCGCAGTTGAGGCGGCGGTTCCAGGCACGATGTTAAGTATTTGAGAAACCAAGGGGCCGAACAGGGGTTGCAAACAGACCAACAGATGCAACTGGCAGTGCTGCTCAGGAAGCGCGGCAGGACGTAGACATAGTTTCTCGGGATCGTGGTGTCGGCGCGCAGTTGCCCCGAATTCTGCGCAGGCGATTGAGAAATGTCCAGCCGCTAAGGCGCCGCCTCGGTGTAGGAGTAGTCATTGCGGAGCGGGGTGCCATTGATCCACGTCCAGAGGCGCACGTAGATCTTGGTTCCGTTGCTGGGCAGAGTGACGGTGGCGCTGGTGCCAGTGAAAGGCCCCATGTTGGCCAGGTCATAGCCGCCGAGCGTAGTGCCCACCCAGAGATAGTAGGCCGTCGTGCCAGCCGATCCGGCATTCCAGATAAGGGTGGTTGAAGCAGAGGTCAAGGTGCTGCCGTTTGCCGGACTGGTGATCGCACCTGCGGTGGCGCGGGCCTCGGTGTAGGAGTAGTCATTGCGGAGCGGGGTGCCATTGATCCACGTCCAGAGGCGCACGTAGATCTTGGTTCCGTTGGTGGGCAGGGTCACCGTCGCAGTGGTGCCGGAAAAAGGTCCCATGTTGGCCAGGTCATAGCCGCCGAGCGTGGTGCCCACCCAGAGATAGTAGGCCGTCGTTCCAGCCGCTGCTGTCATTCGAGTTATAGTAACCGTCGTCCGCGTCATTGGTAATCTGAATTGTGTGAGAAACAATCGGACTTTGTCCCTGTGCTCTGACGAGAAAAAGAGCAAGGCCGATGCTAACGAGGACGAGACGTCGAAGCTGGACCAGTTTTGCATTGCGGTGACCACCCGAGAAGCATTCCGCTGTATCAAAGACGAACGCGATGGGAGGCGTGCGGCGC
>Ga0209517_10009029_pt1 | contig 11507 bp, 6 predicted proteins | sample PeaSoiMetSII2010_FD_187695 | JGI IMG/M metagenome (GOLD analysis project Ga0209517, IMG submission 187695) | Peat soil microbial communities from Weissenstadt, Germany - SII-2010 (SPAdes) (version 2) | ecosystem: Environmental > Terrestrial > Soil > Wetlands > Peat | place: Germany: Weissenstadt...
CGCCTACAAGCTGCGTCCCGAGGCCAAAGATAAGTATGGTTTCGCAGGCGTGCCGTTTGACAATGAGACAAAAATCAGTTCATTCAACGCCTGGACGATTGCATCCGACGGGCACGAATTTGCCCTGAAGGATAAAGACTCCGTGGAAACGAGCATGACCACCTATGAAGTCTTCAACGATGAAAAGATGAAGGTTCAGAAGTTCGCCGAGGCAAATCCGGGCAGCGTGGTCGGATATGAGTACGTGCAGAGACAGCGACCATTTGTCTTCGAGGACAATTGGTGGTTTCAGGACAAAATTCCGCTACACCACGGGCGCCTCATCCTTCAACTCCCGCCCGGTTGGGAATTCACGACGCGGTGGTTCAATTACGCCGATCAAAAACCGCAAAGCTCCGGAAGCAATCAATATGTTTGGGAAGTGAACGACGTCCCGGCTGTCGACATCGAGCCCGAGATGCCGCCCTGGATTTCCGTAGCGGGGTGGGTCGGCCTCAAGTACTTCCCGCACGATCCGGCTATGCGGGCGAGGACAACTGGGGCGTGGAACGATCTGGGACTCTGGTATGGAGGCCTGACGCAATCGAGCCGCACCGCATCGCCTGAAATCAAGCAGAAGGTCGCAGAGCTCACTGCCGGCATGACGGATCCGGTCGCGAAGATGCGGGCGCTGACCGAATACATGCAGAGGAAGATTCGCTACGTCGCGATCGAGCTCGGCATCGGCGGTTATCAACCCCATCTCGCGAGCGACGTTTTCACCCATCAATACGGCGATTGCAAAGATAAGGTGACGCTGTTGAGCACGATGCTTCATGAAATCGGAATCGAGTCCTACTACGTGGTCATTGACGCCGACCGAGGGATTGTCCGGCCGGATTATCCGTCGATGCATTTTAACCACGTGATTCTGGCGATCAGGCTTCCGGATGGAATCGAGGCAGGTTCGCTCTATGCCGTCGTCAACGATCCCAAACTGGGGAAGATTTTGTTTTTCGATCCGACCGACGAGTACACGCCGCTCGGCTATCTGCCCTGGCAATTGCAAAATAATTACGGCCTGGTGGTCACGCCGGATGGAGGTCAACTGATGGCTCTTCCGCTTCTTCCACCAGCGACCAATCGCCTGCTCCGCACGGCGACATTTAGCCTGAGCGCCACGGGTGATTTGTCCGGCGAAGTTCACGAGATGGATTGGGGAGGCCCCGCGGCGGATGAGAGAGAGGCGTTTCTGGGTGCACAGCCCTCCAAGCGCGCTGAAGTAATCGAGGGTTTCCTGGGACGATTCTTGAACAATTTTACGCTTACGGGCGCATCGCTGACCAATCTGGAAAAGTACGATCAGAACTTCGGTCTCGATTACAAGTTTGTGTCGCCAGGATATGCAAACGCATCCGGTGACATGCTTTTTCTCCGCCCGCGGGTCGTCGGAGATAAGTACAGCAACCTCCTGCGGCTGTTCACGGAACAAAAACCGCGCAAATACGGAATCGAGTTCAGCGAGGCGACGCGACAGGACGACGTCTTCGATATCACGCTGCCGCCGGGTTACGTCGTAGACGGGATTCCTCAACCCGTGCAGGCCGATTGCGCCTATGCGACCTATCACAGCGAGATAAAAGTTGCGGACGGCGTGCTGCATTACAAACGGACGTTCGAGATCAAAAACGTCGAAGTGCCTACCGAGAAACTTCCCGAGATCCGGAATTTCCTGAAGCAGGTCGCCGCGGACCAACAGGCGTCCGCCTTACTCCGCCGCGCGACTCCCTGATTGTGTTTGATCGGGTTGTCCCGAGACAAATCGTGAGGCAGGACTCTAGGATTTTCCGCTGAGGCGCTCGCGAACCTTGTCGCTCAAGACTTTCCCGTCCACGTTTTTTCCTTCGAGGCGCGCGCGGGCGGCCTTGACCACGGCGCCCATTTGTTTGAGCGAGTCGGCGCCCGCCTCGGCGATGGCCTCCTCGACGGCGCGGTGAATGTCCTCGTCGCTGGGCGCAACAGGCAGATACTCCTCGATGATGGCGATTTCCTTCGTTTCCTTCTCCGCGAGATCCTTGCGGCCGCCCTTCGTGAATTGGTCGACAGATTCACGGCGCTGCTTGACGAGCGTCTGTAGCACCTGAAGCGATTCCATGTCATCCAGCGCGCGCTTCTTGTCCACTTCCTTGTACTTCAGGGCGCTCTTGACCATACGGAGGACGCTCAGCCGCAGCTCGCTCTTTTCCCTCATCGCCACGGTCAGATCTTTTTCGATGCGTTCGATATAGCTCATGCGTGCGCGTCTCCCGGCGCAAAATAATAGCACACGGCTTGTGGACGGCGCGTGCAATTGACACGAGCGCGTGCGCTCGATAACCTTGGGTCCCATGAAAATTGTAATTGCCGACAAAATCAGCGAGCGCGGAATCGAACTTCTTCGTGAAACGGGATGGGAAGTGATCCTGCCGGCGGCCGCCGCTTTGCCGAGCGAACTCGCGGACGCCGACGCACTGGTGATTCGCAGCGCGACGAAGGCGACCGCCGCGCTGCTCGAGAAAGCGCCGAAGCTGCGGGTGATCGGCCGCGCGGGCGTGGGCGTGGACAACGTGGACGTGGAAGCGGCCACGAAGCGCGGGGTGCTGGTGATGAACACGCCGGGCGGAAACGCCGTCAGCGTGGCGGAGCACACGATCGCGCTGATGCTGGGGCTGGCACGCGCGGTGCCGCAGGCCAACGCCTCGATCCAGGCAGGGCGCTGGGAGAAATCCGCGTTTTCGGGCACGGAGATGCGCGGAAAGACTCTCGGCCTGGTGGGCCTGGGCCGCGTGGGCACCGAAGTCGCGCGGCGGGCTCGCGGCCTTGAAATGAAAGTGATTGCGTACGATCCATTCGTCACGCCGGCGGCCGCGCGCGAAGTGGAGGTCGAGTTGCTGCCGCTCGACGAAATCCTGCGCCAATCGGACGTGGTTTCGCTGCACACGTCGCTCAGCGGCTCGACCGAGAAGATGATTGACGCCGCGGCGATCGCGAAAATGAAGACAGGCGCGCGCCTGATCAATTGCGCGCGCGGCGAATTGATTGACGAGGCCGCTCTCGCCGAAGCGCTGCGCTCAGGCCAGCTCGCCGGAGCGGCCGTGGACACTTTCGCGACGGAGCCGCCGAAAAATTCTCCGCTCGTCGGACTGCCAAATCTGATCGCCACGCCGCACATCGCCGGTTCCACGGCCGAGGCGCAGGAAGAAGTGGGCACGGCCATCGCGCTGCAGGTGCGCGACTATCTCGCGGAAGGAATCATTCGCAACGCCGTGAACATGCCGGCGCTTTCGCCCGACCAGTATCGCCGGCTGCAACCCTACATGTCATTGGGCGAGCGCCTGGGGGCATTTGTCGCCCAAGCCGCTCCTTCGCGGAGTTTCACTCACATTCGCATCCGCTACGCGGGCGAACCCGCCGAGCTGGGTTCGCATATGATCCGTAGCGCTGTGCTCGTCGGCGCCTTGAAGGCCGTGATCGACGAGAACGTGAATTTGGTCAACGCGTCAGCGGAGGCCGCGTCGCGCGGCATCGTGGTGGAAGAAACCACGCGACGGAGGGAACGCGGATTCCCCAATACGATCGAAGTCGCCATCACCGACGGCGGACGCGATTTCGCGCTCGAAGGGACGGTCGGGCAGGACGGCTCGCCGCGAATCGTTTCGCTGGATGGCATGGGCCTGGAAGCGCCGCTGGCAGGCACGCTGCTGCTCACGCGAAATATTGATGTGCCCGGCGTGATCGGTCGAATCGGAACCGAGCTGGGCGCTCTCGGCGTGAATATCGCGACGTTCGCGCTCGGCCGACGCGCGCCCGGCGGAGGCGGCGAGGCGCTCGCGCTGGTTGGCCTCGACGGAAATGTGGACGCGTCGGTGGTGAAGCACATTCGCGCGCTGCCGTCCGTCACCGATGTGCGACTCGTGCGACTTGCCGCTGCGCCTCAGGCCACCGCAGCATCCCGCTAGCGTGTCGATTAGAACTGACCGCCGTCCTTTATTTCGAGTGAGTTGGGTCATTTTCTAATCGCCTCGGTGTCGATTAGAATTTGTGAGAAGTTCCCTGTGCGGGGCTGCGGTGAGGCTATGGCGTCGCGACCGCAAAAGGCGATACGCAGGCGGTACGCGCGGCCCGGCCTGGGCGATTCGCTCTTCATCAAACCTGCTGTCTTCTCATCCATCATTTTGTTGCACCTCGTTCGAGGCTAGCATCGTGCGCGACGGGTGCGCGACTGTGCGAAGGGATAAGAAAAGTACAGGTTGCCAAAATACTGGCCTTGCGGAAATTCAGAGTTGAAACTGGCGGCCCAAGACGATGGGCGGCGCGGTGCCAAGGATGATTGCCGGGCGTAGCGCTGCTACGCCCCTACGACCACAAAACCAATACCTGCAATCGGCCGCTCTTTGCAGGAAACTGCGCGAGCGGCTACAATGCAAATGTGAGCATCTAAAAGCGGGAATGGCCCCTAGAAGGAATCGAATCCAAGACATATGGACGTTGAAAGAGTCATAGACAGCGTCGTTGCGCGCTTCATAGGGACGAAGCACGAGCGCGACGTCAAACGAATACAGCCGCTGGTCGAGGCGGTGAACGCGCTGGAACCGGAGATGAAGAGTCTCTCCGACGAAGCGCTAGGCGCGCGCACGCTCGCGCTCAAAGCCGAGGTGCAGGCGCGGCTCGAGGGCATCGAGTGGGACGATCCGGCCTACAAGCAGAAGCTTCAGGAGGCGCTCGAACCGGCGATCGTGCCTGCATTCGCAACGGCGCGCGAGGCGGGACGCCGCACGCTGGGCATGCGGCATTTTGACGTGCAGTTGATCGGCGGAATCGTGCTGCACCAGGGCAAAATCGCGGAGATGAAGACGGGCGAGGGCAAAACGCTCGTCGCCACGCTGGGCGCGTATCTGAATTCGCTGACCGGCAAGGGCGTGCACATCGTGACCGTGAACGATTATCTGGCCCGGCGCGACGCCGAATGGATGGGGCCGATCTTCAAGATGCTCGGGCTGACGGTCGGAGTAATCGTACACGACCTGGACGACGCGCAGCGCCGCGCCGCCTACGCCGCGGACATCACCTACGGCACGAACAACGAATTCGGCTTCGACTACCTGCGCGACAACATGAAATACGATTTGAAGGATTGCGTGCAGCGCGGCCACCACTTCGCGATCGTGGACGAAGTGGACTCGATCCTGATTGACGAGGCGCGCACGCCGCTGATCATTTCCGGACCCGCCGAGGAATCCACCGACAAGTACTACCGCATCGACAAGATGATTCCGAAGCTGATCCGCGACATCGATTACACGCTCGATGAAAAACTGCGCACCGCGACGCTGACCGAAGAAGGCGTGGCGAAGTGCGAGCGCCTGCTGAACCTGGGCAATCTCTACGATCCGGCGAATATGGAAATCATCCATCACGTCTATCAGGGGCTGCGCGCGCACACGCTGTTCGAGAAGGACGTGGATTACGTCGTAAAAGACGGCGAAATAGTGATCGTGGATGAATTCACCGGGCGGCAAATGCCCGGCCGGCGGTGGTCGGACGGCTTGCATCAGGCGATCGAGGCGAAGGAAGCCGTGAAAATCGAGCGCGAAAATCAGACGCTGGCCACGATCACATTTCAGAACTATTTCCGTATGTACAAGAAACTTTCGGGAATGACCGGAACGGCCGAAACCGAAGCGCCGGAATTCGACAAGATTTACAAGCTCGAGGTTGTCGCCATCCCGACGAATAAGAACCTGATCCGCATCGAGAATCCGGACGTGGTCTACCGCACCGAAAAGGAAAAGTACGAAGCGGCGGTGAATGGGATCATTCAGGAGGATGGAACGAAGGCGGGCGGCATTCGGCAATACTACGAGAGCGGGCAGCCCGTGCTGGTCGGGAGCATCTCGATCGAGAAATCGGAAAAGATCGCCGAACATCTGAAGCGTGCCGGGATCCCGCACCAGGTGCTGAACGCGAAGCAGCACGAGCGCGAAGCGAAAGTGATTGCACAGGCCGGGCGCAAGGGCGCCGTGACGGTCTCGACGAATATGGCGGGCCGCGGAACCGATATTTTGCTCGGCGGCAATCCCGAAGCGATGACGCGCGACCACTGCCTGCAGGAAAGACTGGCGATGCCATATTTGCCGGCGGGTCCGGTGATCGGCGCGGCGCCCGGAACGGAGACTCCCGCGCAGGCGGATGCCGCCGAGGCAGACGCCTCGGGGAGCGGCGCGGGAAAGGCGGCGATGGTGCTCTTCCAGCAGGAAGGCAAAATCTTCCAGGTGCCTCTCGATCAGTGGAAGCCGCTCTACGATGAATTCGCCGCGCAATGCAAAGCTGAACATGACGAAGTGGTGGCCATGGGCGGTCTGCACATTCTGGGCACCGAGCGCCACGAGGCGCGGCGCATTGACAATCAGCTTCGCGGGCGCGCCGGGCGGCAGGGCGATCCCGGCTCGTCACGATTTTTTCTCTCGCTCGAGGATGACCTGCTGCGGATTTTCGGCGGCGAGCGCATGCAAGCCATCATGTACCGGCTGGGAATGACCGAGGGCGTGCCCATCGAATCGCGGCTGATCAGCAGGCGGATCGAAAATGCGCAGAAGGCGGTTGAGGCGCAGAACTTCGAAGCTCGCAAACATCTTCTGGAATACGACGACGTGATGAACAAGCAGCGCGAAACGATTTACTCGCTGCGCCGTTCGTTTCTCGAAGGCCGCGATCAGAAGGAATTCGTGCTCGAACGCGCCGAGGCCATCGTGAACGAGCTGGTCGAGACGTATTGCCCGCAGGACCAGCACCCAGATCAATGGAACGTGACGCAATTTGCCAACGAGATGCTGAACCAATTTGGGCTGGACCCGAAGGCGGCCGGGGTCAACGTCGCCGAGGTAGGTCACGACGCGCTGGGCAAGACACTGCTGGAAAAGGCGCGGGCGCGCTACGAAGAAAAGGAAAACCTCTTCAGCGCAGTCACGCTGCGGTGGCTCGAACGGCACATCCTGCTCGACATCGTGGATGCGCAGTGGAAGGACCACTTGCTCACGCTGGACCACCTGAAGGAAGGCATTGGACTCCGGGGCTACGGGCAGAAAGACCCCCTGGTCGAGTTCAAAAAGGAAGCCTTTACCCTGTTCGATGAATTGATGAACCGGATCGACACCGAGGCGGTGCGGTTCCTCTTCCTCATGCAACCGGCCAAACCCCAGGAGGAGGCCAAACAGATCGAGGAGCGCCAGCGGCGCCAGCAGAAGAATCTGCAGTTCCAGGCCGGCCCGGCGCAGGCGGAGGCCCCCAAGCCCGTACGCTCGGGCGCCAAGGTCGGTCGCAATGATCCCTGCCCGTGCGGCTCCGGAAAGAAGTACAAGAAGTGCCACGGCGCCGCCGCTTGAGCTCCTTTTTCGACCCAGTTTCCGGCAGAGGGTTCCACTAAATTCAGGGCGAAGCGTTCGTATTTATATCCTTTAACAACTATAACTTACGAAGTTTATCGAACGGGCACACGAGATATGCTGTATGCTTGCTGGCAGATCCCCGTAATGGTACAAACGAGGCCGGGATAGTTGGGTGGGCTGGGCTATACCATCGAAGTGAAAGGCCAGCATCACGTTCCTCTCGTGCCGGAATCTGGCACGAAAAATCAAAACATAGGAGATTTAAATGAAAAGGTTGGCATTATTGTGTGGGGCTCTGTTGCTCTTCGCAGGTATCGCATCGGCGCAGGATGAAGCGCCGAAGGTGGAAGCGTTCGGCGGATATTCATACCTGCGCGTCAATCCGGGATTCGGCGCGCCGGGTCTCAATTTCAACGGCGGCAGCGGCTCGCTAGCATACAACTTCACTCCGATGCTCGGCGTTGTGGCTGACTTCGGTGGCTATCACTGGAGCCAGAGCGGCGTGGACGCAACTGCCGTTTCCTACCTCTTTGGACCCAAAGTCGCGCTGCGGCACGGTCCGATCACGCCGTTCGCTCAGGTTCTGTTCGGCGGAGCCCATGCTTCGGGAGACTTCTCCGGTCTCATTTGCCCCTCTGCGCGTGTACGTCCGGAGGTCTCGGGGTGCTCGGTTTCCGGCTCCCAAAATGCGTTCGCCATGGCCGCGGGCGGCGGGGTCGACTGGAACGCTACAACCCACATCGGCATTCGCCTGATCCAGGCCGAATACCTGATGACGCGATTCGCCTCCGAAACGCAAAACAACGTCCGGGTTTCGACCGGCGTCGTGTTCCGCTGGTAATATCGCAATATCAACTGCTTTTCGGGGCCGGCGGGAAACCGCCGGCCTTTTTCTTTTTCCGACGAAGTTCCTCACGGATCGACCCGGGCGTTCATCGACTGCTTGATCGTGGTGTAAGTACGCTGCAATGGTTGTGAGGTTTGCTTTTCTGCTTCCATGTAAAACCCAAAATAAAGAGGACATTGGTCACCGGGACGCTGGGGCGAACGGAGCGCTGTTGGCGGCGCCACTGGTAGGGATCAGTGTCACAAGGAGCTGTGACTGGCCTCACAGCCATTGCAGGCAACGACATACCAGTCTGAATACGGAAGATAAATAGATATCGCACTCCAGTATGTCAGTCTGAAGAATAACAAAACTAGGAATGGAGAATTCCAATGAAAAGGTGGGGATTCTTGTGTGCGGTGGTTCTGCTGTTTTCGATCGGCGCGTCAGCCCAGGATGAAGCGCCGAAGGTGGAAGCGTTCGGCGGATATTCGTATCTGCGCGTCAATCCGGGATTCGGCGGCTTTCCGGGCCAGAATTTCAACGGCGGTAGCGGCTCTCTAGCCTACAACTTCACTCCGATGCTCGGAGTCGTGGCTGACTTCGGTGGCTATCACTGGAGCAACGGCGGCGTGGACGCAACTGTCGTTAGCTACCTCTTTGGACCCAAAGTCGCGCTGCGGCACGGTCCCATCACCCCATTCGCCCAAGTCCTGTTCGGCGGAGCCCATGGTTCCGGAGACGTCGGGGGCGTCGTGTGCGATGCGCGCGTACGTCAGCAGACTCCCGGGTGCTCGGTCTCCGGCTCCGAAAATGTATTCGCCATGGCCGCAGGCGGCGGGGTCGATTGGAACGCTACAACCCACATCGGCATTCGCCTGATCCAGGCCGAATACCTGATGACCCGGTTCTTCTCGGTGACACAAAACAATGCCCGCATTTCGGCGGGTGTTGTGTTTCGCTTTTAATATCGCAAAATCAATTGCTTTTCGGGCCGGCGGGAAACCGCCGGCCTTTCTTCTTTTTGCAGCGAGTTTCCTGCTAGTTTCCTATCACGAAGAGATGACCGTCGTTTTGAGTATAGAGCTTCCCATCCGGCCCAATGGAGAGTGGCGTGTAGGCGGCTCCTACCGCGAGGTTCAAGAAGAGATTTGCAGAAGGCGTCGTGAAGACTCCGGTATGGCCCTGCGGCAACACGTAAGTATTGCCATCCTCGCTGGTCACATAGACGTTTCCGTTCGCGTCAACGGCAGGCATGTTGATGCACCATTCAAATCCGTTCGGATTCGTGCTGGTGCATGAGACCGTGCCACTCGAATTGCGGGTGCAACTCTGGGTATTCGTGCCCTTAAACTGCCACTCGATATTGAGGCTCGGGTCGAGCTGCGTGATGTAATACGGCCCCTGCGGCAGCGTCTGGCAGATCGAACTATTCAGGTTGCAGTAGAGATCCGTATCGTAATGATTGTCCTTGAGGACGATCGAATACGTTCCGCCTTGGGAATACACGGCGGGCGTCGAATCCCATCCGAAGTCGTACGCGCCAGTGAAGCTTCCAGCGGAACTGAATTTGAACATGTGACCGCGGAAACCGTTGTGGTTCGTGAGTGCGCCGAAAATCACCGAGCCGTCGGGCAGGGCTGTTGGAGAGGACGACGCCTGGTCCATGATGACGCCCGAGCCGGGAGCGTTCGTCGTAGGATCTACCCCAACGGTCGCACCCACACGGCACGCATTAGCCGTGCTGTTCGTGAGGCCGATTTGCACGAGGACGCCGCAGCCATCGTTCAGCCGGCTTTGCAGAGACGCTACCCATTTGGCGCCGGAAAAATCGGATTTCACGGCGATCAGGTAGGCTTGCATGCCGTCGAAGTGAGCTCGGCTCGCCGTATAGATTGCTCCGTCGATCGCAGAAATGGCCGGCGCAATGTTCAATCCGGGCCGCTGCGAACCGCAAAGTACGGTCGCAGGAACGGCGTTGGCGGTTGGCGGCCACGGCAAAGTTCCAGCACCGGAGAATTGTCCGGGGCATGTGGTCGCGGCTCCGGCCGGTGCGGCGGGAACGAGCGTCGCGAAGGAAAGTACGCTCGCCGCGTCGGCTGACGTCACTTTCACAAGCCACGCGCCCTTTACGTCATTCTGCCAGGGGTCACCCCCGGTCGGATCGAGTTCGATCGCGTTGTAATAGATATTGCCCGCTGAGTCGGCGGTCAGCGGGCCGGCGACATAAGTATCCGCCGCGGTGATATTGATTCCGGAGAATGGATTAATCTGCGCGGCCGGCGTTCCATCGGCCTGGTTCACTTTCCAGACCGTGCCGCCCGCGCCTGGCACGTAGAGGAAGCCGTTTGCGTCCACGGGATGAAACACAGGCTCCCACCCGAGCAGCCCGGAACCATTGGGCTCCGGCTTCCAATCGCTCGCAAAAGTCCACACCGGAACGAGTTTGCCGCTCAGCCACGTGAATCGCGCCTCGTTCCACTGCTCGGTGGACCAGGTGTTCGGCCCGCACGATGATCCGTTTTGCCACGCCCCGGCCGAACTGCAGGACTTGTAGGTCCCGGTCTTGGTCATCATGTAAACGTCGTTGCCGTCGGTGAGTGGCGCCTGGTAGTGGACCGTCAAATCTCCGCCGGGAATTTCGGCCTGCTCCTGCTTCACGAACGGATCGTAAACAATATCGGCAAGCTGACTCGCCGCATTCTGCCCGGCCTGGCTGACCATGCCGGTGTGCTGCGGGTTCGCTCCCCACTGCGACCAAAAAGGCGTGTTCGCCGGCGCGGCGGCAACGACGAACGTCACCGTGATCGTGGCGGGCGAGCCCTGCGCGGCCGGCGCGGTCACGGTGATGTGGCCCGTGTAGGTTCCCACCGTAAGCGGACCCAGAATGGCGGTCACGGTCAGCAACTGAGGAGCGGATCCGCTTTGGGGATTCACGGTGAGCCACGTCGAATCGCTCGCGGCCGTGAACGGAAGCACGCCACCGCTCGGAACCGTTAGATTGACAAATTGGGGCGCGGGATCGTTCGCAATACCGAATGACGCGCCGAACGAAATCGACTGTTGCGAGAGTTGAATCGTGGGCGTCGACATCTGGCCGGAACCTCCGCCACACCCGACGAAACCGATGCAGGCTGTCACGAACAGTACCTCTACGATCCGATTCATCGGGCTTCTTTCCGGCTTGAACGCGCCACGTTATCTTCGAGGGCCAGCGAAAATATTGTAACCACAATTCCGTTGGTTCCGACATCAATCGTGCCGTGGATACTTCCGCC
>Ga0209517_10009030_pt1 | contig 11507 bp, 7 predicted proteins | sample PeaSoiMetSII2010_FD_187695 | JGI IMG/M metagenome (GOLD analysis project Ga0209517, IMG submission 187695) | Peat soil microbial communities from Weissenstadt, Germany - SII-2010 (SPAdes) (version 2) | ecosystem: Environmental > Terrestrial > Soil > Wetlands > Peat | place: Germany: Weissenstadt...
CCTCGCCCACGAGCGGGCGAGCCAGGCGCTTGAGCTGGAATTCGGGCACGAGCAGGTGCCGGGCAAGCACGCAAAACGCGACCGGGAGAAGCAGCCGGAATTCCCCCGCGCCGAATTGAACCAGGCCGAATGGCAGCAGGCCGAACGCTCCGGCCTCGACGCCCGTCAGCGCAAGGAACAAATCACCGCGCTCCATGCCGCCGCCGACAATGCCCAGGCCTTCAAGGCCGCCCTTGAGGAGGCAGGTTATATCCTTGCCAAAGGCGACCGCCGCGACTTCGTCATCGTCGATCAGATGGGCGACATCCACAGCCTCGGCCGCCAGATCCGCGGCGTCAAGGCCGCCGAATTGCGTGAATTCATGAAAGGCATCGACCGGGAAACCCTGCCCACCATCCAGCAAGCCCAGATCCTCCAGGAGGCCATGAGGCAAGCCCCTGAGCATGTGGTCGATGGACCCCAACCCGCCCAGCCTCTCTCCGCTGATGAAATCAAGGCCCTCGAAAAAGCAATCGCCGACCGGCAGGCCCGTGAGGCGGCGGAGATGCGCCAGCGCCACGAGGCTGAATTCAATCAGACCCGCGACGTGCTCGACCGCGACATCGCGGAAAGACTCGCCCATCGCGACGCCATGCAGGAGGCCGAGCGCGCCCGCTTCCAGCGGGAGAATGCGCCCGCCCGGACGGGTCTTGATCGCGTCATCGACGCTATGCAGAGCTGGTGGAACCCGAAGCAGGCTCAGGAACGCGAAGCCGATCACCAGCGCCGTCATCAGGAAATGGAGAACCGGCAGACGAAGGAGCGCGAAGACTATGCCGCGCTACTGAAGCAGACAAGGGACCTCGAACTTGAAAACCTCACGGAACGACACGCGCAGCAAAGCCGCGACCATGTCTCCAGAAGCGAGGAAGATCTCGACCGACATATTCGCGAGCAGGAACTTGCCCGCAGGCTCCAGGCTGAGATCGAGGAACGCCAGCGGCAGAGCGAGCAGGAACGCACTAGGGACGGCCCCGAGAGGCCGCCACCCAAACACTCGCTCTAAGCGGCTCACGCTTCCTGCGATCAAAGCTGAGCCGCCTCTTCAACGAGGTCGCACAAGTCCGCAAGCGGATTTCCGGCTCCATGACGGGTGCTGCATCACTCCTGCCGCCGCTGTCGTGGTTCCTGGGGTCGAAGTTTTTCGGCAAGCCAAAGACTCCGCCGAAATTGCCGGGCATCAGCTCATCGCGGTTTCTTGCAAAGCCCCAGGATTCGCTCACGCCGACCGCCACCAGCGCCCAGACAGAAAGCAACTCTCGTTTCCTGCGACCAAAGTTGAGCAGCGTCTTTAATAAGGCTGCGGTCTCCTCGCGGTCTGTGACAAAACCGCCTACTCCGCCCCGGCACCTCCGCCCCCATTGGCCGCGAAAGCCACACGGTCCGGCCCGTTAACACCACACCTTTAAGGTCACAATTTGTGACCTTACCGGCGGGTTCGACATCGTTTATTCCCTTGACGCTAACTGCCAATGGGTCACAGGCACCCTTTCAGGTGCAGACAAATATTTCGGGGCACTGAGGTGAAGATAATGTTGAACGACAACGTGAGCCCACTTACTGTCCTGGCACTATTTCTCGTGGCTGGAACTGCTTCCACTCAGAACTTTACGCCAACCGGAGATCCAGCGTTAGACAAACAAAACTGGCTGCACGCCCGTATTGAATCATGGGGATCGAAGGGTCCGCAGCTCAGGTTTTAGCCCGACCGGCGACCAGAAATAATACCCGCGTCCGTTTTCCGCAGACTCAAGTGGTACTCGCGGCACCATAAGGACCTTCGTATATACTTGATGGGAATCAGGAATCCGAAATGAAAAGCCAGTCGATATGTATCTGACTTCAGAGATCCTCCGACCCTCTTGGAGATTCTTTTCCGCCTTCTTCCTGGTCGTAGTCACTGCAGCGTCCGCTCAAACCTTCACCTTCACCAGTTGCTCCGGAGTCACAGCCACGGTGAGCATTACCGGCGATCTCACCGCGCAGCCTACGACGACGATCGGGTCTGATACTATCTACAGCTTTAGCTTCACAGGGACATGGAGTCTGACAACAGGAGGGTCCACGCAAACCACCACCGGAGTGGGAGCGTCCGCCATCGACTTCTCGAATCCCAGCACGGGGGCGACGACGGCGTTTGACATCGGGGCGCTCGGCGGGTGGAGTGTTTATCTGATAGGCTCCGGGACTTTGCTGACGCCAGGCGTGTTCCCCACAACGCTTCCGCCGCTTTCCGCGTGGTCCAATCCGGCGCTGGGCCCGGGAAGCATGCTTCTTGATTTTCTTCTTTTGCAGGACGGCACCGCAGTTAATCTCGGGTGCTCCGGATCATCCCTTGGAGGTGCGGCGCCAGGGCAGGCACTCGGCGATCCGTCATCGTTACCGGGCGACTGCGGCTGCGGAGACCCGATCAACATCGGAATCGGCAATCTTTTCGAGCAGGCGACCGATTATCGGACGGCGGGCGCAAACCGGCTCGGCTTCACGCGCTACTACAACAGCATGGCAAGCTCGACTACGTTCGCAACGTCGCTCGGAACGAACTGGCGATCAAATTACGACCGGTATTTGAGGATTTCCCCGTCGTCGGTCGTCGCCGAGCGGCCGGACGGTCAACAGGTGACCTTTACTTCATCGAACGGCGGAGCTTGGACAACCGACACCGACATCGATCTCGCGCTCACCAATTCGGGATCGACATGGACGCTGACCGATCATCAGGATATGGTCGAAACATACACGGGTTCGAGCGCGAGTGAAGCGATTTTGCAAACGATCGAAGCGCGTAACGGCTATATGCAGAGGCTGCAATATAACTCGAGCAATCAGCTCACGACGGTGACCGACTCGTTCCAGAGGCAATTGAGTTTCACCTATGGCAACGGCCTGCTCAAGTCGGTGACGACTCCCGATGGACTGGTGCTCATCTATGACTACTCCGCCGGCAAACTCACCTCGGTTGGTTACTCCACTTCGCCACCCACGACGCTGACCTATCTGTACGAGAACACCGCTCTGCCGTCCGCCCTGACTGGCATCGTGGATGAAAACGGCAATCGCTACGCCACCTGGACCTACGATTCCACTGGCCGCGCACTCACCAGCCAGCATGCGGGCGGCGCCGGCCTCACCACAGTGGTTTACAACGATACCGACGGCAGCCGCACCGTCACCGGCGAGCTGGGTCAGCAGGAGATGTACAAGTTCACTACACTCCAGGGCGTTCCGAAAGTGACCGAGGTCGATCGTCTCGCCACCGCCAACACCGGGTCCGCCCAGAGTTTCTATAGATATGACAGCAACGGCTACACGGCGAGCCTGACCGACTGGAACGGCAATCAAACCACATATGTCAACGACGTGCATGGGCAGCCGACCACCATCGATGAGGCGGTCGGCACGGCGCAGGCCCGCACGACCACGATCGCGTATCTCAGCAACTATCACCTTCCGTCGCAGATCGTAGCTCCGGAGCTGACCACAAGCTTCACGTACGACAGCAGCGGTAATCCGCTGACCAAGACGCTCACCGATACCACAACTACCGTCGTCACGCATTTGCCCGCCCGCCCGATCAGGACGCGGCCCGAAATCACGGGTATCGTCGATCCGTATGTGACCAAGGGGACCACCCGCACCTGGACTTACACCTGGGCGAACTTCCTGCTGGCATCCGTAAAGGGGCCACGGACCGATGTTTCCGCGCTGACCAGCTACACCTACGACAACACCGGCGCGCTTATCAAGACCACCAACGCGTTAGGCCAAGCCACCCAGATAACCCAGCATCTGCCCGGCGGCCTGCCGCAAACCATCGTCGATCCGAACGGTGTGACAACCACACTCACCTACGATGAGCGCCTGAGGCTGCTCACGAGCACAGTTTCCACCGGCGCCGGGCCTCTCACCACGACATGGAGCTATGATGCTGCCGGCAACCTGGTCAAAACCACGTTGCCGGACAGTTCGGCCCTGACGAATACCTACGACGCGGCGCACCGGCTGACCGGGATTACGGACCTGCTCGGGCAGAGCACGAATTACACGCTGGATGCGCTGGGTGACCGCACTCAAACCAAGACCGCAAACGCCTCCGCCGTGGTTCAGCTCCAGCACTCCCGAACCTTCGATGCGCTGGGCCGGGTGCTGGAGGATATCGGCGGCGTGGGGCAGATCACGAGCTTCACCTACGATTCGAACGGTAACGCGCTCACCGTTACCGATCCGCTCAGTCACGCCACCCAGGAGGCCTACGACGCGCTCAATCGCCTGATCAGCACCATCGACGCGGCCAGCGGCCTCACTAAGACCACCTACGACGCGCACGATCGCCCGGTGACCGTGGAGGACCCCAATAACGGCTTGACTACCTACGTCTATGACGGCTTCGGAGACGTGATCCAGCGCATCAGCCCGGACACCGGAAAGACAGTCTACTACTACGATCTCGCAGGCAACCTGACCCAACGCGTCAATTACGGTCTCGCAGGCGGGCTGACCAAACGTGTCAATACCATAGTCGCGACGGCGAACTACACCTATGATGCCCTTGGTCGCGTGCTCACCGCGACCTATCCCTCCGACGCCGCCGAGAATGTCGCGTACAATTACGACCAGTCTGGCCACGGTTTCGGCGTCGGCAGACTCACCAGTGTCACGGACGCGGTGGGTACGTTGAGCCGTTCTTACGACGAGCGCGGAAACGTTTTGAGCGAGCGGCGCGCGCATGGGGCGGTCACCCTGGTCACGTCCACCACTTACGACGCCGCCAGCCGTGTTGCCGCGATCGCCTATCCCTCTGGCTGGACCGTGACCTACGCACGGGACACCATGGGACGAATTACGGCGGCCACAGCAACGCCAGCCGGAGGATCGGCCAAGTCCGTGGCATCCGGTGTTGCCTACGAGGCCTTCGGGCCAGTGAACGCGTTGACCTACGGCAACGGCGTCACCGAGACGCGCAGTTTCGATCTCGACTACCGCTTACTGCACCTCACAGACACGGGAACGGCGGCTCTTCAGAACCTGACCTACAGCTATGATGCGGCCAACAACGTCTCAAAGATCACGGATGGCGTGACGGCAGGGAACACGCAGACCCTCGGCTACGACGTGCTCGATCGCCTCATCAACGCCACGGGCAGCTATGGAACTCTCGGCTACACCTATACGGCCATCGGCAACCGGTTGACCCAGACCAGCGGCGGCGTCACGACCAACTACACTTACGCGTCCGGGAGCAACCAACTCGCCTCGATCGAGACCGGGGCGACGACACAGACGGTCGTAACGAGCGCCGCGGGCAATGTGAGCAGTTTCTCTCCGGCCTTCGGCCCGGTGACGAACCTGACCTACAATCAGTCGAACCGGCTGGCCACGGCCAGCGCCGGCGCCAGTCAACTGACACAATACACCTACGATGCTTTCGGGCAACGGATCGTTAAGGTGGGGAACTTCGCAGCCATGACGCTGTTCCAATACGATCAGGGCGGCCATCTGCTGGAAGAGACCGATAGACAGGGCAATGCCCAGGCCGACTATATCTATCTCAATGGCCGTCCGGTCGCCGAAATCACGCCTGCCAGCGGCGGCAAAATATATTTCCTGCATGATGATCGCCTTGGCACGCCGCAGCTTGCCACTGACACGACGCAGGCTATCGCCTGGGTCGGTAACTACCAGCCCTTCGGGGCTCTGACCGCCTCCAGCCAGACAGCGCTGCTCGGGCAGGACCTGCGCCTGCCGGGGCAGGAAAATGATCTGGAGACTGGGCTTTACCACAACGGCTTCCGGGACTATAGTCCGGCGCTGGCGAGGTACATCGAGAGCGATCCCATCGGGATTGGTGGTGGGCTGAACACATACGGATATGCGGAGGACAATCCGGCCAAGTTCACAGATTTCAGTGGCGAGGCTCCTCTTCTCGCGGATCCACTAGGCTGGGCAAAGGACAAAGTATGGCAGAAACTCTCGGAAGAGTTTTACAAGGGCTCCTTGTACGCAGAAGGTGGATTCGCTCTGCCTAAAGACTATTTTGATTGGATAAGTGACTTCTCATGGAATGCGCTTACTCGTTCTCCTTCTGGGATCTTTCTTGATATTATGAAGCCTACGGAATTGAACAATGGGGAGGATGAGTGGCTCAGAAAACGAGAAGGCGGTTCCTGTCCAGTTTCTTCGTTCGGACCCACCTGGACTCTGAACCACCCTATTTCTTAGCTGGCGGAATTAAGGGGACTGCTAAGGATCATTGGCAAAAGTAGTGTCGACCACAGATCTCGCGGCTCAAGCGAGTGCGCCAAAATACGTTGACACTCTTGGAACCGAGAGTTAACAATGTCAGAATGAATAGATTAATCGGAGATATTTCTTGGGGACTTTTGTCCGCTCTCATGCTTGGCCTTTGGGTTATTGTGTATCTTGCACTGTGTCTCGGCTACGACATCCTTTCTAATAGGATTACTACCTATTCAAAAAACAAGAAACAACGTGCTGTCTGGCTACCGGTTGAAATGATCTCATTCTTAGCGACTGCAGTTACAGTGTACGTCGCATGGGGTGTCTGGAAGATATTCCATTGGAATAGCTAGTGCAGCGACTCGCCTCCGCTTGACGTGGAGTAGTTCCCGTGCTTCCCTTCCTGGCCATTGGAGGTGATCTTGAGCACATCGGAAGAAGCGAATAAGTGCGCTCCTGGCATTACAAAACACAACAACGCGGATGAGTGAGGTCGCGGTCCACAGCCACTAAAAACTACTCGGCTATCCCCTAAAAACTCGCTGCCGAGAACTGCCGACGGTGTGGCCACCCGTTAAAATAGACACATCGTTGGGAAACTCGGAGATGGCTACTATTCGCGAGCAGGTTGCAGAGAACTTTGAAACATTTGGGAGCGCGACAGGGCTTGCTAGCGCCGGATCGCTGCTAATTTCTGGCCTCGAACCTGCGGCTCAGGTTTATGACCGCGTCATCGGCGCTGTTCAGCGTTTGGCTATCAGCTCAACCGATCAGATCCCATAGTGTAGCTGCGGGTGATCAGGGCAGCCGTACATGGATGAACCCCTGGAGCGTCGAGCAGGCAGTCGGACGATCACCAAACCCTACGCCACGACGGCACGCCAGCAACCGTAGCAAGAGGGTGAGGCCGTGAATGCAGCACCGGCTCATGTTGCGGCTTGAAGCGCAGACGAATTATACGCCCCCAAAAAACTTGCTGACGAGCCCGGCGCGGACGGTTTCATCGCTCCAGAGCAGCCGGGCGGGCTTGCCCTTCTCGATCGTGTGTCTCTTGCGACGTATTTCCAGGTTCGTCGCCAAAGTGGAAACCTTATGGCCGGGTTTTTCGCTTGCGACGGTGCACCCGCGAATGAGAAGGTCGAGCCATCCGCCCTCATCCCGGAGCACTTCGGCGATGACCATGCGGTCACCGATATTCACGGCGCGGCCCCGACGACGCCGGGGCTTTTGCCATACGCCCTCGTTCCAGCGAATAACGTCCGCCTCGATAAACCCGCTGCTGCAAGGAATCCACTCCGCCGCCATGTTCTCCGCTCCCTTATCGTTCCTCGCTCACAAAAGCGCATTTATGCGTTCGCTGCAAGGAGCTGCAAGGACTTGAAGGACAGTTTCCAATACCTTCTGGAAATGAGACGCTCAGTTGGTGCTATCCCCCCCCCGCTTCCATGGATGCGGGGTACTCCGAAGCCAGCATCGTTGGGCTGGGCTTCGTAATGCTAGAATGAAATCCGCGTATGACTGCGCTGTGGCGGGCTGGCGGAACTGGCAGACGCAGACGGCTCAAAATCGTCCGACCGCAAGGTCATGGGGGTTCAAGTCCCTCGCCCGCTACCAGAGCTCTCGATTCCAGCTCAAATTTACACAGTTTCTTACACAGTTTCACGGAGTGAAAAGATAACTTCCCTGCTAACAATAAGATGCAATGACAGTAAGGGGACTCAAAATCGTCCGACCGCAAGGTCATGGGGGTTCAAGTCCCTCGCCCGCTACCACGCAGATTCCCTCCTCAGAAGGAAGTCCCCAGATAGAAACCTAGAGGAATCGTCACGCCAGGGTTCTGGGGGAACAGATTGCCGTTGGAATAGTGTGCAATCCGGACCTCGGCGGCGACCCTTCTTTTCCTGCCCAGGAAGACTCCAGCGCCCATGAAATCCTGAAACGTGAACCGTCTGCCCGTTCCCTCGCCGTCAATGGCTGTCCTGGTGATCAGCGCCGGCCCGGCCAGGGAATAACTCAAGTACAACTCCAGCGGGTTCGTACGAACCGCGATCAACCGAGCCACGGGATACACCGCAGCCGTGTAAAATCGTTCGCCCGTTTTCCTGCTCTTCCAGGCTGAGACGGCGGCGCCCCCATCCAGCGCGAAAAACCGGTGCGTGTGGAGCACGTTGCGCTGGTAGTTTACCGACAAGCCCTGCGTGACCTGAACCGATCCGGTAAAGAAAACAGGAACCGCGCCTTTCGCAACGAAATCGTTGGCGCCATACCCAAGCGCGTCGGTCACATACCCCACCTGAAATACATTCTTCGGCCACACCGGACCGTTGGCGGAATCTGTTTCAGCCGGTTCAGCCGGAAGACGCCGCATCGTATAATCGAACCCGCCCGAAAAGAACACCGTGCGGGGCTGCTGGTCGGCCGACCGACCCGGCGCCACAGTGACTCCCGTCAGAAGGCTCCAGTTGTCGTTGAGGCGATACTCCAGGCCGCCGCCAAATAGAAGCGTCGCGTAGCTGGCGTCTTTCACCACGGGCGATTGGTTGATCGGGAATCCCCTTCGCGTGACGATGCCGATGCCGCCCTCTCCATACGCGGACAACGCCCTGGTAAGCGGCAGGCGCGATTTCGCCGTCAAGCCCGCAACATTCATCCACACGGAATGGCGTCCCTGGTCCCCATTCACGTTTCGATATTCCACCCACTCCACCGGACGCATGTCGCTGACCTGTACGGAAAAGTATGGATTGAACTCGTGTCCGATCAGAACAACACGCGCGGCCAGATGCGGAATCCGAATGGTTTGCGCACTGAACCCCGGCTGTAGCTGCGAACCGGAAAAAGGATAGCCGATGTAGCCGAGCTGAACCCCCACGTAGGAATTCGACAAAAATCGCGCGGGCTGATCCTGCGCCGGTTGTCCCCACAGTGCGCTTATAGAGAATACGAAGGTCGCAAGTCGCAGACCAAAGCGGTTCTCCGGGCGAACGCTAGCGGCTGGTTGTTTCAATCGTTCCGCTAGTGTAGCGCGCGAACTGGCTTTCAAGCGCCTTTCTTCGTCAGCTCCTGATAAACCACATCCGTAAAGCTAGCGAAGCCAGGACCTCCCTTGCCTTTACCCTGCGCCGGAGGCGGATCACCCACAGCCGTCTTGATGTCAGCCAGCGACTTGCCTTGCGCCACCAGATCCTTGATCTTGGCCCTCTTGGCCGCCACGTCGGTGGCCTTCTTCTGAACGGCCGCCTTAGTCATCACGTCGCCATGCCCGGGAACGAACTGATCCGCATTCAGGGCGGCGGTCCCCTTGGCGGTGGTGACCCAGCCTTCCGACGACCCGTTCTTCTCCAGATGGATCAGGGCATCGGGTTGGGTCGTGATGATATCTCCCGTGAACACGATCTTTTCCGAGGGCAGATACACCACCAGATCGCCGCTGGTGTGCGCCGGCGCCCAGTGGAGCATTTCCACCTTCACGCCTTCGATCTTGCGATCCTCTTTGTTCTTCGAAATGACCTGTGTGGGCAGATGACCGGCGGGAGGCGCGCCCCGTCCGCCAGCCGCCAGCGCGGTTTCCTGCTCCTTCTTATTGTTCTCCTGAGCGATGATCGTGATGCCCATGGGGAACGACGCCAGCCCGTTCACGTGATCTCCATCGCTGTGGGTCAGAATCACCGTGGTGACCGGCTTCGGAGTAATCTTGGCGATATCGTCGAGCAGTTCCTTGCCCTGCGCCGCGGTCGTCTTGGCATCGACCACGATCACGCCTTTGTCGCCGACGATCACGCCGCTATTCCCTCCGCCGCCCTCGATCCAGTAGACGTTGGGCTTCAATTGGTGGACCATGAGCGGCGCGGGCGCGGGGCCCTGCGCCACCGCCAGCGTAGCCAGCGCCCCCAGACTTACGGCCGTGGCAATTCCAAAAGAAAAAGCTTTACGACGATGCATAAGCAGCATTCTCCTGTCTTCAAAAACGGTTTCTACTTCTTCTTACTTGCTGGCGCAGCCTTTTGTGGCGATGCCGCCGGCTGTTCCTTGAGCTGATCTTCCGGGGTGGGCTCAATGTCACCGAAGGTGATACTGGCCTCCGCGCCGAACTTCTGGTACATCCGATAATCGGCCCGATTCGTAGTATCAGCTTTGTTCTCCTTCGAAGTTAGCTCGAAGTGGTAAGGCAAAACGTATTCCTGCTCGGCGATCTTGGTGGGGTTGTAGTCCAGCGTGATCTTCACTTCGTGGATGGGAAAATCATCCGGGATGCCGACGGTTTCCATCGTGATACGCATCACCGCCTTAGATTGGAGATCGGCGTAGACCAGGCCCTTGTAGGCGGACGTATACTCGCGTTTCGACTCGCCGTGATACATGCTGTAGCCGTTCTCTTTCGATACCGAGTAACCAAATACGTACATGGGCTTCCCGCGCAGCGCCGTGGCCCAATGATCCCAGTGGAACTCAGTACCCGAGTCCGGATCGAAAATACTGAGCATCAACCGGCCGAACTCTCCCGAAGTAACCACGCCGCCCAGTTGCTCATGCTTCACATTGGACTCCGATTTGCCGTTGATCGCCTCCACCTTGTAGCTTTCCTTGCCGTCGACGAAGCTCAGCATTTCTTGAACGGTGTCCCCTTGCGGCAGGTAGCCGCGTACCGTGGGCTCAATGCGCCGCCGCGTGATCTGCACGCATACATAGTTGGGCAGATTCTTGGTGTAGTTGAGGGCATATTCCCTCATGGCGGCGAGGATGGCAGCCTGCTCGCTCGCGCTGGGCGGCGGCGTGGGGGGCGGTGGCGGCGGCGGCGCGGGCGCTTCGGGCAGGCTGGCCGAATCCTGGCTTAGTTTGCGAAGCGCCTCCAGGGTCCGGACGCCTGCTCCCTTTCCCTGAAGATTCTCGACGTCGCCAATGTCGAGCTTTTGGGTAAGCTTCACGGTGCGCAGGAAGTCGGCCGTGGAGCGATCGTCACCCTTCAGCTTGAGCTGGGAATCTACAAATTCGATCACCTGCGCCGCGGTCCAGGCCTTTTGCGGCAGAGCCGGCGTGGCCAGGAAGAAAAACGCGGCGAGGAGCAAGAACGCGCAGAGGAGCCCGGGGATTGCCTTCATGAAGTACCGCCCTCGTTTCTTTTCCCATTATCATACGAGGGGCGGGCAGTACCATGCGCCAAAAGGGCTATTCGGCGGCGGGGCTGGTGGTGGGGGAAACGCTGGACTGCGGCTAGCTTCCGTTGGCCTTCG
>Ga0209517_10009033_pt1 | contig 11505 bp, 6 predicted proteins | sample PeaSoiMetSII2010_FD_187695 | JGI IMG/M metagenome (GOLD analysis project Ga0209517, IMG submission 187695) | Peat soil microbial communities from Weissenstadt, Germany - SII-2010 (SPAdes) (version 2) | ecosystem: Environmental > Terrestrial > Soil > Wetlands > Peat | place: Germany: Weissenstadt...
GAACATGTGTGCCGGACCATGAAACGCAGTCCAAATCGCGGTTGGTGCATGCGAGGGTCAACCGTAATCGGGAAGTTACAAGGTGTCGATGATATCCTTGCCGCACATGGCAAAACGCCACTATGGGTTACATGCGACCGATTTACGATGGTCGCGCGACGTCCGCTCTTCCTCCGATAGCGACCGAATCGCTCCAGAAGCAGATAGAGGCCTCTAATTTCTGCGCCGTCAATTTCAGGGATGTCTCAGCCCTCTGCTACGATACTGATCTCAAGCGCAGCGAGACGCTTCTGTAATTTTACTAGCTCGTCTTCCGGCAAGTGCCCAGCGCAGCCTGCCGCCACCCGCCTCCCCCGATCGAGAAGTCCTGTGCGAAGATCGGGATGCTGGGTGGCGCTTGCGATGTCGCTTAACGCCCGCATTAGCCGTAAGCTTACCGCCACGTCGGCAGCGGCATAGTGCCTGATCTGCTCGAACGCGGTATCGAGCAGGCCGTCGAAGTTTACCCACGGCACGAAGAGCCGCAGAACGTGCGGTGGCGAGTAATAATGGGACGCCGGAGGCATACGGCTGATCCAGAAGATCATAATGCGGCTGAGCTGGTCCACGCAGCTGATTGCCGTGCTGGGATCGTTGACCGCGGGCGACATCGCGCGTAGCGCAATATCGACGACCTGGATGATGCCGAACTCGACATCTTGCTGCATGGTGCGCGTCGAACCAATGTCGAACGCAGCAGTGAGATGGAGCGCGCCGTCGGTTGGCACTCGCTCCGGCTTCGACACGCGCAAGAGTGGAACGCCCGCTGGTACGAACTGGCCGACGCGACGTTCCAAGTATACGCAAATGCGGTAGGCCTGCGACAGCGCAATGAGGTGTTTGATATCAACATAGCGGATATAGCCGGATTGCCGATTGAGGATGGCGCCATCCTCCGGCGGAGACGTTTCGCTGCGATACGGCAAGGGAAACGAGCCACGTGGATAGGGCATGAGTTCATCGATGACCTGCTCGGTTTCTCGCGCAATTCGATCCACGATGTGATTGACGCTGATTGATTGGGAGATGTGGTTGATGAAATAGATCAGCCATCCCACACAGACGAGTGCCAGCACCATCGCCCCGGTCACCGTTGCGACCGGCACGAACGGACGCGGCAATGACCGTGCGGCCGGCAATGCCGCCATGCAGTAGGAGAACGTTCCCAGGAAGACACCGAGCGTCCACTGTGTAGTGCGGTCTCTGACAAAACTGATCAAGATGCGCGGGGAGAATTGCGTGGATGCGAGGGTAAGTGTCATCAGCAGGATGGCAAACACGATTGACACGACTGTCATAATCGAGGTCGCGATGCTGCTCAGTATCACCTGAGCCACGCCTGGATCCTGATGCGAAGGAAACAGTATATTCGGGATCCAGGCGCTGATCTGGGGAGTCGTTTCCTCCAGCGACGAGAGCGCGGCACCCGCAATTCCCAGTGCTACGGCAATCGCCAACGGCCGAATGAGGAAGCCCCCGCGAAGTGCGTACATCGCGGAACGGAACAGCAAAGGCAGGCGTTCAAACATTCCGGGTGCCCCAGTGGACATTGAGGGTCTCACCCGATCTTGTCAAAATCAATCAATACCGGTCGATTCGCTCAGGCAGGTTTCTCGTCGCCGTAACCGCTGCGGCCTCGTAGGGATTCTGTGTGGTCGCCTGGCCATACTACCCTGATTGGCAAAATTAGGCTGAGCTACTGATTTCGGTTCGAAGAGAATCTTCTTTGGCAGCCCTCACTAGCTATCTGGCTGCCAAAGGCTTCCCCGCTGAACTCCAGCAAGAACTCGGGAGCGCCCTTTGCGAGAGTTACGACCGACGGGGGCGACTCCTATTTTGCCCGAAGTTACCGGCAGTGGATGCGTCTTCAGCCATAGCGCGCGGGCGCTAAAACTTGGGTCGATATCGATCTTCTGCCACCAGGCTGCCTCGTCGCCACAGCGATGCACCTCGCGATGGTGTCCTCGGCATAAAGGCACGGTGAACTCATCGCTGACCTTGCGCCCAATCGCACGGCTTTGTGCAAAGCGCAGGTGGTGGGGATCCGACGGCTGACGACCGCAAACCAGACAAGGCTGCTTGGCCACATATCGGACGTGATCGCGGTCTCGCACCCGGCGCAATTCCGGCAAAGCCAGCAGGCTCTTGTCGATCGCCTTCGATCGCATCCTACCCTTCGGCCCCTTGCCAGGATGAGGACCTTGTGAAGTCAGAGGCCGCACAACTTCAGTTGGAGTCTGAGCCTCATCTGCCGCGGGCGTCGCGAAGCATTCCAGCTTCGCTTGGAAGGCTTCCTCGACACGATGGGCATCGGCTTCGATCAGCCTGTTTTTCTCTGGTAAGGATCGGTGCGCCCATCCGCCGCGCCGAGCTCACCGACAGCGTGACCAAGCTCACCCGCGTCAACGATCACGCCATCCGCCGCACGCTCGAGGCCGCAGGCATCGAGTTCATCGATGCCGAGGGAGGTGGACCAGGAGTGCGGCTGCGGCAGGGTCCAGGTAAGGCGGGTTAGGAACGACGGCCTCCAGTCAACCCCCTGCCGCTTTCACTAGGTCAGGCAACCCCAGCAGCCGTGGTCAATCGGTAATCGAATGGACTTTTGAACGGCCTCAAGCCTTGACGTCCCTGACGCGGTTCCTTGCTCGTCTGGACCGAATCGCGCAGTTCTCGCTGCCCACGGGTTTGCAGAGACGACGAGAGCCCCCAGCGCAAAAGGTCGGAAACATGTCCCTGACTAAACGTAGGCGGATAGTTTTCCCCGACTCCGAACAGCTGAAGGCGAGACGAAAAAGCCTGCCGAAATTCAAACCGCTTGAGCTCGACGAGCTAGCCAAGCGCCCTCGGGCGGACGACGATCCCGAGGATGATTTTGCAAGACTTACCAGAACGCTGCAGCAAGAAAATAATCGTCGAATGGTCGTTCTATTGCGTCATATGGGGGTCGATGTCGCGCAGCCGGATGCTTGGCATAGGGGCTTCTTTTTGCTCGCCTAGGGTTTCGGCAGAACGAAGCCAAACGGAAAGAGGCCCCACTGGGATTTGGCGAAACGAAGCCAAGCGGAGGAGGGCTGCGGAGGATTCGGCAGAACGAAGCCAAACAGAAAGAGGCCGCACTGGGATTTGGCGAAACGAAGCCAAACGGAGGAGGGCTGCGGAGGATTAGGTAGAACGAAGCCAAACGGAAAAAGGCCGCACTGGGATTTGGCAGAACGAAGCCAAAGGAGGAAAGAGCCGCACCGGAGATTTGGCAGAACGAAGCCAAGCCAGAGGAGCCACATCGAATTTGGCAGAACGAACCCAGCGTGGTGCAGGACCGAAGTCTCGCAGGGTCATGCTCGGAAACCGGCTACGAATCGGAAATGAGCCGCCTGTTTGGCAGAAGGACCCCACCGTTGTTGGAGGATGCAGAGGACGCATTCAGCCGCGCGCAAACCACGATTGGCCTACACGGCGCCTTTTGCGTTCTCCAATATGCGCAAGGGCCCCGGCACTGACCGGGGCCCCTGCAACTGACGACGCCTGTATCGATGCTGCCGTTATGGTGGGCCCACTCTGACGTTTATGCGCGCCGTAATCGTCTGTACGTAGGTGTCGCGACCGAAATTACAGAATGTGCACGGGATCGTGACACCGCCAGTGTTGACGACGTTCAAGATATTCTTGGGGTCGAACTGGTAATAGTTATATTCCACGCCGACGCTCCAGCCCGACGGCAGCATATATTCCACCCCGGCGCCTCCGGTCCATCCGGTGGCGTATTCCGAGCCCTTCACGTCAAATCCGCCGGGAAGCGTGTTGTTCGCATCATAATCCAAGCTGGTTATCGCCCAGCCGCCCTTGCCGTAGAGGTAGAAACGATCGAACGCCACGCCGGCGTCACCGGTCACGCTGCTAAGACCTTTCATTGTCGTGGTCCGCGTCCGGCCGGGGAACCCAGGTAGTATCGCCGTGTCGGTGGTCTGTGTGTGGTTCACCATGCCATCAAGCATCGCCTCGGGGCCGAACACGAAGTTGCCAAACTGGAACCGGTAACCGGTCTGACCGCCGCCGACCAGGCCACTGAACCTCTGCGTGACGACATCAAGTGGCGCTCCGCTCGAGCAGTTGAATAATACGGTTGCATCGGTACAGAACGTGGAGTGCGACTCCGCGTCGCCAATGTTGCCGCCGATGAAGAAGCCGCTCCACAGCGGCCCCGGGGCGACCGGCGCCATCATCGGTGCCTTGACCGGCAGGTCTGCGGCGCTGGCGCCGCTCAACGGCGCCGCCACAAGCTGCACCGCGAGAATAACTGCTCCGAATAACATGATGCGCTTCATGACGACCCCGCCTTTTTCACCTTGCTGAATAGCCGCGCGCGAATCTCGCGTGCATCCCTCAGTTCCCATTCCCAGCACGCCACAATTTGCGTGGGGGAGACCCTGGAGTCGATATTGTTGGGGAGGACGTTTAATATCCAAAAAATAGCAAAAGAGCGGATGTGAGTTCCGTTGCTTCGTTTTTCATCATCTGAATTTACCGCCGCCTAACAAGGTTGCGACCCACAAAGCGCTATTGGCAGCCATTGGCGGCACGCTAAGACGACCAGCGCCTCAAGATAATGCCGCAGTGTCAATGACTTACTTTGCGGCGCCAATCGTGCTGCAGCAAATGGATCATGGCCTGTAACTGTTCGGTCACAGTAGCCAAAATACGCCGCGATCCGGCGGGTTAGACAGAGAAAGCGGTGGCTAAGCCGATGGCCATTGCATTTTTGAAGACAAGCGCATTGCGGCGGCTGGGCCGATCAATGCTGGGAAGAACGCTTATGCCGATGTTTGGCTTTCTTTGCCGGCGTCGAGCACGAACCTTGCGGGCATCCCGACGTGGTGCCTTCCGGCTGGGCCGTACCGCTCGGCAAATGCGGGGCGCTGACCGGGCCCATCGCGACTTTTATGGCTGGCCCGGCACTGCGTTGACCAGCGCCGACATTCGCGACGCTGGCGGCCTGTCGGTCTTGCCCGGCTATGCCTCGTTGCGCCGTTATCGGGCTGAAAAGCGTGCCGATTGTTGCCGTCGCCAAAAGCAGGTGTCGCATCATGACCGTCCTCCGTTCACGCAAATCTAGCCGGACATGTAGCATTTTGCGGTGCCAGACATTGGCATTCCGCCGATCTAGCAAAACACCGAGTCGACGACGTTATTCCGGGCTGACAGTCCAATTCGGTGGCGCGAGCTGTCGCCTGCCCCCGGCTTTCTCCCGAAACTTAGCGCGAGAAGCCACGCGCGATGGCCGCGCGATTGTGCGACAATGTTTGGGGTCTTGATGAACCTGCCGATGTACCGGAAAAATCGGCCAATCCGCAGCAAGAGTTTGGATCACTCGGGCAATGATTGACGCAACCCTGTTGATGCTCGTGGTCGTTTGTTTCGCGGCCGCAAGCGCATATGCGAGACTTTGTGATCGCTTGCTCGCAGCTCCAGCCGACAAACCCCGCAACGAAACACGGGTCTCTCCATGACGGTTTCGGGCTGGCTGCAGATTGCCCTGTTCGTCGCCATCGTCGGACTGCTAATCCGTCCTCTTGGCGGGTATTTGGCGCGGGTCTATGCCGGCGAGCGCACGCTGTTGCGGCCACTCATCGGTCCAATCGAAGCGGCGCTTTATCGACTTGCGGGGGTCGAACCGGAGGTCGAACAGGGCTGGTATGGATACACAGTCTCACTCCTGGTCTTCCATGCATTCGGAATTATAGCGCTTTACTCACTTCTGCGATTACAGTCCGTCTTGCCGTTCAACCCGCAACAGCTTTCGGCGGTCGCTCCCGATCTGGCGCTGAACACCTCGGTCAGCTTCGTCACCAACACGAGCTGGCAGTCATATAGCGGCGAGACGACACTCAGCTATGCCAGCCAGATGGCAGGCATCACCGTTCAATCGTTCTTGTCCGCCGCGTCGGGAATGGCGGTCGCAGTCGCCTTGATACGCGGCTTCGCGCGCCGCCGATCGACCACTATCGGCAATTTCTGGGTCGATCTCACACGAGGCACGCTTTACGTCTTGCTGCCGATCTGCATCGTGGCCGCGTTGCTGCTTGTGGCCCAAGGCGTGCCGCAGACGCTGGCGCCTTCAGCCGGCGCGACGACCCTTGACGGCGGCACTCAAGTTATCGCCCGCGGTCCAGTCGCGACGCAGGAAGTCATCAAACTTTTGAGCGGCGATGGAGGCGGGTTCTTCAACGCCAATTCCGCGCATCCGTTCGAGAACCCGACGCCGCTCACAAACCTGGTGGAGATGGTGCTGATCTTCGCCATAGGTGCGGCCTTGACCAATTGCTTCGGCCGCATGGTGGGCTCCGAGCGGCAAGGCTGGATTTTGCTTGGCGTGATGGCGATCCTGTTCGGGCTCGGTGTCGGCGGCCTCTATGTATCGGAAGCCGGCAGCAATCCGGCTCTCACGGGTTTGAACGTCGTCGGGACACACAGCCCACAACATCCCGGTGGCAACGTGGAAGGCAAAGAGGTTCGCTTCGGGATCGCCGGATCGGCGCTGTTCGCCGATGTCTCGACTGCATCCTCGGACGGGGCGGTCAACGCGATGCACGACAGCTTCCTGCCGCTGAGCGGAGGCATTCTTCTCGCCAACATGATGGTCGACGAGGTGATCGTAGGGGCTCCAGGGTCCGGGCTCTACGGCATGCTGCTGTTCTGCATTGTCACCGTCTTCCTCGCCGGACTCATGATCGGCCGGACCCCCGAATTCATCGGCAACAAGATCGGGGCGTCGGAAATCAAGATGGCCATCCTCGCCCTGCTATGCGTTCCGGCGGCAACACTTGGTCTTACAGCCATCGCCTGCGTCGTCGAGCCGGGCCTAGCCGGCCTCGGCAATGCAGGACCTCACGGTTATTCCGAAATTCTCTACGCCTACACATCCGCCACGGCGACCAACGGCAGCGCTTTTGCCGGTCTGAGCGCCAATTCGATATTCTACAATCTCACGCTCGCGTTCGCCATGTTCGTCGGCCGCTTCCTGGTCATCATCCCGGTTTTAGCCATTGCCGGATCCCTTGCAGCAAAGCCCATCGTCCCGCGCTCCACCGGCACTTTGCCGACGGACCAAACGCTGTTTGCCGGCTTCCTCTTTGGCGTCATCATTATCGTCGGCGGGCTAACCTACCTGCCGGCGGCCGCACTCGGCCCTATAGTCGAAGGCATCGAGTTGTGGGGCGGCAGGACTTATTAGGACCATACCTCATGAACCCGCCACATCCACCGAATCGCGAAGGGGCCGTGGGCGCGTACAGAAAACGGGATGGCAGAAGGTCTGCGTCCACATCAAAAGCGAACATTATTTGGCGGCTTTTGCACTCTGCTTGGCGTGCGCGTAACCGCCTGGTTGGGCTGACCTTAGACCTTTCAATTCAACAGTTCAAAACGCATGCCGCGCGTGAAAAAGGCGGCCGGAGGTTTCCAGCCGCCAAACTCATGCGTCGCACGCAAAGTTGCGACGCCTATTTACGCCGAAGGCCGAAATTACTTCTTCTTCTTCGCTTTCTTTTTCTTCGCTTTCTTGGCCATGGTATAGCTCCTTTGTTGGATGATCGAAAACTCAGCAGGAACCGATTCGCACAAAAACTTACCACGCGCCGGGGAGGCAAAATACTCCCAAGGGCTGCGGCATGCACAAGAAATCGGGGGCGCCGCGGTCGTCGTCGCCGGCGAGTTAGTGCCGGTCTTTGGCTAGAACCGCCGGGCAACACAGTGATAGGCAGATCCGGGTCATGAACCGCCTCGAGGAACATGCCGTTCTTTGAGCATGCGCAACGCGCTCATGTTGCCGCCGCTGTCGCCGCGTCGCTGTGGCTCGTGGCCGGCGGCGGCGCTGGCGTGGCGCAGAGTATCCCGGCGCCGGGCCGTTACCAGTGCGCCGGCGCGAACGGAGGAACGGCCGAATTGAGCTTCACCGTCGGCCCCGGCAACATTCACACCACGGTGAAAGGGTTTCGCGGCACCATGTCGGTCCATCCCGGCACCGGCAACGTGCTGTTCCACGGCGCGCCGCCGCAAGCCTCCTATCAGGCCCGTTACACCCCGGGCCCGCCGCCGCAAGTCGCGTTGCTGACCGTGACGGATGGCAAGAGCGTGGAGACTGGAATCATATGTCAGATGCGCTGATGGCGAGGCCCTCGCAACGCCGAGCCTACAGCGCCACCGGCCAGAAATGATTGATCGCCGCCAGCACGACGAGGAGCGCAAGCCCGAGACTCAGGCTCCAGGCGATCAGCTTCTTCTCGATCGGCAGCAGCGGCTCGATCGGGGCGGTGCGCAGTTCCTCGCGCAGGTCGGATTCGGTGTATTGCGACATGATGAGCTCCTGATAGTCGTACATATTTGATTGCGGGATTTTCAGCTGGCGAGCGGCGGCGTGATGCCGTGGAAGAAGATCCACGAGATCAACAGGCCGACCCAGACCACGAAGCCGAACAGGCTCGTGACATAGACCGCGGCGAGCTTGCCGAATCCTTCCCGCCACAGCGCGCGGAAGTTCGACAGTACGCCGATCGAGAAGAACGTCAGGATGAAGAAGATGACGCGGAAGGTATTGGCCTCGCCGATCGCGGCGGGGACGTTCTTGGCGATCTCGGCCGGCGTGCCGAGCGCCAGATAAAGCCCGACGATGAACGTCACCACGAAGCCGATGATGAATTTGGGAAAGCGCTGCCAGATTTCCCGCGCCTTGGCTTTGTTGGACGCCGGCGTGGCGTTGATGTGGTTGGTCCAGATGTAGCCGAGCACGAAGGCCCAGATGCCGATGAAGATGTCGATGAACACCTTGATGGTGGCGGCGGTGCCGAGGATCCAGCCGGGCTGATAGTGCACGCCTTCGGCGGCGTTCTTGGCGAGGATCAAAGACTCGGTGATGCCGCCGGCCGCGACCGCGGCGCCGTCGGTCTTCACCGCCAGCCCCATCCACGCGCCGGCGACCAGCGGCTCATGGGCGAGCCAGGTCTGCGCCACGAACGGCAGGATCAGCACCTCGGTGACCGCGAACACCACGACCAGCGACGACACCAGCACCGCCACGACCGGCCGCGACCTGATGGCGCCGCCGGTGGCGATCGCCGCCGAGACGCCGCAGATCGAGATGCCCGAGGCCAGCGGCGCCGCCCATTCGCGCGAGAAGCCGAACCACTTGCGGGCGACGAAATACACCACCGCCCAATAGATCAGATAGGCTTCGACGATGGCCGCGACACCGCGCAGGATCAGCGAAGAGGCGAGAGTGAGCTTGCCGGCCGCCGTCACGGCGAAGAAGCCGCCGAGAATGACGATAGCGACTTTTATGTAGAGCTCGGGCCGCACCGCGTCCTTGATGGCCGCGGCAAAGCGCGGCAGGAAATTGGCGATGATCAGGCCCGCGATCAGCGCGAAGATATAGGCGCCCTCGTTGGTCAGCTTGAGCGACCAGGAGATGCCGAATTTCTGCTGCTCGGCCGGCGTCACTGCGGCGAAGTGCGCGTAGTTGCCGACGATCCAGCTGGCATAGGCGATCCAGAACACGGCGGTGAAGGCGAGCGCAAAGCGCTTGACGTCGCTTTTGAGCGCTGCGGCGCCCGCGGTGAGCACTAGCGTGAGCGCGACATAAGTCGCAACGAGCGCGCCGATGCCGCCGAGCGCGGCGTAGCCTTTCGACGCCGGCCCGAGCGCATGGCTGACATCGCTCCACACCGACGTCGAGACCACCCAGCCGATCAGATCGACATGGACCAAAGCGGCGAGGCCGAGGACGAAAATGAAAAGGCCGAGGATGACGGCGAGCCAGTCTTCGTTGAGCAGCGCCGCGGACTCGGTCGTACTCGGCACGCGGAAGTCGGTGACATAGGCGTTGGACATGTTGATCCTCATCGCCGGCTTCTGTCGCCGGCGTTCCTTGCGGAGATTTTCAATGGACGTGATTTGCGGCGGCGTCGGCCGCCTTCACTCGCGACGCGGTATCTTCGGCGTCATCGGTCCATCTCCATGGTTGAGGAGCCCATGAAGACGCTGCATTTGAGCGTTCATGGCGCTTTAGCGTTTTTTCGCGGCGCAAGCTGCCAGTTTCTTGTTATTAAGATTTGCAAAACCCGCGATCCAATCAAACAAGATCGGATGATTGATTTCGCCACAGCGCGGCGAATAGTCAATGCAGCGAGCAAAAATAAGAGAGTCTTGTTTGAGCGGCGATGTTTTGAGCGAATGAAATCGCTCGCCGCGGGTTGCGCGCGAAAAGAATGTTTTTAGCCCGTCATTCCGGGGCCGAGCGCGGACTCGCCGCTACGCGGCGATCCGGAATGACAGTGGCGGTCGATTGCTGGCGACCTGCTTTTTGCCTAGAATATTCGACTAGAAAAAGGCGGGTACGCCGAACAACGAGAACGCAAAATGGCCGAGAGCCCGAAATATGATCTTCTGCTGCGCGGCGGCCGTGTCATTTGTCCGGCGTCGGGCATCGACGGCATCCACGACGTCGCCGTGCGCGATGGCCGCATTGCGGCGGTCGAAAAGACCATTTTGCCGTCGAGCGCGGCCGAGGTGATCGACGTTTCAGGCAAGCTGGTGCTGCCGGGCCTGATCGATACCCACGCCCACGTCTATCAATATGTCACCGGCCGCTTCGGCTTGAACCCGGACATGGTCGGCGTGCGCTCGGGCGTCACCACAGTGATCGACCAGGGCGGTCCGTCCTGCATGACGTTGCCGGGTTTTCGGCACTTCATCGTCGAGCCCGCAGCGACCCAGGTTTATGCGTTCCTGTCGGCCTATTTGGTCGGTGGCCTCGAGGGCCACTACTACCCCAATCTCTACAGCCCGGCCGGCATCGATATCGATGCGACCGTGACGGCGGCCAATGCCAACAAGGACATCGTGCGCGGCATTAAGGGCCACGCCGAGATCGGCGGCTTCGCGCGCTGGGGCATAAAGGTTCTGGAAATGTCGGCCGAGATCGGCCGCCGCACCGAGCTTCCGCTTTACGTGCATTTCGGCACGCTGTGGGGCTTGCCGGAGAGCGGCGCCAACGGCGAGGACGCCGATACGATCCTGGAGCGGGTGATCCCGAAATTGCGGCCCGGCGACATTTTGGCCCATCCGTTCACGCGCCACCCCGGCGGCTTCGTCAGCCGGCAGGGCGAAGTGCACAGCGTCATCCGCGCCGCGATCGACGCCGGGCTGAAGGTCGACGTCGGCCACGGCAGTCATTTTTCCTACCGCATCGCGCGGCACGCGCTTGCCGCCGGCATCATGCCGCATACGCTCGGCGCCGACATGCACGGCTACAACACCGAAGTGCCGCCGCCTCCCGGTACGCCGGCCCAGCATGACGACGACGAGAACCAACCATTCCGCGGCCAGGCGAAGTTCAGCCTTACGCAAGCGATGAGCTCGATGCTGGCGCTCGGCATTGCGCTCGAAGATGTGGTGCCGATGGTGACCACGCATCCG